>Ga0187810_10000283_pt1 | contig 21294 bp, 23 predicted proteins | sample NC_wetland_sal_i_9_FD_132963 | JGI IMG/M metagenome (GOLD analysis project Ga0187810, IMG submission 132963) | Wetland sediment microbial communities from Neuse River Estuary, North Carolina, USA - ASW_5 | ecosystem: Environmental > Aquatic > Freshwater > Wetlands > Sediment | place: USA: North...
CGGGCGGCAGGTGGCAGTGGTAGTCGTAGATCGGTTCGGGTTCCGCGAAGTGGTGGTAGAGTTCCTTCGCGGGGGTTGACTCCAAAAGAAATTCTTCGTGAATGAAAATGGAGGAGTTCATGTGGAACAACGTTAAATGCATTCCGGCAAATCTGTCATGCTTTTATGCCGGGCTGGGCACCTGCTGGAGCCAGTCCTGATAGCTGCCCGGGGTCTCGGGGCCGAGGCTGCTCCGGTAAGTTTCCATTTCAGACTTCATCCCGTAAAGCCAGTAGACGACGGGGGCGAGGAGGCTGAAGGGCGTCTGCGGATTTTCCTCCTTCTTCAAGAGGGCCAGCACTCGGTCACGATAATCAAGGTAGGCGATGGAGCCGCAGGCATGAAGGTTCGAGAGACCGGAAAGAAACATGATCTTGGTCGATTGAAGCTCGGGAGAATTCGTGGCGAGTTGGTAAAACCAGTCGAGCATGTTGTTCTCTCCCCCGAGGGCTGCGTGAGAGACGAGCTGATTTTTTACGAGAGAAAGGACGAGGGACATGTTCAGCGCGCGTAAGTAGTTGTTCAACTGATAAGCCGTGGGGAGAAGATAATCCATCCCCCCCGCCTCGGGCACCGGCTGCATGCCGTCGAGCGAGGAGGCGAGGAGGGTGGCGAATTGAAATGTCATGCTTCCCTGATCCAGCCAGGGCCCGGTTCCTTCGAGTTCGTCCATTTTCTGCCGGTTGGGGACATCCCACACGTCCAGCCGCATGTCGAGGAACGAATCTTTTTTTTGCAGAACACCGGAAAGCATCACCCAGAAATGTTTCCGGGGGCGCACGGCCAGTTCGATGATCTGTTGGGGTGACCACTCAGCCGTGGGAACCACGGGCCCCGTTCCCCTCAGTACGGGGATGAGTGCGCGTGGTGCGAAGGCTGAATGAAAATACATCAACTCGGCAAGAAAGAGAGGGATGCTGCGACCGAGGTTGCCGTAATCCTCGATCTCTTTTGGCGTGATGTCCGTGCTCGTCCACGAAAGATCGGCAAAGGGGAGAAGCCCCACCGTCGGGGCGGAAAGCGCTTTTTGCGGAAGAATCCACTGGGGATCGAAAAGCCCGGAAAACCAAATGGGGCGTTCGACGGGGATCATTTCCGCGTCCGGGGGGAATGCTTGTTCTTTCGTGTTCACCGGCACCATGGCGGGCGGAGAGAGGTGTGCGATGGATGGCTGAATCGTTCCGGTCGACGGCTCGGGGCCGGCGGGGACTTCCATCGGTGGAGAGGGACGGAGCGCTTCCAACTCTTTGGAAAGAGGAGCGATTTTTTCAGCCAGATCGGGATGGGCTTCCCTCATTTTTTTCACCAGCGACAGTCCCTCCTCGACCAGTTTTAATTTCACGGCCAACCGCAGGAGGTGGACTCCTGTTTCGAGGTTGTTTTTCGCCGGATCATACGATGGAGAAAGAATGTCCCACGCCTGGTGTTGCAGTCCGTGTTCGTTCAAATCCTTCAGGATGATGTTCTGGGCATCCTCATGGTTTTTGGAAATTTTCAACGCCTCCTGGTAAAGATCGCAGGCCTGGGGGGTGCGACCTCCCTCGAGATGTTGTTTTGCGAGCCAAAGTTTGGCTCGCCAGGCTTCGGGGCGGGCGGCGACTTCGCGCATCGCCTGATAAAATCCTTCGATGCCTTCGCTCTCCTGCCGGATGGCTCCCCACAGGGCAAGGGCATTATCCTGATTCGGATCCTGTTCAAGTGCCTGACTCAGAGCCTCGCGGGCCCGAGTCTCATCCCCTCGAATGGCGTAAACCTTGGCCAGATTCAGAGAGGCGTAAGCGGAAGGGCCACCGCGTTCGATGCATTGCGTGAAGACTATTGCCGCCGCCTCCAATTTGTTGACGCTCATGAGCGCGATGCCATCCAGGCAGTAGGATCTCTCGATGTCGGAGTCGATTTGTTTCAGGCGTTCCACTCCCTTGTGAATTTCCTCCGGGAAGCCCTCTTCCAGCGCCAGCACCAGAATGGAGTAGAGGGAGTCCGCATCATCCCAGTGTTGCTTGATGCGGTCACCAAGCGCTTGCGGGAATTCATCAATCGTCAGGGCAACAACATTTCCCTCCGCATCATAGAAATGAACTTTCCGTGATGCGTCAGAAGCGGGCGCGACTGAAGCATTCTCCAGTCCAAAGAGCCGTTTTAGAAAGCTCATGTGAAAAAAATGATCCGAATCCTGCCAGTCAGATAAAAGCAGGAATCTCCTCGGAAAGCCTCTCGGAACTTACTTTACCCGCTTAAACTTCCGGGGCAAGCGACCATTTCACCCCTCGCGGTGGTAGGGCAATCCAGCTCGAACAGAATAAATACGGTAAAGCTGTTCCAAAAGAACAACCATCGCCAGCTCATGTTGGAGGGTCATCTTGCTCAAAGACCAAACCGAATCCACTTCATCGAGCAATTGTTGCGAGTGTCCTTCCGCCCCGCCGATGAGAAGGGAAAGGGTTGAGAGGCCACGGCCCGCCAGTTTTTCCACCTCGGCGACGCACTCCCGGGTGGTGAGCAGATGTCCGTCCTCATCCAGGGCGATGCGCCAAGTGCCACGGGATTTTTCCAAAAGAACGCGGCTTTCTTCCTTCGGAGTGGAGGCTTTCAGAAAAGTGATCTCGACCGTCTCGTTTCGTGGAAAGCGGCACAAGTACTCCTCAACCCCAGCCCTTGCGTAGGCCAGGCGTGGCTTGCCGATTGCGTAAATACGCCACTTCATCCGCTATGAGTGGTGGCGGATGCGGCAGAGAGCGTCAATGAAAAATCAACGGGAAGCTCAAGCTTCCACGAGGGCGGCACGTTTGCGCGAGGAAGTTTTGGCCTTTGGCTTTTCGGCTTTGGCTTCTTCGGTTTCCTCGGTGGGCAGCAGGTGGACGTAGCATCCGCAATTTTCGCAGATGACCAAGTCCTGCCCGAACTGTAGAACGCGGTGGGATCCACGGGGAATCTCAATATGGCAGCTTCCGCAGAACCAGTTTTTGACAACGGCAACGCTGGAACGTCTCCGCAGCCGGATACGGTCATGGTGGGAGAGAATGGGAGTCGGCAATTGGGAGCGGAGGTTTTGGATTGATTCTTCAATGGCAGCCCGTTTTGTCGTCCGGGGCTTATCAATCAGATCATTTTGTAAGGAATTTAACTCAATCAACGCGGCAATAATTTTTTTGGGATCAGGTCTATGCATAGTTGTGTACCTAGTGTTTTACCAATAAACATCATCTTCAGGGGAAAGTAAAGTTTATTCTAATAATTGCGATTTCTTGTATAAATAATTCTAATTATAGCGACTGATAGATAGGAAGGGAATTCATGCCACGGCTGTATAATCCAAGTGCTAACGACATATCTTTTTGAACCGTATGAAATGTTACGTCATTTCATTGTCGTTCAACGACTTGCTTCTCGTTAAAAAAAAGGTAGACGATGCCGCCAATGAGATTCCAAACAAGGATGACAAAGAACCCGGTCAACGAGAGAGCCAAGGCGGTTACCATTGGGACATTTAAGACACCTAAGAAGTGTGTAAAGGCATATTCTCGCACTCCTAGACCATTCGGTGTGATAGGTAAAAGTGTAATGAGGTTAACCAATGGCAATACCGCACACAGATCCCAAAAACCAACTCGAAGACCCACCGCAGTTCCGGCCAGGTAGAAAGTGGCCATCAGGAAAATATGTGAGACCAGTGAAAGGAATAGTCCTCCCCAGAAGCAAAGCTGATGACGCACAAAGAATCGGTAGGCTTCCCCCGCCTGTTTCAACGTCTCAATTCTACCCAGTTGCCCTGAGAAGGGAAACCACCGGGCCGTTGTCTGCATGGAAAACAGTACGACGATCAACATCAGCAGTCCCATGAACGTGAAGTAAAAATAGACGGCAAACCGTGTGGCGGGCTCCGATGTCAAGAGCTTGTAGCGGAATAAGATAAGCGTTGTGGACAGGATGAACATGCCGATGAGCCCCAGAACTCTTTCCATCACAATCGACATGATGACGGCGGCTTTTTTCCGGGGAATGTCCCGGGCCGCATAGTAGGCTTTCAGCACATCCCCCCCCATCGACCCGAGCATGAAAGCATTGCCAAAAAGTCCGATCATGGTGAGCTGGGCCGTGCGAAGCCAGCGGACATCCGCATCACAAAAGCGCAGCAGAATATGCCAGCGGATGATCGAGAAAAAGATTGTTACTTCATAGGAGACAAAAGCGAGGAAAAGCCACCACGGGTCACACCTTTCGAGTGTTCGCAGGATTTCCCGCGTATCCAGCTTGTAACAAATCCAGATCAAAATACCCACGGCCAGAATGGTCTTGAAGGAAAGACCCAGCCAGGAAGTGATGCGCGACCAGAGGCTCAAGCAATTGGATTCTCCGACCATCCCCGGAGCAAGAGAGCGGCATTCTGGCCGCCAAAGCCAAAGGAATTCTTCAAAATCATGCTCAAGCGCCCGAGCTTAACGGGGCCGTTCGGCAGCGCCAGATCAAATTCCGGCTCTTTCAACAGGCAGATCGGAGGCACCGTTCCGTGAATCAGCGAAAGAACTGTGACCACCGTCTCGACGGCTCCGCAGGCCATCGCCAGATGGCCGAAGTTCGACTTGGGAGCCAGAAGGGGAATGGCCGACAATCGATCGCCGAAAACCTTCCTCATCGCGGCATGCTCGGCGGAATCATTCGCCGGGGTCGAAGTGGCATGGCAGCAAATTCCCGAAACTTCCGCCGCTGTGACTCCGGCTCGCTCCAGCACCAGACTCATGCACCGTGCCGCCTGTTTGCCCGTAGGTTCCGGGTCGGTCACGCGGAAGGCGTCCATGGTACTCGAAGCAGACAAAATCTCGGCGTGGATTTTCGCCCCCCGATTCCGGGCATGGTCGAGCGATTCCAAGGCAAGGAAGCCCGCCCCCTCGCCGATCACGAAACCGTTGCGCTTTTTGTCGAAAGGCCGGGATGCCTGCTCGGGACGATCCTCCCAGCCCGTCGCCAGCGCACCGAGTTTTGCATAGGCCAGAAGCCCCAGCTCGTTCGCCCGGCTGTCCGCGCCCCCGGCCAGTGCCGCATCCGCCTCACCTGTGCGGATGAGATGAAAAGCCTCGCCAATCGCCATCGTCGAAGCAGCGCACGCGGCGTAACTTTCCCCGGTCACACCGCCGATTTTCAGCTCGGCAGCCAGTTTTTTTGTGTCGAAAAAAGCATCTGTCTTCCCGGTGTTCTCTTCTGTCTGGAGAGATTTCCACTCCCAGCCGATGGCGGAAAAAAGCGCGGTGGATTGGAGAATTCCCTCGTCCCATCCGGCGAGCCGGACGGCCTCCCCTGCAGCATCGAAGGCCATCTGGTAGGGGCGGGGAGCATCTCCCGATTGATGAAAAAACGCATCATCCAGCGTTGCTGCAATCGAAACCGGGAGCCCCAACCGAGCCAAGCGCTCCACCCTGTGGATGGCCGAGAGTTTCCCGATCAACCCCGTCCAAAGCGCGTCAGCTCCTCTTCCAAACGGGGTGAGTGCTCCGTACCCTGTCACCACCACCCGCCGCAACGCCGGTGGCGGCAGATTCATTTTACCGGCTCCTTCAACTTCTCGGCCACATAATCGGCCACGTCCTGAATGGAAACCGGACGGCGTCCCGGATCATTGTCGAAAAACTCCCCCTCCGGAATCTTGATCCCGAAGACCCGTTCGATGCGGAACGTGAGATCGACAAAATCAATCGACTCGGCGGCCAGATCGGCCAGAAATTTCGTCTGCGGAGAGATCGTCTCCGGTGGTCTTTCAAAAGCCTCAGCCGTCTGCCCGATCACCTTTTGGATGATTTCAGAAAGTTCCCATGTTTTGCGAATCGGCTGCATCTTTCACTCCTTCCGGCCTCACGTGCGTGTCGCCGGACGTTTCTTCGAGTATCCACGCTTCCCACCGCCTGCCAAGTTTGATGTGCGACCGGGTTGGTTCCGCTCTCGGGGAAAAATCGTGAGACGGCTTCCCATTTTGTTTTTTTCCCGTAGGATCAATCCCTCGTATGACGAATCGCATCGATCAGCTTTTTGAAAATCTCCGGGAAAAGAAACAACGGGCCTTTGTGGCTTACATCGTGGCGGGAGATCCTTTTATGGAGAAGACGGTCGAAATCGTGCTGGCGCTGGCTGGGGCCGGGGCGGATGTGATCGAGCTGGGCGTGCCGTTTTCCGATCCGCTGGCGGACGGGCCGGTGAACCAGGTGGGGGCACAGCGCGCTCTGGAAGCCGGGACGACACCCCAGACTGTGCTGGAAATTGTCCGCCGGGTTCGCGAAAAATCCCAGATACCGCTTGTCCTTTTCAGCTATTATAATCCGCTCCACGCGCAGGGTTTTTCCAAATATCTCGACGAGGCGGAAAAGGCCGGGGTCGATGGCTTTCTTATTGTCGATCTACCAATGGAGGAGGCCCGCAAGCACTGGCCGAAGGAATCGTCCCTCCGGTTGATTTCTCTCATTGCTCCAACGACGCCGCCTGATCGCGTGGGGACGATTGTGGCGCAGAGTTCGGGCTTCATCTACTACGTGTCGCGAGAGGGTGTGACGGGAATGCAGGCCAGTCTGGCGCAAAATCTTTCCTCCCAGGTCGGAGCGATCCGGCAAAAGACTTCGCTCCCGGTGTGTGTCGGCTTCGGCATCTCGACTCCTGATCAGGCGAAGGCCGTGGCTGCCATTGCGGACGGTGTCGTGGTGGGAAGTGCGATTGTGAACGAAATCGGCAAGCACGGTAAATCTCCCGAGTTGATTTCGCGCGTGAAAGAATTTGCCTCTGCCCTGGCCCGTGGTGTGAAGGGATAATATCAATCCCAAAAAAATTTTATGTATTGGATGCCATGTGTGTGCGTCCGGCCATTCATAATCTACATGTGGCAATAAACGGCATTTTTATTGCCACATGTAGATTATATTAATGATTATCAATGAGCTTCATTTTGTAAAATCATTTTTTAAATTTTGAATCACCCTCCCAACGTGATTCACTCTCCCAGCAACCGCCGGGTGAGAAATTTCTCGAAGGCGGGGAGGCTCTTCCAGTCGATGGCCACGCTAAAGGGCAGCGCCGCCGGGTCGGGGACGGTGAAGCCGTCGTCACTGATGCGGACGCCCATGCGCTCCATGACCAGCAGCTCTGTGCTGAAGGCGAGGTAGACGGCAACGGTATCGAAGAGGGTGGAGCTTTTTTGTGAGAAGAATTCCCCGTGGTTTTTCCTGGGAAGGCTCCAGATGCGGTAGTTTTCGATGGTTGCCTGCAAAAGGGGATCGGATGAGTGGAAAATGGACTGGTAGTTTTCGCCCGTCAGGACGATGGCCTCGCAAGTGTCGAGTGGCGTGATGATCGCCTCATGCCAGGGTGCGGAAAAGACTTTTTGGGCCGCCAAGACTTCTTCGAAGACGTTGTATTCGGCAACAGGCGAGTTTTTCCCGTACCCGATCCGAATGGAGCCGTGCATGCCGACGAACCGGCACTTGGCGGCGATGGAGGGCTCTCGTTCCAGAGCTTCAGCAATGTTGGGCAACGGCCCGATGCAGATCAGGGTAACGATTTCCGGCGAGTCCATGATCATCCGGATCATGGCGTCGATGCCGTCGGTGTGGAGAGGGCCGGGATATTGGGTGAGGTTGTAATTTTCTACCCAGCGTTGTTGCCGTCTGGCGGGTTCGGTCCAGTAGAAGGGTTTTGCCCGTTTGCCCTGGGGAATGCCGATGCCGACCGGGATATCCGTTCTCCCGGCAACTTCCAGGAGGCGGGTGATGATTTTCGCCCGGTAGGTGGTGTCGCCCGTGGCGCTCAGGATCATTTTCACGTCGAGTTCCGGGCAGCGGAGCATCATGGCGATGGCCCAGGTGTCATCAATGTCGGTGCCGATGTCGGTGTCGAGGATGACGGGGATGGGTGAGGAATGGGGTGATGTCATGAGGCTGAGATTAATTTAAGAGAGGGCTGTTCTCAATGGACGGAACGGTTTTTGATTTGCACATATCGGTTTTTTTTTAATCTCGGCTGATGGAGCTTCAGTTTTGCTTTGTCTCCGAATGCCATGCCAATCGCCACGTTCCGATGCACACCCATCAGGCGCTCGAACTGGTCTACTACACGGCAGGGACGGGCAAAAGCACCATCGGAAAGAAGACTTATGATGTGAGGCCCCACACCTTTGCCGTCATCCCGGAGGCGGTGGCTCACGATCAAAAAAACCAGACCGACGTCACCTCGATCTGTGTCGGCATCAAGGGGAGCCGGCTCGCTTCTCACGAAGGAATGTGGGGTGACGCAGGTGGCATGTTGCGGAAGCCACTGGCACGGTTGGGCGAGGAATTGAAAAACCGGAAGACCGGCTTCGAGTCCATCTGCAGGGGAATTCTTTACGAGACGGAGGGACTTGTTCAACGGCAAATACGGGACAAAAATTCGCCGCCCCTAAAAGAGGCACTGGTGCAAAAAGCCATCGAAGTGATCCATCAGCGCGATGGGGGGCTGACCGTCTCGGAGATCGCGCGGGAACTTTACGTGAGTAAGGACTACCTCCGGCATCTCTTCAAGGAATACGCGGGGGAATCGCCGATCAAATGTATCCTGCGCGCCCGCATGGAAAAGGGGAAGGAGCTGCTGGCGGAGAAGGATTTGAGGATTGGCGAAATCGCGGAAAGATGCGGTTTTGAAAATGCGTATTACTTCTCCCGTTTTTTCCACAAGGCAACAGGGCAGTCGCCGTCGCAATTCAGGAGTAGCATCAAAAAATGATCCGGTTTGCCAAACCCTGGCGGGGTGGGCCGGTCGTCACCCAAAATATTTTTCATGTCGTTTGACATGGCAGGGGAAATCGAAAAGACTCTGAATCCATTTATGAGCAAGGAGAGCAAGCGGCAGTTCGGCTTCGACACGAGGATGCTTCACGCGGGCCATGTGCCTGATCCGTACGTCGGGGCACGGGCAGTGCCGATTTACCAGACTTCCTCGTACGTCTTCAGTGATGCGGATTACGCGGCACAGCTTTTCGAGCTGAAGCAGTACGGTAACATCTACACGCGCCTGAGCAATCCGACGACGGCGGTCTTCGAGGAGCGCATGGCCTCCCTTGAAAACGCGACTGGGGCTGTCGCCACCTCCAGCGGTTTGTCGGCACAGTTCGTCGTCTTCATGACACTCCTGTCTCCGGGAGATGAGATGGTGGCCTCGGCGCATCTCTACGGCGGCACAGTTACGCAGCTCTCCCAGACGTTGAAAAAGCTCTCCGTCCAGGTTCACTTTGTCGACCCGACAAACCTGAAGGAATGGGAGGCTGCCATTACGCCGAAGACCAAGGCGCTCTTTGGCGAAATCATCGGGAATCCCCGTGGAAGCATTCTCGATCTGGAAGCACTCTCCGGCCTGGCCCGTTCGCACAAAATCCCACTCATCGTCGACAGCACTTTTGCCACGCCTTCGCTGTGTCGTCCCATCGACTGGGGTGCAACGATTGTCACTCATTCGGCCACGAAATTTATCGGCGGTCATGGCAACAGCCTCGGCGGCGTCGTGCTGGAATCGGGGAAATTCGATTACAGCCGATATGCCACCATTGCCGACCCGTCGCCCTCATATCACGGACTGCGGTTTTACGATACGTTTGGCCACTACGGCTTTCTCATGAAAGTGCGTGCCGAGACTTTGCGCGACACGGGTGCGTGCATCTCGCCCTTCAATTCCTTCCTGTTGATTCAGGGGCTGGAGACCCTGAGCCTGCGTATGGAACGCCATGTGAGCAATGCTCTCGCCATTGCCAGGTATCTGAGGGAGCATCCGCAGGTGGCGTGGGTCGCCTACGCGGGGTTGCCCGATCATCCCCAGCATGTGCTCGCGAAAAAATATCTGCCAAAAGGCCCCGGCGCGGTTTTCTCCTTCGGCCTGAAGGCCCCCGATGCCGGTGATGCCCGTGCGAAGGGGAAAAAATTCATCGAGTCGCTCCACCTTTTTTCACATCTCGCCAATGTTGGCGACGCCCGGAGCCTGGTCATCCACCCGGCTTCGACGACTCATCAACAACTGACGGATGAAGAACTCATCCGTTGCGGCGTGGGGCCGGAGATGATCCGCCTTTCCGTCGGACTCGAAACCCTGGAGGACTTGCTATGGGATCTGGATCAGGCCTTGCATGCAGCATTCGTCTAAACACGACGCTCACCCCTGAGCAGCAGACGGTTTATCAAAATGAGGAGACCATCCGCGCTCTCCTCGAAGAGTCGAAGAACATTGCCATCCTCGGCATGTCGACCGATTCGCAAAAGGCGAGTTACTTTGTCGGATCGTACCTGCTGTACGAGGGCTATAACGTCATTCCGGTAAATCCCCGCGCGACAGAGATTCTGGGCCGCAAATGCTACCCCGACCTCGTCTCCATTCCGGAAAAAATCGACATGGTCGATGTCTTCCGCCCCATCTCGGAAATTCCCGCCATCACCGACCAGGCCATCCAGATCAAGGCCCGGAGCCTGTGGCTGCAACTGCGGCTCATCGACCTCGAATCGGCGGAACGGGCGCGTGCGGCGGGGCTGTCCGTCGTCCTGGACAAATGCGTGAAGATGGAGCATGGCCGTTACCATGGCAGCCTGCACTGGGCCGGGATGAATACGGAAATCATCTCCGCCCGCCGGGCCACTCTTTAAAGCCTGTTACAGCGGAAAATCGTGGCTTGCCTGGCAATGCATTTTTGTTTTAAAATGAAACAATTACCTCTTGTTTTAAAAGAGGCTTCGCCATCAAAAACAACTCCTCAACGATTCGAAAACACATGAAAAAATCAAGCTTCCGTGTTCTGCAATCCTCTGCCCTGATGTTATTGCTGACCGCAATGACGACAGGGGCTTTTGCTCAAGGTAACGCCACTCCTGCGGCATCGCAACCCGCCAACCCGGAAGCGGAACTTTCCAGTTTTCTATCCACTTTTTATATCCTTCCCGGACAGAAGCCACCCATCAAGACTCACTTTGTCCAGTCGATCGCCGTCAGTTCACCCGCTTACTGCTCGAACGTCAAAGGGGATGTCACGGTTAACTTCAAGGCGCCCGGGATGACCACCGTCCATGCGCTCTGCTGGCAACAGCCGACGGCGGACAATCCCAGTCCCTGGGGACATGACGTCGATCTGGATCCCAACCTCAAGCTGGATGCCGAGGGCAACGGGAGCTTTGTATTCCATGCGGATCAATTTCCCAACGGCCCGATCAACCTGCGCATCTTCGCCAGAGACAATGGAACCGGTCAGGACTACTGCGAGCTTCAACTCTTCAATGAGGGTGGAGTGGTCTGGGATCAGGGCATTCCCAAAACCGATCCCCCTGCGGCCCAGGGCATGAAGGTGGTCTTTGCGGATAACTTTGACACACCTCTCTCGATCGCCGGTGACAACTCTGGCAAGTATTGGACTCATTGGGGTGGGGGTGACGGCAGTTCCTGGCCCTTCCACGAGAATGACGGCCCGCTCAATCCCTTCAGTGAGGTCAAAGCCATGGCCACGAGTTACCTGCGCATCCACGCTTCGAAGCCGCCGGGCAGCAAAGGCAGCACGGGGAGTATCACGGCATGTCATAAAGACCACAGTGGCTTTACCGCCAAGGCCCCCTGTTACTTCGAGTGTCGCCTTCTGGCTCAGGACGCAAAGGGCACCTGGCCAGCCTTTTGGTTGACCACGCAGGCTGGCAAAGGCTGCGACGAACTGGACGGAATCGAAGCCTATGGCATCAACTCCAAAGAGGGCGGCATTTGGACTCCTTACCATGTCACCAGCCATTTTTGGGGTCAGCCCGTTCCGGATTGGGTCAAGGACAAGGCAAAAGGGCCTGACGGAAATCCCTACGACGCTCACAAGATGGTGCAGCCCTTGGAGCTGGGGGGCAAATCCGACTGGTCCACCACATTCCACACTTATGGTGTTTTAATCACACCTGAATTCACGGCCTACTATTTTGACAATATAGAGGTGCTGCGCCATCCCTCCGGCAAACTCTCCGCGACTGAGCCCTTCACCTTCCTGGTAAATCTGGCCATCGGCGGTGCCGGTTGGAAGGCTGATCTCCAACGCTACGGCAACCAAAGTGATATGTGGGTGGATTACGTGCGCGTCTATCAGGGAGACCAGGCGGCGACGGCTTCCACTCCGTGATGGTATTTTACTTCAGCGAGTCGAGGTAGGCGACGATGTCGACGACATCCTGATCCTGCAATTTTTTGCGGAAGCCCGGCATCTTGTTCTTGATGCCGCTCAGGACAATGTACTCGATCTGTTGATCGGTGATGTCGAGTTTGACCAGGCTGGGAGCCCCCCGCTTTCCGCCTTTGGCATCGTCGCCGTGACAATGGGAACAGAACTGGGAGTAGAGCTTCTGTCCGTGCCCGACCAACTCGGGCGAGGTCTTGAATACCAGCTTCGGCAAAGGAGGGTGTTTTTCTCCCGCCTCAGGAGGAATTTGAGTCCGAAGTAGGACGGCCAGCCCCTGAACCGCACCTGCGGCGAGAATCACCGCAAGGATGGCGAAAAGAAGCCCTTTCCATTCGTTCGATTTTTGAGTCGTCATATTATTTGCTTTCAGACCCTAGTGTTCCAGAAGTTCGGCTCCCCAGAATCCGCCGCCGATCATCAGCCCGGCAGTCACCACGAGGAGGAGGATGTAGACGGCCATCCATCCGCGCGAGGGTTCCCGGCCCGCCACAAAGCGCCAGGTGGCAAGCCCGACCAGCAGGCCGAATCCCGGCAGGACAAAAACATGATGCCAGAAGAGAGAGCCTCCTCCCGCAAGAAGCGTTCCCCGCGTCATGAAGAGTCCGCTGACAATCGCGGGAATGGAGCCGAGCAGGGCCACGATGATGGTGCAGTAGCCGGCGGCGTGAAAGTCCCTTTTTTTCTCACAAGTCGACGGCCAGACAAAACCGAGAAAGTCGAACAGGGTGGCGGCACAGACGAGTGCCAGAGGGAAGTGTGTCGAAAAGCCGTGAAGCTTTTCCCAGAATTCGGAATTAAACAAATTCATGAAGGGTTCGGGGTCGGGAAACAGTTTAGCGATAAACCCTGATCTGGCAAATCTCCAGCAAAAATCTTTTTGATGCAGGCTAAGGCATTGGCACTGGTTCGGTGGAAAGGGAGCGCAAATCTTCAACGGTTTTTGAGGGAAAATTTACTCCCCATGATCCTGCAATTCCGATGTAATTCGCCTTGTCCACATTTACCCGGATTTTGAATTTTCTTTTTTTCGCATCGAGCTCTGAGAGGAAGGCACTCTGGGGGGCGCCGTTGGGATAGGGGCCATAAAAGCGTAAAACAATTCCCGAGTCGGTGGGAACCATTTCCGTTTCCCACCTGTTTCCCATGGACGAGAGTTTGCCAGCGGGATGACTGACACGTCCGAGTTTGGCGTTGATCCAGAGTATGGGCGAATCAAAATCCTGTATGGAAACGACAGAATCTTTGGACAAAACAAGCACACATCTCCCGATCAGTTCGGACAAGTCCCGGTTTTGCTCCTGAATATTTTCCGCTTGAAGAGGGCGGAGCAGCAGGGAGCTTGTCAGTATCGTCAGCAGGATTTTTTTCGTGAATTTCAAGTGGTGGTTACGAGAACGCCTGGGCGCGGGCGAGTCTGGAAATGGTTCGTGAGAGGTATTTGTCGTCGTGGGATTCGGATTCCACCCATTGCACTGCCGTGGTGACGCGGCTGGAATCCCCCATCTGGAGGCGTTCCGCGATCCATTGGCGCGACACGGTCGTGCGAGTCCGCAGCACCCACGCGAGGAGATATTTTTCCCGCTCGCCCTTGGTCTTTGTCGGAAGATTTGCCAGATCGATTCCCAGAACCTTCGAGCTTTTTTGCAAAAGAGTTTCGGCTGCCTGTCGACCGTGATCCCCCTCGGTAGGAGAAACCGCCACCTCCGCCATCGGCTGATGGGAGGACGGAAGGCTCTGAGTCGCCGGGGCGTCGTTTTTCGTTTTGATCAGGATGTTGAGCTTTTCACGGAAGGCTGGAGTTCCCAGGAACCAGCCTCGTTCCAGCGGTTTCCATTTTTTTAAAAACTCCTTCAATCGGATTGGATTCCGAAGGGATGATGCCAGCTCCTCCATGCGGATTTCATAGGCTTTCCGCCCGTCCGCCGGAAGTCCCTCCGCCTCGAAAAGCTCCTCCGCAATGAGCCAGCGCGGACGTTTCTCCGGCTTGCCGATGAGGGCGGGAAAGCTGCTGTCCTCGAAGTCGGAAAGCGTCTTGCGCCCGATCCGCAACAGGCCGAGGCGCACGGGGCTGAGATGGATGTATTCCGCCGCGAGCTGAATGCCCTCGGGGTAATCGGGGTCCAGGACGATGGTCTTGTAACGCCCCTGAAACAGCGACCCTGTTTCCTCTCTCTTGCGATTGATGCGCGAGGTGTAAAGCCCCTGCTGCCACACCATCCCGGTGATGAGGTTTGGCTCGGGAGTTTTCAGCAAAATCTGGAACTGGGCGTCCGTCAGGGCATAGGCGTAAATGTGCCACCCGGTGCGCTCGCAAGCCTTGCCGAGAAGATCGAGAAAGAGGCGCACTTCCTTTCCCTTGCGAAAGAGTTTCCTCCCCGGCAGGGCTTTTCCCGTGACGTAGTAGATTCCGCCGGGAATCTCAAATCGCGGTTTGCGTGGCATGGCATTTCTATGAGCCGATTTTTCCCCGCCGTCAAAGAGAAAAATGAAGTGACTATGAATTTATGATTGGCAGTGCATGCGTGGCAACAAACACGCATTTTTTGTTGCCACGCATAAATTATATTGGAATATCCGTTTTTTGTAAAATCTTTTTTCAGATTCAGTGAATATGCCCTAGCTTTTTTCGCTCTTCGTGACAGCCCGGTGCTTGCGATCCAGAGAGAGATTATAAAGAGCCACCGCTGCGGGGAGAAGATTGGTGATGATGCCGACCGAGTCGTTTTTCCCCCAGATGAAATAGGAGAGGATCATCAGGCTGCCGCAAAGGCTCATGTACCAAAACAGATTCGGCAGGACGGGACGTTTCGCATAACGGGAGGCGAGGGCCTGCACCACCCAGCGCCCGGCAAACATCAGGCCGCCGCCAAAGCCGACCATTTTCCAGGCGGTGAGGACAAGGGGCTTCACGCCGGGGAAAAAGTGGATGGTGAAAAGAACCGGGTCGGTTGGATCGCTCATAAAATTTCTGAATCCTTGGGCCAGGAGATGCGGCGGGAGAGGAACCACTGGACGCCGAGGAGGTCGTAGATTCCCCGCAGGGCGCGTCCTGCCACGGTGTACTTCGAGACTCCGGCCTGGCGGGCGCGGTGGTTGACGGGGTGTTCGAGGATGGTGAGGCCTCCGGATTTCAGCAGGGCGGGCATGAAGCGGTGCATGGCGTTGAAGGGGACGAGGTATTTCACATGGGTGCGGCGGATGAGCTTCAGAGTGCAGCCGGTGTCGCGGACTCCGTCCTGAAGGAAGAAGTCCCGAATGTGGTTGGCGATGCGGGAGGCGATCTTGCGAGACCATTTGTCGTTGCGGTTGGCCCGGTAGCCACAGATGACGTCGGCCTTTTCAGTCAGGGCGATCATGGCGGGGATGTCCGCCGGGTCGTTCTGTCCGTCGCCGTCGATCATGGCGCAAAATTCCCCCGTGGCGGCAAGGAGTCCGGCGTAGATGGCGGCGCTCTGGCCGAGATTTTTTTCAAAATGGATGACCTGAATCCCGGCAATTCCGTCGAGCACGCGGCGGGTGGAGTCGGAGCTGCCGTCGTTCACGGCAATGATCTCGGCGTCGGGATTGGTCTGACGGGCTTCGGTGACAACATGTTCCACATTGTCCTCTTCGTTATAAAAGGGGATGACAATCGAGAGTTTCACGGTTGGGAAAGGGTTTGCGGGGAATGGTATTTCCGCAAAAGGAAGATGAAGAATTCGTACATGGGTTTGCCGCCGGAGCGGGAAAAGATGTTACCGAGTGGCTGGACGGAGACAAACTCTCTTTGCAGTTCGGCGGGAACGTCGGGAGTGTCGCTGACGAAGATGGCCGACTCCCAGTCGTAGCCGTCGCGGTAGTCGAGCCAGTAGGAAAACTGGTTGGTCAACCCTTCGGAAGCGGGCACAAATACGCCCGGGTGGTCGGGATGGTAAAACTCGATGAGCGAGGCGAAGGTGTATTTATTGCAGATGATGAAGGAGGCGCCGTGTTCTTTTTCCAGTTGTTGCACCTGCGCTGCCAGATCCGACCAGCCCTTGATGCGGCGGATCGGGTCATAGGGCATTTTAAAGTAGCCCGGCAGATAAATAAACAGAATGAGATGCCCGATGAGGAGAAGGGCGGTCGATATTCCGAGCGCGCCACGGGCTGCATAAAGGTAGAGCTTCGAGTGGTCACTCCACCGGAGCCAGTACTCGACGAGAAACGGCAGCGCGGTGACAAAGGCGAGCGCCGTCCAGTTCAACTGCACCGGGGAGTTGAAGCTCAGGGCGAAATAAAACAGCAGCACCGGGAGGGAAAGGCTCAACAGGTACTCCTCTTTCTCACCGAATTTTCCCCATGCGAAAAATACGGCCATCAACCACGCGATGGCCAGGAAGGGATTGAAGACCGCGAATTGCCCTGCGATGAAATCGAGGACGTTTCCCGGCGTGAACCGGGGACGGTGATCAAGTCCGCCGCGATGCAGCAGGTGCTCCACCGTGATCCATCCGTGCTGGGAATTCCAGACGACGACCGGCCAGAGACAGAGCAGGGCGACGAGAACCATCACCCAGAAACGCCCCCGCAGCAGTTCGCCCCGGTTTTTCCAGGTCACCAGGGAATCGGATGGGCGGAACAACTGCCTGCCCCGGTGTTTTTTTGACCAGACCAGAAAAAGAGCGAAGCTGAGAAGCTCGAAGGCGTTCGTGTACTTGCAGAGCATCCCGACGCCGACAGCCAATCCCGCCGGAACCCAGCTCAACAGATGAGAACTTTCCAACCCCTTCCAGAACCACCACGCTGCCAGCGCCCAGAAAAAAACGCTCAGGGGATCGATCGTCATGATGAATCCGCCTGCGGAAAAGAGCGGAACCATCACCGCCGCCACCACAGTCCAGTAGGCCACCCGAGGGGAAAATAGCGACTCCGCCAGACGAAACAGCAGCCAGCCCGTCCCCGCCGAAAGTGCAACGGCGATCCACCGGACGCCGAAGGCTGTGTTCCCAAAAATCTTCGTCCCCAGGGCAATCGTGACCGCGATACCGGGGCCTTTGCTGAAGTACGACCAGTCGAGGTGACGTGACCACAGCCAGTAGTAGGCTTCATCCCCGGAAAGTTCAAACCATCCGGCAATGAAGAACCTCACTACGGTGAGGGTGGCAATCAACCCGATGGCGAGCAGGGTGTAGGAAGGCCGGAGCTTGTGATGGCTGACTGTCACTTTTTCCTCCGCCAAAGGTTTTCGAGATCGGGGTAACGTTTATAAAGGGATGGGCACCACCGGGGGGCGAACTGTGCCCAGAGGCGGGCAACGACCCAAAAAATCAACCATGCATAGGAGAGTCCGATGAAGATGGAAACCAGTGCATCCGAGGGATAATGGCTGCCGGTGTAGACCCGCGAGTAGGCCAGAAACGGAACCCAGATAAAGACGATACTCGCCCACGGCCCGTAGAGCCTCAGGAGGAAATAGGCGACGGCGGTGTGGTTGCACACGTGGCCCGACGGCATCGAATGTCCCCCCGTGTAGGGGATGCGGCTCCGTATTTCCACCCCGTGAAGATCGACGAACCTCACGTTCTCCAGCGTTTGGTATGGGCGGGGACGCTCGACCACCCGGCGGATGCCCTGGACGACTCCGGCGTCGCCGATAAAAAGAGCCAGCGCCGTCAACACGAGGAAAAGCCTTTCGCGGAACCTGCCGAAGATCAAAAGCGCGATGGCTCCCACAATCAGCGGTATCCGCCAGAAATCAAGATCCCCGGCCAAAGCCATGGTGTAGTCGAGAAAACTGTTGATCCACTTGCCGTTGATGAGGCGGAAGAGATGCACATCGAGTGAATAAACTTGGCGGAACATCATTATTAAGGTACGTCCTCCACGTTCCATGAAACAAGCATATTACTCCCGGATGGGGTTTCTCATCCCAATGGCTCTTTTTCTCGTTTCCATTTTTGCCGGCTCCTCTTTCGCGGGGGACTTTAACACCTCCAAGCCGATCCCCACCCCGGAGATGATGCAGGCCCTGCTCTGGCGGAACAGCGAACTGAATGATTTCAAGCTCGAGGGCCTTCTTCGCACGGCCAAGAACAAGTACCTCATCGTCCTCCGCACGAAGGGGCGCGTCATGCAGTATGAGTTTCTCGAAATCCCCCTCCAGATACGGGTTCAGATGACCCCGGCGGGCAGCATCATCGAGCGGCGTGAAAAATCCTCCCAGCCGTGGAAGGTGCTCACCCCGCAGGAAAAACTGGAACGGGTCGTCGATTCTGACATCTATTACGAGGACTTGGGGGTCGATTTCACCCGCTGGGAGGATGTCAAACCGCTCGGTTGGGACAGCATCCTGACCTTTGACACCTGGGTCTACGAGGCCCGCCCGACGGAAATCAGCAACTATGCCAAGGCCCGTTTCTGGATCAGTTCCAAATTCGAGGCACTCCTCCGGGTCGATGCTTACAACAAGGCCAACAAAGTCATCAAGCGGGTGGAGGTGCACAGTGTGATGGACATTGACGGGCTTTTCTCGATCAAGGAAATGGAAATTGCAACCATGATACCGGATCGCGACATCAGCAGCAGCCGGACTTACATTGAAATTCACAAGGGTACGAAGGGTTCCGGCTTGTAAGAACCTTAAAGCAGGTCTTTCTCAAAAAATCTTCCGGGATAATTGCACGAGGTTGTTGCTATTTTACAACGGGAATCGTATGATCGTACTATTGTGGATGTTTATCTTGGATATGGAACAGCGCGCTACGGGCCTTATACCCCGGAAGAAGTCTGCACCCATTACAAGAACAAGAATCTGGCGGCAGATTACTGGGTCTGGCATGAGGGGTTGACCAATTGGATCTCCGTCGGCGAGTTTTTGAAACGTCGGTTTCCGAGTGAAAAAAACTTGGTTGCCAAGGACATGATCCCCGCCGGTGCACCCGCTGATCTGGACGAACTCACCCACACCCGGCTCCAGAGAATCACCGACCGGATCGGCTTCACGCGCAAGATTTACGTCTATCAGGATCAGGAACAGCTTGGCCCCTTCCCGATTCAGGAGCTTGAAAAAAAATTATCGGAAGGAACTCTGCGGGTCGACTCCGCCATGTGGTTTAACGGTCTCGAAAAATGGGTGCACTTGGGCAAGTGCATGGATCATTACCGAAAAACAAAAAATCTCACCAATCTCCCCCCGAATCTCATGAACTCCATGCCGTCACTGCCCCGCGTCTCCCCCAAGGATCACATCCGTGTGACGCAGAAATTTGCCCGGCGAGGCAAGCCCACGGATCCCGCCGCATCGTCCACCTCCGTTTGAGTCGCCTCGCAAACACGGTTGAGTCCCTTTGGACAAACGGGCAGGATTCCCGAAATGCTTCCCCGCCTCGTCACATCCGTTCCCGGCCCTGAGTCGCGCAAACTGGCGAAACTTCTTCGCCGCCACGAGTCGCGCAACATCACCTTCGTCTCGCCCGGTTTCCCCGTCTTTTGGGAAAAGGCTGCCGGGGCCAACGTTTGGGATGTGGACGGCAACCGCTTCCTTGATCTCACCAGCAGCTTCGGAGTCGCCACCGCCGGACACACTCCCCGCTGGGCATGGCAAGCCTTTTCCCGTCAGGCGAAACTCCTTTACCACGGCATGGGAGACGTCCACCCGACCGCGGCCAAGGCCCAGCTCTGCCGGGAACTCTCCCGCATCACTTTTGAAAAATGGGGCGCTGGCGCGGCAAAAGTCATCCTCGGTTGCAGCGGATCGGATGCCGTCGAGGCGGCGTTGAAGACCTCGTTTCTCGCCACAAAAAAGCAAGGCTTCATTGCATTTCGTGGAGCCTACCACGGACTCAGCTACGGCACGCTGAACATCATCGGGCGAATGGACTTTCGAAATCCGTTCCGGCAGCAACTGCGTGATCTGGCCAAACTTGTTCCCTTCCCAACTTCTCTGGAAGCTCTGCCCGCTCTCGAAAAAGAGATGCGGGCCCAAGCATCCGGCAAAGAAATCGGCGCGATCCTCGTGGAACCCGTGCAGGGTCGCGGGGGTGAAGTTTTCCCTCCCGTTGGTTTTCTGAAAATGCTCCGCTGCGTGGCGGACGACCTCGGGCTCCTTCTGATTTTTGATGAAATTTACACGGGGTTTTTCCGCACGGGTTCTTTCTTCGCCTGCGAACGGGAAAAGGTCGTCCCCGATCTCATCTGCCTCGCCAAGGCCCTCGCTTCCGGTTACCCCATCTCCGCCTGCGTGGGCCGCGCAAAGATCCTGGATTACTGGCCGGAGTCGGACGGCGAAGCCCTCCATACGAGCACCTTTCTCGGCAATCCCCTGGGCTGCGCGCTGGCGCTGGAAGCCCTCCGTCTCTGGCAGGAAAAAGACATCCCTGCACGAGTCCTCACGGCTGAAAATCACTGGCGCAAAGCCCTCGCCCCTCTGGAAAATCTCAAAGGCGTCCGGGAAGTGCGCGGGCGAGGCCTCCTGTGGGGGATCGAGCTGGTCGATTCCAAAGGCTGTCCGGATGGCTGCCGTGCCGGGCAGACCGTGGAAGCGTCTCTTGCCCACGGACTCATACTCCTCTCCGGCAGCGAAGGACGAAACGTCATCAGCCTTTCGCCGCCTCTGGTTCTGACGGAAAAGGAAATCTCCGCAGCCGGAAAAATCCTTCACCTCATCCTCTCCCGACATGCTCGTTAAACTCATCGCCCAAAACCTTCGCTGCCACGGAGCCGTCACGCTGGAGGATCTCACTTCTCTCAACCTCCTGCTGGGCGACAACGGCCAGGGAAAGACGACCCTCCTCGAAGCCGCCTACCTGCTGGCACGCTGCCGTTCCTTCCGCACGGCGGCTCCCCGCGAAATGGTGAAATGGGAAACGCAGGGTTTCCGGGTCGAGGGAGGTTTTTCACAGGAGGAATTCTCCCGTCTTGCTCTCGTGTGGACGGCGGGGAAAAAGACCTTCGAGATCGACGGAATCACCAACGCCACTCTGGGCGAGTTTTGGGGAAAGTGCGCCGCTGTCATTTTTCAAAACCGCGATCTGGAACTTGTGCAGGATACCTCCATGACCCGCCGTCAGTGGGTGGACGCCCTCATCGCCTCCGCCGATTCTACCTAC
>Ga0187810_10000284_pt1 | contig 21146 bp, 17 predicted proteins | sample NC_wetland_sal_i_9_FD_132963 | JGI IMG/M metagenome (GOLD analysis project Ga0187810, IMG submission 132963) | Wetland sediment microbial communities from Neuse River Estuary, North Carolina, USA - ASW_5 | ecosystem: Environmental > Aquatic > Freshwater > Wetlands > Sediment | place: USA: North...
CCGAACGGACTCTTCAACCCGAATCTGCCGACAGTTTTCTATCGAGCCAATCAGGGAAAATCCGATTATCTGGGAGGCTCCGCCAGTTTGCGTTTCCGATCTGGAATAGCCGAAGGCCAGATCTCCTACACGCTCAGCCATGCCATCGACAATCAGAGCGATCCATTGGCGGGGACTTTCCTCAACTACAATTTCGGGCCGCTTCTCACCTCCAATGAATCACCGATTACGGCCGGATTCACTCAACAGTTCAACAGCCAAGCGGATCGCGCGAATTCCGATTTCGACCAGCGTCAGAACCTGTTGCTCTATTCGGCGCTGGAGCCGCCCACTTTCTCCCGCCCGGTGCTTCGCAAGTTCTTCAACTACTGGCGTCTCGGAACGATCCTCGCACTCCGTTCCGGGCTACCCTACTCGGCGATCGCTCCAGAAGCCCCTGGTTCGGTGTACGTCAATAATCGCCTTAATCTGGTTTCCTCAGCCTCGGCTGCATCCGCTGATATAGCCATTCCTGGCGGGAAACAACTGCTCAACTATCAGGCCTTTCAACCCCCTTTAGCTGGAACCATTGGGAATACCGGGCGGAACGCGTTTCGCGGTCCGGGCCTATTTAATATCGATCTTTCCCTCGGCCGCGAGTTCCCTCTCCCGAAACATCGAGAATCCGGGCGGCTCCTGGTGAGAGCGGACCTATTCAACGCCTTGAATCATGCCAATCTCAATAATCCTTCCACCGCATACTGCCCTGGGTGCGGCTTCGGCGATGCTTTGTACGGTAGAACCGAAACGAACAGCGGCTTTCCGCTTTTGTTGCCTCTGGCCGAAACAGCCCGGCAGATACAACTTCTCTTGCGGTTCAGTTTCTGAAGAATCTCTTACGGCACGATCACTGGCAGCGATGAGATCGCGTCGTTGCCCAAGGCGCGAATCCCGATGGCGCCAATCTGCGTATTCGAGACGCAATCGAGTGTTCCCCGGAATCCTACCAGGGGAGGGAAACTGAAGTTAGACCATTGTCCCAAGGGAGGCAGCGACTGCGGGGGGATGGCCCCTGCAATCACGTTCCCTCCGGAGTCTCTGGCGCTACACGAAACATTCGCCGAATTGGACCCGTCCAGATTCGCTATGGCTAGGCCAGTGTAGATCTGATCGCCGTTGCCGCTGAACGTGGTGGCGTCGAAGGGCACCAGGATCTCATTGCTTCCGCTCGACGCCGGGACGGCCGCTTCGTAAAATGTCCCACCCACTTCGCGACGGAAGAGTGCCTGGATCGTGATGGAAGGGTCGGAAGTAATCACGGCCGAACCCGTCAATGGACTCCCTTGCGGCGTGCCCGCTTCGTAGAAGCCTGCTCCTCCCGCCGGGATCGACCCCGAGAGTCTGGACTGATTGCCTACGCCATTGGCGAACGGCAGAGGCGCCGAGTTGCCGTTCTTGTCGTAGAAATTAATCGAAAAGTTTCCAGCGCTGCTGCCGCTGTTCACTACGTAGAAATCGGTTACAAACCCGTCCCCCACCGCAAAATCCGGTAGAACTTTCGTGATCGATGACGGCGCCGGCGCGTCGATATAGACATTGACGACCGGCAACGGCGTTTCACATGGCGTGGCGGGGCTACAGGTTAGCGTAACGTTGCCAGCCAAACTATTGCCGGCCGGTAGGGTTCCCGCAGCCGCTGTGACAGTTACCAAGCCGGGCGTCACGTTCGGCGTCAGTTCGCTGAGATTCACAATCGCGCCGCTTTCTAGAGTCTCGTAGCTGGCAGTAAAGTCAACGCTGAAGCCGTGCATGGACTCCTCCAGCACGGTGAACGTCTGGCTCTGCGGTAGCGGCGAACCTGTGAGATTGAAGTTCAGCGCCGTCGTCGTCGCCTGCAAAACGCCATACACTGTCTCGGTCGACGTCCCGGAATTTGAGTTAAACTTAGGGCGCGGCAACGTGTTCCTAGGCGTCTCAATTCCGCCCGCAGTCTCAGGGTTGATGGTCATAGGAGTAGCGGTATAAGTTGCCGTGTAGACCCCGGGAGGCACCAATTGGGTGTTGAAGCTGACCGTCAAATCCGTTGTTGAGCCGGCCCCCCCAATCGAACCGCTGGTCGGCTGAATCGAAAATCCGGCGGCGCCCTGAATGGAAGCCGTAAATGAACCGGCCGCCCCGGAGTTCGTGACTGTCACTGTTTGCGTCAGGACCCCGGGAAATAGCGTCGAGGTAGATCCAGAAACTGAAGGCGTTACGGTGAGGATCGGTCCAGTCGGGGGCGGGTTGCCGCTGCCCGGAGTCTGACTACCGAGCGTGATGTTGTCGAAGCCAATTCCATTCGTCGCACCACTGAAGTCGACGGACTGGGCAACCCCGCTGAATGAAACACCCTGTGGGTTCCAACAGCTGTAGTAATCAGTGATGGAGGGACCGTCGCAGTTGGAGCCAGTGGCCGCCAAGTTGAATGTGCCGAGGACATTGCCGGTTCCATTCAGTCCATCGAAAACCGTGACCACCCCGGTGTTGGGCCCAGATGCATAATAGAACGAGAATCCAGTCGTGAAGCCGCTGGGCACATTCATTATGACGCCCGGACCGCTGAGGAAACTCACAATGATAGGTATGCCACTCGGGTTTCCGCTAAAGTTCCCGCTACCTCCGGCGGACTTCGCGACGATCGCAATCGCGTCAGTGCCAAAAGTGATTCCGTAGTTCGGCCCAGGGCCGCTGCCAAATCCACCAAAGCCCCCATCGTAGTAATTCAAAACCGGTTCCTGATCCTGCAGACCTTGAAAGGTCAGAGTGACAGATGTCTGCCCATTGCAGGAGCCCGCAATTAGCAACGCAATCATTGAGGTCACAAGAACCGGCAGAATGCGCCTGTCAGCCGCGATCAGGTTGACTAACTTCCTCGCTCCCCAGGACAGACTTGTGTTCGCATCACACCTGCCACGCGGCAAGCAGCAAGTCCATGGCCGTAGGAAGTGCATTGTCGTAACCTTGCGATATCTGAAGGATCTCAATTATACGCGAGTGCACTTAAAACCAGCAATCTTTTTTCGTACTTTGTGTTGTTGAGTGTTTTGGTACCAGAACCGAACCCGGCCAAGCACGCCAGTCGAATTACGAACGCAGCTTACTCATTTTCGATCGAACGCGCTTTCGAGTTTCCCGATCGATCGTCCCCGAAAGCACTCGCTGGTAGGCATCCAACGCGTCTGCCTTTTGCCCCCGGCGGCTTTCCAAATCCCCCAAACGCTCCAGAAGCAATGGATTTGCTGGTTGCAAGGTCAACGATTCCCGCAACTCGTTCGAGGCATTCTCAAAGTCGCGCTTTTGTTCGTAGATCTCGGCGAGGGCCAGCCGTACGGCTATATAATCCGGACGCACGGTCTCTGCGGCTTTATATTCGTCTAATGCGGCATCCAGTTGTCCAGCGGCTGCAAGTGCCTTAGCTAAACTCAAGCGCGAAGCCAGATAATCGGACTGTGTGGCCAGATTCAGCCGCCAGAGGGCTATCGCCTCGTTCATTCGGTTGCGTTGGCTGGAGAGTAGAACCGCGAGATTTTGCCGCGCCGCGAGTGAATTGGGATCGATTCGCAGCGCCGTGTTATACAATTGCTCCGCTTCTCCAGCATGGCCCTCCGATTCTCGCAGATATCCCAGGGCGTTGTAAGCGTCGGCCATTCCTGGATCTAGCTCCATGGCCTTTCGAAACGAGATTTCCGCTTCCTTTTGTTTATGGAGGCGCTCGTATAGCAGGCCGAGATTATAAGGCAAATAGGCATAGCGCGGCGCTAGTTCGGTTGCGCGCCGATACGCCTGGATTGCGGCTGCATAGTCGCCGGTCTGGCTATAGGTCAGCGCCAGATTGTGAAGTGGATAGGCCCAATAAGGCGCGTTCCTTGAGGCATCGCGAAATGCGTGGACTGCGTTTGTGTAGTCCGCCTGCTCCAAATATCCGATACCGAGTGCATTGTAGGCGTAGGCCGAGGCGGGGGCGATCCGAACGGAGCCCTCCAACAGATTGACCGCCGCGGGAAAATTCTTGTCGAACAACAACGTACGTCCCAGGAAGAATGATTCCCGGCTTTCCAGAAAGAGCGATCCGGGCGTAAGCACCCGCGCTGCTGCCATGAACCTCGAACCCAGATCAAAATCCGCGCGAGTTTGCGCATTTTGATCGCCGGCCAGATAGCGAAGGATGATTTTCTGGGCCTGATCCTCGAGTGCAATCCGCAACAGATTCTGATACCCGAAGAAGACACCGGGCTCCAGCTCCCGTCGCAGCCGCTCCAGCGTATCCGTTGCGTTCCCGGGCACACCGGCCAGCAACCTTCCGTCCCGGATCGCCGCCCGAAAACTCTCGACGTCTTGTTCCGTTTGTCTGTTATCGAGTTGGCCCTGAGACGAATTTCCATTTGGCGCCTGAGGCGCCGCGGCCAAATACAACTTGTCGTCATGGCGAAAATCGCGCATGGTCCGCCAAAGGGCGATCGGCACCTCCGGTCTCTTTAAATCCGAAAGCCGAAGTTTATTCTCAAACGAGCCGAATTCGCGCGGGTGTTGTCTATCGTTGGTGGCCTTTTCAACCTGACGGTAGACATAGTCAAAAAGCTCTCGGGCATCGACAATGCCGTCTCGATTACCTTCGGCGTCCGCCTCGCCACTCAGACCCTTCAGCACGAAGTAAGTAAAGGCGCCATGCCCACCGCCATATTCGGGTCCCTCGTAAGACGATTCTTTCGGGCCCGCTGCCAGCATGCCCGTCAGGGATCCTTCCGCTTCGCCAAGCTGCTGTTCGATCTGCTGGTTGATGGCATTCCGCCCTTTGATAATTCCAACCGTACCTGCATTGCATACGTCAACGAAGATAACTACGCGGCCCACGTTCTCAAGCTGTTCCTGAAATAAGGTCTGCAACTCGGGTACACCGAGGGCGGTGTCTTTCAGATCCTCGGGATCGGAATCGTAGGTGACGATATAGGCGCCCTTGTCGCCCTGCGTCTCCACCGTTCCATGTCCCGCCACCAGAATGATCACGGTGTCTGCTTTGCCGGCTTTTTTTCTGAGAAATTCCTGGAAAGAGCTGCGAATTGCGGCGGTGGTCGCGTTGGAGTCGGTCAGCAATCGAATGTCGTCAGCGGGGACAGGTCCAGCCCTCGGTGTTCGGAGCAATTTGCCGAAATCGATTGCGTCCGCGTTCGCGAACTGCAAGTTCAGCTCCGGTTTCGCATATTTGGAAATGCCTACGAGAAGTGCGTACGTCTTGCCACCCGCCGCTTTCTCCGGCGTAGCGGCGGCGTACTGGTCTGCAAGAGTCGATTCCAGTTCGGAGATCTTTGCCTTGACCCAGGGGACATCCGGCCAGAGCTGTCGCATTCGATCATACTCGGCTAGTTCGTTGGCGTAGAGTTTCTTGCGCTCGAATAAGACCGCAGCCGCGATCAAGGCGCCGGGGTCGGTCGGGTCGCGTTGCAGAATAGCTTCAATCGGCGCAAGTTCGGCCAGAACGTCGGCGGGAAGTTGGTCGCGCGGAATCGGCGGAAAATCGATGGTGAAGCCGCGTATCATAATCAACCCGTAATGCTGTTCGCTGGCGACGGTGAGTTGAAGCACTGGAGGCAATTCGCAGCCGCCCACAGGCTGTTCCGATGTCTTGCCTTGCAACAACCGCAGACGCTTGTTCTGCAATTGGATCTCGCCTCGCGGCAACAGGCTCTCCCTAATCTTTCCCGGACAAAAGAGGAATGAAGCGGGGGCGTCCGTGGTCGAAAGTTTGTCCCCCGAGAACAGGAGGTCGCCGGGCCTGGAGGCGAGAGTCGTTTCGGTCCCGGCCCGCAGGAGCCGGCTTCCTCCCGCGGACAATATCAGGCCTACCGGCTGCTCAAGCGCGGCCGCCATCAAGCCGCACTGGGCGAGCAGAGCAAACGAGAGAAAAATGCTGCGACGCAAAGACACGATGCCCGCTAAGTTCGGTGGCACCAGGGCTGTCATTCGGCTCATCGCGGACGATCTTTTGAATCTGGGAAGAAATCTCCAATTGGGTGCGACGGCCGTTCGAATCTTCGCCGAGATCGATGCCTCTGTCGGCGTGTCGTTGACCGGCGGTGAGACGACGGCGGCGGCTTGGGTGATCTCAGTGTTGAGTTTGAACGCCGGAATCAAAGACCCTATCCTCGGAGACAAAATAGAATACCAACAACCTTGGTGTCACCGTCGATCAACAGCAACTTCGTCCTTCCGGCGCGGTCGTTTTGTCGGGTCCATAGCCCCCGCGCCGGCTTGCTGTTGGTCCGCAGTTTCGAGAATCGGCTTGATATTTTTAATTCGCCCATCGGCGGCTTAGGTCAACTTTAAAAGCAACCGCCCCGATAGACGCGAGGATTTCGCAGGGGCCGAGTTTGTCGCCTGCAGGGAGCGGCATGATGACCAAACAAGTCTATCGCGCTGGCTCCGACGATGGCCAAGTCCTGTGTAACGCGCAAACCGGAAGCTATCTGCTCAGCGTCGCCCGAACAGGTCCAGAAGTCCCGCTCGGGAAGTCACGCAGGATTGATATTGAGCATTCAGACATTACCTTGTAGATGGCGACGGGATGGCGCTTGCGTTTTTCTCGGATCTCACTGCTCCGATCAATCTTGCGCAGCGGGTGATGGACTACGGTGACGGTGGAAGCAGGCATCCGGATATACCTGCTTTATCGAACCGGAGCGAGTGGCGGAATTTTCTTGCGATACTCGGGATAAAGCGTCTCGGGCATCCCGATGGCGGCGTCGTGCGGAACGCCGTACTTCGTAGTCATTTCATCGACGAAGGGATTCTTCTCCGGCAAATAGTGCGGAGCGGTTGGCCCAACACTCCCTTCATAGGCGGTGACGCATGGCGGGCCGATGGGAGGCTGAGGCGCCGCGCTCAGTTGAAAGCTCCTCGACAGGATCCAGGGTTCGGCGAGGTAAATTGGATCCTCGATGATCTCGAGAATTGTCAGGATATCGCCGTGGCGATAAAAGCGCATGGTCGTGGTCGCTTCATCGCTCGATGGCGCGCCGGTTTTTCGCAGGAACCCGGCCTTCATGTGGGTGGTGTAGGTGACGAGGGTGTTACCTTCCCACCTCCCGGTGGTGAAGCCAGAACGTGTGTGAAGCGCGTATTCCGACGGGTGAGGCCGCCCGTCTAGCCAGATTGTCATTGGCGCCCGATCCTCCCATCCACCGATGGTGTAGGAGATCACGTTGCCTTTGAGCGGATCCGTTTCGCTCCAGATTCTCAAACCGAATGGCCCTTGTACCAGATAAAAGGCCGGCCACCCTTGGCACTGGTGTTCCACCATCTCGAGTTGCGACTCGGAATAACTCAGTGCTCGAATCCGCCCTTCCTCGCTGAGTGGGATTCCCGTGAAGTCCACCGGCAACCCATCGCCCGTGAGGAACTCGTGGTTTCTTGGGGTCCACGAGCCAGTAAGCTCTACTTGGGCGGAGACGGACCCGCAGACCGTCAGGCACAGGAGTATGGCGGTCAGGATCGTGACGGCCGGATGGTTCACTTTGCGGTGCACGGCGTTGGATCCCATTTCGATCCGTCGGCCTCCTTCTTGAATTGCGAACTCGTAGTAAAGGGCTGTCGGAGATACTGTGGATCCTCGACAATCGCGGTCACCAGCAGCACCTGGCCGCCGCCGGGGATCGGCGCGATATCGAAATATTCAGTAACAACAGCGTTCTCGCTATAAGGAACGCCATTCTTGCGCAAATATCCGGAACGCAAGTTGGCTGTGACTACCTTCAGCGAGGCCGGGGGTTCCCATTGGGCGCTAGATTCACCTTGCCAGGTCCGCTCTTCCGACGATGACGGCTTTGCTTTCAGCGATGAGTTGAAATGGAAGAGCCGCGTCTGCATGCCCGCGTCGCTGTCCACCCGCAGCGTGTTGTCGTCCTGCCATGTAATGTGAAATCGCGCAGCCAGGCGCATGATCGCAGCGGCGCCATACGACTTGCATTGATTTCCCGAGGCTTCATCGGCCGCAGGATCCCACGCATCGGCGACCTTGCGCGCCTCTGGAGTCATGGGCACGGGTTGGTAATCGCCTTTGCGCGGAGTGATCATCCGGAAACGCCAGTCTTCGGTCACGAAAGCGACCCAATAACCGGTGAGATCCACAGGTGCGGAGGTTTTGGCCGTAGCTGTGGCGCCTGCCGGCGCATTGGGAACCTGGCCGAGCGCGCGGGGATGCGCGGCGACGAATAGAAGCGTGGCCAGCGGCGCGATGAAGAACACTCTCACTGCGCTTTCTCGTTCATGGTGCGATAAATTGCTTCGACGAAGTCGTTGGTGGTCCAAGAATCGGTGTTGGACCCGTAGCGGCGCGTGTAGCCCCGAGCCGGGGAGGCTGCTTTGATTTGTTCCAAAGTGAGGCCCTGTCTCATCAAATCGCGGATGCGGTCCCGGATGATCGTCACCATGTCGCGGTAATCGACCACGTCGAGTTGATCGCAGATGCGGCCGTGGCCTGGAATGATCAGCGTGCCCTCTTCGCGCGATACGATCGGCACCGAAGGAATGGCTGTATCCACCAGCTTCTGCAAGGCTGCGATTTCGCCCTGAATGCTTCCGCCCCTGGCGACATCGATAACCGGAAATCGCCTGGTGTCGAACACATCTCCGGCCACGACAACATCGGAACGGCGAAAGAAAACAATCGCGTCGCCATCGGTGTGCGCGGAGGGCTGATGGAAGATTTCAATACCCTCGCCGTTAAGGTACATATACTTCCGCGGCTGATTGAATGTCTCCGTGGGCCACGCGTCAATTGGAAATGGCGAAGGCTTCCCGCTCGGCCCGCTCATACGCGTCAAGACCTGTTCCACCGAAAGTATCGAGGCTCCGCCTCCCAGAAAATTGGTCGCAAGACCTGCTCCACCGTTTCCCGTGAACAGTGTCTGCCCGGCTTTCGCGACGGTGGCGTTGCCGCCCACATGATCCGGATCGGCGCTGGTGTTGATCACGTAGCGAATCGGTTGCGTCGTAACTTTCTTGATGGCAGCGACCACCGCATCCGCGTTCGATGCGGAACCTGCGTCGACCACCACGACGCCATCCGGTCCGACCTGAAAGCCGATGTTGCCGCCGGCACCCGCAATCATATAGAAGCTCGGCCGCAGTTGAAGTACTTCAAGATTCGTGCCGGGAGCCGGCTGTGCCGACGAGCCACTGACGGAGGCTAACATGCCACCCGCCATAGCGATTATGCACCGGACACCACGCATCGCGTGCAATCTGCCGGAAACTGTCATAGGTCCCGAACAATTCTACTCCGGTTGCAGCGGCCGGGGCGGCCTTGTGGCGAATCCGATCGCCGTGTTCCTCGGCCGCGGGGTGTGCAGATTTAAATGGATTCCATACCGCGGACCGGGCAAAGTTACGTTCGATCCGGGGGCTCCGCAGTGGTGCATGTGGTCGCTCGCGGAATGTTGTTCACAATCTCCGGCTATCCGGCTCAGGGTGGCCTGCCAGGCAACGTCTTACTGGCGTTCGGATTGGATTCAGACGTACGCGAATGAGCCATACGGAGCGGTGATAAGATCATTAGCCATGAATAAGCTTGCGCGACGGATTTGCGTGGAAGCGATGGCGCTGGCCGCGCTGCTCCTTCCGGCTGGTCTACAGGCCGCCACAGGCTGCGGGGTAATCAAGCCGGACTCGACTGATGCTGTCGCCGCCGCGCCAGACCACCACAGAGTAATTCTTGAGAACGACGCCGTCCGCGTTCTTGAAGCCAGGGTCCCGTTGCACAGCCATGAACCGCCTCACACGCACCCTTGGCCCAGTGTATTCTTCGAGCAAACCTCTGGACTTAGTGAGCCTTGGAAAACCGTCAACATCAGGTGGTCCGAGGGAGGACCCAGCAAGGGATTCGAGAGCAGCGATCGCGACCGGCACAATCTCCTCGTCGAGATCAAAAGCGTCGACTGCCAGCCCGCGCCCGCCGGGGACTTGCCGTCAACCGATGCCGTCAAGATCCACGACCCCAATATGACTGTCGTCCTGGAAAACGATTACGTGCGCGTGCTGAGCGTCCGAATCCCGCCCGGCGGAAAGGAACCGTGGCACACGCATACTTGGCCGGCTGTGGTGGTGTATTTCAGCTTGCCCCCCTCGCAACGGCTTTTGAAGGATGGCACGAAAACGGCTCGGCCGGAGCTGAAAGAACTGCAAGTGAGCTACGACCCGAGCAGCCAACCGCTCCACTCGGTGGAAAACGTAGGCACAGTGACGTACCAAGCGTACCGTGTGGAGCTCAAGCCGACGACCACTATTGCACGTGCCCGGTAATCCACTTTTGGAGCACTGCCGCAACTTCCAGGTTGTTCTTCTCAATCATGAGCATGTGACCGTTGCCGTGAACCCCCTGCTCTTCCAAACGCATGTGAGTAATGGCGACACCGGCTTGCGCCAAGAATCTGGCGGTGCACTGATCGTATGGCGCGTGGTAGGACGCCTCGGCGGTAACCACCAGAACGGGAATGCCCTGCAAATTCTCGAGGCGGCGGGGCGGGTTGGCTTGTTTCCAGCAACGCACTAAATCCGGGGCGTCCGGTTTCGATTCCTGAACGATCGCAAGTTCCGCAGGGCTTTTACCGGCGGGGCGTAGGTGATCGGGATATCAGTGAGGCCCCAAGCCCGGTTTTTGTCCTCATCAAAAACGGCGTCGCGGAAGGGCGGTCCGCTCGGCTCCATGGCGACGATAGCCTTCACTGCTTTCGGCCGCGCATCGGCCAACAGCCAACCAAACGCTCCCGACTGTGAGTGTGTAACCAAAATCGCAGGCCCGATCTTATCTAGCAAAGCCGCGCCGTCAGCCTGCGCGAGCGTCTGGGTCTCCACGGCGCTTTCCAAGCCCTCAACTTGAGTTGCGTAGAATGCGTCGAACGTCGGATCGCCCTCGCGGCCTTTGTTGTCGCCACGTCCCGGCCGCTGTGTGTGTTTTCGAGCCTGTGGCCACATGTGAGCGATTTCCGGTGCGGTAAACCTTTGTTCCACCCAGGATGGTGGCCTCATCTGCAAAGAACCATTTACGGAAGGGTGCCAGGGCGACCGTCCGCGCGCAGGCTGATCGACGAGATAAATCACGTACCCTTGCTCCAGAAAATAATCGGCCCATCCCACGCGGCCATCCGGCGTTCCCATCCAGTTGGTAGCGGTCTGCCCCGCGCCATGAAAAAGCACCAACGGATACTTTTGGACAACGTGTTGCGGGCGAAGGACCTCGACATACATTTGACCAGCCATCACTTCATTGCCCGCGGGTCCGGTGTACTTGCCCCCAACGTAGAAATAGTCCCGCGTTGAAAACGTATGCTGGCCGAAGGCTGGCGTGAACCACCCGACCAGAGCAAAAGCGAGAGTGGCTGTCCGAATCATCCTCACATAATATATGAGAGTCCTTGAGGCAGCCGACGAATGCAGTTGAAGATGCTCCTGGTGGCTTGTGGTGTCAACGGCTGTCGCGGCCCTAGAGCACCTGGATTCGGGAGCTGGTCTTCCAGCTTCACCTATGGTCGGGAATGCTGTTGGGCTCTTAAGGCGTGGTAGACGTGGCCGGATACCAGGACCTTGCCGAACGGTTGAAGCGCAAGCCGCCGGAGCCGGCAATCATTCAGGCGAAAGAGAAGCGGAAGAAGGCTTGACCCGTCTCCTCGCACTCTTCAGGTTCGGTCATCGCCGGCCAGGGCAACTTTGAAGACGGCTTGGGAATCGGGTTTGGGACCACGCCAATAGGGATCTGCGAAAAATCTGACAGCGTTTGGGACGGCTTCAAAAACTGAGCGGCCATCGGTGACGCAATACCACTCGTGGCCTTGGTCATCGAAGCTGACAATAGAGACACGGCCAGCCATTTGGAGAGGGTAGCAATGGCAGAGTTGCGTTGCTTGCCGGGGTCCTAAAGGACTATCAGCCAAGTGGCTCATACCACGTTGAATAACAGCTTGAAACCGTAATCCATGTGGAGTTGCTGATGGCAATGGAAAAGCGTCAGCCCGTCCATCGCCGGCGTGACGTCCACCTCGATCTGTTTGAAGCCCTTCACGAGGACAACATCTTTCAGGATGCCGGCTGTTGGCTTGCCGTGGACCTTTGTGAGCTCGAAGCTATTGCGATGTAGGTGGATCGGATGAGCGTCATCGGTCTGATTGTCGAATACGAGGCGATAACGTTTGCCCTTCTGAAGTATTCTGGGCTGCGCTTTTTCATCGAAGCTGGCGCCGTTGATGGTCCAGCGATTGAACCCGCCTGTGCCGCCATTGACTTTCCCAAACGCGAGCGGAATCGTTTCGTCGGGATTCTGAACCGCGCGGTCTTCGCCGAATGCCGTATAATCCCACGGCTTCTTCCGTGGCTTTATCCAACGAGGCGAGCCGGTTTTGTTGGCGTACTCGACGACAATCCCCATCCCATTCTTGCGGTCGTCGTCCATGGGCGTACCCAAAATCCATACGCCGGGATTCTTCATCTCCACAACAGCCGAAATTCGTTCGGCTGTGCCGAGTTCGAGTACTTCGATCGATTGCGGGTGCAGAACCGGATTTCCGTCGAGGGCGACAACTTGAAACTGGTGGCCCGGCAGAGCGAGCTGAATGTTTTCCGTCGCGCTGGCATTGAGGAAATGAAAGAGAATGCGCTGCCCTTCTTTTACGCGCACGGGTTCGCCGAACCCAAGACACTTGCCGTTGATCGTGAACCTCTGGTACCCGATCTCCCATCCGTTGGGCTTTTCCTGCTTCTGCTGGAATTCCTTGGTTTTGCGCTTTATCTCTTCATCTTCTTCGCCTTCCTCCATCTCTTCAGCGCCGAAAAATGGCTCAAACTCGTGAGTCGCCAGGAACACTTCCTGATCGTACTGCCCGGGATTGTTCTGGGGCTCAATATAGACGAATGCGAACTGGCCGGAATAAGTGCCCCGATTCAGATCGGACATCGGCATAACGTGTGTATGAACGAACCGGGCTCCCGAAGGCTGAGGCGTCAGTTGATATCGAAGATGCCCGTGGGCCGGAACTTCCAGGCTCTTCTCTTCAGCGGCGCCATCGACGGACGCGGGGATAATCTGGCCGTGCCAGTGGACAAGCTCAGGAGTATCCGTGTCGTTGAATAAATCCACAGTAACCGGAACATTCTCGCGCAGGCGGATGAGGGGTCCCGGTACGGAGCCGTTGTATCCGATGGTGCTGATGGTGTGATCCTTTGCGATATCGGCCAGCACGGTGCCGATGCGGAGTGTAACGTCGGCAGGGGTATTGGTTGCCGTCCCTTCAGCTCCTGTGCCACTTGCCGCAGGGCGATGGCAGCCACCCAACAGCAAGGCAGATCCCACCGCAACATCGCTAAGGAAATTACGGCGCGTCTTGTCGTTCATGATCGAGCGCATTGACAAACCCTCCTGTGCGTCTTATGCTAACATCGTTCGTAATCCGATGTCGAAATCGAAGTCAGACAAGGAAAGCGCGGCGGCGGATCGCGATTTGTACTCGGGCCTCATTCGGCTTCACGTTCTTCATCATGCAGCAGAGGAGCCAATCTTCGGTCTGGGCATGATCGAGGAACTCGCGCGGCACGGCTACCGCATCAGTCCTGGAAGCCTGTATCCGCTGCTCCAGGGGCTGGAAAAGAAGGGATACCTGCGATCGACCGAGCAGCGAAAAGGCAAATCATTGCGGCGAGTGTACCAGGCGACGCCGTTGGGACGAAAAGCGTTGGCGGCGTCGAAAAGCAAGGTGCGGGAACTCTTTCATGAACTCATCGAGGGTGACTAGCTCAAGTGCCTATTAAACGAGAACCGAGATCCATGCGCGCGGCAAGATGCCTTATGGCGCTGCTCTTGCTTGTAGGGGCGTCCCGAGCCCAAACGGCAGTTCCTCCAGCCGGATTAACGCTCACCCAGGCCGTCGAGGACGCGCTGAAGAACTATCCTTCGATCCAGGTCACGCAAGAACAGATGAATGCGGCCGCGGCCGGAATCCGCTTGGCTCAAACTGCATACCTGCCGCGCGTCGACGGTATGGCGCAGATTAACCGCGCCACGCGGAACACTTTCTACGGTCTGCTGCTCCCGCAAAGCATCATACCGGGGGTGGATGGCGTCGCAGCGAACAATTTCGGCTCAGTCTGGGACAGCGGCTTGGGGGTTCTCGTCACCTGGCAGCCGTTCGATTTTGGTTTGCGCGCAGCCAACGTCGCTACAGCAACAGCGGCGCGCGATCAAGCTCAGGCAACCATGAACCGGACCCGTTATGAGGTTTCCGTCGCCACGGCGGATGCGTTCCTGACCGTGGTCGCCGCCCAGAAGACTGCGGAGGCCGCCCGCGCAGCCGTCGACAGTTGGCAAATCCTTCTGAAGAGCATTCATGCGCTGGTGGCCGCGCAGCTGCGGCCGGGCGCCGACGAATCGAGAGTTCAGGCGGAATTAGCGGCAGCGCAGACTCAACTTGCGCAGGCCGAGCAAGCCATCGACATCGCTCGTTCGACGGTAGCCCAATTCGCGGGCCTAAACACTTCTCAGTTGAACGTGAATCCTGGTAAGTTGGCCGAGCAACTGCCGCCGGAGCGGCCCGAGCCTCCGCTGGATACTGCGGCCAATCCGCTCACCTTAGAGCAGAATGCCGCCATCACACAACAACAGTCCCAGCTCAAGGCGATCGAACGGACGTATTATCCGGAGTTCCTGATGCAGGGCTTGGCCAGCGCGCGCGGGACCGGTCTGCTGAACGACGGCGCGCGCCTCGGCGGAGTGAACGGGCTGGCGCCGACGGTCGAAAACTACGGCGTCGGACTCACCATTACGTTCCCCGCGATGGACCGGTTCGCGCTTCGAGAGCAGGAGGCTGTGCAGTCGGCAAATATTCGTGCCGGGCAAGCGCAATACCGGCTCATCGCCACCAATTTGCAAGCTCAATTTAACTCTGCGCAGGCGACGCTCACCGGCGCGCGGCACGTTGCGGCGAATACTCCGATCGAGGTCTCATCAGCGCGAGCAGCCCTCCAACAGGCCACTGCTCGATACCAGTCGGGATTGTCGCCCATCGATGACGTCGCACAGACTCAACGCTTGCTGGTCCAGGCCCAAGTCGATGATTCGCTGGCACGCTTGAATGTTTGGCGCGCCGCGCTTCAGGTCGCTAGGGCTCGCGGGGACATCCAGCCCTTTCTCGCCGAGGCGAGCCAATGAATTCGAGAGGTGAACCATGCGCTTCGTTTTAGCCGCTCTCACCCGCCCGATCACGGTCGTAGTGGCATTGGTCGCCATCGCGCTCTTCGCGTTCCTGGCCGTGCAACGGATGCCAGTCGACATTTTTCCCAAGGTAGGCGAGAACGCGATCTACGTGGCTCAGCCTTATGGTGGCATGGACCCGGCGCAGATGGAGGGTTACCTAACCTACTATTACGAGTATCACTTCCTCTACATCACCGGCATCGAGCGAGTGGAGAGCAAGAGCATTCAGGGCGCGGCGCTGATGAAGCTAGTGTTTCATGAGGGCACCGACATGGCTTCGGCGATGGGGGAGACTGTCGGTTACGTGAATCGTGCGCGCGCATTCATGCCTCCGGGAACCGTGCCGCCGTTCATCACACGATTCGACGCCGGCAGCGTCGCAGTCGGTCAACTGGTTTTTAGCAGCGCAACACATTCGCAGGGCGAGTTGCAGGATTTCGCGCTCAACCGGGTGCGCCCTCTGTTTGCGACGTTGCCCGGAGTTTCCGCGCCGCCGCCCTTCGGCGGGAATCAGCGAACCATTGTCATCACACTCGATCCCGACAAGCTACAGCAATACCAAATCTCGCCCGAGGAAGCGATTTCGGCGGTGAACAAGGCCACGCTGGTGATGCCTTCCGGCAACATGTGGACTGGGGAAATCAACCGCATTGCGAGAACGAACGCGGCCCTGGGAGGCAACCTTGCCGAGCTATTGAGCACTCCCATCCGGCCGGTGTCGGGGACAACGGTTTACCTGAGAGACATCGGTACCATTGAGAACGGCACCGATATTATTACGGCTTACGCCCACGTCAACGGCAAGCGGACTGTCTACATCCCCGTTACGAAGCGCGCGGACGCGTCCACGCTCGCGGTGATTCAGGCGGTCAAAACGGCGATCCCCGATTTCAAGAAGGTAGTGCCTGACGATGTGGATGTCAGTTTGCAATTCGACCAGTCGCCGTTCGTGACTAACTCTCTGCGCGGGTTGATCACGGAAGGATTGCTTGGCGCGGCCCTCACTGGCCTGATGGTCTTGATCTTCCTGCGCGACTGGCGCAGCGCCGTGATCGTCATCCTGAACATCCCGTTCGCACTGCTGAGCGCCGTGATCTTGCTGTGGGCCACGGGGCAGACGATCAATATCATGACGCTCGGCGGACTGGCGCTCGCAGTCGGTGTTCTGGTGGACGAGGCCACGGTCGAGATCGAAAACATTCACACGCAGATGCTCCCGGGCGTCTCGCGGGCGCGCGCGGTAGTGGAAGCGTGCAGCCGAACCGCGATGGCCCGTCTGCTGTCAATGTTCTGCATTCTCGCTGTATTCGTTCCTTCCTTCTTCATGGTCGGCGTCAGCCGCCAGCTCTTCGTGCCGTTGTCGCTGGCTGTGGCGTTCTCGATGATCGCGTCCTATTTGCTTTCAAGCAGTCTGGTGCCAGTATTCTCTACCTGGATCATGCGGGAGGCGCATCGTGGCGAAGAGCATGAGGGAATCTTCGGGCATCTCCGCTCGTTCTACGAGAGCTATCTGCGGGTGGTGCTGCGGCTCCGCTGGCCGCTGGTGCTGGCTTATCTCGGGGGAGCTTTCGTACTCCTTTACATACTGTTGCCGCGCATAGGCACGGAATTGTTTCCGGACGCCAATGCTCCGTTGTTGCGCGTGCGTTTGCGAGCCCCGGCCGGCACACGAATCGAGGAGACCGAACGCATCGTCCTGCGCGCCCTCAATGTCATTCAACAGGACGCGGGCAAGGACAACGTATCCATCACGAGCGATTTCATGGGCGTCGTGCCCTCCAGCTATCCGGTCGACCTGATTCATCTGTTCACCAGCGGGCCGCAGGAAGCGATTATACAAGTTGCGGTGAAACCCGATACGCCACGAGGCGAAGCCCTGCGAGAGCGGATTCGCGGCGATCTGCGAAGCCAGTTGCCCGCCTGCCAGGTTTCGTTTGAAGCAGCGGACATCGTCTCGCAAGTGATGAGCTTCGGATCGCCCACTCCCATCGAGGTTGCGGTGCAGGGACCGAGTCTTGCAGACGATTATGGATACGCCCAGAAGATTCAAGCGCAACTGGCAAAGCTCAATTTCGTCCGGGATCTGCAATTCGCTCAAGAGTACAATTACCCGACGCTGGACATCAATATCAACCGCGATCGCGCCGGCCAATTTGGATTGACCATGGCGGACGTAGCGCGTTCGGTTGTGCCGGCCACGTCTTCTTCGCGATTCACCGAACCAAACTATTGGCGCGATCCAAATTCCGGCAATGCGTTCCAGATTCAAGTAGAGCTGCCGCAGAACCGGATGCAAAGCGTGCAGAATGTCGGGGAACTCCCGATCATGCTGGATGGACACCGGGACACGCAGCTGACCAACGTCGCGCAGATGAAGCTGGGCACCATGCCAGGGTTGATTGAACGCTTCAACGGCCAGCACATTGTGAGCCTGACCGCGAACGTTCATGACACAACTCTCGGAGAAGCGGCTCCGAAACTAACTCAGGCGCTGGCGGCCGCTGGAACACCGCCCCGGGGAGCGAAGATCGTCATGAAAGGCCAGATTCCGCCGCTCGAGCAGACCATCTCCGGGTTGCGGGTCGGTTTGCTCCTGGCCGTTGTGGCGATCTTCCTTTTGCTGTGCGCGAATTTCCAGTCGATGCGGCTGGCGCTTGCGATCGTCCTAACGGTTCCCGCGGTGCTGTGCGGAGTTCTCCTCATGTTGACGGCAACTCACACGACTCTCAATATTCAATCGTTCATGGGCGCGATCATGGCCATCGGCATTGCCGTCGCAAACTCGATTCTGTTGATCACGTTCGCCGAGCGGGCCCGGCACGAGAACAAGCCTGTCATGGACGCGGCTCGGGAAGGCGCTGCCAGCCGGCTCCGCGCGATCCTAATGACCGCCGCGGCGATGATCTTCGGAATGGTCCCATTGGCCATCGGATTCGGCGAAGGCGGTCCGCAAGCCGCACCCCTGGGCCGTGCCGTCATCGGCGGGCTCCTCGTATCTACATTTGCGACGTTGACCATCCTTCCTTCGATCTACGCGATCCTGCAAGGGCGGGCCTCGCTGAGCTCTCCGTCCCTCAATCCCATGGACCCGACGAGCCGATTCTATGACGCACACTAGACGTTTTCTTCGCCCGATCTTCGTTCTCGTACTGCTCGCGCGTTTCGCCTGGGCGCAAGCCGGCGACCTGGCACGTGTGGTGTCTAAGCCTGTCTCGCGAACAGTCGAATTGCCGGGCGAATTTTTGCCGTTCTTGAGTGTCTCGCTGCACGCCAAAGTTCCCGGTTACGTGGATCGCGTGCTGGTGGATCGTGGGAGCGTTGTCAAAGAAAAGGAGCTTCTGGTTGAACTGAGCGCTCCTGAAATGACGGCGCAAATCGCCGAAGCTCAATCCAAAGTCCAGGCCGCCGAGGCGGATCGCCTGCAAGTCGAGGCTCAGCTTGCAGCGGCGCAGAGCACGTATGATCGCATGAAAATGGCCGCTGAAACTCCCGGAGCGATCGCGGGTAACGAATTGATCCAGGCAGAAAAACAGGTCGACGCGGCCAAAGCACTCCTAAATTCGCGCGTGCAAGCCAGCCGGGCGGCGGAGGCGGGAGTCCAGGCACTCCAGGATTTGCAGGGCTACCTCAAGATCACCGCACCTTTCGACGGCGTGGTTACTGACCGCATGGTCCACCCGGGCGCACTGGTTGGGCCTGGGAACGACGTCGCGCTTCTGGTGATCCAACAAGTGTCCCATCTGCGGCTGGTGGTGCCCGTGCCCGAAGAGGACGTCAGTGGGATCATGAACGGGGCCAGCGTACCGTTCCAGGTGCCTGCCTGGCCGGAACGAACCTACTCCGGCACCATCGCGCGAATTTCCCACGCGCTCGATCAGAAGACGCGCACCATGGCCATCGAGCTCGACGTGTTAAATCGGGACGGATCTCTGGCTCCGGGGATGTACCCGACGGTGAAGTGGCCGGTGCAACGATCCCGGTCTTCGCTCTTCGTGCCCAAGACGAGCGTGGTTACCACCACCGAGCGCACGTTCGTGATCCGCAATCAGAACGGCCAGGCGGAATGGGTGGACGTCAAGAAGGGTGTGGCCGAGGGAGACCTGGTGGAAGTGCTCGGGAATCTGAAGCTCGGAGACATGGTGGTCCGGCGCGCGACGGATGAAATCAGAGACGGCACACCAATCCAGACGGTGGCGAAATCGAAGTAACGCTCGGAGGTTTTCATGAAGTCTCTCGCTTGGGTATCGGCAGTATTGCTCCTGACCGGAACCGCGCAAGCGCAGACCTTATCGGGTGAAGCGCTGGTGAAGGCCTTGCGGCAGGGCGGCTATGTCATTGTGATGCGCCATGCGAGTTCACCGCGCGAAACGCCCGATCCGCAAACCGCCAACGCCGACAACGTGAATCGCGAACGGCAGTTGGACGAAACCGGGCGCGCCAGCGCGATTGCGATGGGCAAGGCCCTACGTGAACTGAACATTCCGCTCGGAGAAGTATTCACGAGCCCGACGTATCGTGCTCTCGAAACCGCGTATCTTGCTCAGTTTCCCGATCCGCGCGCAGTACCGGAACTGGGCGATGGTGGTCAAAGCATGCAAGGCGTCACGGAAGCTCAAGCCGACTGGCTCCAGAAAAAAGTCACACAGCTTCCGGGGCACGCCAATACGATCGTCGTGACCCACTTCCCGAATATGAGCCGTGCTTTTCCACAATGGACATCGGGATTGATGGATGGCGAAGCGCTGATATTTGGTTCGGACGGCAAGGGCGGCTCGACTCTCATCGCTCGGATCAAGATCGACGAATGGCCGCGGATGAGGCCGTGAAATAGCCGACCCGTGATGCCACGTGATGTCCGAAGACTGGCGTTCCGATTCGTCCTGACGATCGGAATCGTCAACTTCTTCGCCGACATGACCTATGAAGGCGCCCGGAGCATCACTGGACCTTTCCTTGGATCACTAGGCGCAAGCGCGGCGATTGTAGGATTTGTCGCTGGGTTTGGTGAATTACTGGGCTATGCCCCCCGTTCCATCTCCGGGTACTTCGCGGACAAAACGCACAAGTACTGGGCTGTCACTCTTACTGGTTACTGCATCAACATGCTGGCCGTGTCGGCTTTGGCTTTGGCGGGGAATTGGCCCGTCGCCGCCGCGTTGAGTGTCGCTGAGCGAACCGGACGAGCCGTTCGGCGACCCGCAGTGGAGGCGATGATCTCGCATGCCGGAAAATCGATCGGGCGCGGCTGGGTGTTCGGTTTGAATGAAGCCATGGATCAGGCGGGAGCGACGCTTGGCCCTCTCATTACTGCATTGGTTTTGTACCTGCACGGAGGATATAGGCACGCGTTTGCGGTCCTGTTGGTTCCGGCTGTTCTCTGCTTGGCTACAGTGATTACAGCCTGCATCATTTACAGGCGCCCGCATGAATTGGAAGAGCGATCGGCGCAGTTCCTGCGATCCGAAGGTTTTTCCAGAGCGTACTGGCTATGCTTTTCCGCCGGTGCTTTGATCGCGGCCGGATTTGTCGATTTCTCAAGGATATCCACATGGCTGATTTGTCGGCTATGCGTAGAAGTGCCAACCCGCATTCCAGGAACGACCCGCTATTTTACGCAGCGGCCCGGGCTTATTGCACCTTGACGTGCGTGTTGAAAAAAAATGATGCGATACGGCCTCTCGCTTCTCGCGCCGCCGGTAGGGCGCGGCCCAGTTGAAGCGTTGGAGACCAAGTCGCGGCGAATTGGCGTGATGCTGGCGGACCTGTCGCCGTGGCTCCCTATAGGCGTCCGCTGAAGCTACGGGGTGACCATCCGAAGTCAGATCCCAGCGAAAGTACTGCACGTTATCGCAGTAGTCGCAGATAAGTGCTAGCGGGATTGCTGGTTTGTGATGCACCC
>Ga0187810_10000286_pt1 | contig 21128 bp, 20 predicted proteins | sample NC_wetland_sal_i_9_FD_132963 | JGI IMG/M metagenome (GOLD analysis project Ga0187810, IMG submission 132963) | Wetland sediment microbial communities from Neuse River Estuary, North Carolina, USA - ASW_5 | ecosystem: Environmental > Aquatic > Freshwater > Wetlands > Sediment | place: USA: North...
ATGGCCAAGACGGCGCGCGACGAAGGCTTCGACGAGATCGCCGACTGGTTCGAAACCCTGGCCAAGGCGGAAAAGAGCCACGCCGGCCGTTTCCAGAAGGCCCTGGATTCGCTGGGAAAATAAGCCAACGGCGAGACATCCGGGCCGCCGCGCGGCGGTCCGGATGCGCCGGGGCTTCTCGAATCACCCGTTCCGCTGCACGGTGTCTCTCTACCCAGGTCCCCGTCCCGCGCCCTTCGCACAGGCGGGGATGAGAAGGGAGTCTTGTCATGGCCCGCGAAGGCAGCACCGCAGCCCCCATCCGTCATCCCATCCCCTGGCGCGAAGCGGATTTTTACGACGCGCAGAAACTCGACGCCGAGCTGCGCCGCGTTTTCGAGATCTGTCACGGCTGCCGGCGCTGCTTCAACCTGTGCGATTCCTTCCCGCGCCTGTTCGACCTGATCGACGACAGCCCCGACGAAGTGGCGGGGGTGAAGTCGGAAGACTTCGTCAAAGTCAGCGAAGCCTGCACCTTGTGCGACATGTGCTTCCTGACCAAATGTCCTTACGTGCCGCCGCACGAATTCGATCTCGATTTCCCGCACCTGATGCTGCGCCACCGCGCGGTGGAAGCGAAAAAGCACGGTTCGCCCTTCACCCCCGGACAGCTGGCCGAGATGGACCGCAACGGCGCCCTGGCGCGCTTCGCCTCGCCCCTGGTCAACTGGGCGGGCAAGAAGAGCAACCGTCTGACGCGGCCGCTGATGGAAAAGACCGCGGGCATCGATCGCGACGCGGTGCTGCCCGCTTTCGCCGGGCGCAGTTTCATGGCCGAGGTCAAGCGGTACGCTTTCGCGCCCAACCGCGCCGCGCCGGCCTTCGGCCAGCGCAAAGCGGCCGTCTTCGCCACCTGTTTCGTCAACCACAACAAACCGGCCACGGGACTGGCGGCCTTGGCGGTGCTGAACCATCTGGGCGTCGAGGCGCGCGCCACCTATCCCGGCTGCTGCGGCATGCCCTTCCTGGAACAGGCCAAGCTGGAACGCGTCGCCGAAAGCGCCGCCAAAGTCTCCCAGGCGCTGGTCGAACTGATCGACGAAGGCTTCGACATCGTCACGCTGACCGCCTCCTGCGGGCTGATGCTGAAGCTGGAATGGAAGCTGATCCTGCCCGAGAACGCAGACGTGCAGAAACTGTCGCGGCACGTCTTCGACATCGACGAATACGTGGTCGGCATCGCCCGCAAGGAAGGCCTGCCGGAAGGGCTGAAGCCGCTGCCCGAAGGCGTCAGCGTGCACATCCCCTGTCACGAACGGGCCCAGGCGATGGGACAGAAATCGGCCGAGATGCTGAAGCTGATCCCCGAAACGCCCATCGACGTGGTGGAGCGCTGCTCCGGCCATGGCGGCACCTTCGGGGTGATGAAGGAAACCCACGCGCTGGCGGTGAAGGTGGGCCGTCCCGTCTTCCGCAGCGTGGCGGCAGCCGGGCGCGGCCATCTGGCGTCGAGCTGCCCCCTGGCGGGCCAGCACATCGTGGAACATGCGGCCAAGGACGGCAGCCCGCCGGAGTCCGAGCACCCGATCGAGATTTTCGCCAAGGCTTACGGCCTGGTCTGAGCCGCAGCCCCCACCCTTCGGCAAGCCCGGGGTGAGGGGTTCCTTATATGCCGGGCTTGTCGCAGCAGGAAGGAAGCGAGCATGAGCGCGCGCGAACGCAAGATCACACGGGCCGACATCCTCTCCGACGCCGATTATGCGGCGCGGCGCGATGCTTTGCGCAAGACCATGATCGCCGCCAAGAAGAACCGGCGCGTCGCCGTGGGGCCCTATGCCAGCTTCTATTTCGAGAACTACGACACCATGTGGCTGCAGGTGATGGAGATGCTGCGCATCGAAAAGGGCGGCGAGGCGCAGATCGCGGGCGAACTGGAGACCTATAACCCGCTGATCCCGCAAGGAAGCGAACTGATCGCCACGCTGATGCTGGAGATCGAAGACGCACGCGTGCGCGACCGCGTCCTCCTCACCCTCGGCGGCATCGAGGAAACCGTCTTCCTCAAGCTGGGCAACGACGAGATCAAGGCCACGCCCACCGAATACGAGGACCGCACCACCCCGGACGGCAAGACCTCCTCGGTGCATTGGCTGCGCTTTTCCTTCACCCCGGAGCAGATCGTGCGTTTCAAGCGCGGCAACGACCTGGCGGTGCTCGGCATCGGCCACAAGAATTACGGCCATATGGCGATGATGGGGGACGTGGTGCGGGCGGAACTGGCGCGGGATTTCGGGTAAGACAAAGCCATGCGGGATTCTGGCAAGCCTATGGCTCGCGGACGCTCGCCTGCTGGATGGCCGGGTCATCCTTCGAGACGGCGCTTCGCGCCGAATACGCTGGCGCTATCGGCCCTCAGGATGAGGCCCGGCCATGACGAATTAAGAAAAGCACAGAGCTACAATTTCACCCGGCCGGAGGCGATGGCGGCGAAGATTTCGCCGGTCAGCGGCCGGTAGCGCCCGTCGGCGGGATCGTACCAGTAGAGCGGATCGTTGATCGTGCCGGGGTCGAAGCCCTCGCGCACCAGGTCCGTCTTCTTCAGCTTGAAGGTGCCGGTGATCTCCAATTGCGGCCGCAGCCGCAGGAACAGCGGCCGGGCGAAGGCGGGCAGCTCGATCCGCTCCGCCAGTTCCGCCGGATCGAAGCCGGGCTTCGCCACCAGCGCCGCCATGCCGGCGCGCCCGTCCGAGCCGGGCACCGCCACGCCGTAGACGTTGACCTCTTCGATGCTGGGCAAAGCGGCGAAGGCTTCGGCCACCTGGCCGGTGGCGACGTTCTCGCCCTTCCAGCGGAAGGTGTCGCCGATGCGGTCGACGAAATAGAAATAGCCTTCGCGGTCGCGGCGCAGCAAATCGCCGGTGCGGAACCAGACGTCGCCCGGCCGGAAGACGTTGCGCAGAATCTTCTTGCCGCTTTCGCCGGCGGCGGTATAGCCCTCGAAATCGCGGCCGGGACGGCGGGAGACGGCGCCCACGGCCTCGCCCGCTTCGCCCGGGGCGCATTCGAGGCAGAAGCCGTCCGCCCCGCGCACCGGCTTTTCCTGTACGATGTCGAAACGCAACAGGCGTATGGGAAAGACGGAGCGCATGTAGCGCGGCAGACGCCCCACCGCCCCCACCTGGTTGTCGTAGTTCAGCATCGAGACGTTGCCTTCGGTGGAACCGTAGAACTCGACGATGCGCGGGATGCGGAAGCGCTGCTGGAAAAGGGGCCACAGTTCCGGCCTCAGCCCGTTGCCGGTGGCGCCGCGCAGGACATGCTCGCCGTCGCGCGGGTCCGGCGGGGCATTGAGCAGGTAGCGGCACAACTCGCCGATATAGGCGAACAGCGTGGCGCGGTTATTGCGGCAATCCTCCCAGAAGTCATGCGCCGAGAATTTCTTCTTGAGGATGACCGAGCCGCCCGCCGTCAGCGCCATGCCCACGGCGCAGATACCGCCGGTGGCGTGATAGAGCGGCAAGGGGATGTAGACGCGATCGCGGCGCGTGGTCGCGAATGCGCCGGCAAAGCCAACCATCATGAACATCATGCGGAAATGGCTGAAATTCGCCGCCTTGGGCAGGCCGGTGGTGCCCGAGGTGTAGATGTAGAGCGCGGTGTCCTTGGCTTCGAGCCCGGCGCGCCAGGCCTTGTCCACCGGCGCGGGCGAGGCGGCCGCCAAGGCGGCATCGAGGTCGCGCGCCCCTTCGGCGGCGCCGCCCAGCGACCAGATTTCGGGCATGGGTACGGGCGCGGCCTCTCTCAGGCGGGCGCAGAAACCGGCGCCGACCACGGCGAGCTTGGCCTGGGCGGCGGCGACCGAATGGGCCAGCGGGGTGCCTTTCAGGTTGGTGTTGATCAGCGCCGCCACCGCACCCAGCTTGTTGAAACCGAGCCAAGCCATGAGGAATTCGGGAGAGTTGTCGAGCAGCAGCACCGCCACATCGCCGCGCCCGATGCCTTGGGCGCGGGCCCAATGGGCGAAGCGGTTGGCGCCTTCGTCGTATTGGCGCCAGCTCACCACGCGTTCGCCGCAGAAGATGGCGGGAGCATCGGGCGTCTTCTTCGCCCATTCCTCGACCACGTCGGCGAAGATGCGCGGCCCCTCGCGCTTGATCTTGCGCAGGCGCCAGAAGGTTCGCGCCACGGTACGAAGATAGGTATATTCGCGCGCCCAGTTCATCGCGGCCCCATCGCGGCCAGGATAGGATAGCGCCTGTGAGCGTCAAGGCGGACGAAACGCTGGATCTCAAGGGCCTCAAATGCCCCCTGCCCGCCCTCTTCGCCAAGCGCGCGCTGTTGCGCGCCGCCGGCGGAACGGTGCTCGAGATCGTCTGCGACGATCCCATGGCGCCCATCGATCTGCCGCATATGTGCCGGCAGGAGAACTTCGAGGTCCTGGCCGAGGCCAGCGAAGGCGCCGTGACGCGGCTGTGGCTACGGCGCCGGTGAGGCGGGTTTGGCCAGGGAGCCGAGATGGTCGATCACCTCCTGCGCCCGTATCGCCCGCGGCTCGGCCTTGGCCTGTTCGTCGGTGAGCAAAACGATTTCGGCGTAGGCCTCGTAGCGCGTCACCGGATAGGTGCTTTCTTCGCCCCAGTTGTGCCAGTACCAGCCGCGGCCGCGCCAGCCCGGCCAGCCGGTGAATTCGGTGCGGTAGGTGGTGTTCGCCTTGGTATCGCGGGTGTCGAACAGGAAGGCGGGATAGCCGGCTTTCTGCGTCACCTCGGCGGCGCGCAGGAGAAGGTAGTTCTCCACCATCTCGCGCTGGGTGGCGGAATTGCCGGTAAAGCTCACCCGCCAGCGGGTGGAGGCGAGCTGGGTATCGGCATAGCCGGTGCCGCTTTCTGAGGTACGTGGCTGGAAGACGGCCGGGCTCTGGCAGGAAGCCAGCCCCAGCAAGGCAACAACCAGCGGAAAATACAGAGCTTTCGACAGACTCATCACACACTCCCTTGCCCCTGTTGCAGGCAGTTTAGCCCTAACAGCGGCGTGGGACATCATACCTATTGATAAATGACTGTTCAGTTATTTACATGAGCCCATGAGTCACGTTGCCGAACCCGTCAAGCACGCCAGAAGCTGGACCCGCCGCAAACAGGCCAGGCCCGGGGAAATCCTGGAGGCCGCCCTCAGCGTCTTCGCCGAGAAGGGCTTTGCCGCCGCCCGCATGGAAGACATCGCCGCCCGGGCCGGGGTCACCAAGGGCACCATCTATCTCTACTTCCAGAACAAGGAAGACGTCTTCAAATCGCTGGCCCGCGAGATCGTGGGCAACCGGCTGGCCAGCGCCACCAAGCAGATGCATGACTACACCGGTCCGGCGCGCGAGCTGCTGATCCGGCTGCTGCAGACCATCGACAATTTCCTCAGCGACCGCGAGCGCGCCATGCTGCCCAAGATCATCATCGCGGAAAGCGGCAACTTCCCGGAACTGGCCCGCTTCTGGCGCGCCGAAGTGATCGACAAGGCGCTGGCCATGGTGAGCGGCACCATCAAGCGCGGCATCGAGAGGGGCGAATTCCGCCCCGTCGATCCCGAATACACGGCCAAGCTTTGCGTCGCGCCCATCATGCTGGGCGTGATCTGGCGCAATACCTTCAGCGCCATCGATCCTGTTTCTCTCGACAACGAGAAGTTCCTCGCCATGCATTTCGACATCCTGCTCAAAGGGTTGGCGCCCGAAGGAAAGAAGCCATGAAAGCGAACCGTTTGGCCCTGGTGCTGCTGCTGCTGGCGGGCTGCGAGAAAAGCCATGAAGGCACCTGGCTCGGCTATGCCGCGGGCGACAACGCCTTCGTGGCGGCGCCGACGGCCGGCTGGGTGACGCAGCTTTATGTCGAGCGCGGCGCCTGGGTGAAAAAGGGCGAGACCCTGTTCATCCTCGACGACACCAGCCAGGCGGCGGCGCGCGATGCCGCCGTCGCCGCCATCGCCGAGGCGCAAGGCCAGATGGGACAGGCCGAAGCCAATCTCGACCTCGCCAAGAAGCAGCTGGAGCGGCAGCAAGGGCTGCTGCGCAGCGACGCCACCTCGCGCCAGGCCTATGACGAGGCCAAATCGGCCTACGACGGCGCCATGGCGCAAGTGGCGCAGATCGTGGCCAACGAAAATGCGGCGCGCGCGACCCTCGCCAATGCCGCTTACCAGCTTTCGCAGCGCAGCATCGTGGCGCTGACCCATGGGCGCGTGCAGGACATCTATTTCCGCCCCGGCGAATACGTGCCCGCCATGACCCCGGTGGTGTCGGTGCTGCCGCCCGAGAACGTCTATGTCCGCTTCTTCGTGCCGGAAGACCAGTTTTCCCGCATCCGCCTGGGCCAGAAGGTGAAGGTGCATTGCGACGGCTGCCCCGGCAACATCGTCGCCACCGTCTCCTTCATCGCCTCCCAGGAGGAATTCACCCCGCCGGTGATCTTCTCCAACCAGAGCCGCCAGCAGCTCGTCTTCAAGGTGGAGGCGCGCGCCCCCGGCGGCCTCAAACTCAATCCCGGCCAGCCGGTCGATGTGGATCCGCTGTGATGGTGAGGTTGTTCAACCTGCAAAACAACCGGCCCGACAGTAGGGTTGGCGTGGCGGCTGCTGGCGGGCCGGCCAATATTATTGACGTACACGGTTTGACCAAGCGCTTCGGCAAGAAGACGGCCGTCAACGGCGTCGATATTTCCGTCCCGGAAGGACAGGTGTGGGGCTTTCTGGGCCCCAACGGCTCGGGCAAGACCACCACCATCCGCATGTTGTGCGGGCTGCTGAAGCCCGATGCCGGCAAAGGCACCTGTCTCGGCTACGACGTCTACCGCCAGGCCGAAGAGATCAAGCGCGAGACCGGCTACATGACCCAGAAGTTCAGCTTCTGGGAGGATCTCTCCATCCGCGAGAACCTGGACTTCGTGGCGCGGGTCTACGGCCTGCCCAAACGGCGCAAACTGGTGAACGAAACCCTGGAAAAGCTGGGGCTGGAAAAGCGCCAGTCGCAATTGGCGGGGGAATTGTCGGGGGGCTGGAAACAGCGCCTGGCGCTGGCCGCCTGCACCCTGCATTCGCCCAAACTGCTGCTGCTCGACGAGCCCACCGCGGGCGTCGATCCCAAGGCGCGGCGCGATTTCTGGAACGAGATCCATACGCTTTCGGGCACCGGCATCACCGTGCTGGTCTCCACCCATTACATGGACGAAGCCGAACGCTGCGACCGCATCGTCTTCATCAGCGTCGGCAATATCGTAGCGCGCGGCACCGTGGCGGAGATCATCGCCCAGTCGGGACTGCTCACCTATGTGGTGGAAGGCGAAAGCGCCCGCGCCCTGGTCGAGCGGCTGCGCGGGCTGCCGGGCGTGGTGTCGGTCGCCTTCTTCGGCGCCGTGCTGCACGTTTCCGGTTACGACCGCGATCTCCTGGAAAAGGCGCTCGCCCCTTATCGCGGCGACCCCAAGCTCAAGATCAGCGAGACCATGCCCAGCCTGGAGGACGTCTTCATCCAGCTCCAGGAATCGGCCGGAGGAGACAACGCATGACCGGCCATCGTTTTACCATCCATCGCGTGCTGGCCATGCTGGGCAAGGAATTCATCCAGATGCGCCGGGACCGGCTGACGCTGGGAATGCTGGTCGGTATTCCCCTGATGCAGCTGTTCCTGTTCGGCTATGCCATCAACATGGTGCCGCGGCACCTGGCAACGGTGGTGTCGATCTCCGATCCGGGGCCGTTTTCCAATTCCATCGTCGCGGCGCTTGCCAACTCCAGCTATTTCGACGTGGTCAAGGCGACCAATTCCCCCGCCGAGGCCCGCCGCATGCTGGCCGAGGGAACCGCCAGCTTCGCCGTGGAGATCCCGCCCAATTTCTCGCGCGACCTGGTGCGCGGCGCCCAGCCGGAGCTGCTGGTGGAAGCCGACGCCACCGATCCCGCCGCCGGTTCCTATGCGCTGGCCGCCCTGCCCAATCTCGCCACCGCCGCCCTGCGCGACGATCTGGTGGGACCTTTGGCGCTGCGCGCGCCCGGCACCGCCGCTTTCAGCGTCACGGTCCACAATCTCTACAATCCCGAAGCCAACACCCAGTACAACATCGTGCCGGGGCTGCTCGGCATCATCCTCACCATGACCATGGTGATGGCGACCTCCATCGCGCTGACCCGCGAGCGCGAGCGCGGCACCTATGAAAACCTGCTGGCCATGCCGACCCGGCCCTTCGAGATCATGCTGGGCAAGATCACCCCCAACATCTTCGTCGGCGCCTTCCAATGCTCTTTGATCCTGACGGTGGCGAAGTTCGTCTTCCACGTGCCGATGATCGGCTCCTTCGGCCTTTTGGCCGCCACCGCCACCGTCTATATCACCGCCCTGCTGGCCGTGGGCTACACCATCTCCACCGTGGCGCAGAACCAGATGCAGGCCATGCAGATGACCTTCTTCTTCTTCCTGCCTTCGATCATGCTGTCGGGCTTCGTCTTCCCCTTCCGCGGCATGCCGGGCTGGGCCCAGTGGCTCGGCGAGGTGATGCCCATCACCCATTTCCTCCGCATCGTCCGGGGCATCCTCTTGAAGGGCAACGGCATTGCGGAGGTCTGGCCCGAGGTCTGGCCCATGCTGCTGTTCATGATCGCGGCCGGCACGGTGGCCGTGCTGCGCTTCCGGCGGACATTGGACTGATCTTGGCAGCCAGTGCGGGGTCGCAGGTTTGACACAATTGGGGCGTGTGTTGCTGCCGTTTGCCGCAGAAGTCAGGGCCGGGGCGTAAAACCGCCTTTGCAAACCGTTCTCAGGGAACGAAATCGCCTGAAAACCAAGCTGGGCCCCTTGCGAATCCCCGGACCCCGTAACAAATTCACGAAGCTCCGCGTGGCGACCGTCAGCAAGGCGGCAAGATTCGGAAGGTAATGGGGGACGATCCGTCCGCATGTCTGACCTGTCGCTGATTTTGCAGTGCGGGCTCGCTGCCGTTCTCCTGCTGCTGGCGCTGCTTTCGGCCCAGCTGGCGATGCTGGGCTACTTCCGCCTCTTCAAAGCGCCGCAGCTCCCGCGCCGTCCCCATCTGCCCGACGAAGCCCTGCCCAAAGTGCTGGTGCAATTGCCGGTGCGCAACGAAGGCGCCTGGGCGGTCCGCGTGGCCGCGGCGGCGGCCAGGCTCGACTGGCCGCGCCACAAGCTGGAAATCCAGCTGCTCGACGACGGCGATGCCGAGCATCACGAAGAGCTCAAGCGCGCCGTCCTGGCGGCGGCGCCGGAGGGCGTGACGGTCTCGGTGCTGGCGCGCGGCGTGCGCACCGGCTTCAAGGCGGGCAATCTGGCCTTCGGCCTTTCCCATTCCGACGCGCCCTTCGTGGCGATGTTCGATGCCGATTTCGTGCCGCCCCCCGATTTCCTGCGCCAGACCGTGCCGGCACTGATCGCCGATTCCGGCCTCGGCTTCGTGCAGACGCGCTGGGGCCATGCCAATCGCGACGCCAATTGGCTGACGCGGGCGCAGGGCCTTTTGCTCGATGCGCATTTCGCCGTGGAGCAGGAAGCGCGCTTCCGTGCCGGGTTGCCCTTCTCCTTCAACGGCACGGCCGGGGTGTGGCGCCGCGATGCCATCGAGAACGCCGGGGGCTGGAGCGGCGATACGCTGACCGAAGACCTCGACCTTTCCATCCGCTGCGCCCTGAAAGGCTGGCGTGCCGCCTATCTGCGCGATGTGGTGGTGCCGGGCGAATTGCCGGAAACCGCCGCCGCCTGGCGTGCGCAACAGGCGCGCTGGACCAAGGGCTTCGCCCAATGCGCCAAGAAGCTGCTGCCGCTGGTCTGGGCCGGCCGCCTGCCCCTGTGGCAGAAAGCGGCCATCACCTTGCAGATGTGCCAGTTCGCTTTCTATACCCTGGCCTTCACCAGCGCCGCCATCAGCCTGACGCTGATGTATATGGGCGTCGTCTATCTCCACGGCGTGGCGGCCCTCGGCCTGGCCGTCACCTTCTTCGGCCTGGGGGCGAGCTTCGCTTACATCTGGCTGGGGCAGAAGCTGCTCGGCCGCGACCGCATGATCGGACTGCACCGTTCGCTGCTGTTGTCGGTGGTCTTTCCCAGCGGGCTGGTGCTGTCGAACACGCGCGCCACCTTCGAGGCCTATTTCTCCAGCCGGATGAATTTCAGCCGCACCCTGCGCCCCGGCGAACGCTATGCCGGCGGCTGGCGCGGCGGCCCGGAACTGATCGCCGGCTTGTTCCTGCCCGCCTTCGCCTTCGCCGAATCGGCCTGGAGCGCGCCCTTCTTCGCCTTCGCCGTGGCGGGGCTCATCTCCATCGGCGCCATGGGCTTCTCCGGCGCGGCGCTGGAAGATACACGCGCCCCGCGCCGCATCGTCCGCAACGATTGAAACTTACAATTTTAGGCAAATCCGAATCTGTCGAATGCGAAGCATCCGGCTAACCTCGCTTTGAAACTCCGCTGCTAGCTTGTCTCGCATCAGGCAAGCACAAAAATACAAGGCTTGGGTATGGTGGGGTGTTTCTTCCGGCTCGCGGCGGCGGGCGTTTTCTGCGCGCTTTTGGCCGGTTGTGCCGGCGGACCCGAAGCGGACGGCGATTACGCCGGAAGCGGACGGGTCTCCGGCGCCCTGTTGCAGTGCGTTCCCTATGCGCGGGAAAAGACCGGCATTCCCATCTACGGCGATGCGTATACCTGGTGGGACCAGGCGGCAGGGCGCTATGCCCGCAGCGCGACCCCCAGCGAAGGCGCCGTGCTGGTGCTTTACGGCTATGCCGGACCGGCACGGGCTCATCTGGCGGTGGTGCGCCAGATCGTGGACGCGCGCGAAATCCGTGTCGATCATGCCAACTGGCTCGACGACGGGGCGATCTATCTCGACGATCCCGTCCGCGACGTCAGCCCGGCGGGCGACTGGAGCCAGGTGCGGGTGTTCAATTTGAGGACCGGCGCCTGGGGCAGCCGCGTCTATCCCGTCCAGGGTTTCATCGGACCCGCTTCCGCAAGCAGCGATCTGCAAGTGGCCGCCAGGCCCCAACGCGACGCCATTGCCGCCCTGCTGGCCGGGCAGGACGCGGCGGACGGCGATGATCTCGAGGAATTACAATAGCTTATCAATTTCCTGTGCCAATCCGCCCTCGCCCTCTTTGTGGCTGCGGCAAGGCGCTTTATGGTCCGCGCCCTCTTGAACCCTAAGGGCGGCGCCGGATCTCGCGCTGCAGCATCCGGCTTTGACCGACCAGGACAACAACAGCCCGCCGCCCGACGATCCGCTCGATGCGGCGCAGCCCATGGGCCCGCACGCCACCGAACCCAAGACCTTCGGGCGCAAGGCCTTTCTGACCCTGGCGGCGCTGGGCGTGGTGTTCGGCGACATCGGCACCAGCCCGCTTTACGCCCTGCGCCAATCGGCGCTGGCCGCCGAGCAGCATGTGGCGCTGTCCTCGGCCATCTTCGGGGTGGTGTCGCTGATCTTCTGGGCGCTGGTCATCGTGGTGACCTTCAAATACGTCACCTTGATCATGCGCGCCGACAACGACGGCGAAGGCGGCGAGCTGGCGCTGGCTTCGCTGGCCCATCGCGTGCAGGGGCTCGACCGGCGGGCCAAGCTGGCCATCGGCACCGCCGCCATCATCGGCCTGTCGCTGTTCTGCGGCGACGGCATGTTGACCCCGGCCATCTCGGTGCTCTCGGCGGTGGAAGGTCTCGCCGTCACCAATGCGGGCTTCGAGAAGCTGGTGGTGCCGCTGGCGCTGGCCATCCTGATCGGGCTGTTCACCTTGCAGTCGCGCGGCACCGCGCAGGTCGGGCGCCTGTTCGGCCCGGTGATGGTGGTGTGGTTCGTGGTGATCGGCGTGCTGGGCGTGGTTTCGATCGCCGAGACGCCGTCGATCCTGTGGGCCCTGAGCCCGCATTACGGGCTGATGCTGTTCGTGCGCGAACCCTGGACCGCCTTCGTGGCGCTGGGCTCCATCGTGCTGGCGGTGACCGGCTGCGAGACGCTCTATGCCGACATGGGCCATTTCGGCAAAAGCCCGATCCGCACCGCCTGGCTGTTCTTCGTGCTGCCGGCGCTGTTCCTCAATTATTTCGGCCAGGGCGCCGCGCTGCTCCGGTCGCCGCATCTGGCCGGAGCGGCCTTCTATGCCGTGGCGCCCGGCTGGGCGCATTATCCGCTGGTGCTGCTCGCCACCATCGCCACCATCATCGCTTCGCAGGCGGTGATCTCGGGCGTCTTCTCCATCACCCGCCAGGCGGTGCAGCTCGGCATGCTGCCGCGTATGGAAATCCGCCACACCTCGGCCACCGATTACGGCCAGATCTACGTGCCGCAGATGAACGCCGTGCTCTGCGTCGGCGTGGTGCTGATCGTCTTGATCTTCAAAAGCTCCAGCGCGCTGGGCGCCGCCTACGGCATCGCGGTGACCGGCGAGATGTTCATCTCCACCATGCTGGTGGGCCTGATCGCGCTGCGGCAATGGAAATGGGCGCCCTGGATGGCGATCCCGGTCTTCGGCCTGTTGGGGCTGGTCGACATCGCCTTCCTTTCCTCCAACGCACTCAAGATCGTGGAAGGCGGCTGGCTGCCCCTCTTCATCGCCGCCAGCGTGTTCCTGATCATGGAGACCTGGCGGCTGGGGCGGCGCGCCCAGCTCGACCGGCAGCACAACGAATCCATGCCGATGGACCTGTTCCTGGAACGCGCCGACAAGACGCCGGTGCGCGTGGCGGGAACCGCCGTCTTCCTGACGGCCCGCGCCGATGCGGTGCCGGGCACCCTGTTGCACAATCTCAAGCACAACAAGGTGCTGCACGAGCGCGTCCTGATCACCCAGGTGATGGTGGACGACACGCCCTTCGTCGCCCCCCAGAAACGCCTGGTGGTCGAGAAGATGGGCAAGGGGTTCTACACCGTCTACATCCATCACGGCTTCTTCGAGTCGCCGGACGTGCCGCGCGCCCTGACCGAGGCGCGGGCTTACGGCCTTGCCATCGATCCCGAAACCATCACCTTCTTCATCGGGCGCGAGACGCTGGTGCCCGCCGAGCACTCGGCGCTGTCGCGCTGGCGCACCTGGCTCTACATGATGCTGGCGGGCAACGCGCAGTCGCCGGCGCGCTTCTATCATCTGCCGCCCAACCGCGTGGTGGAACTGGGGGCGCAGGTGACGATCTAATTGCCCCCTTCCCGGCCTTCGGCCGGACTTCCCCCGCTTCGCGGGGGCAGAAAGCTTCAATCGAGGGCGAAGACCAGCGCCTTCAGATAGGCGCTTTCGGGCAGCATGGGGTGGATGGGGTGATCCGGTCCGGCGCCCGCCTGGCGGATCAGCCGCGCCCGGCGTCCGGCCCGCGCCATGCCGGTGGCGCATTCCAAGGCGAAGCGCTCCGGCGGGATGTTATGCGAGCAGGAGGCCAGCAGCAGCACCCCGTTTTCGGCGGCGACGCCGGCCGCCAGCCGCGCCAGCTTGCGATAGGCCTTGGCACCGGTTTCGAGGTCCTTTTTCGCCTTCACGAAAGGCGGGGGATCGGCGATCACCACTTCGAAGCGCTCGCCCGCGGCCCCCAGCCGTTCCAGTTCCGCGATGACATCCGTCTTGAGGAATTTGGCTTGCAGATGGTTCGCCGCGGCCCCCTCTTCGGCCAGAGCCACCGCCGCGGCCGAGCTTTCCAAGCCGGCCACCTCGCCGGCGCCGGATTTGGCCGCCGCCAGGGCAAAGCCGCCGCTGTAGCAATAGGCATCGAGCACCGACCGGCCTTTGGCCAGCGCGGCCATGAAGGCGCGGTTGTCGCGCTGGTCGTAATACCAGCCCGTCTTCTGACCCGCTTCCGGTTCGGCAAAATAGCGCACGGCGTTTTCTTCCACCGCGATGCGTCCGGCCTCGCCCTTGGCGGCTTCGACATAGCTGTCGAGGCCTTCCAGCGCGCGCGCCGGCGCATCGGCGCGCAGCACCACGTTTTGCGGCCCCAGCGTTTCGTCCAAGGCGGCGAGCAATTCGCTGCGCAAGGATTCCATCCCCGCGCTGGTGATCTGCACCACGCAGGTTTCGGCGAAGCGGTCGATGACGAGACCGGGCAGCCCGTCGCCTTCGGCATGGACCAGGCGGTAATAGGGCGCCGGATAGAGGCTTTCACGCAAGGCGAGGGCGCGTTTCAGTTTGGCGGCGAAGAAGGCCGTATCGATCTCGGCATCGGGGGCGGGGTCGATAAGGCGCACGGCGATCAGGCTTTTGGGATTGAAGAAGCCGCAGCCGAAGGGACGTCCGTCGTCGCCCAGCACCGAGACGAGGCTTCCCGGCGGCAGGGATTTGGCCATCTCCACTTCGTTGGAATAGAGCCAGGGCGCCCCGCCGCGGGCGCGTTTTCCCTCGCGGGGTTTCACACGGATGACGGGACGCATGTTCATCGCTTTGCGGCGTTCAGCCGCTCCGTTTCTTGAGACGGATGCCGCGGCCGCCTTCGCCGGAAGCGGCATCCTCGCCGATCAGGACGATGCCCGCCGCATCCAGGGCACCGATCAGCTTCATCAGCGAATCCACATTGCCGCGGATCACCCCGTCGGACGCCTCCATGCGCTGGATGGTGGGTACGCTGAGGCCGGCGATGCTCGCCAGCTCGCGCTGGTCGATGCCGAGGAGAGCCCTGGCGGCCCGGAGTTGTCCTGCACTGATCATCCCGCACCCGTGGATGCTGCGGCCGGTGTCTCGCAAAACCCCAGGCACCAAATAGGAATTATCCGATTTGCGCAAGCGCCTATTAGAGCGCAATCCCGAAAAGTGCGGTCGATAGGTCGTGAGCAACAGCGAACGACGCGTATTCGACGGTTTTCGCCGGATTGCGCGACAAACAAAGGAATCTAGAGCACGTTTCCGACACGAAGAAGAGGGAACGTGCTCTAGCGCGAGGACAAATGAGAGCAACTCACAGCGGCGCAGAGGCCTGTATTCCGGGACTTTGCCGCCGCTCCGGACGGAAGGCGCGCTATTGCCGGGCGATGCCGTTGCAGGGTGATGCAATCTCCTGGCTGGGGGGTGTTGCATCCAGATAACCGTAGCCGAAAACGGGATCGCGGCCCGGCGCGCCGAGATCGACGGCTTGGTGCCGCAAGACGCAGACGGCCCAGGCGGCGCCTCCGGAATTAGGGGCGGCGAGCAGCAAGGCGAAGCGGTGCGCCACCAGCGGCGCGGCAAAAGAGGTGCCCGTCACCTTGGCGCCGCCGCCGCCCGCTTTGGCGGCGGTGACTTTCACGCCCGGCGCCGCAAAGGCGATATAGCTTCCCTGCTCGGCATCGAGTTCGATGCGGCGGGCCGCGTCCACCGCGGTGACGGCGATCACGCCGGGATAAGCGGCGGGAAAGCGTTCGCCGGCGGCCGGTCCGTCATTGCCTGCGGCCGCCACCAGCACGGCACCGCGTTTGAGGAAGGCCTCCGTGCCGGCGGCCAACAGCGCATTGGGCGGACCCGCCAGCGAGACGTTGACCACCGGCAGCTTCGCCGCCGCCAGCCAGCCGAGCGCCCGCACGATGGCTTCGGCGCTGCCCCCTTCGCCGCGGCCGCAGAACACATCGGCGGCGTAAAGCCGGGACGCTGCCAGCAGCGAGGCCACTTCGGTGCCGTGGTCGCTGGGCAGCGGTTTGCAATCGCCCACGAAGCCCGCCGTTTCGATCCGCACACCGCGAAAGGCCGAATGCGCCTTGTCCACCCCGCCGTCGATCATGCCGATGCGGACGGAGGCGCCAGCGGACGGCGCCACGGCCGGAGACGGCGCCACGGCCTCGCCGCTCGGATTATAGATGTGGTTGAAGTCGTAGCGTCCTTGCGGATCGGCGGCGCGCAGCTGCGCCAGCGCGTCGGCTTCCGTCATGCCTTGAGGCGGATGCAGCACGACGACGGTAAGTCCCAAGGGTTCGAGCGAGTCCGTGCGCGCCACCGTGAAGGAGAGCTTGACGGCGGCGGCGAGGGATGCGGGTGTGGGCGAAACGGCCACAACTTCGTCGCGCACGATGGGATTGCCTTGCGGATCGCGCTGCCAGCGTTTGGCCGCAAGCGGGCGGCCGACGGCGTCGCGCAACGTGCCGAGGCCGCGCTCGGCCGTGTTGCCGAGATCGCCGAGCGTGCCTTGCAGCGTATGGCCGAGACCGTTCACCGCCGGCAGGCGGCCGAGGCCGCCCAGCAGCTGCGCCTCGGCGCCGCACAGCGGCACGGCAAGGCAGGCCGCCCAAAGCAACGAGCGGCATACGGCTTTCCGGAAACGGTGCTTCTCTGCCATGATGCTCTTCCTGCCGCTACTAGAGCGGCCAAACGCCGCCGGAGCAAGACGGAGGCGGTAAGATGGCTCATGCGCTTCGGGCATGGAAGAAAAGCGACGCTGGGACGTTGTCATGGGACAAAGGCCGGACGGATCCTTCGAGCGCCAGATCGTCGATCTGTTGCCGCGGCTGCGCCGCTTCGCCCTGTCTTTGACCGGTAACCTTACGGATGCGGACGATCTGGTGCAGGACACGGTGGAACGGGCCTTGAACAACAGCGGGCGCTGGCAGCCGGGCACGCGGCTCGACAGCTGGATGTACCGCATCGCCCAGAACCTCTGGATCGACGGCCTGCGCAAGCGGCGTCGGCGCAACGCCGCGCCGCTGGAAGAGGCCGAAGCCGTGCTGCAGCTCGACGGGGCGCGCGCCGCAGAAGCGAAACTCATGCTGGCCTCGGTGCTGCAAGCCATGCTGCGCCTGCCGGAAGAACAGCGGCTGGTGGCCTCGCTCGTGCTGGTGGAAGGCTTCGGCTACCAGGAAGCGGCGGAGATCCTGCAAGTTCCGCTCGGCACCGTGACCAGCCGTCTGGCCCGCGCCCGGGAAGCCTTGGCGGCGCAGCTGGTGCCGCAAGAAAAAGCGGAGGCCTGAGATGGCGGTCTCGAACGAAAAACTGATGGCCTATCTCGACGGCGAATTGCCGCTGGAGGAGGCGCGAGAGGTGGAAGCCGCACTGGCCGCCGATCCCGCCTTGCGCCAGAGCCTGGAACGGCAGCGCGCCCTTGCCGCAACCATCGCCACGGCCTTCCGTCCGCTGCTCGATGCGCCCGTGCCGCCGCGGCTGACAGAGGCCGTCACACGGCGGCGCAGCGGCTTTGCCGCGCGCGCCGTTGCGGCCATGCGAAAAATGTTCGCGCAGCACCCTTTGCAGGCCGGTTCGGCCACCGCCGGCATGGCCCTGGCGCTGGGGCTGGCGTTCGGATTGTTCGTCGTCCAGCCGCAAAGCGGCGATTTCGCCGCCGGCCCGCAAGGCATCTTCGCCCAAAGCGCGCTGGCCGGGGCGCTCGACAACAAGCTGACCTCCGACGCGGAGGGGGCGGCGCGCATCGGCATCAGCTTCCGCGACGGAAGCGGAAACTACTGCCGGACTTTCACCAGCGGCGGCCAAGCGGGCATTGCCTGCCGCAGCGGCAAGACCTGGCGGGTCGTCGCCCTGGCGCCGGCAGCGGTTGAAGGCCCGGGCGCCTATCATATGGCCGCTTCCGCCATGCCCGATGCCATCCGCGACGCCGCCACGGCCATGATGGCGGGCGCGCCTTTGAATGCGGCCGAGGAAAAACGCGCCCGCGCGTCCGGCTGGGCGCAGAGCCGTTGAGCTGTTTTTTTTAAGCTTCAAAAATTTTCCGGCGGCGGGAAGAAATCCCGGCCCGCCGCGTTGTCCTCATGTGAAACGCAATCATCCGCGCGCTTCGCGGCCGCGGACGGGCAATCAAGGAGAGGACAATGACCTCAACGACACGCGGGATTTTTTGTGCGGCTCTTCTGAGCGCGGCCGTGATGGCGGCGCCCGCTTCGGCCGGGCTGCTGGGCGGCGGCGGCGGGCTGGGCGGTTCCTTCGGCGGCGCGGCCGGCGGCTTCGGTGCCTCCGGCATGGGCGCCGGTTCGCTCGGCGGTCCTATGGGCAACCCCATCGGCAGCGGCAGCCTCTCCGGCAATGCCGGGCTGCAGAGCGGTCCGGTGGTGAACCAGAGCGCAAAGACCACATCGGCCATCAGCCAGCATGCGGAAGGTGCCGCCAACAGCGCCTCCGGCGCCGTGGCGAACAAATCGGTTTCCACCCTGCAACAGGCGAACGGCAGCGCAAGCGCCGCCTTGAACCGGCCCGTCTCGGGCGGGATTTCCACCAGCGGCAGCGCCGCGGGCGTATCCGCCTCCGGCGGCGCGAACGGCTCCGCCAATGCCGGCCCTGCGGCCGCGACGGCGGGCAATGCGGCCGTGAACGGGACGAAGCGCGCCGCCGGGAAAGCGGCGTCGGTGCAAAACGCCGCCGAGCGCGGGGCCAACAACACCGTGTCCAAGGCAGCGAAGGCCGCCCCGAACGCGAGCGTGAGCGCTTCGGGCTCGGCCGGCGGCCAGCTCGGCGACTGAGATCGCCGTAAGCGCCGCCGGAGCAGCCCTCTCCCCTTCCGCTCTCCGGCGGCGTCCCTTCCTTTTCAACCTGCATCCTGGAGAACCACCATGTTGAAATCCGCGCTGTTCCTGGCAAGCGCCCTGGCCCTGACCTCCGCGGCCGATGCCGCCGTGCAAGGGGTCAAGGTCGGCGTGCTCACCTGCAACATCGACAGCGGCTGGGGTTACGTCTTCGGGTCGTCGAAGGATCTGCACTGCCGCTACCATCCCAATCGCGGGATGGACGACCGCTATGTCGGCAGCATTTCGAAATTCGGCCTCGACATCGGTTACACCAGCAGCGCCACGCTGGTGTGGGACGTGGTCGCGCCCGCCTCCGACATGAGGCCGGGGGCGCTGCAAGGCGATTATGCCGGCGCCACCGCCAGCGCCACCGTCGCGGTCGGCCTGGGAGCGCATGTGCTGCTCGGCGGCTTCGACAAATCCATCGCCTTGCAGCCGGTCAGCGTCGAAAGCAATTCCGGCCTCGACGTGTCGGCCGGGATCGGCGCCCTGTCGCTGAAGATCGCGCCGCAGGAGACGCCCGTGGCGACCATCGCGGTGCAGCCCTCGGCGCATTACGCGCTGTGGTTCGACTTCGACCAGGATCGGCTGACGCAGAGCGGGCGGCAGGTGGTGGCGGAGGCCGTGCGCGACGCCAAGGCGAGCGGCGTGCACAGCATCCTGGTCACCGGCCATACCGACACCGCCGGCGGCGACGACTACAACCAGGACCTCTCCTTGCGCCGGGCCGAAGCGGTCAAGCGCGAGATGGTGAAGGACGGGATCGACGAACGCCTCATCTTCATCGCCGGACGCGGCGACCGTTATCCGGCCGTGCCCACGGGACCGGGCGTGCGCGATCCGGAAAACCGCCGGGTGGTCATCACCTGGCCGCGCGAAGAAGCCTGGCGCGCGGCGATGCGCTGAGGCTTGACGCAATCTGTAACCAACGGCCCGGTGCCGCAGTGCCGGGCCGTTGCATCTTCGGGGAGAACGGCACAAAGTTCTGCTGCGACTGCGGAATGAAATCCATGCAAGATCGAGGGATGCGCGCCACGCGGCGTCATGTGCTGGGCGGGTTGCTGGCCTGCGTGCCTTTGAAGGCCGTCGCGGCGCCCGCAGCGCCCGCGGCGCCCGCAGCGCAAAACTGGAAAAGCCTGGCCGGGGATGTGAAGGCGCAAATGCGCTGGGCCTGGCAGGCCTATGCCGGATGCTGCTTCGGCGCCGACCAGATCAAGCCGGTGAGCGGGACCGGCGAGGCCTTCTTCTTCCCCAACGGCCCGTCCATGGGCCTTACCATCGTGGAAGCGCTCGACACGCTTTACCTGATGGGGCTTGATGCGGAACTCGAGGACGGCGTGCGCTGGATCGCCGACCATCTCCGTTTCGATATCGACGGCGAGGTCCAGGTTTTCGAAACCAGCATCCGCCTGGTGGGCGGGCTGTTGTCGGGCTGGCGCGCCACAGGCGAAAAGAAACTGCTGGCCTTGGCGAAAGATTTGACGGACCGGCTGACGCCCGCCTTCGCGAAATCGCCCACCGCCATGCCCTACCGCTTCGTCAACCTGAAGACGGGGGCGGTGCGCGATGCCGTCAGCTTTCCGGCCGAGATCGCCACTTATCTGCCGGAATGGAGCGTGCTGGGCCAAGCCGTGGGCGACAAGCGCTATTACGATCTCGCCAAGCGCGCCACCAGGGCGCTTTACCAACGGCGCTCCAAGCTCGATCTGGTCGCCGACACCATCGACATCGAAACCGGAGAATGGCGGAGCCGGCGCGCCAGCGTGGGACCGCCCACCGATTCCTATCTCGAATACCTGTGGGACGGCTGGCAGCTGTTCGGCGATGGCGAGCTGAAAGAATGGTACGACGTGCATGCGCGCGCCATCGCCCGGCGCCAGGCCGTCGAGGCCGAGGGACGGCTGTGGTTCGCGCAAGTCGATTTCGAGACGGGCGCCGTGCTCGACCATCATCAGAGCGAGCTGGCCGCCTTTTATGCCGGGCTGCTGGCGCAAGGCGGCGATTTTGCGCGCGGCGAGGCTTATCTGAAATCCTGGGCCGAGGTGCAGGCGCGTTACACGGTGCTGCCGGAAGGCTTCGACTACGCGGCATTCGCCCCCGACCGGGCAAGCAATGCGCTGAGGCCGGAGTTCGCCGATTCCTGCCTCAATCTTTATCTGCTGAGGCCGGAAGAGCGCTGGCGCGAATACGCACGCTTGCATTTCGAGGCGATGAAGGCGACGAGCAAGGCACCCTTCGGTTTCAGCGGCCTTGCGGACATCGCCGCGCGCCCGATGCGGCAGGACGATTCCTGCCCCGCCTATTGGTGGAGCGAGCAGATGAAGTATTATTGGCTGCTGTTCTCCGATACCTCCCGCTTCGATTACAAGACCAATTACCTCTCCACCGAAGGCAACGTCCTGCTCGGGCTCAAGTGACAAAACCAGGGAACATTCACATGCGCCGTGTCATCGCAATGGCGGCACTGTTCGCAACGATCGGGATCGCGGCGGGGGAACCGGCCGACGAGGTCAATCCCTTCATCGGCACCACCAATGGCGGCAACACCTATCCCGGCGCCACGCTGCCCTTCGGCATGGTGGCTTTCAGCCCCGAGGAAACCCCGCTGCCGGGCCGCCGCTATGCCATGGCCGCGCCGGGCGGCTATGAGTGGCGCGCCAACGGCATCAAAGGCTTCAGCCTGACGCATCTGTCGGGCACCGGCTGCCTGGGCGCCAG
>Ga0187810_10000287_pt1 | contig 21125 bp, 11 predicted proteins | sample NC_wetland_sal_i_9_FD_132963 | JGI IMG/M metagenome (GOLD analysis project Ga0187810, IMG submission 132963) | Wetland sediment microbial communities from Neuse River Estuary, North Carolina, USA - ASW_5 | ecosystem: Environmental > Aquatic > Freshwater > Wetlands > Sediment | place: USA: North...
CTTCTCTTTCCATCGACCCGGCCACTCCCCTGCCCCCGCTGCCGGAGCATTTTATCGTCCTTCATCCTTACTCTTCCAAACCTCAAAAAGCCTGGCCCGTGCGGCACTGGGCTCGACTCGCGCGGCTTCTCCTCTCGGAGATAAAATCCCCGCTCGTGCTGGTCGGAGGGGAGAAGGCGTGGCCTTCCTCCCGGGTGATCGATCAGGAATTTCAAGGCATGGATATCCTTCGTCTCGACGGAAAACTGACTCTTCCCCAGCTAGCGGCTGTTTTAAAAAAGGCTGCTCTCTTCATCAGCGTCGACAGCGGTCCGGCACATCTCGCCGCCATAAGCTGCCCCACCCTCGCCATCTTTGGCCGCACGGAGCCGGAATTTGGCCCCGTCCGATGGCGCCCCCTCGGCCCAAGGGTTCGCACGATCCAACCGGATATCCAACGTTGGTGGCTTGAGCCACTCGGCTGGTACTGGGTGCGCTCTTTTCGTTCCATCTCGCCTGAAGTCGTTTTTCAGATCGCTCGGGATTTTTAACTTTAGCGGGAGAAAAACAGTCATGAGTATAAATCCTGTAGCCTTTTTGAGGCAATGTTAGCAATTTCCATTTGAAAGATGGTCAAGAAGTCTTAGGATTCAGGCATGGCAAGCATTCATGGTGCGGCGAGTCAGATCAATGTGAGTGATTTGACACATGCCAGACATACGGCAATTGTGGCTTCCCAGTTGTCGCTCATCGGAGCAGCCAGTGCGACGAACCCGGATAAGGCGATCCATGACGAGGCGTCGATCGGGAGGAATACGGGGGTTTATTTAAGTCTTTCAACAGCCGCGCTTCAGACGCTTAATTCCCCCACGGTTAGCGCGGCGCTCCAAGGAAGCAGTACTGCTTCACTCGATGATCTCCCTCCTCTTCCGCAGGCCAAAACGCAGCAATCGTCGCAAACGACTTCTCCTGTTTCTTCTACACGAGGGGGATATTCCTCGCAGGTTGAGTCTTCAGCAACCGATTCTACCGTGGGCACGCAGGTCAACCAAACGGCTTAGTTTTTTGCAACACATTATCTCGGAAGCAAAATGAGCCCGCTCAGGAGGGCTAGGGATGTGAGCGCCATGAGCGTGATAAGTATGGCGGGGAAAAATTTCGCTCCATCACCGTTCCCATAGGCGCTCCATGTTTTGGTACCCCTCCAGACAAAGGCGAGCAGGAAGAGTCCGGTTGTGACCATGGCGGCTGTAATGGCCCACTCCTGACCACTGAAAAGGAAAAAGGCCCAGAGGAGGGCAAGTGCGCCGCATATGCCACCGCTGATGATGGCGGATTTGGCCTTTGGATTGTAGCCATATGCGCCTGTCGCAGGGTTGTAGCAAACGCCAAGGATACCGATGGAGATGATGAAAATGCCGTATATGCCTGTGATGAGACTGAGTGTATTCATTTCAAGTAAGAAGTGTTAAAGGAATGAACACGGTACTGATTCTTTCTTCAAATGCAAATCGGTCGTCATTATTTCGGACAGAATTTCACTTATCTATAACAGAGAGAAGTGAAAACAAACCGAGCGAGGATGAGATCTTGCGAAACGCATGTTCGATATTTCTATTATAAGTTTTTCTCAAAATTCATTGGCAAAGGTATATCGTACATTTCTTTTAAATATTATTGGAATGTATAAAATCTTTTCGCCAAAACAACTATTTGATAGAAAGAAGGTTTTTTTAAGGAATCTGACTTGACCAGATTAATTTGCCTGCTTTAGTTACGGCGGCTTATGGTGCTACGCAAATTATCTTATAGGGATGTCGAAAGAAAATAGGTGTGGTGCTGGTCGAAGCTAAAAACAGATAAATGTTTTTTAACGGAAGTCCGCGATGCCATCCGCAAGATGGAGCCCGGATAAGAGGAAAAATAAAACCCAGAATTGAAGGATAGAAATTATGTCAACAACCCAACAGAAAGCAGAACCGATTCTCGCCAGCAAGGTGGATGAAGCTGAACAAATTGTTAAAGGAAACGTGCTATGGGCAATGGGCGCCGGGTTCATTCCGGTTCCGTTGTTCGATTTAGGCGGCATTGCCGCCGTTCAACTCAAGATGTTGAGCGAACTCGCAACCTTGTACGGAATCAAGTTTTCCGAACATCGGACGAAATCCATTTTGGCTGCCTTGATCGGCAGCTTTGGAACAGCCTCTGTGGCTGCACCCGCTGTCTTCAGCTTGGTGAAGATTATTCCCGTCATTGGACAGATCAGCGGCGCCGTTACGTTGCCCATTGTGGCCGGAGCTTCCACGTATGCCGTGGGAAAAGTCTTCGTGCAGCATTTTGAATCGGGTGGCACATTTCTGGATTTTGATCCAGCCAAGACAAAAGCCTACTTTGAAGAACAGTTCAAGGAAGGTCAGAAACTTGCTTCCGATATCAAGCAAGCCAGCAAGTAGTCAGCCCAAGTAGTATCCAGGTTGCGTTTTTTTTCAGGTCACCTTGGTTCTACGGTAATCTTCGAAGGCCTGGCAGCTTGTTATAAGGCTGCCAGGTTTTTGTTCTCAACAGGTACAAGCAGAAAGGAAAGAGGATGTGGTGGTATTTAATATTGTGTCTAGTGATTGCGTTCTTTGGCCGGGATAGAAAGTTCGGCTTTTGGGGGCATTTTTTCTGCTCCATTGTCTGCACTCCGGTCGTTGGTCTTTTGCTTGTTCTTGCAGCCGACAGGCATCCCAGTTCCTCTTTAAACCGCTAAGAAAATATAAAACAAGAAGTCAAGTACTCGTGAATTCCAAATATCTGAAATCATGTCGTTCGTTTTTCAATAAAACCACTCGAATGAGCCTGTGCTTCACAGCACTGGTTTTAGTCGGTTGTGCGGGAACGGCTTTTCGTTCTTCTTTCCGGCAGTTTAATTCTGTTTATGCCGACAATCAAAATGTCCAGATGCTTTTGAATCTGGCTCGTCTTTCCGAACATCATCCCAGTTATTTTTTACAAATTGGAACCATCAGCGCGACGTACCAGTTTAGCTCTTCGGCCGGATTAAGCGACAGTACCACGGAATTCAAAATTCCCAATGGGACGGACAACTTTACATACGGGGGAAATTTGAGTGCATCCGGGAGTGAGCAGCCGACATTTTCCTATACACCGTTGAGTGGCAGTCAATTTTCCGATGCCATTTTCAGGCCGATGGATCCTTCGATCCTTTTTGCGCTTTATGATCAAGGTTACCCGGTTGATCAACTTTTCCGATTGATGGTGCAGTCGATTGATTTCTACAATCCCAAGGATGGTAAGCGGCACACTTTTTTTAATACGCCGACAGCACGAAATCCAAAAAATTATAATGACTTTCTGACATTGTGTGGCGTCGCTCTTGAGTTGCAGCGCAAGGGATTGCTCCGCATCGAACAAAAAACCACAATGGTAACGGTACCAGGTCCGACTTTTGCCAATCCGACGGTGGAGGAAGTTTTGAAGGCTTCGGAAAAGGGGCTTTCTTTCAAGAAAAATGATGATGGAACTTTTTCGCTGCAGCAAGCGGTAACAAGTTCAGGTTTTCAATTTGACCCAAAAACAAGCCAGTTCATGGATGAATTATCTAAAAAGGATTCCTCATTTGAACTTTCTGATGCTGGGGTTGTGACAACGGGTCAGAAAGGCAACAGTGGATTTGTACTAAAACTCAGACCTTTCGTCGGCGTTCTTCACGCGGCGGCAACGGAAGCCGCGGAGTATGACAAGATGGTAAGTCAGGATCCAAAATTTCTCCCTACAATTCCTCCAAGCGAGCGTGAACCGATCCTGAGAATTCGCTGGGACAACAATGATGGGGTATTGGAACGGCCTCTTGTCACGACCTCTTACGATGGAAAAACCTTTTCGATAACCGACTCGGAAACGCCTGCAAATCTACGCCCCACTTTTAATCGTGAAGTTTTTATTTTAATCAATTATCTTTTTACCCAGGTGTCGCTCGATCCTTCCAAACTGCCGGTTCAACAAATCATACAGGTGAGATGAGCCGAGCATTACATGCGCCGACAAGCGACCAGTCTGCCCCGGCAGCGAGCACGGTGGAAATCTGGAGCGGTCACACAGGTGAAGATGCCATTCGCTGGAAAAATCAAAATGAAATTGAGTTATTAAGTGAGGCTGAAAAAAAGCGGCTAGCGGCTTTTTTTTTCGAAAAAGATCGTCGACAATATCTTGCAACGCATGCAGGGCTTAGAAAGATTCTCGCTCATCGGCTGAAAGAAAAACCGGGAGATCTGATTTTCTCGGAAAACTCTCATGGAAAACCTCGAATGGGGGAGTCGTGGGAGGCGAGGCATTACCATTTTAACCTCTCCCATTCGGGTGGTATTGTCGTCATCGCTTTGGCCAAGAAACACGAGGTGGGCGTGGACGTGGAAATTTCGCGCCCGATGCCAGATGCGCTGGAATTGGCCTCGCGTTATTTTACCCAGCAGGAATTCCAGCTTCTTGAGGAAGTTACAGAATCGAACCGGGGGAAATATTTTTTTCGACTCTGGACGGCAAAGGAAGCTTGTATTAAAGCGTGGGGTCAGGGGCTCTCGATTTCTTTGAATTCATTTGTGCTGCCATCCGCATGGATTTTGGATGATGAATCGAGTCCTGTTTTTGTGGAATCTCCTTCGCCGCAATGGCCTGGAGTATGGGTCTTTCGTCTTTCGCTAAAATGGGCCTGCACGGCCTCGCTGGCCGTTATCGATGGAGGAGGTGAACGGGATTCTCATTTGCAGATCATTCAGCACTGGCTACATTCAGCAGGCGCTTCAATCGCCGACGACTTTCCCCATGAATCATTTTCTCAAATTCCTCAGGGACGAATCAGGGCCGAATAATTTCCGCATCGTTGCCATGGCCATTTTCGCCGGTGTGGTCAACGGCCTGCTTGTCTCTGTCATTGTCACGGCCGCCGAAAAATCGGCCTCGGGAGGATCGGATCTTCAGTATCTGGCTTTTTTCATGCTTTGTTTTGGAGCATTTCTTTTTAGCCGACATTTTGTTCTGGTTCAAACCAACCGTTTGACAGAGGAAATCGTCACGAAAATTCGGTTGAAAATTATTGATAAGATTCGCCGCTCGGATCTTCTTCTATTTGAGCGGGTCGGCAAAGTTCGTATCGCCAGTGCGCTTTCCCACGATACAATGACGCTTTCGGAGTGTGCCTCCATGCTGGCCAGCGCCCTGTCTTCCGCCATCATGTTGATCGTGGCGGTGGCTTACATCGCATTTCTTTCCAGGACGGCCTTTATTTTAACCATGCTCTCCATCGGAGCCGGGGTTGTTTATTACCAAATGAGCCGAAAATCAATCGATATGGATTTGCGTGCAAGTACGCAAAAGGAGCACGAATTTCTCTCTTTGCTGGGGCATTTGCTCGATGGATTCAAAGAAGTGAAGATGCATGAGGAGCGCAACGAGGATCTTTACGAAAATCATATTTGCACAACGGCATATTGCGGCCAACAACTTAAAACCAGGGCGGGTGAGGGATTTGCCAAAATTTCCGTTTTTTCGCAGGCGTTTTTTTACGCATTGATTGGCGTCATTCTTTTTATTCTGCCCACACTTCAGAAAGATGATACCGGGGTGGTGGTGCAGATAGCTTCCGTCATACTTTTTATCATCGGGCCACTGACCGATCTGGTTGGCTCGGCTCCATCTCTCATGCGAGCCAATGTGGCTGTCGCCAATATTCAGGAGCTGGAGGACGCTCTCAATGCTAATTCAGTTTTCGAACCTGGCGTGAAGGATCTTTCCGTCCTTAGCCACGTTCCAGAGATGGAGGAAATCGCCTGTGATGAGGTTACTTTCCGCTACAATGACTTGAATGGGGAATCTTTTAGCATTGGACCGATTTCACTGCGCATACCGGCAAAGGAAATACTTTTTATTGTCGGTGGCAATGGAAGTGGAAAATCGACTTTTATCAAAGTTCTTGCAGGCCTTTACCCTCCAGCCAGTGGTCGGCTCACCATGAATGGTCACGCCATCAGTCCCACGAATCTGATTCAATACCGAAGTCTTTTTTCAACTGTTTTCACTGATTTTCACCTTTTTGACCGTCCCTATGGTCTGGCGGGAGAGGCAGAATCTCACCTCGATGATCTTTTACGCACTTTTAAAATATGGGATAAGACTTCGTTGCGTCATGGCATCTTTTCGTCCACAGATCTTTCGACGGGACAGAAAAAAAGACTGGCACTCGCAATCTCACTGCTTGAGCGACGACCGGTCATGCTTTTTGATGAAATTGCTGCCGACCAAGATCCCGAATTTCGAAAGTATTTATACGAGGTAATTCTGAAGGAATTGCAGAAGCAAAATAAAACCTTGATCGTCATCACACACGACGACAGTTATTTTCACTTGGCTGACCGGGTTTTAAAGATGGAGTATGGTCAAATTGTCTCCGAACAAATGCGGGGGGCGTAAATCTAACAACTAACACTGGCGTAAGATAACTATGATAATATTTGCAGATCGATTTCGCGTGTGGAAAGATGCATATCGCCGCTGGTTTAAAAGAAATGACACGACGATTTATATCATCGGGTTTCTTTCACTCTTTCTTTTTATTTATCTGGCGCCACGGATGTTTATTTTCATCCAAGCCGGTGAACGTGGGGTGCTGTTCCGCCGTTTTTGGGGTGTGGAACTCCATTGGTCGTACTCAGAGGGGATGAAGGTTATTCCTCCGTGGGATTCGATAGCAATTTATAATATGCGACTTCAGACGGTTGATCACGAATTTGTTGTCCTCAGCAAGGACGGTTTGCCCATCACCGTCGAGGTAACGATGCGTTATCGTCCAGTCTTGGACAATCTGCCACAGCTTCACGAAGAGGTGGGGCCGGACTATTTTAACAAAATCGTTCTTCCTGAGGTGGCGGCAGCTATTCGTGAGATTTTCGGAAGATATCTGCCGGAGGATATTTATTCATCAGACAAATTTGTCGTTCCGAATGCCATTCAGGCTGCCATGAATGAAGTGAATGAGCACTATGTGCTGCTGGACGACCTTCTCATCAAGCGGATAATCCTTCCTGATACGGTGCGTGAGGCAATCGAGCAAAAGCTGAAGCAGAAACAGATCGCTCTCGAATATGACTACCGCCTTCAGAGAGAGCAAAAGGAGGCTGAGAGGAAGCGCATCGAAGCCGAGGGTATTCGCGATTTCCAGAAGACGGTTGCTCAGGCTCTCAGTGAAAACTATCTTCGCTATCGTGGGATTGAGGCTACTCTTGAATTAGCCAAATCTCCAAATGCCAAGGTTGTCATAATTGGAGGGAGTCAAGGTCTGCCGCTTATTTTGAATACAGGTGATGGTGGTACAAATTCATTAAATATAAGTACGAATTCCGAGAGTAGAATACTTAACACTGTGCGATGAAGCGTTTTTCCAGGGTTTTTCGGCAAATCGCTCTGTATGGTGGACTGGCATCATTGATCGCCGTCTACTTACTGAGTCTGAATAGCTGTACCCCGACTGAAAAAGCAGCCCCCTACATTGGGGATTTGACACTTTTCGCTCTTGATCATGATATTCCATCATCTTTTTATGATGAAGTGGCATTTCACACGGGCATTCATGTTATACCCCGCATTTTTAAGAATCGTGATGAAATGATAACAGCCATCAAGGCTGGCGAGCCATTTGATATCGGCTTGACCACGCATATTCTCATCAAACCTCTCAGCATGGGTGGATATTTGGAGCATATCGACACCAGCCAGATGCCTAATGAACAGAATATAGATCACCGTTTCAGCCGATTGGAATTTGATCGAGGCAGTCATTATTCGATTCCCTTTTTTTGGGGATCTTGGGGAATTATTTATAACTGTAACGAGGTTGAAGAAATGCCCCTAAGCTGGGCCAATCTTCTGGAATCTGACAAAATTTCTTACCTTGGCGGACACATCTCGATGGTTGATGATGCCAGGATTTCGATTGGTACGGCACTAATCTATCTGGGCTTTTCTCCGAACACAAAAAATCCGGCTGAAATTCAACAGGCAGTTGATTTACTCAAAAAACAAAGGCCATATATCGAGGGGAACCACGGAATTCGTGAAGTTTTTCATTCGGGTTATCCTCCTGTTTTCATCACAATGGCTCGAGGCGGTGAAGCCGTTAAAGTCAGTCGTCATGATATCAAGTTTCGATATTGCCTTCCAGATGAAGGCGTCCTTTTTTTTGTTGACTGCTTTGTTATCTCAAAAAAATCCGAGAAACATGCTCTTGCCTATAAATGGCTTAACTACCTGTTGCTTCCCAAGGTTTCCGCTGAAGTTTCGAATTTGACTTGCTACGCCGTTTCAAATAAGGCTGCGCGCCCATATGTGAACCGACTTCTTCTCATGGGGCCATCTTATATTGATCCCATGTCGGAAAAGCAACTTCGAATGCTTCAATATGTGGATGACGAAACGAATGCGTATTATGCGAAAAAATGGAAAGAGGTGTTACAAGTTCCATCGGAAGGAAAGAATGATATTATCGATTACACAATCGAACCGCCACAAGCAGCTTTGAAGTAATGGATCAAATCCTTTCGCGTAAGCGCCTTCTGTTTTTGAACATAAAAAGTTGTCCGTACGGTATCACCCGGGCGAACCAGTCGATACCGAATCTTTTGCAGCAAACTCCGTCTTTGCCGTTTCGTAAAACTTGCGGTTTCGACCATAATTCGAGATCCAAAACAGGTGCATGCTCTGAATAGATTTTCGAGCAACCTGCAAGTGACTTTTTTATAAATTTTGTAGAAAAGTTTTTTTTGAGTGCGATTTTGCAATACTAGCAGTTTGAATGTTTGATTGCTTTTTGAGCATTTGACCGTTCGGAGTCTTAGCTCCCATGATTTCCTCAATGTCCGAGCCCGGAGAAATGACGGCATTTCGTGTTGGTGTTTCGCTAGAATTTGAGCTACGCGAGGACGTGAAATATCAGGCATCTTCATTTTTTTCATCCAATCAACCAGACGATCCAACGACAGTCCAAACCCAGACCGGACAAGAAGTATCAACTCAAGGTTTTCTGGCTCTAGTTTTCGACGTCCATGACGCCTAGGCGCTCGACTCTGACTCATCACTCCCAGACGATTTCGCCATCGAGCAACGCTTGCCCGACCTACTCCGAAACGCAAAGCTAGGGCCGTTTGAGAAAAACGGCGGGGGGCGGCCTGGATTGCCAGTCGGATTGCGAGTGGAATTTCCCGTGACATGGAATTTAGAGCACCGTCTTTAGCGACAAATATGATCTATATGTAAATAGACTATTGCGCAAGTTCATAAAGCGTCTTGTCTTATTTTAATGACAGCATAACTCATTCGTAATAAAATAGATATAGCATGATTTGTGAGCTTGAGATTTCAAAAGCAATGGAGCCTTAGCAGAATTTCTTTTCATCTCCATAAGACTATCGAATGTTTTCCGGGTTGAATCCGCGCTATTGCGAGCTAAGTAAAGTTTCCTCGTGATAGGTCATGAAGGCTTATCGGAACAGTTCTACATCACGCTCATGGACGATGATTTTTTTGGGTCAACATTGGTGGAGTGCCTGCAACACCGCAGTGTGGCGGATGGCGCTTGCACGGCGTTTTTGTTTCTTTCCAGTGGTGATGAGGTAACGGATCGCTATACTTTCTCCGATCTGGATCAGCGGGCACGTGCGATTGCGGCCGAATTAACTCGCCATACACAAAGAGGAGATCGTGTTCTTCTTCTTCAACCACAGGGACTCGAATTTTTAGCCTGTTTTTTTGGCGCCATGTATGCAGGACTCATCCCGGTTCCCGCCTATCCGCCGGCCAACCGCAGACATGTCGCCCGCATTGAGACGATTTTGAAGGATGCTGAAGCCTCAGCCATTCTCACCACTTCGGTCGTGGGAAATAAAGTACGCGACTGGCTTGAATATCCTGCCCGGGCGGTGCTTGATTCTGATGTCATCCCCTCTGCTGCGGTTGGCGGATTTCAGCCGATCAAAGTCGATCCCATCGATATAGCTTTTCTACAATACACCTCCGGCTCCACGACCGCTCCCCGAGGGGTCATGATCACGCATGCGAATCTCGTTGCCAATTTGCGGATGATGAAGCGTGCCTTTGGCTATGCTTCCGGCACGCGCGTGGCCACCTGGCTCCCCATTTTTCACGACATGGGACTTATCGGCAATCTTCTGCCAACTGTTGCCTGGAAACTTGAAGCGCACTTCATGCCACCAGTCGCTTTTCTCCAAAAGCCGCTGAGATGGCTCAAGCTTTTGAGTGATCAGCGAATTGAATACACGGGTGGTCCCAATTTTTCTTTTGCCCAATGCGTCGACAAGATTACCGACGAGCAACGTGATGCGCTCGACTTAAGCAGTGTGAAGTGGTTTTTTTGCGGTGCAGAGCCGATTCGCGCCCAGGTGATTCAGGCGTTTCTGCATCGATTTGAATCATGCGGTTTGAGACGGAATACTTTCTACCCTTGTTATGGGATGGCGGAGACGACGCTCATGGTGACGGGACCTCAGGCGGGAAGTCCACTCCGTTCGTTTCGTGCGCTGAAAAACGATCTGTTGAGAGGGCGCGGTGTGGAGGATGAAGCTTCGTCTGATGTGCTGCCATTGATCGGTTGTGGACATTCCGTCGAAGGGCAGGTGTTGCGCATAGTTGACTCAGAATCGCGCATGCCAGTTTCCGACGGAACCATTGGTGAAATCTGGGTGAAGGGCCCGCATGTTGCGGCGGGTTATTGGAATCGCCCGGAAGATTCTTTCAGGACGTTTGGGGCTTGCATCATGGGGGCCGAGGCTGACGGGACATTTTTGCGGACGGGCGATTTGGGATTTTATCTGAATGACCACCTCTACATTACGGGTCGCCTAAAAGAGCTAATCATTATTCGAGGAAGAAATTATTATCCTCAGGATCTTGAATATGTCGCTGTAAAGGCTGTTGCGGATTTGGAGAGTGGAGCAGCTTTTTCAGTTGAAGAGAATGGCAGTGAACGACTGGTGCTGGTCTTCGAATTGAAGCGCACGGCTCTTAAAAGTGTGGACGGTCCCGCTCTGGCCGAGGCCATTCGTCGGGCTGTCTCGGAAGAGTTTGAAATTCAGCCCCACACTATCGTGTTGATCCGACCGGCTTCTCTTCCGAAAACAAGCAGTGGCAAAATCCAGCGCCGCTCATGTCGTGAAATCTTTCTTAAAAACGATCTCGAAGAAGTTTACCGCTGGAACAGCCAGACGGCGGCAGCCGCTTCCGCGCCGCAGAAAGTCGTATCCGTATCAGAGGATATTCAACCCCAGAAAAATGGTGGGAATGAGATTCAGTCGAGTGCGAGCCGTTGCGATAAACTGATTCACTGGCTGCGTGGATATGCGGAAAATCGCATTAACTCCCGCCTGATGGATGAGCGGCGTTCGATTCCTCCTTATATCGTCCTTGATTTTGGCAATCAAGGACTGCTCGGGCTTATGGCACCGCTCGCGGTTGGTGGCTTGGATCTGCGCCACTGCGATATATTCCGGGTGGTCGAGCAACTTGGCGCGATTGATTTAAATTTGCTGAGTTTTGTCGGGGTTCATAACGCCCTTGGTGTTCGACCTGTGATTCGTTTTGGATCAACCACCCAACATCGGGACATTCTTCCCCGAATTGCCCAGGGGCGGGAGTTGATCAGCTTTGCCTATACTGAGCCGGGGGCCGGTTCCAATCCCCGTGCCATTGTTTCAACCGCCCGCCCAGATGGTCCTGACCGGTGGCGCCTCAGCGGGGAGAAAAAATTCATTGGTAGTGCAGCTTGGTCGGGTTATCTCAATACATTTGTTCACCTCGTGGATGAAAATGGCCGTCATCGGGGAATCACTGCTTTTATTTTGAGACAGGGAACCGAAGGATTGGTGCAAGGCCCGGAAGAATTGACCATGGGTGTGCGAGGAATGGTGCAAAACACGGTTTTTCTCCGAAATGTTTCCGTCGGTTCTGGCGAGTTGCTGGGGGATGCGGGTCACGCGATGCCGATCGCTCACGATATGATGAAATTCGGCAGGTTATGCATCGCGGGCGGATCACTGGGGGCGATGAAACGTTGCGCCCAGCTCATGCTCCGCTATGCTGGACGGCGGGAAATTTCCACCGGACTGCTTTTGGATAATTACCTGACCCGGGTACGCATTTCGGAACTGCTGACGCGCACTCGGGCGTTGGAATTATTCATGGGTGAATTTGCCCGTTGGTTGGATGAGGCGTTAGAAGTTCCGGAAGAATTTTATGCGGCTGTGAAGGTGGCGGGGCCTGAAACGGCGGCACGCTCGATCGATCATCTCGTACAAATGATGGGAGGAAGGGGGTTTGTTGAATCAAATCTCGCTCCTCAAATGTTGCGGGATATCCGGCTTTATCGGATTTTCGAAGGCCCAACGGAGACGATGGCCACGTTTATCGGTTTGCGTTTGCTACAGGGTGGCCAGCTCTTTTACCCATTTCTGGAGGGGAAATTAAAGTGTCCGGAGATTGCAAAAATTCTGCGTGAAACCACGCTTGCCGTGCAGTCGCGCCTCGGTCTTCACCCCCGGGACGAGGGAGGCTCTGCTCATCAAAACGGGTGCCTGCTTCTAGCTGATGCGGGCATCTATGGAGCCTGGCTAGCAGCGGTGCGCTCCGCTCAGCGACTGCAATCATCTCGCACCCGGGGAGAAGCTTTCATCTGGCTGGAGAGGGCGTTTGAAAATGCGATTCAAAAAGCAAGAAGTGCTTCATCTGAAGAGCCAAGCCCTCTTTCCTCAAGCATGATCGAAGAAGAAGTGGAGCGTCTGAAAGAAACGATTGGAGATGTTGATCAGCATGCGCCTGATGAGCTTCGCGAGTGTGATCCCCTGCTTCGACGCAAAGTGACTTTCATTCAAAAATCTCATTCCAATCAGGAAAAAAGCGCTCTGCAGATTAATACAAAATCGGCGCCACCGAAAGATGATCTGAAACTGGAAAGCTGGATTCAAGAGTGGATTTCCAAGCGATTGAGAAGGCCTGTTGAACAAATTCAGGCGGAAGCTCCATTTGCTGATTTTGGTTTGGATTCGATTTCCGCCGTCGAGCTCTCTGCCGATTTATCCTGCAGGATCGGACGGGAATTGCCTGCAACAATCACATGGGATTATCCGAATATTCACGCTCTCGCCGTTTACCTTTCGGAATCATCACAAGCAGAGGCTCCGGTTCCTAAGGCAGCGGTTTCCTCTTCCGCAGAATCAGATTTCGACAACTTTTCCGAGGAGGAACTGGCCAACATGCTTCGGGCAGAATTGGAAACAAATTCACTTGTTTCCGATCGGGGAAATTCATGAGTACAAATCACGATTTGCTCAAGGAAGCCTATGTTCAGATTCGGGGACTGAAGGCTGAGTTAAAAAAACGGGAAACGATTTCACATGAGCCCATCGCCATTATCGGCGTTGGATTGCGTTTTCCGAAGGGAGCTCACGATCTCAACAGCTTCTGGCGAGTTTTGTCAGCAGGAGAGGACGCCGTTTGCGAGGTGCCGGCCAATCGTTACGACATCAATTCCGTTTTTGATTCAGATTTTTCCACGCCGGGAAAAGTAGGGACTCGATGGGGTTCATTCTTGGATCAAATCGATGGTTTTGATCCTGAATTTTTCGGCATTACTCCGACCGAGGCTCATTACATGGATCCGCAGCAACGCCTTCTTCTTGAGGTCGCTTGGGAAGCCCTGGAAGAAGCCGGGATCAAGCCGTCGTCGCTCTCCGGCAGCCGCACGGGGATTTTCGTCGGGACGATGTATAATGAATTTCAGATCCGGCAATTGGCCGACATGGGGCGGGAAGGAATCAATGCCTATTTTGGCATTGGCACCACTCCAAGCGCCTGTGCCGGACGACTGGCCTACACGTTTGGATTTCAAGGTCCGTGTATGGCCGTCGATACGGCGTGTTCCTCATCGCTTGTTTCCGTCCATCTAGCGTGTCAGAGCCTGAGGAGCGGAGAATGCGGGCTGGCGCTGGCGGGTGGCGTGAATGTCCTCCTGACACCCGAGCCAACCATCAACCTGACCAAGGCGCACATGATGTCTCCCACCGGGCGATGCCGTACATTTGATGCCGCGGCCGATGGTTATGTGCGGGGCGAAGGTTGCGGTCTGATTGCGCTCAAGCGTCTTTCGGATGCACTAAATCAGGGAGACCGCATACTTGGGCTGATTCGCGGATCGGCAGTCAATCAGGATGGTCGCAGTAGTGGAATTACCGCGCCGAATCGTCTCGCTCAGCAGAGGCTGATGCAGGAAGCTCTTCAGCGCGCCGGAATTTCCTCCGATGCAGTGGGGTATATTGAATGCCACGGGACGGGAACGCCTCTGGGTGATCCGATTGAGGTGAGTGCGATTGTGGATGTTTACAATCGGGCCATTTCCGCCGGGAAACCGCTGGCCATCGGTTCCGTCAAAACGAACTACGGACATCTCGAGAGTGCTGCGGGAATTTGCGGACTCATCAAGGCCCTTCTGATTGTAAAACAGGGCACGCTGCCCCCTCATCTGCACCTTCAAAATCTAAATCCTCATATTGATTTTCGGGGAACGGATGTAAATATTCCCACACAATTAATTTCCGGATTTTCCGGACAGAATCGACAGATTGCCGCTGTGAGCGCATTTGGTTTTGTTGGGACAAACGCCCATCTGATTCTCGAAAATTTTACGGAAGCCGCTGTTTCAAAAACATTCTCCGCCCATCGGCGTCTGATGACTCTTTCCGCTAAAAGTCAACCTGGGTTGAACGAATTGGTTCAGCACTACGCAGAGCATCTGGTCACTCACAATTCCAACGATGATTTTCTGAATCTTTGCCATACGACGAACGCACGACGAGATCATTTTCAACATCGACTTTTTGTTTCATCGGAAACGGCAGAGGAAGCCATTGAAGCGTTAAGGGATTTTTCTCGCGCTCGAACAGAGACCACCGCGCTGGCAAATCCAAAAACAGTTTTTGCTTTCACCGGACAGGGTTCGCAATATCCCGGCATGGGTCGCGAACTGGCTGACGCCTCGCCGCTTTTTCGTAAAACCCTTGAGCAGTGCGATAAAGTTTTGCATCCCACTATCGGTGTTTCCCTCCTCGAAATCATGTGGAGGGATCAAAAGCCGGAAGAGTTCATGGCGACAGGGCTGGTTCAGGTGGCTCTTTTCAGCATCGAGTATTCGCTAGCTCAGCTTTTCATCGAATGGGATGTAAAACCCCATTTGCTTGTCGGACACAGTCTGGGTGAGTATGTGGCCGCCTGTGTGGCGGGGATGTTTTCACTCGAAGAAGGTCTCCGGCTTGTTGCCGAACGTGGGCGGTTGATGCATGCCATCCCCGGGGATGGTGCCATGGCGGCTGTTTTTTCTTCTGAAGAAAACGTGCGGCAACTTCTCTCGGAACATCGCTCCAGTGTTGTTGTGGCAGCGGTAAATCGCAGTGGCGAAACAACCGTCTCCGGTTCTCGTGAAGCACTTTCTCAATGGCTGGAAATACTAAAGAGACTCGGCATTGAGTACCGCCTGCTCCGTGTTTCGCACGCATTTCATTCACCGAAAATGGAGCTGATGACAGAGGACTTTCGTCGCGTACTGGACAAGGTTCATTTTAACAAACCGCAAATACCCATCGCCAGCAACTTGAACGGGCAACTCATCCATGGAAATGAAGTTTTGAATCCCGACTACTGGATTCAGCAAACACTGTCACCCGTCCGATTTGCTGATGCGCTGCAAACCATCGAAAAGGAGGCGCCTGACATTTATCTGGAAATCGGCGCTCATCCCGCCCTGCTCGAATCGATAACCGACGCGACCCATCAGCGAGCTGTGACTCTTCTGCCAACTTTGAGACGAGGTCAGCCCGACTGGAGCCAGATTCTACATGCCGTGGGCATTCTCTATCAAAAAGGCGTTTCCATTGACTGGGAGTTATTTGAGCAACCGCATGCAGGTCGGCTGTCTTCGATTCCGCATTATCCGTTCCAACGGGAGCGTTACTGGTATGACATACTCTCCCCCGACGAATCACCAAAAGCAATCGTTTCTGAAATCGTGGAGCCCAAACCGTCGAAGAGTTCTACGACCCCTCTTGCAGAGGAAACTTCAAATCTTGCTTTTGGGTTGATGTTTTTCGCCGCGCGTGAAGAAAACTCAACAAGTGTGGGTAAATACGATCTTGTCATTCAGTCGGCACGCTTTGCAGATCAAAATGGCTTTTCAAGCGTTTGGGTTCCCGAGCGACATTTCACGAGCATGGGCAGTCTCTACCCAAATCCTGCCGTTTTGCATGCGGCGGTGGCGCGAGAGACCCGGCATATTTGTTTGATGGCCGGAAGCCTTGTTGCGCCGCTGCATCATCCGATTCGCATTTTCGAGGACTGGTCGATGGTCGACAACCTATCGAATGGGCGAGCAGGAATTTCACTGGCATCCGGGTGGAATCCGGATGATTTCGCCTTTGCGCCGGATCAATATGCGGACCGGCATAATCATCTTTTCGAGACGGTGGATATTTTGCGCAAGCTTTGGCGCGGTGAGCCCATTGGAATTCAAAATGGCGTGGGAGCAACTTCTCTTGTACACCCCATGCCCACTCCCATTCAGCGTGAATTGCCGCTCTGGATCACGGCGGCGGGAAATCCAAAAACGTTTGAACGTGCGGGACAGGCCGGAGCAAATCTTTTGACACATTTGCTCGATCAAGACATCGGTGATCTCCGGGAAAAAATAGCTATTTACCGTGATGCCCGATCCCATGCGGGTTGGGATCCGTCCACGGGCCGCGTTTCGATCATGGTCCATACCTTTCTCGGCGAAGATATTGAGACTGTCCGCCGACAGGTGAAGGAACCCTTCTGCCGCTATCTGAAGGCCAGCCGTGGTTTGCTCAAGGGACTGGCCCATGCCCGAGGACGCGGCGTCAACCTGGACGAATTGAGCGAAGTGGAATTTGGAGAATTCATCGAATTTCTTTTTGAGAGATTTTACAACACGCGGGCGCTCATTGGCACTCCTGACACTGCGGAAAAACTCTGTCACGAATTGAAAGCGGCGGGTGTCAATGAAATTGCCTGCTTGTTGGATTTCGGCCCGGGAAGCCAGGAGATTCTTTCTTCACTGCCTCATCTGAATGAACTTAGAAAGCGCATCCGTCAGGCCAATGGCCATAGGGAAACATTTCCCCCAGCCATCACCAATCGCTTATCTTCAAGTTCATTTTCAATGCCCAACAATTGGATGTATGAAATTGAGTGGGAGAAAATAAAGGCGCCACTTGCGGAAGCCTTATCTCCGGAACATGAGTGGCTGATTATTCAGGACAAGGGAAATGTGGCAGAGGAATTATGTCGCGCCCTGATTGAACGAGGCGCTGACGCACACATTGTTTCCAGCAACTCAGACGAATGGATTCCCGTAGCCCTCGGCATGAAGGGAAAAAAACGTGAGCTTGTTGACCTGCGGGCACTGGATAAGACGTTTCATTTGAATGCCGATCCGGGACATCTAAGAGACACTCTCGGATATTTAATCGAACCTCTAACTGAATATATTCGTCGTCAGGAAACCGAAGGACAAAGTTCACCTGCACGCATTCGTATCATTACGCGCGGTGCGCAGCATGTAAGGGGTGACCGGGGGGCTGATCCAATTCAGGCGGCGCTTTGGGGATTTGCGCGTGTTTTGCCACTGGAGCACCCCCGGCAGTGGGGAGGGTTGATTGATTTGGACCCGTCACCGCTGACAGACAGTTCCATGCTTTTTGATGCGCTAGTGGCGAAATCCGATGAAGACAAAATGGCCATTCGGAATAAAGAGCTTTTCGTCGAGCGTCTGGTCCGCGCGGATTTGAATTCTTTTCAGTCTCAGCCCTTGGAAATATGTGAAGATGATGCCTACCTGATCACGGGTGGTCTAGGTGGTCTGGGTTTGGAGTTGTCCGACTGGCTGGCACACCAAGGAGCACGTCATCTCGTGATTCTCGGACGGTCTGAAGTCCCGGCACGGGAAAGTTGGAATGATTGTGAGCATCCACGACGCGAAGCTCTTCGCAGGTTGGCGACTATTTCCCGATCCGGTTGTGAAATCGAGTACGCCCGTGTCGACTTGAACGATCCGGATGCTGTGTCCACTTTTGCCGCAACGTATCAGACATCGCATGGGGCTCCGATCAGCGGGATATTCCACGCAGCCGGGACGTGGAAGGATACAGCCATCGCTCAATTGGATAGCTTTACACTCCATGAGGTGCTTGCTCCAAAAGTGTGGGGAACTGTCGCTCTCGTAAAATCCTTTCGCAATTCGCTTAAATTTATTCAGTTGTTCTCCAGTTTTTCCTCGATTCTTCCCGCGCATGGACAGGCGAATTATGCTGCAGCGAATGCTTTTCTAGATGCCATGGCTCATGAGTTGTCATCCGGCGACTTGAGAGCACAAAGCATCAACTGGGGCCCCTGGTCCGATGTCGGTTTTGCCATGTCGGAAAAAGGTCGTCGGGCGCATGAGAGGCTGGAGTCATTTGGAATGAACCGCTTCACACCACGCCAAGGTCTTGCGATTTTTGAGGAAATTTCCCAACGTCATGTCACTCAGAGTGGCGCCCTGCTGGTGGATTGGAATCGGTTGAGTGAGATTGATCCGACGCTTGCCGCCTCCCCCATGCTTTCACGCATATCATTTTCGCATAAATCCTCTCCACTTTCTCGAAGCGGAGGAAGCGTGAAGAAGACGATTTCCATGGTGATGCGCATTGCTGAATCCAAGCTGGAGCTTGAAAGACCGCTGTCTGAAATGGGGCTGGATTCATTGATGGCCGTGGAAATCAAAAATCGTATTAAATCACAACTCGGTGTCGATATTCCCCTCGTCCGCTTTCTTCAGGGTGCAACGGTCACCCAATTGGAACAATGGGTCCAGCAGGAATCTCGCATTCAGGAAAATCTGGAGGAGGAGTTTGTCGTATGACGGCGCGGGAAGTGCTGGATGCATGTCTCCACGCAGGTATCCGACTGGAAGTGGACGGAGATTCGCTTCGATGCAAAGCGCCGGCAGGTGTTTTGACGGATGAGTTGCGGGAACAATTAAAAATTCAAAAAAGCGGAATCATTGAACTTTTACCGCAGGGTGTGGAAAAAAGCGGCGGAAGAAGTGCTTTTTCTCCGGTGCCGAGAAAGGAAACAGAACCTCTTTCTCTGGCTCAACAAAGCCTGTGGTTTCTCAATCACCTCGACCCGCGCAGTATTCCCGCCTATAATGTATTGGCGGCACGACGTCTGAAGGGATCGCTGGATGTCGACAGACTTCGCCGCGCTTTCCGAGCAACCGTTCAACGAAATGAGCCGTACCGAACCTTCTTTCCGATGGTTGATGGTGAACCGTGTCAGGTATTGAATCCTTTCTCCCACGAAGGACTCTCTTTTTCCACACGTCATGCGCTTTCGGAAGAGCAACGACACGAGGAAATAACGAAATGCCTGATTCGGGAGGGTGAGCGATGCTTTTCACTTCAAGAGGGGCCATTGTGGAAGTTTCAATTGATTGAATTTGATTCCGAAGATCACCTTCTCCTTTTAAATGGCCATCATCTGATTGCCGATGCATGGTCATCGGGATTGTTAATGCGTGAAGTGGCTCGCCGTTACCGTGAAGACGACGATGATCCCGGTCAACCTCCACATCTTCAGTACATCGATTACGTCCACAATCAGCGGAAGCAGCTCGAACGAAATCCATTTATCAAGGAATTATCCTATTGGGAGAAACAACTTTCGGGTCTTCCTTTATTGCATTTGCCCTCCTCGAAAACAGATGCTGATCCTTATGACGGCGCTTCCGTTTTTTTCGATCTCGACTCCGAGCTTTCTGAACAAGTGAGAGTTCTTGCTCGTGAGTCAGGAGCTACGGTGTTCATGACGCTGTTGACCTCGTATTTTCTTTTGCTCCACCGTAACAGCGGTCAGGAGGATTTTGCGATTGGCACATCGGTGCTGGGACGCAATTCACAGGAGCTGGAGGGGATCGCTGGTTTTTTTGTCGACCTACTGACCATCCGGGGAGACCTCACCGACCAACCCAACTTTCGTACACTGCTGGAGCGAACGAGGGATCGCGTCCTGGAGGCTTTTGAGCATGGAGATGTGCCGTATGATTGGATCATTAAACGTCTCCACCCCCAGCGCAATTTTGGTCATCACCCATTCTTCAATGTCAATTTTCTTTACCTCCAGCCACAGCGTGAACTTTTGGATCTTTCGGGAATCACGGTGGAACATCTCCGAATTCCGAGCCGGAAGTCAAAGTTCGATCTCAGTCTCCATGTGGAAGACCTTGGATCTTCCATACGCGGGCTTTTTGAATTTCGCACAAGCATGTGGACTGCCGACACCGCCAGCCGTCTGAAAGACCAATGGATTACCCTCTTACGGAATGCGATTGCAAATCCAGAAATTTCCATCGGACATCTGCCGATGATTCACGCGCAGGAACGTCTGGAGTTGCTTGAGCGGGGAAAACAACGAGCCACTTTTGAGAATGCTCCTTCATCCATTGTCGATTGGTTTCAGGAAACCGCTTTCCGATATGCGACCCGTCCGGCTGTTTCGTTTGATGGGCTTTCAATGAGTTACTCGGAATTGGATGAACGTTCAGCTCGCATGGCGTCGCACCTGGCTGCAATGGGCGTCCAACCGCGCGACCGCGTGCTGCTAGTCATGGAGCGGAGTTGCGAGATGCTCGTGTGCATTTTGGGCATATTAAAAACAGGCGCGGCCTATGTGCCGGTTGAACCTCGCGTCCCTGTAGCACGATTGTCTCAAATTGCAGAGGATATCGGCGCAACAGCAGCCATTTGCGACGCAGGGCATTTATTTTCATTTCCCATCCAGACGATTCACGCTCCGCTGGAGGAAAATGGTATTCCAGAAAATGGCGATTGGAGAAAAAATAAAATCTTGCCTCACGATCCCGCCTACGTGATCTACACCAGCGGCTCGACGGGCAGGCCCAAGGGCGTCGTCGTCAGCCACAACAATGTCGTGCGCCTGATGCTCGCCACCGAGGACTGGTATCACTTCGGCCCCGGGGA
>Ga0187810_10000288_pt1 | contig 21107 bp, 18 predicted proteins | sample NC_wetland_sal_i_9_FD_132963 | JGI IMG/M metagenome (GOLD analysis project Ga0187810, IMG submission 132963) | Wetland sediment microbial communities from Neuse River Estuary, North Carolina, USA - ASW_5 | ecosystem: Environmental > Aquatic > Freshwater > Wetlands > Sediment | place: USA: North...
GCCCGCGCTGGTGTGGTCGCGGCAGCGGGTGAGGAGCTTTCCGCCAATGTCACCTCAATGGCCTCGGCTTCCGAGCAAGTTTCTGGTTCCACAAAGACGGTTGCCTCATCTGTGGAAGAGATGAGTGCGTCCATCAATGAAGTGGCGAAAAATTGCGCGAAGGAATCCCAGATTGCCGCCGAGGCGAAGCAAAAAGCCGAGCATACCTCGCAAGTCATGGAAGAACTCGGACAGCAGGCGACCGCCATCGGCCAGGTGGTCGATCTGATCCGCAATATTGCCGACCAGACCAATCTGCTGGCGCTCAATGCGACGATTGAAGCTGCCAGTGCCGGTGATGCGGGGAAGGGGTTCGCTGTTGTGGCCAATGAGGTGAAGGAGCTGGCGCGCCAAAGCTCGGATGCCACGGAAAAAATCGCTGTCACGATTCACAACATACAGAACAGCACGAAGGTTTCGGTTGAAAGCATTGTGCAGGTCACCCACATTATTGAAGAAGTTGCCCAGATATCGACATCCATCGCCGCTGCTGTCGAGGAACAGGCAACCGTCGTCCGGCAAATTTCAAAGACGACTGCGGAAGTTTCGACCTCCGTCGACCAGATAACCCGGAATATTCAGGAATCGGCCAGAGGTGCAAACGAAGTGTCGAAGAATATTCAGGGTGTCAACGAAGGGGCTGGACAAACGGCAGCCAACGCTACCGAGTGCACAGCCAGCGCCCAGGAGCTGGCAAAAATGGCCGAACGCATACGTGCCATTGTCAGTGGCTTCAAGGTCTGAGGCGAAAATGTCACCAGCAACGCTGCCCGCCTTGGGCTGCGTTTGTCATTCGGTGTATTTCCGTTTCAGGTAGGCGATGTGGTAAGCAGGGTTGAGTGGTTCTCCCGTGGCGAGACGAATGAGTTCTCCGGGCAGGTGGCGGCGGCCATGCTGGTGAATATTCTTTCTCAGCCAATCAAGCAGGACGGAGTACTTCCCCTGTTTGAGATGGGACGATAGCTCCGGGATTTCCTTCTCCGCAGTACGGTGCAGGTGGGAGGCGTTAAGATTGCCCAGCGTGTAGGTGGGGAAGTAGCCGAGCCCTCCCATGCTCCAGTGTATGTCTTGAAGACAACCGAGAGAGGCGTCCGGCACTCGCAGGCCCATCAGCTTCTCAAACTCGGAATTCCAGTGCTCGGGCAATTCGGCGGGGGCAAGCCGTCCTTCGAGCATTTCGCGTTCGATCTCAAAGCGGAGGATGATGTGGAGGTCATACGTGACTTCGTCCGCCTCGGTGCGGATGAAGGATGGCCGGACGATCATCGCGCTCGCTGCAATTTGTTCGGGAGTGAGGGTTTTCAGGGAAGGAAAGTGGTCGCAGGCGACGGGGAGCCAGTGTTCCCAGAATTCCACACTTCTGCCGATGTGGTTTTCCCAGAGGCGTGACTGGGATTCATGGATGCCGAGGGAGACAGCTTCGCCCAGCGGCGTGCCGAAGTGTTTTTCCTCCAGACCTTGATCGTAGAGGCCGTGTCCGGTTTCGTGCATGATTCCGTAGAGGGATTCCAAAAAGTTCGTTTCGCTGTAGCGTGTCGTCAGGCGGCAATCTTTCGGCCCCATGCCCGAGCAGAAGGGATGAGTGGTGGTATCGATGCGCCCGGCCTGAAAATCGAACCCAAAGGCTTCCGCCACGCGACGGTTGAATTTCTTCTGATCTTCGACGGGGTAATGACCTTTCAGTAAATTCGGATTTGCACTTCCGGCTTTTTTCAAGGCGAGGGGAAGAAGGTCAACGAGGCTGGGTTTCAACTCTCCGAGCAGGCGTCCCACCTGGGAGGCGGTCATGCCGGGTTCATGTTGGTCGAGAAGTGGGTCATAGGGAGATTCCTTATAACCCCATAATTCGGATACTCTCTTTTTCAGGGCCAGCATTTTTTCAAGTGCAGGACGGTAGAGGAGGAAATTCTTTTGTTTTCGCGCCTCCATCCAAGCCATTCTTCCGGTGGATGAAGAACGTTCGATCTCCTCGACCAGTTCCTGCGGAAGGCGGACAGCCCGGTCATAGTCTTTGCGCCAGCGTTGAAGGTTGACGGCTTCGTCGCTTGCCGGGGGGAATGCTTCATCCTCCGCACTCTTGATCCAGTCGCCGACTTCCGGTGCGGTGAAAAGTTTGTGTGCCAGCCCGCTCAGGTAGGCCAGCTGTTCGGCGCGCCACTCCAGTGACTTTGACGGCATGTACGTTTCCTGATCCCATCCCAGGACGGAACTTGAAGAGGAGAGAAGGGCGATCTCATTCGAACGGCAGATGAGTTTCTGATAAGAAGACGGGGTGCTCATTCAGGAGCCAAGCATGCCCTTTACCTCATGGGAATAAATCATAATCTTCCTGCTTGTGGGTTGCCGAGCGGACTTTCATCGGATAAAAGAAGAAACAATTTCTATGGGAATGGTGCAAATCGACGATGTGCGTGAGGGGATGATTCTCGAGGAGGACGTCCTGCAAAATGGTCAGGCCCTGATGAAGGCGGGGATGAAGCTGAACGATCGTCATCTGCGACTTTGCAAACAATGGGGGGTTGAGTCGCTCAATATTCATGGAACGGATGCTGAGAAGGTGGAGAAGGATTTTCTCTCCCAAGTTCCGCCTGAGGTCTTTCGTTCCGCCGAGGAGCAGGCAACCGCCAATTGTAAAAACTGGGATCTTACCCAACCTCTCCTCCAGGATTTTTATCAACTTCACCTCCACCGTCTGATAGAAAAGGCCATGTATGACAAGTTCGGGAATTGAGACTGCCGCCGGGATGGCCGAACAGGTGCAGACGATGTATTCGCTCCCCGCCACCTATCATCGACTGACCGAGGCGGTGGAGAATCCGGATAATACAATCGCCGAAATTGCTGAAGTGATCAGCAACGATCAGTCGGTGGCGATGCGCGTGCTGCAACTGGCAAACAGTGCGTTCTTTTCGTTCCCGAGCAAAATCGAGACGATCTCCCACTCCCTGACATTGATCGGAGTCCAGCAGGTAAAGCAATTGATCCAGGGGACGGCGGTGATCGAGATGTTTGAAGGGATGCCCTCCAACTATGTCACCATGCGATCCTTTTGGGAACATAGCGTGGCCTGTGGATTGACGGCGAAAATCCTCGCCTCCCTCCGGCAGGAACCGAACGTGGAGCGTTTTTTTGTTCTCGGCCTTCTTCACGATGTCGGGCGACTGGTACTCTTTCAGCATGCGGTGGAAAAGGCCGTGGAAATTTTCGAGGAAGCTCAGGCCAGCAGGGAATACCTTTATGTTGTGGAACGCAAAAAACTCGGTTTCGATCATGCGGAACTTTCCAGCGCACTCATGGAGCATTGGCACTTTCCCACACGTCTGGCAAAGGGAGTGGCCTGCCATCACCAATTCGCCTCCCCGGACCCGTTCGCCCTTGAGTCGGCGACCGTTCACATCGCGGATTCGATCGTCCACGTACTGGGTCTTGGTGGCAGTGGCGAGGTTTTGAATCCACCTCCCGATCCCCTCGCGTGGAAAGAAATCGGCTTGGAATCGTCCTGTCTCCGGCCTTTGGCCAAGCAACTGGAGCGGCAACTCTCGGAAGTGTTGGGGATCATCCTTTCCGATTCCTGAGGAACCATGGAACCACTCGCTACCCCGGATGAGTCGACTGCTGAAACGCGCAATTTTGCGTGGATTTACAGCCGCCAGACAGAGTTGTTCGAAGTTCTTGCCGCGCTGGACAAGGTGTTTGCCAAGCAATTGCTGGAACCGGGTTCCGACAAATCGTACGAGTTATTGTTGAAGCACGTGGAGGTGATTTTGCCTCCGATTGTCTCGGGCTTTTTCATGCCCAATCCGGAGACTTTTGAATTTGCCCCCGGCGAAATAAATCCAGAAAGACTGTCGGGGGATTTAAAGAGCGCCGTCGACAAAGCGATAGACGATGGAACCTTCGGGTGGGCTCTTCAACAAAACCGGGCGGTGCCTTTACGCCTGGGAGATTCCCGTCAGCTCGTCCTCCATGCTCTTTCTACTCCGCGTCAGAAATTCGGGATGTTCGCGGCGATTGTGCAAAACAGCGTCCTGAACCCCCTTGACGGCGGCATGCAAATGCTCTCGCTAGTACTGCAGCGCATCGCTTTCCATCTGGAGACGAGTGCGCTTTATGCACAGGTCAAAGCCCATAACGTGACTTTGGAACGTACGGTGCACGCTCGCACGCTTGAACTTCAATATTCTCTCATGGCAACCCGTGAGGCCGAGGCCAAGTTCAAGGCGATTTTCATCGAATCGCCCGATGTCATTCTTCTTCTGGATGCTGCCGACTACCACGTTCTCACGGCCAGTCCAGCCATTTACTCCACCCTGGGGTATCAGGAGTTTGAGGTGGAGGGGAATTCATTTGATTTTCTGTTGGCGGATGCCCCGGAGGTGCGAGCGGCTGAAGTGTTTCGAGGTTTTCATGGAGAACACCACACGGTCTCCAACTGTGTGTGCCGGAGCCGTGCTGGCGCCAGAAAGGAAATGGAGATTTCCGGACGCCGAATTCCCTGGAAAGACCGGAAGACGATTCTGGTCATTCTTCGGGATGCAACGATCCGTCGTCAGTTGGAGGATGAGCGGATCAAGTTGAGCAAGCTGGAATCTCTCGGCACGCTGGCGGGGGGGATAGCCCATACATTCAACAACGCACTTCACATCGTTTTGGGGAATCTCTCGCTTGCCCGCACTTTTATGGAAGGGGAAACCCCCGCTATTCCTCTCTTGAACACAGCGGAAGAGGCGTGCCACCGGGCAAAGGCGGTTGCCGCTGAAATCCTGACTTTCGCCCGGGGGGGAGACCCCGTTTGCCAGGTGCAACCCATTCAGGGAATCATTCACAAGGCTGCCGAGAATATTTTAAAGGCAGAGGGAGTTCGGTTTGAATTGCTGGAAGAGCCTGAAGTGGGACTTGTCAATATCGATGCAAGCCAGATGGGGCAGGCCATCGGAAATATTTTTCAAAATGCCCTTGAGGCTATGCCCGGAGGAGGATTTGTCACGGCGTCAGTTCGCTCGCAGGATGTGACAGAGGGGCAGGCATCCACGCTCTCACCGGGGCGATACCTTTCTCTCACCATCCGGGATACCGGCCACGGCATTCCAGCGTCGATTCACAACCGCGTTTTCGATCCCTATTTTTCAACCAAAAGCGGCAAGACCGGTCTGGGGCTGACGGCGGCACTTTCCATCATCCGCAAGCATGGCGGGGAGATTCAGTGCGAATCGACCGAGGGAAGGGGCACGTCTTTCCACATCCTTCTCCCCGTAGTGGAAAAAAGTGGTGCAGTGGAGGCGGAACATACACCCACTTCCGAGGAGGATTTGCCTCCACTCGGACAGAGAATTCTCATTATGGACGATGAACCGGCCATACGCGAACTGACCAATCTTGCCCTGGAGCGCCTCGGTTTTTCTTCTGTCACGGCTGAAAATGGCGAAGAGGCGATTCGTTTGTTTGAAGCGGCACTACGCGAAGAGCAGCCTTTCGGCTTGGTGATACTCGACCTCATGGTGCCGCAGGGGATGGGGGGAAAGGACACACTTCAGCATCTCCGCAAACTTGACTCGCGGGTGAAGGCCATCGTCAGCAGCGGTTATTCCAATGATCCCGTCATCGCTTCACCCGTTTCCTTTGGTTTCGATGCAGCGCTGGCAAAACCCTTCACCATTGATGAACTCGCAAAACTGCTGGGTGAACAGTTTCAAGTCGAAGTCCGCTAAATCAGGGTTGGATAGACCTTGGGGCAAATGATCCTCCAGTAAAACCTTTCAATTGACTGCGCTGATATGAGTCCTTATTTTTGCAGGAATGTTTCTCCGCCCCATTTTGAAGAAACTTCTTCAGAAATTCGGTTTAAGAATTTATACTAGAATCAGCTTTCCGCCCGGGATTGATCTGGAAAGTGATTTAAGAAGATTTTTACCAGGCCACGCCTTCAAAACCCTCTTCGACATTGGTGCAAATCGAGGACAGACGGCGGCGCAATTCATTTCTCAGTTTCCTGAAGCCGAGTCGATTCACTGTTTTGAACCGATCCAGGCTGTCTTTGAAGAACTTAAGCGGGTTACGGCGCCCTTTCATCACGTATCCTGTCATCATCTTGCCATGGGAATGGAGGAAAAGACGGTTCGTTTCACACCTTCACCCGAAACGGTGCGAACTTCTTTGCTCTATCCTGAAATAACATCTGAGCCAACCGAAGAAGTTTTGATCACACGGATGGATACTTTTTGCGTATCGCATAATATATCCGAAATCGATCTTTTAAAGATTGACGCCGAAGGCATGGATCTTGAAGTGCTCAAAGGAGCAGAACCACTTTTACAAGCAGGTAAAATTCACAGCATCTTTGTCGAAATTGGTTTTCTGAAAAACCGAGTAAATAAAGGGGAGTGGGTTCCTACTAGAGTCCCTATCACAGACATCTCTGACTATCTCTATGATTTAGGTTTTACCCTTGTGACAATTTACGATACCACATGGAGACCCAAGCACGATCTCCTTCAAGCTTCTGGCATGGGGAATGGCCTTTTTGTGCGCAACAACGCGCTTCGTCCAGTTAGTGCCCCTTCTTAAAAAGGGTCATTATGCCCGCTGTTTCCATCATCATTACGTGCTATAATTATGCACATTATCTTCCCCAAAGATTGGAGTCGGTTTATTCGCAAACTTTTCGGGACTGCGAGGTGATCTTTATCGATGATCGCTCAACGGACAATTCCGTTGAAGTCTTCGAGAAATGGGGGCCGAAAAGTTTCCCAACAAGAACGATTTACAATACCGTTAATTCCGGGAATGCCTTTCTACAATGGATCAAGGGATTGGATATTGCACAGGGTGAGTTTATCTGGATGGCCGATGCAGATGATCTTGCGGAACCAACATTACTTGAAACTTCCGTCAAACTCCTGCGCCGGAACCCTCAAGTATCCATGGCCTATGTCCAGTCGATCGCCATTGATAAAGATGGCCAGCCGCAGGGAATTTTTCAGCATGTGGCGAATTTTAAAAATCCGGAAATTTGGGAAAAAGATTTCATCCAGAATCATCCGGAGGAATGGGCTTCGCACCTGCTTTTGAATTGTGATGTAGGCTGTCCCAGCTCGGCGGTCTTTCGCAAAAGTCATTATAAAAATTACGCCAAAGTTCTTCCAAATTACCGCATCATGGGTGACTGGATTTCCTGGCTGAATTTGCTTCGTCACGGGGCATTGGCATTTACCGCCGCGCCGCTGAACTATTATCGCTGTCATGCTGGCAGCCTTTGCCGTTCCACGAAAAACGTGCGCCCGTCCTACTTTGAGAGAACACATCTGACAGGTGAATTTCTTGACGAGTGGGAAGCCCCACAAAAACTCAGACGTGAAATATACTATGAGTTGCTTGAGTTTTGGTATTATGCTTTTGTGATTATCAGAGATCCAAAAATTACGCTTCTTGAAGTTTTTCGAGCATACGTTTCCGGGGTGAGAGCTTCACATGTTGACCAGTGGGGGATCGTCTGCGAGACTGCCCGGTGGTTATTGTGCAAGTTGAGAAGTCACCTAGGCAAGGGGCGGGCAGCCTCTCATCATGTCAGATGATTCAGGCATGAACTGAATTGTTTCTGTAGCTAATGCCCAATATCATCCGGTTTTGCGAATGCATTACTTTTGCACGACAAAGCCTTTCGTCCCGCGATCCTTCCATAAAGAGAGGTAATTTCAGACAGACTCCTAAACTCACTGAAATTACGGCATCGGTGGATGCTGTTTCAAAAATCCCGTTAATAACCATCAATTGCGGCGTGTAACGCAGATGGAACAGGCGTTTTTGCTTTATCAAAAGCCTCCCTTACCCAATGACGGCAAGTTTGTTGGGCCTGTCGTACAATTTCTTTTCTTTTCTGCGGTGTTGGAATGATATGAAATGCGGTGAGTGTAGCAGTGACCAGAGGGGAGGGAATTCCGAATCGTCCAACCAGCTTCTGAATCTTGTGTCGACACCGTTTTTCATCATTCACGGTCCATTGCTTAACAAGCAAATCCGCGCCCTGATTAAAAAAGGCGTGCTGAAATTCTTCAGGTGCAATCCGATTCAGGGGCTCCTGGCAAAGTCGAAGACAAAACTGAGCCCAGAGCACGAGAAGTTGCTCCATCGTTGAGTCGATTTGTAATTGTTTCCTTTTTAGGGCGAAGCGAAAGTGCATGAAGGGTTGATCCAGATACATTCCACCATATTTGGTATTCAACATCTGCCAGATGAAGCCGTCTGCATAGGAAAAGTCGAAATCTCCCAAGGAGAGCCACGCTTCTTTTTTAATAAGCGAGGAACAAGTTTCACAAAAGTAGGGCCCCTCAATGGCGAAAACGCGCTGGATAAAATCTTTTCCGGACAGGATTTCATTATTTTTAACCGCTTTGGGTTCCGTACATCCCCATATGTGATCCTCGGGGTCGGATAATTCCGTTCGGCCCCAGATGACGCCGAGTTCAGGATGAGCCTCGGCTTGACAGGTCGTGGCCCTAATCGAGTCGGGCAGAAGATAATCATTGGCTGACTGGCACCAAATATAGTCGCATCTGGCTTCCCGCAAAAGACGACTGAATGTAAAGCTGAGGCCACGGTTTCTTCCATTTGTCAGAAGTCGAATGCAGGAATGTTTTTGAGCGTACTTCCCCAAAATTTCCATGCTATTATCGGTCGAGCCATCATCGATGATCAGCAACTCATCCGGCAGACGGGATTGGGAAAGAATCGAATCAAGCGTCTTGGGCAGGGAAGGTGCGTCGTTGTAATTGGGAATGATTACGCTAACCGTTACATGACTCATTTTGCCTATAACTTAAACGGGTTCGCACCAAACCGTCAATGGGATGATAAGCTCGCCATTGGGAGGGGCGGTCGTGTTCGTTAGCTCCCGGAAAGATCGATCAGATTCAAGGTGATCGTACATTGTCCGGCCAGATTCAGCGTGTGCTGCCCGGAAATGGCGTACTTGAGCCCGCGACGCATGGAACCTTCATCCATTAAGGTGACATTGGGTACGGAGGGCAGAACCGTCACATACCATCCCGTTTGGTCACGGCTGATGATGAGGTGTTTGCGTGAGACCATCTTATGGGAAGAAAAGAGGTGGGCTGCAACCGTGCCGCCCCGCCCGATAATATCTCCGTCCTTCAGTTCAAATGACTGGTCTGTGATTTCCAATGTCAGGTGAGATTGATCGGAAGGTGGGCGCACCTTTTGAAGAGATGCGTGTATGGCCCGGGACACAGGTGCCAGCTCCGCACTGAGGTTCGCCGTTTTTTCGAGATGTCTTCGTTCCTGATATGACATAAATCTACGTCAAATCCTTCATAGTGATTTATTTCATCCCTTTAATTGTCTCTCGTACGACATCTATCAAGACCACAAACATGGGTGTTGGGTGTGATTATATTGAATACGTGTTAGATAGGCTACTTTCTTTATGCATTTTGTAAAAAAGAATTTCCCGTCATGCGAAAGGCAATATCTTTCAAAATGGAGTCGCCTATTATGAGGGATGATTCCACTTGCTCCATCTCAGTCACCTGATATTCTCACAGACTCTTTCTGCGGGCGTGGTTCAGTGGTAGAATGTGAGCTTCCCAAGCTTGAGATGAGGGTTCGATTCCCTCCGCCCGCACCATCATTGATAATCAACGACTTGCAAATAAAAGGACTCGATAAAGTGGCGTAGTGAGAACTAAAGTGAGAACAAATTTTTCTATTTCAGGTATGTTTGAGGGTGTCTTCTATGTCTGGAAATTGACGACCGATTCCGCCCACTGTTGAAGTTTGGGGCAATGCCAGAAATGATTTTTGAAAAAGCCTATCTGTCATCATTGAACAATTACTGATTTTCACATGTACGCATCTTCCCTTCGTGGTAAGATAGCTGGCATATCCAGCCCATCACCTGAAGCCCAAGCCATCCTTGAGGCTCTACCGCTCAAGCAAGCGATACCGTAGGATACCATTCGGGAACTGAGTAAGGCTGGATATGATGACACATTTCTTGCGGCACGGTTTGGTTTTGTAGGGCGGGGGAAAAAATCCGCTCCTCACCTCGTCAATCCTACAGCCTCATATATCGGCAATATTTTTCGATTATCACTCGAATACACCTTTCCGGCCTTATCATCACCCAATCTCGATCCATTGCCATTGATGTATCGCCCCAGACCCTTAATTACCATCCGCGCCATTATGTCATACCTGTTTACGTAAAAGTAATCCCCTGAGACGCGAGTTCCGAGGGATCACAGACCATTAGCGAAGGGATGAGGCAAGAGGGGGGCGGGCTTGGAGGGGATACACCCCCCCTACGGAAAGAGTGATTTTTATAGATAGTGGTTTAAAAAAAAATAAAAAATCCCCCCCTGATTTCAAGGAGCTTTTCCATGCTTCATTTTGCTAGGGAGAAAATTCACGCCACAGCCGAAGCGGTCGAGCCCGCCCTCTTGCAACTCCTGAGCACAGGGTCTGCAACCGTGGCTGGCATGGAGCAACGCGACCAAGTGAACGAAGAGAACGGTGCCAGAGGCAGCGGTTGACGGGCGGTGAAAGGAAACACCACTGTGTGTGGCTACCCCTGAGCCAGTCCCTTGATTAACTTGGATCAGGTCGGATTGAGTCGGAGCAAGTAACTTTGCCCTTCATCTGAAAGGAGCATTCCCCACCCTCCAAGGAATGCGACTCCGAAAAGGGCATCTTCTGTGCCTCCTGCATCAAACCGTGACCGGGGGGAGGCACAGCCCCTTTTCCTCTCCCGGAGCGGTTTATGCCAGAGGAAGGTTACGTCCCCTCGGCAGATGGGTTGACCACGCTCCGGCATTTCCGATGCACATTTATCGGCAACTACTCAGCACTTTTGTTGCACATTCAATGTCAACTGGCTCGGCAACATCCGGCATATTCCCCGGCAGTTTCTTTGCACCTCACCTTACCCTTAGGCTAAGGAGATGGTGTCATACATCATCCTCCGAAAATTTCATGCGCCTGAAGGACTGAAAACACGGCGGGGGAAACAGGGCTATTTGTTGATCTGAAACTCGCTGCCCTGAGGAGCGGAAAGGCTGGTGCCACCGTGGGGATTGTAGCGAAGGTGGTAGATGATGCTGAGTTCGTGCCCGAGCAGTTCCATGTCGAGATAGAATTTCCCGTAGTTCCCGGCACCATCTTTGAAAAAGACGGTCGTTTCAACGATGCGTTGACGACTGGCATCCAAAGTCAGTTTTTGATCGGAGGGATTGGTATATCCACCTTCCGGAGCTTGATCCGCTCGTGGATCATCCGCTTTCAGCACTCCACCCCCGGATGTCATCAGGATGATGTCAAATTGGAGTTGATCCGGTGTGTTCTCGGAGCCGGGAACAAGTTGCATGGATATTCCCTCTCTGCCGCTCCCCACGGACAGTTGTCCCGTCTGCGGATTGAAAGTTGACTGCGAGCCGATCAGATGATTGGCGTTACGCACCTGCTTATTCCATATGTAGATCGGCTCAAAGGGTGGAATCTTGTGCAGATGAAAAATAGTGGGGTGCTCCTTGTCCCCGTCGTAGTAATTGTCTTGAAAAAATGCTGAGAATTCATAGCCCTGATTATACTCAGCGGTGCGATAGCCTTCTTTTTGCACATCAACGGACATAAATTTTCCTACGGTTTGAATAGAAAAACGACCATCCGAACCTGAGATGGCTTCTCCGTGTCCATTGCCTTCTAGAGTCGTCGTACCCCATTTTGCAGTCGCGCCAGATAGAGGCTGATTATTTTCATCCACCACTATACCGTAGAACTCAATTGGAGTTTTCCATTCGGAATTCGGGTCTTTCGCAATTTGCTCAGCCCTCTCATGCATCATCGCCTTCTCTTCTGGAGTCCATGCGGCACCATGTATGACATGTTTTTTCATTCGGACAATTTTGCTATTGGTATTGGATGTCGGTTCCTGCTTGGACAGGGTTGGAAAAGGTGAGGTTGTGGCATGTGCTGGAACAGAAGTAACCGGAGGAATTGGCCTAATATCATGCATTGTCGACGCTGGCCAAAAGAAAAAGGCGGCAAAGGCCAAAATCACGACGCCAATGCCAGTTCCAATAATAAGACGAGATTTCATTGCTGATTTCCAAGGATACCCGGCGTTCCCGTTAAGTCTTCCCTAAGTTGGTCGTAGAAGGGAATCCCACTTACAGCTATCGCAGGGTCGGATAATTCCTGAATGCTTCGGTTAAACTGGCCGCTGTGATCTCTTTGATCCGAATTGAATCTGTAGCTGGTGGACATATCAACGTGACCAATGGTTACGGGATAACCGGCTTCTTGCGCATTTTGCAGACTGGCCCACCCTGCGTCCGATTGTGCACCCAGTGCAAGAGTTCTGGAACGGGCGATAAATGACATTTGTTCCAGTGAATCCGTCACGGGGCGGTGAAGGGAAGAAACCAGGGAAGAAGTAATGGGGATTTGAAGTCCGGTACTGGGATCGATAGCAATTGTCGGTGAATAAACATCATCGCGGTAGCTACAGGCATTCGGACTTTCGGTGAGATTCCAGCCGTACAGTTTGCTCTCTATCGGTGAAGTGGATGGCGGTAGCTGCCCCGTGACAGGATCTATCCCATAGATAAAGACCAGGGGTTTCATGTAATACTGATCTCGCAGCCAGTTGACCGGAATGGTGAAACCGTATTGCTGAATCGTTCCTGTTTTCAACCAGAAATCACCCGCATTATGATAATTGGTAATCTTGGTGGTCACATTTTGCAGTGTTGCCTCACACACGCCCCGGTACACATCGGGCGTATGGGAGCCATAGTACGTGGTTGAGACTCCATTGCCTATGTCTAATGGCAACGGCGTGCCGGGACTTTCGGCATTAAGTAAATCTGGAAAAAACGCCGAACTCAGCGGGTCATTCGGGTCAATAAATGTCGGGTCTGTAGTCGTGTTCAAGTTGGGATAGAAGCAACTCAGGGAAATAGCCGCCTCCATCGGGCAATAATAATCGGTCGTTAAACCAGCCTTGTAAGCGGAGTTGGCCACCACATTACCCAGACTGTGTGCCGCCATGCCCACGATGGGATTTGCCCCGGATTGCGAGTGAGCTTTAACCAGCGCCCTCTCTGCGTTCACAAAAGCAGCGAGAGCCGGGCCGCAATTCCACGCATGGAATTCACCATTATTGAAAACCGCAGGCGTGGCCAGCGGATCACTGGCAATACTGGTGGCTGTTGGGAATCCCGGCGTCGACCACTGGAAGGCGGCAAAACGTCCCTTGTATCCCGACCACCAGAGACGCTTGTACATCGTGGCACTATAGCTCGTGAAAGGATCAAGGGTAATGCAAATTCCGTGAACGAACACAATCAACTCGTCGGCTTCGTCATCGGATACATCAATAGGGGGCGGGGTTCCTCCCTCGCTGGTATCTCCGGGCTTGTAAACAACAGAAGGGGCGTTGTATGGCGTATTGTATGGGTAGCCAAAATTGTCGTTGGTTGGTTCGCTATGGCCACGGTCATACATCTTCTTGATCTGCAAGAGATCAAGCCAGACGCTGCCGCCCGGACACATGAGCGTTTTCCCATCCGATTGCAGGAAAACAATCTCCAGCTCGCCCTTGCCCTCTGTAATTCCCTCAAACAGGAAGAAGGAGGAATTACTATTACTCAGATTACTCCAGACACTGGTTGGGAATATAAAATCTGCCGTCTGCGTACTCGGCGTTATCAATTGGAGCTGACTGTCTGAATAGCCACCTCGATTTGGAAGAGACGGGTCGGCATTACGCAGAATCGCACTACCTATCTGAGTTTGCGCTTTGGTACTGTCTTTGATATAACCCAAACCGCCATCGGAATCTGTCGCTTGGACAATTTTAATGCTGGGTGTTTCGCTCACGACCGTCTTCCACTTCAAGCCGACAAGAATCTTGCCCGCTTTAATATCGGAACTCATCCCAGAGATTTTGATCCAAAGCCGTGTCCAGTCCTCCAAATCTCGCATACTCACAATCTGGCTCGATTGAGAATCTGGAGTCTGTGGTGGCACCTGCTCGGGAGCTTGGTCATTGAACGGCCAATCGCTTGTTGGTGTATCCTGATCATCATTCAACCAAAAACGGTACGGCGCGTTGGAAGAGGTCATATCGTCGCCGCCATAGCTGACCGTTCCATCGCGGTTGGCGTCGACGGCCATGAGTAGCGGGGTGAGCAAAACGGCGTGCTGTCCTGCCGGTGTTGGATCAATGGCGGTGTTGGTGTTGTTGTAGGTGGCGGTACCAGCAATGAGACCATTATTTCCATCTGCCCCAAACAAAAAAACACGCCTTTTACCTATGAGGAGCTTGATTTTGATCCGGCCACGCAAATGCCTGCTTCCATGGGTTGATCGGTGCCAGACGAGACGAGTTTTGGCTCGGGGTGGAACGGTTTTGAGGAAGCAAACCACGAGGGGAAGTCTGGACGGCTAAGAAGGAAGTGTCGAGCCGACTTTTGGCAATGTTTGCGCTTGGTCGGGAGCATCAAGCAAAGTTGATGTTGCCCTTGATGCCTGTCTCTCCTGCTTTGGCGAGTAACGTATGGAGGCGGGCGCATTCCATCTGCCGGGTGCGGCGGCGGATCAGGACGATGACACCGGGATGATCGGTGGTGTTTTCGGCAAGGGCAAGGAAGTCGTCGCGGTTGCAGGTGATGAGGACAAGTCCCTGTTTCCGGGCATAGGCAAAGACATCTTCGTCCAATGTGGTGACGGGCAGGACATCCCGCAAAACCGTGGGCGTATGACCCCAGTGCCGAAGGAGGTGGGCGATGTCTATGGCAACATCGTTATCCAGCAGGAACTTCACTCGTTTGGATCGGTCATCTGTTCAATGACCCGTGAGTCGATTTCGGTGCGGTGGTCTTCGTAGTAGGCCAGACATTCATAGACCTGAGCCCTGGTGATGTCGGGGAAGCAATGAGGGGAGCAGACGGAGTCAACCGTTTCCCCGTTTTGTAAAAGACCAATCACGTCATGCACGCCAATACGTGTACCTTCGATGATGGTTTTTCCACCACGCACGCCGGGTATCTGGACGAGGTAACGATAGGCGGTCGCTGTCATGTTCATAAAGTATCATGGGTTGGGGATATATCCAGCCAACTTTCAATAACGTTTGGAGCCGTACCGCTTGGGTCTGTGCCCCTTCTTTTTGCCGTGTGGAGTGTACTCATTCCACATGCCGTTGAAGGTGAAGTCGGGGGTATTGATCTTTCGGCGGCGTTCGCTGGGGGAGGTGCGGGAGTGGAGTTTTTGGAGATCGGTGGGGACGACACGGGTGTAAATTTGGGTGGTGGTGATCTGGCTGTGGCCCAGCATTTCCTGAACGTGGCGGACGGATGCGCCGCCGCGCAACATCTCGGTGGCGCAGGTATGACGCAGGGAATGGGTGGTGGTGTCTTCGGGCAGTCCGGCTTTTTTCCGGTTCTGGCGCACCATGTAGTAAAGCATTTGGGGTTGGAGTGGATGGCGTCTCTGACTGAAGAAGAGTCTTTCGACGGCATCGGGGCCGCGCATGGTTCGCATCATTTGGGGACGGACATTTTCCAAGTATTCCAAAAGATATTGGGCGGCGACTTTACCCATCGGAACGACCCGGTCTTTTCCGCCTTTGCCTTTGCGTACCGTCAAGGTGCCATCCTCGAAGTTCACGTCATAGATCGACAACCGGCACACTTCCAGTCCGCGCAATCCAGTCGAGTAAAGAAGTTCAAGGATGACACGATCCCGAAAACCGAAAAGAGTCTGGACGTTGGGCTGCTGCAAAAGTTTCATGGCCTGTTTTGCGGTAAGAACTCCCTTGGGCAGGGTTTTGGGCTCGTGGAGTTCGGGAAGATCGGCGCATGGATTGATGAGGATGCGGCCTGTCTGGTGGAGGTATTTGTAATAGCCCCGGAGTGCGTAGAGGTGGGCGTGGCAGTACGAGAGGCTAAGCGGGGTTCCGTGGCTGTCACCGCGAGTTTGTGAGATTCGGGTCTGTGACCCCTTGCGGCGCCTCTGTCGTAGCATGGTGTGGAAGTCGAGCATGTCCTGCAAGGTGACTTCCCGAGGATCGGTTTTCCTGTTTTGAGCAATCAACCAGTGTTCAAAATTGGCGAGTTTTTCGAGGGTGAGCTTGATGGAACCAGGCGCGAGACGGCGTGAACGAAGGAACTTTTCGTAGGATGCATAGCCTCCTTTTCCATCCTGCCAGTTCATAAGGTTCCTCGATAGTGGACGGGGGCAACGGGCATTTGCTCGCGGGGATGGGTGGCGTGATGCACTTTTTTCAACTCCTCCCTGACCACGCGCAGGTAACGCTGGGTGGTGTTGAGTTGTTCGTGTCCCAGCATCTCCTGAATGTGGCGAAGGTCGGCCCCGGCCTTGAGCATTTCGGTGGCAAGGGTGTGACGGAAGACATGGCCGGTGATTCGTTTTTTGATCCGGGCTTGTTTTTGATACATCCGCAAGCGGTGGCCCACGCTGGTGTCTTCCATTTCCTGTCCGGTCTGGCTCAGGAACAACCGGGGACTGATTTTTTCCGGCTTCCAGCGTCGATGGGGAAGTGCCTCCCGGGTCAACAGAGGGCGCACGGTGTCGATGTAGCGGCGCAACCAGGCGAGGGCCGAGGCTCCGAGGGGAATGAGCCGTTGTTTGCCCGTGGGGCCGTGCCCCTTGCCCTGTCGGATAAAAAGCAGTCCTTCATCAAAACGCACGTCTTCCACGTTGAGGGTGATGAGTTCGTTCATCCGAATGCCGGTGCTCCAGAACACTTCCAGTATGGCACGATCCCGGAAGCCTAAAACGGTGTGAACATCGGGCATCGACAGAAGTTTTTTCACCTCCCTGGTGGTGAGGATCGCGGAAGGTATCGTCACCTCGGCATGGGGAAGTTTGATAATGCGACTCGGATCATGGGCCAGCCTTTTGGTTTTATGGAGGAAGCGAAAAAGGGACTGTACAAAGCAGAGGTAATTGGTCTGAGTGAGCGGGGCGATTTTTTTACCGTTGAGACCATCAAAGAGACTTGTTTGATAATCGGCAAGGATGTTGGCGGTGATGGATTCCAGTTCAATCCGTCCCTGTGATACCAGCCCCTGTTTTTCAAGGAAGTGCCAGAACGGAATGAACCGTTGTTTGGCAGCCCGCACCGTGCGTTCGCTGTGCCCCTGTACCCGGTGCCATTGTTGCAGGTCGGCCAGGAGCGATTCATTCGACGTTGAGGCCGAGCCTCCCATGTTTTCCCGTTCCACTGTTCCACCTTGGGTTTGAGCGTTTATTTTCAAGCACTTAACTGGGACAACCTCCGCTGTCCCACTTTGTTCCAGTTGTTCCACTTCTCGGAGAGGATTTCCGGGGGCGTCAGTCCGGCCAGTTTTTCAGGCGTGTCCAAATCGGGCAGCATCCGGTATAAAAATGAGCCGCCCTGGGAGGTTTTCCGCACCTGCACGTATTCCAGTTCTTCCAGTTGCTTCATGTGCCGCTTGACCATGTGGTCGGGCAGTCTGGTTTTTTCCCGGATGTCCCGACGGCTGAAGGTAAATTCATCGATGCGGCATTTCTGTGTTCGTGCTTTTTCCCGCATGATTTTTTTCACCGCGCCGTAAAAGTCCGAAAGGGGTTTCGGAAGATCGGCGTTACCGTGTGCGAAAATCTGGTGGGCCAGATCGTGGGCCATGGCGTAATCCTCCGGGGAGGATTCGATGTACTCCTGTCCACCATCCGAGAGGATTTTCCTCTGGAACTGGTGCAAAAGGGCAATGCCTTCAATGAGGGATAAAAAGCGGTCGTTGTCCCGGCGTCCTCTCAACCACGCTGCCGGGAAGTCGATCAACTCGACATAGGGAATGATGACTTTGAGAGGACGTAGCAACCGCTGCGCGTTGTGGTGGACGCACAGCGTCTTTTCCTTTTGCCGTTCGGTTTTCCAGCCTTCAAGGGTGCGGCTTTTCCTCTGAGCCTCGAAGATGGCAAGGGTCTGTTTCTCCGATTCGTCCAGATACAACTCAAAGCATCTGTTTGCATTCTCCGGGTTGATTTTTTCGTCGGTGGTGCTTTCCATGTATGCAATCGGCCCAAAAATTTCGAGGACAACGGTTTTGATTTTCCCACTGCTCGGGTCTTTGACGGGCACGGCCAGCTTCAAAACTTTCCGGGTCTGCAACGTCCTTATCGGATATTCGGACTCTTCGCTGCCGTCCCGTTCGTCCACGATAAGCAGCTTGTGGGTGAGTGCATCCGGTTCCAGATAGTAGAGGGCTTGTGGTGTCAGACGGCTAAAGTAGTGAACATCTTCCGGGGGCATCAGTTCGGCCACACATTCCATGAGGAACGATTTCCCGCTGCCGCTCTGGGCGCGAAAGATGCCGCTCAATGGTTTGGGTAGTCGGCGACTGGTTCCTATGAGATAGGCCAGTTTTTTATTTCGGGCCTCGCCTACGTATCCGACGATTTCAAGATCACGCGCAATCCTGTCGAGCAACCGGGGCGAACTCAAAAGGCCAAGCGCTTCCTTCCGTTCCTCCTCAGTCATGGCTGGTTTGTCCGCTGGTGTCCGTGTCTCTTCCTGACGCAGATTTTCCAACAGTTCCAACATTGCCAGAAGATCGTCCTCGACCTTCTGCGCCTCGATCTGCAACCGCTCGGCACAGGCAGAGGCAAAGATTTTCCGGGATTTCGACACGTAAAGATCAATCGTGTCCACGTGCTGCGAGGTTGGGGCATCGGGCTTGTTCGCACTCAGGATGACTCGAAGTCCTCCGGTGCTGGTCAATCCCTCGTGCCCCTTGACCCGGTAGGCAACCACTCCGTTCTGGATCGTGACGGATTCCTCTGTCTTCTCGACGATGGAGAGTTTTGAAGTGGGTTTTCTGCTAAACCCAATGCGGGGAGCCACGGCCAAGAGGGAGGAAAAAGTCTCGGGCGTCCCTTTAAAATCGGTGTCGCGGTGATACTGAAAATAATCGTTCGCGTCTTTAACGGATACGGGCCAGTTGATCCGATGGCATTTTACTCCTTTGGTGTCTAACTCCGTTGCCAGTTTCAAAGCGGCCTCGTGTCCCGCCCCATTGGGGCCGTCGTTGTCATAGGCAATGACCAGTTTTTTTACTGCAAACTTTTCGATCAATGCGGCGTGTGTTGGTGTCCAGCCCTTCGTCCCATACGAGGCAATGACATTCTTTTTTCCGTTCTGGTAGATCGACATGGCATCAAGGATCGACTCGGCAACAATGAGTTCATCCGGGTACACCTGTGCCGCTTGCCAATTAAAAACGCCCCGGTGTTCACCGGCCAAGTACAAGTGCTTCCCTTCTGCATCTGGCTGAATACTCCTTCCATAGAGTCCTACCGACTGGTTCTGTTCATTAAAGATCGGGACAACCACCCGCAGGTAAAACTTTTCGTTCCCCGCCTCGTTGAACAGAGAGTTTTTCTTTTGGGCGGGTGTGAGTTTTTTGGCAACGGTGCCATTGACGAAGCCGACTTTGAACCGTTGCAACATCTCCACGTTGGCTAAATTTCTCGACTTCAAATAATCGAGTCCCCGTCTGTCCCGGCCAAACAAAGTCTCGTGGTAATGGTTGATGATCCCGGTGAATAATTCGGGTGTCGGTTGTATCAATGGGGGCCGTGCCCCCTCAAGTGTTGATCCCCTCGTTACTCCGGGGATGGTTCCTAAAAGTTTTAGAGCGGCCTCCTTGTCCGTGAGGTTTTCCTTACGGGCCACGAATTGGATAACATTCCCCGCCGCTCCACATGAGGGGCAATGGAACAACCCCTTGAAAGGTGTGACGACTAAAGAAGGATGTTTGTCATCGTGGAACGGGCAAAGCCCTGTCCAGTTTGCCCCGACCCGCTTCAGTGCCACGCCATAGGATTCAATGACTCGCACGATGTCGGTCGTCGCCTTGATCCGGTCAAAGTCTGGTCGCTCGCCCATGATTATTTCTCCCCTTTGTCAAGTGCCAGTTTTTCCAGACGTGAAAGCCAGCCCTGCATCTGCATCACTTCCACGGCCATCAACTCCCCCGTCTCCTTCATCAAATCGGAAGAGACTTCCTTTGCCATCCATCCGGCCAGTACCCGCAACGTCCGGCGGTGCAATTGGATTTCTTTCACACACAAGGCCACGCGCTGACCGTGCAACATCGCTTTCCGGGAAGGCGTCAAGCTAGTTTTCATCATTTCGACGTTTTATATCGACTGTTCATTAGTTACAAGTAATATTATGTAACCATGACAACTTTGCTTGTTTCTCAGCCCCTCCTTTTCGAAGAGTGCGTGTATGATTCGACCATGCATCCCGGAGGTAGACCCGCAAAACACCCTCGCTCCAATTTTGGAACAAGGCTCGCCCAACTTCGTGAACAAGCTGGACTCTCGCAAAATGACTTGGCTCAACGGCTTGACGTTTCGCAACAGGCGGTTGCTTTGTGGGAACGAAAGGCAAGCACCGTGCGTAGTGACACTCTGACCAAATTAGCTACTGCTCTCAGTGTATCCGTCGATGATCTGCTTAACATTCAACAGCCAAAACCGAAACGGTCACAACCCGCTGGCGGCAGACTCGGACAACTTTTTGATGCCGCTTCCAAGCTGCCTCGTCGACAACAGCAAAAGATTGTGGAACTACTGCAACCTTTTGTTTTACAGCACTCCAACAGGCACTGACGTTTTTCCCTTTAGCTGTAGATTCTCCTGACTGTCAGACGGTGTAGGAGTGGGTGGGGTGTCGTCTGGTAGAGAGAGGATTTCTTACGAACCGTCCACATCTTCCTCCGGGGCAACCTTGCTCCGCTGGTGAAAATATCAGGAAAGAGCCCGAATGAGCCGGAATTTCAAGGGGTTATACCATTTCTCAATGACAATGGGTATAATAGTGGTTTACGAAGCGTTTGCTTGAGTATGGAGCCAACCTTGCCCGATTAAGCTCAAAGATGGTTGGAGTATCGTCATAGAGTGATCTGGCCCAGGTGCTGATGACTTCTTCAATGGCCGGGAGAGTGGCGAAGACTCGGTTGCAGAGGATGTCTTTGAGGATATCCCAGAGTTTTTCC
>Ga0187810_10000289_pt1 | contig 21057 bp, 21 predicted proteins | sample NC_wetland_sal_i_9_FD_132963 | JGI IMG/M metagenome (GOLD analysis project Ga0187810, IMG submission 132963) | Wetland sediment microbial communities from Neuse River Estuary, North Carolina, USA - ASW_5 | ecosystem: Environmental > Aquatic > Freshwater > Wetlands > Sediment | place: USA: North...
CCAGCCGCTTCCTTGACTTCGACGACGATAGGATCAGCAGCGAACGCACCCGGGTCCCGGGCTTTGAGTTCGTTGATCTTCGCCTTAATCGCGCCGAGGTCTTCGGACTCCATGATATTGACGATCTCGACCTGCTCCTGGAAGCGCTTAATCGCCGCATCATTGAGGTTCTCAATGAAGGGGATAGCACCTTCAGCGCCTACGACTCTGCCTTCCTTGACTCCACCCTTGTGGAGAGCGGAAAGGGTCTGGCCGGAGAGGTGTCCTTTAACTTCAGTACCACAGAGCAGGACGAACCTGATGTTAGGGTTGGAGATGATGTTGGCGATGACTTTCTCAAGACCGAGGTTTTCAGTCTTACAGGATCCGCACAGTGCCGCACCTGCGTCGCAGATGCCCTGTTCATCGAGGTGTGAACCCATGGTGACAACAGCGACCGGGCTGTTTGCATCTCCTGAGTGGAAGTCGCCTTTTACGAGCGGCCATCCACTTGCCGGTGATTTCTTGTCTGCCATTTCAAGCACCTACCTTGATCAGCTGGAATGCTATGATCCCTGCAACGAGAAGTCCCACGGCAAGACCGTACCAGAACGAGGTGATACCACCGCCAATCGCAAGTCCTTTGTCCCTGTTCGGGAACGATGCAAGGAGATTCCCCGTGCCCGATAGCATGTTGATGAGATCTCCGCTTGTTGCTTCGAGGACTGCGACTTTCTCAAGAACCGGTGACAATGATTCACCGGCAGAGGTGACGAGGCCAACCATTGGGTCCGCAACGAGACCGAATTCCGGAAGAACCTGGATGTATGCCATTTCAGTGTCCCTCCACATCAGGAATTGGTTTCGAGTCGAGCCATGCCGCTGCGTCACGTTTCGAGAGGACCAGGTACTGTTTGTACGTGTAGATCCAGCCGATGAGTGCGACGATCAGCGAGATTGTCGCCGAAATGTGGTCGATCAATGCATAGGACATGATTGCTGCGACGATCATGCTGAGGAACCCGCACTCTGCGGTCAGCATAAGCATCCGGTCCTGTTTCCAGCCGGGTCCAAGGCACGCGTTGAACGGGTGCTGGATCGCAATCGCACCGAGAAGGAATGCTACTGCAATGAGACATCCGCCAAGGAACGAGATCTGGTGCGTGCTCAGGGCCATCCCTAGGGTTGTGATAGTGCCCGTGGTGAGTCCCGCAAAGGAAAATCCACCTGAAATCAGTGCGGCAAATCCCATGAGAGTAAGTGCGCCGACGACTGCCATCTCGGTCAGTGCCTGTACCATCGCGGGGATTCTCATATTCAGGATATTGTTTGAAACATATCCGAGGATGAACCCGATGATAGCTGCAAGGACAAATGCAACGATTGGAGCGTAAACGCCAAACTTAGTCGCAAACAGCATTGCGATTGTGCCTGAGCCGAATGCGATCATACCTGCCGAGGGAACACCTGTACCGATACCGTAGCTGCACAGCACCTTGATGGTGTGGCTTCCCCAGATGAGGGCAAAGACCGCAGCCAATCCACCGAAGAATGCGAACAACCCGGTGTTGGTGAGCACATTGAGGTACGTCAGGTAGAGGCATACGATTGTACCGATGAATCCCGCAATCATGATCTTATTGTGCGGGACGCCTCCTTCAATAACTTCAACTTTTACTGACATCTTCAACACCTCAGAATGCAACGATCAGGACCGCCACAAGTCCGCAGAGTGCTGATGCAACTGCAGATGCGACGATTGCCCGTGGCCAGCGTTTGAACTTCGGGTCGTGCGGTCCTTCGATAGTTCCCGTGATGTTGTACGCGGTCAGAACCGCGTTCACGAGGAACAGCGCTACGGCAAATATGCCTGCGACCGAGACTGCAATCGGCATAACCTGTGCTGCGGTTACACTCATGATTCCTGGAAGTGTCGCCTTGTAGAGGTCGAGAAGTTCCAGATAGATGAGCGTGCCGCCGGCGCCTCCGAGAATACCGCCGATTACACCGCCAACGAACGAAACGAACGGGAGGCCGTGACCTTCAGTACCCTGGGATTTGTATTCTGCCTGCGTGTCACCGGTGATTGGGTCTTTTGCGACCTTACCGGATGCTGCGGGAATACCCATGCCGAAGACGTAGACGAAGTTCACCATCATACAGGTGATTGCCATCATCATGCCGCCGCCGACTGCACCAGTTACGATTGCAATGACGAATCCCTGTTCAGCCGCCCATGCGCCGCCGAAGAGACCGGCGAGACCGGCACCTGCTGCGAGCATAGCGACACCTGTCGCGATACCAGGAGCTTGTCCCATTGCTGCGGGAGCGCCGCCGACCGGTACAAAGTGAACACCGAACCCGATCAGGACACCCCCGATAATGACACCGATCAGCGCGACAAGGCCGATACCTGGAGAGACCATGTAGCAGATGCCGAGCATTATGATGAGGAGAATGATACCGACTGCCATTGCACCCGGGTTCATTGCGCCTCCTGCCTGGGGCTTTGCTGCGACTGCGCTCATGAAGACGCCTCCTTAATCTCTGAGTAGGGTCCGTAGTTCTTGCGAGCCCACACTTCTATGTAACGGTCAACGACCGTGAAAATCAGGATAATAAGAATACCGACAATGACTGCACCCCAGCCGGCGCCGATCTGTTCAAAGAGAATCGTTCGCCAGAGTTCGAGGAATACAATCAGACCAAAACAGATACCGGATGCTGCGCCACCAATCTTTGCGGTGAACCAGCCGTTGTCCAGTGAGTTGCGCTCGCCAGCTTCTGCGTAGCGGACAATGTTACCGGATGCTGAGATCGGTACACCTGCACCGAACTTCTGGTTTTGGTACTGTCTTTCCTTACCATAGTACGGGTTGCCGGTTGCGGATCCTGCTGCACCGAGAGTGATACCCCAGATAAGACCGAGCAGCGGCAGCGGGAACGGGTGTCCGAGTGCGCCGTTGATCAGCTGACAGAGTGCTACTGTCGCAAAGATCGCGATAAAGGCATGTGCCATAGTAACCGTCGTCATGGATTTAAGGATGTCCACGTAGACGGGCTGACCGAACTTAGCAAGACTTGCTGTCCTGCCAAGGTACGCGGTCGTTGCGTATACGCCCTGTACAAATACTGCCAGTACTGAGCCGAGTACGATCGCAAGGACCGGATTGATCTGCATCGCCATGAATGCCCAAGCCAGACCTGCGCCTAGTGCGCACCATAAACCGTATGCCGGGGGTTCGCCTGCAACCGCCTTGTTGAAGATGCGGTGCATGAATCCCATCTGCGGAGCGAGCTGAACTTGTGAGTTCGGGTCTCCCTGTGACCCGATGTTCGATTCAGTGTCTTCCGCCGCGCCGGCTATGGTGGCAAGAGCTCCTGTCAATGCAGTAATTCCAATGCCAAATACAATATCTACCATTTAGCCTCCTCCCTGCGTGCGAATGCACGAGAGTATTCAAAATGCAATGCCACGCACATCGAGTTCATACTCTTTGTGGTAAGTGTAAATTTGGTGAGATCTTGATTAAAAGGTTTCGAAATCAAATCGGCGTGATTGGGCTTTAAATGCGCCCGATTTAAGAATCCGAGGTTAATCGTGCGAATTTACTCATGTGGATTTGCGTTAAAGAAAATTTAGTTGTGTTGTGATCAAGCCGTCTTGTTTTCAACGGAATACGGGTTTCAATTATACTAGCCGAATCCCCGAATTCCGGCATTTCTTCGGGTATGATTTCTATGATTTGTGGATGTCGATATCGAACTCTGACGCGACTCTTTTGCTGACTCTCTTATACCTTGCATCCCGGTCGTCTAGTTTGAGTGACCGAGCGCGTGCTCAGGTTCACAAAAATATTTTCAAAGGCTCTCTCCCCCTTACTAAGAATATCGATCCCTCAAGGGGGAGAGGATCCCCGCATCTTTTCTCGCATGGTATTTTGTAAACTCCGACGTTAATACACAATGCCGGTACGGACCGGGAGAGGGATCCCCCCTCCCGTTTTCCAAATGACCTACCCCCTCTTTTGTTACTGTAAACCACCCGGTTCCGGACTTAAGCTAAACTATCAGGGAATTTTCGGTTGCACTGAAAAGCTGTATCAGAAAAGGAATGCTCATGATCAACGATCAAAGTCTGCGTTATTTTTTGGACTCTTCTTCGGAATTCCCGGCAATCGCTCCTCCTCGAGTTCCTGCAGTTTCCCTCGGATCTTCGCCATTGTCGCTTCGATCCGGCACCTGTGGAGACAGCTCTCCGGGCTTTCGTTATAGAATTGAAGGAAGAGCCGGGTCAGCAGTTCCCTGCTTATCTCCAATTCATTCGTTATCGGAGAGAGTATAGACCCGTTGGACGCGTTCACGTCCATCATGCTCCGGGCCTTGCTGACTAATTCCCTTGCAACACGTTCATCAAGAAGATCCGGTCTGCATCGCTTGCACGGGCGGAAACCCGCTGTTTCAGCTTCTCCTGCACTACTGAAGAATACTACATGCTTTCGGAGCGGAGTTTTCGACTTGCAGGAGGGCCGGCAGAAAACGTGTGTCGTCGTTACTCCATACAGGAACACTCTGTCGAATCGTTCATCGCAGTTCACGACTGCTTTCCACCACTGAGCATTGTCGTGATTTACCGGTAGTTCCATAGCATTTTCCTGTTCATGTGTGGGACACGGCCCAGAGATACAGGGACGCGACCGATCCATACGGCGAATAGCGCTTCCGGTACCGCTCGAATTGTTCCTTCGTCAATGTTTTATGTCCGTATAGTTTCATCATACCGCGCCGGATCGCAAGGTCGTCCCAGCTGACTACATCCGGCCGCTCCATCGAGAAGATAAGGAGCATCTCGGCAGTCCAGGTGCCGACACCTTTGAGGGCTGATAATTTTGCAATGACCTCATCATCGGACAGATCGTGAAGGCTGGAGAGATCCAGTTCCCTCTGCACGATCGCTGTGCCGATGCCTTTGATATACCCGGCTTTCCGGGTGGACAGGCCGCAATGCTGGATCTCCTCGACAGAAGCCAAAGCGATTGTTTCCGGGGTAATCGCACCGAGTCGCTCCTGTATCCGGCTCCTGACTGTCACGGCAGCTTTTGCCGAGATCTGCTGGCTGATTATGCTGGACACGAGTGCAGTGAAAAGATCCGGAGTTACCGGTCGCTCTATGATCCCGATCTCATCGATCGCCCGGCCGAGTCTCTTATCCTTTCTCCTGAGATAGTCGAGCTCAGTCTTGCCGTAATTAAAGAAGCCCATCTTTTTCCCTATCCAGAAGCTGTGCCTTAACCGTAAGTCCACCCAGGTAACCCGTCAGGTTCCCGTTGGATCCGATGACCCGGTGGCAGGGGATAAAGATCGGAATGGGGTTGCGATTGCAGGCGAGCCCGACCGCCCGCGATGCATGCCGGTTGCCGATTCGTTTTGCTATCTCACCGTAGGTTCGTGTCTCACCATAAGGGATGGTATGAAGCTGTTCCCACGTGCGTTGCATAAACTCCGTCCCGTTCGGCGCGAGGGGAACCATGAACGTTTTTCTTCTTCCTGCCAGATAACTCCGCAGTTGATCTCCCGCTTCTCTGAGTAAATCTGTTTCCTGCATGACCGCATCATGAGGAACTCCTTCTCCTGGGAACAAAAGATTCACGATCGCTTTCCCGTTCTCCTCGATCCCAATCTTCCCAATCTCCGTTTCATAGAAGTAAACAGATTTCACGAGTCCTGCACTCTCTTTATTGTTAATGAAGCTAGAGAAGCATATCAAAAATTTCGATGAGGCAACAGTCAATATTTTTCCCGAAATAAAAATGCATTGACCTTCGGGAGGCAAAGGATTCCAGTCCTTCATTTTTCTTCAGTGAAATCCGAAAAATTCCCGGGCTCCCAGTTTACCGCTCAACAATTGTCCGCATCAGGGCCATTACACCTGGCTTCTTCTTTCCTGACACCATCGCTGGTGCTCCGAACCCCATGTCCATCGGGGGAATCTCGAACATCTCCTTGTTCAACCTCCCGCTGAGTTCATCAAAGATCCGCTTGTAGGCCACACAATGGGGATCCACCCCTTCGAGTAACCCCCCGGTGGGGGCGATTGCGTTATATGGGCACCCGCCCCGGCAGTACTTGATATGTGAACAGTCCTTGCAGGAGTTATCTACGTATTCGGAGAATGCATTCATCCTTTCCCCAGGATCGGACCACATAAGGTCGTCCATTGTGGGACAATCCCGCACATGTCCCATCACCCATTCCGGCATTCCTACGAAACGGTAACAGGGATAGATACTTCCATCCGGGCCGACCGCAAACGTATTACCCATGCAGTTCACGAACGTACAGACGCTACCCCTTTGGGAGAAAACACACCGGCACAGGTCGCTGATATTCATTATTTCGATCGTCCCGATGTTTTCGAGCGACTTGTCCAGCAGGTAGACCAGTAATTCCCCGTATTCTACCGGTTCAAGCGCCCACTCTTTCGGATTCTCCGAGCGGAGAGAAGGAAGTGCTGGATGGAGCTTCAGGGTAAAACCGTTCATTTTAAAAAATTCAAAAATATTATCCTTGTGCTTCACCGACTTGTTCGTAAACGTACAGATGAACCTGACAAGAAGGCCGTGGGCTTTAGCGATCTCGTAACCTCTCATTGTTTTTTCGAAATACCCGTCTCCCCGCTGCGAGTCGGTGATCTCTTCCGGCCCGTCAATACTGGAGCCAAGAGGAACGTGATATTCCGCGAGAATCTCTGCAAGTTCCGGTGTCATTCTCCAGAGATTCGTCTGCATCGCAAATTCCGGGTTCAGCTGATGCAATCCTTCAGACAGCAAAGGCAGCGCCAGGCGGTAAAAATCAGGCCCGGCAAGGAGCGGTTCCCCGCCATGAAACGTGAACGTTACCCGGTCGTTCCTGAACATTTTAAGCCATGCGACTACATCCTTCACAATGTCGATGCTCATTACCGGGGATCCCTCTTCTGAGCTCCAGCAATATCTGCATTTCGAGGGACAGCCCAGCGTCGGGATGAGCATCACGTGGAAGGGATTTTTCATTACCCAGATTTTCTTCCATTAGAGTATAAGGATTACCATCCTGATGGCGGTGGCGTGTCCGGTCAACCTGCTGCTCTCATGATTTTTGACAAACGAACGTACATACGAGCGTACATGAGTGATCTTTATGTCGAGACGAATTACCTACGAATCCTGATCAACTGGCTGTTTTCCATCATAATATTTGTCTTAAATCAGGTAGGTGATGTCAGGTTAACGGGATCTCTCGCTGAAGAAAAAAGATCGAACATTGAATATTCGTACCTGCACTCTGGCCGGAGGCTGTAGCAGCTCTGGACAGCCTCTGGATCCAGGCGTGACGACAATAATTGGAATCTCCAAATGTTTGGTGGGCCCATGCAGGATTCACAGTGGTGGGGTTACCAAGAGGTTTTGATGTTGCTTCCCATATACACCGGTATTGACGGTAGTGGATTCCTTATTCGTTTCATTGCACATTCTGATCTTCAAAAATTTCCATTGTTGGATCCTTTCATTATAAGAAACTGGCATCTGTGGGAGACTTGCATGGCTACGTCCCATTAATCGAATATATTTCACCGGTAAGATCGGAATAAATTGTGGTTTGCGTCAAGAATTCGGCAATATTCTCCAAAATGAGGGATGATTTCTATAATTCACTTGAGCCTAAACGCAAAATATGCGACCGATAATCGTCTTTCAGGCAAATGATCTTCCAATTACAATGATCAGAAGGCAGACCGGATCAAAAGCAAAAGGCCTGTAATGCTTAATTGGTTTTTTCTGGAAATATTTTAACAAAAAAACAAAAAAATTAAGTGCATTTTAAAAATTATACTTATAATTCAGCAAAAAAACGTGGGGCTCGGGATTTATCCACGAAACGTTTTCAAAAGGTTAATAGACTATGAAACCAATTCCCCGTTATATCATATTGTTATTTATTCAGGTGCATTAATGGAAGAAACGGTAAAGGAGAACGGGGGAGCGGCACGGCACGGGAACGGAAAACATGGGCACACTGGATCTCCGTGCATGCATTCCGATTCTACGGCAGTGGGCACAGATATCGATGAAGGGAAAACGGATGAAGGTATACTGTCAGAGAACGAGTTGTATTTAAAAACTATTTTCAATTCTGTCCAGACTGGATTAATCGTCCTCAATGCAGACACCCATGAAATTATTGATGCTAATCCACTGGCTGTTGAAATGATAGGAACTGACAGGAGTAGAATAATTGGTACGGTCTGTCACCAGTTTATCTGTCCTGCACAGAAAGGAAAGTGCCCCATTACCGATTTGGGCCTGACAGTCGACCGTTCAGAACGGGTCCTGTTAACGGCGAAAGGGACCCGTATGCCTATCATAAAAAGTGTGATTCCTATCACAATCAATGATCGCAATTATCTTCTTGAAAGTTTCCTTGATATCACCCACCTCAAAGAGGTGGAGAGGGAGCTTGTTGCTCTTAAGGAAGCGGAGGAGGAGATTATGAAGAAAACCGATGAACTCGCCCGGTCAAATCTAGAACTCCGTCAGTTCGCATATATTGCATCCCACGATCTGCAGGAACCTCTCAGGGCGATCTCCGGGTTCACTGAACTTCTACAAAAACGCTATCAGGGACAACTGGATGAACGGGCTGACAAGTACATCAGTTTCATTACTGAGGGCTCCCTGCGGATGCAGCACATGATTCAGGACCTTCTTCTCTATTCACGGGTGGAGACGCAGGCACATGAATTTGAAAAAATTGATAGTAATGTGTCTTTGGAACAAGCAGTTGCCAACCTCCGGGTTTCAATACAAGAGAATAACCCCGTCATAACAAATGATCCGCTGCCGGAAATTATTGCCGATGGCGAACAGATTACTCTCTTATTTCAGAATCTTATTGGGAACGCGATCAAATACCACAAGCCGAATGTCATCCCCGCAATCCACGTATCAGCAAAAAAAGATAAGGAGAACTGGCTCTTTTCTGTTTCCGATAACGGGATTGGTATCGATGAAAAATATGCTGATCGTCTTTTTAAAATTTTCCAGCGTCTGCACACACGAAATGAATACCCGGGAACCGGGATCGGACTTGCAGTCTGTAAACGGATTGTTGAAAGACATAGCGGTACGATCTGGGTAAAATCAACACCTGGTGAAGGCGCAACATTTTATTTCACTATTCCTTTGACAATTATGGAGAGAAAATCATGACCGAAAATGCCAAAACTACGTTTGCGACAAGACCCGTCGAAATATTGCTTGTGGAAGACAACCCTGCAGACGTTGCTCTAACCGGGGAAGCACTTCAGGACAGTAAGATGTGCAACAACCTGCATGTAGTTACCGATGGCGTGGAAGCGATGGAATTTCTTCACCGTGAGGGAAAATATCATTCAGCACCAAGACCGGATCTCATTCTTCTGGATCTGAACCTGCCAAAGAAAAACGGGCGTGAAGTCCTGGAAGAGCTCCGGGCGGATCCGGCATTGACCGTTATTCCCGTTGTGATCATGACAGTGTCAAAAGATGAAAAGGATATTTATGAAACATACCGGCTCCACGCAAACTGCTACATCCAGAAACCGGTAAGATTCGGAGAATTTATTGAAATCGTGAAATCAATTGAAAATTTCTGGTTTTCTATCGTAATGCTACCGTCACAAAAATAGTCGGGGATTATGAAGATTCTCGTAATTGAGGATAACCCCTCTGATATGGAGATGCTACGGGAGATGCTTTACGATCAGGACCGTCGTGCGTTTGACGTTGTACATGTGGAACGGCTGTCCAGAGCTATCCCATACTTGTCTGGCGGTCAGATAGATATTATCATTTCAGATCTTGGACTTCCTGACAGCCAGGGACTGGATACGCTCAAAACATTAAAAGAACACTCGAGTGGCGTCCCGATCGTTGTTCTGACCGGACTTGACAACGAAAAAATTGGTTTGCAGGCGCTCAAAGAGGGGGCTCAGGATTACCTTGTCAAAGGCCAGATGAGTAGTCCATCGCTTGCACGTTCACTCCGCTACGCGATTGAAAGAAATGCCATTGAAACTGATCGGAGGAAAATGGAGCTGCAGATCACCCTGCAACTCAAGGAAAAAGAAATGCTCCTAAAGGAGATCCATCACCGGGTCAAGAATAACATGCAGGTGATCTCCTCCCTTCTTTTTCTCCAGTCCCAGACCGCAAAAGATGAGGCAACCCGGTTGTTATTCAAAGAGAGTCAGAACCGGATCCGGTCGATCGCGCTCGTTCATGAACAACTCTACAGGTCAGACAACTTAAACCAAATTGAGTATAGCGGGTACCTGAAAAAAATGTTCTCTGCTCTCTTTGAATCTTATAATGCCGATCCACGAAGGATAGTAATGGTGATTGATGTTTCAAATGTGATGATTACCATTGAAAAAGCTGTACCGTGCAGCCTTATTGTGAACGAGCAGCTTTCGAATTCTTTAAAGCATGCATTTCCGAAAGATAAATTCCCCAATGATCAGACCGGGGAAATCCGGATCGGGTTCGCACTTGATGCGACGCGCGGAAACTACATTCTTGACTATCGCGATAACGGTGTAGGGATCCCCGATGACTTGGACCCGCAAAAAACCGGAACGCTTGGGATGCAGTTGATATACGGTCTTACACAGCAGTTAGCCGGCACAGTGACTCTGGAACGCGGTAGAGGAGTTCATTTTGTAATAACGTTTCCATCAAAGGAATTGAAGAAGGAATAGCAATGGAAAAGAAAAAAATCCTCGTAGTAGAAGATGAGTTTATTACGGCTTCTGCATTGAGAGTCAGCCTTGAAGGGATGGGGTGTACTGTAGTGGGAACGGTAGATACCGGTGAGCTGGCTGTGAACGCCGCAACAGAACATAAACCGGACCTCATCCTGATGGACATAATTCTTAAGGGAGATATGAGTGGTATCACTGCCGCTAATATCATCCAAAAGCACTATGATATCCCGGTTATTTACCTCACCGGGCAATCTGACGAAGCAACGATTAACCGTGCCCTGAAGAGCGAACCCTTCGGATACATCGTCAAACCCTTTGATGAAAAAAATCTGAAGAGCAATATTATGATGGCGCTTTACAAGCATTCGATCGATCTCAAACTCAAAGCCAGTGAGGAGCGTTATCGTACAATTGCTGAACTCTCTGGAGATGGGATTCTCATTATTACCAACGACAATTCGATTGCTTATGCAAACGGATCCGCAAGCCGTATTATACGTCGTAAACCAACAGAAATTATCGACGAACCTTTGAAGGATCTTGTACCGGATGAAATGTTCCGGTCAATCCGTACAGTTCTTGATGAAGTTCACATTACCAACAACAGTATGCGGTTGACACAGGAGTATTCTTTAGGGGGTGATCAACGATGGTTCGATACCTGCTATATTCCGCTATTCTCAGCCGATGATTCACTGCGGCAGGTGATGATGATTATCCATGATATCACCGATCAGGTTCTCATGGAGGAAAAGATGGCGATGGAGGGGATTACCCAATTAGAGAAAAATATGGAGCAATTCCAGATTTTAAACGATCAGATTCGAAATCCTCTTCAGGTTATCACGGGTTTAACCTTGCTGGAACAGGGACCGTCCCAGAAAAAGATTCTTGAACAGGTTGCGATGATTGACATCCTCGTATCGAAACTCGATATGGAGTGGTATAAATCAACAAAAGTACGGAGTTTTCTCATGCGTCACTATCAACACGGTGGTAAAATGATATCTAACGATGAGGGACGTCCTGTTTCAAACAAAACCATGAGGTAACGATCTGATGGCCACGATTCTTATAGTCGATGATAACGCAGACATTCGTGATATATTTGCGATATTTTTAACCGTTGCAGGATTTTCCACGCTTTTAGCTTCCGGGGGAGATGAGTGTCTTGAATTACTTAAAACGAATCATCCTGATCTTATTCTTCTTGACATTATGATGGAACCTATGGACGGATGGAGGACGCTTACGCTGATAAAAAACATGCCGGAAAGTAAAGATATTCCTGTAGTCATGGTTACCGGTAAAGCGATAACTGAAGGTGAGCTGCAAAAGTATAGTGGTCAATTTAAAACGTACCTGATGAAACCTGTCACAGCGGATCATTTAAATGAAGCAATTGTGGAGATTCTCAAATTATAAGAACCGGGGCTAGCGCAGGGGAAACGCGATGATGTGTTGGATTCGTTAGATCATATTCAGTAATGTAATTCTTTTATCGACTCTCCTATTTTCAGGATTACCCAAGTCCCAATAGAAAATCATTTTGACTTGTAGGAAAGAGAACGAAAATCGAACGAACCAGAGAAAAAAAATGATTGAATTGATCTACCTTGCTGGTATGATCAGTGAGCGCTCTCCTGCGGGCATGAACTCGCGGATTGCACCCTTCGCGAACTCGCGGCGTGGCTCAGCAAAGTTGAACTTGAGCGACGGGTCTGCGAAACAGATCTTGATCAACGGGGATAGGGTCCATGCATCCTGGCGTCCATAGTGGGCGGCCGCGGCGATAGCTGCGTATTCTCCCTGGTGGCCGACGTTCATTGCGTAGTTCGGGTAGTTTGGTCCACGAAGTTCGCCGATACAGCCTTCGTCGGGTCTGATCGACATTGAGTTCGATGAACCGCACTGGTCCTGCAGATCGTAGCCGAAGAAGCCGAGACGTGACCAGCCTTCCTTGTGGGCGAGCATGGACATGTACCAGCCGTTCAGGCCAGCGTTCGAGTTTGCAGTTGCAAGTGAACAGGAGATACCTGATGCTGCTGCAAGGACGGATGCACGTTGTGAACCGCCGAAGTGGCTTTCGAGCGTGGTGGGGAACTGTTCGTACTGTTCCATACCGTAGAGGGTAACTTCGGTTGCGATGTCGCTGACTGCTTCTTGGGTTAGCTTTGCCTTGCCGAGACCACCGTGCTTTGCCTTGATGTAGTCAAGACCGTAGTAACAGTAGTCGTCGAGGATGTTGTCGGTATATGCAGCGGTTGCATACTGGGTGAATCCGACACCACCGGACATGTAGGATCCGAGCCAGATCTGGTCGAAGAGCATGGTTCCTGCACCAACGACTTCAAGGGACGCCTTGACGGGGTCGTTGGGGTACGTGCGGTCTGCCTGGACCATATCTGCAAAGTGTCCGAACTTGATGCCACCCGGCTCGTTTGGGCCACGTGCACGGCGGGCGGGCAGGATATCTGCCATCTGGATAACACCGGCGTGCTTTGCTGCGAACGCGAGGTCAGCGACTGCTGCTTCGCCTGCGCACATGTGGTATGCACCAATGAAGGACATACCAATCTGCATTGCAGACCAGCGGGAGGTGGTTCCACCATCGCAAGTCCTGCTGACGGTTGTGGGGATGTGCACTGCCTGGTACATCGACTTGCCGACCGCTGCCTTGAGTGCCGCTGCACTCTTTGCGGGGAAGAGCTTGTCGAGGTTGAGGAGGAACTGGGGCTCGATGTCATCTGCCATCTCGTCGTCGCCCGTGAAGATCTTCACGTAACAGTCGTCGACAAGTGACGGGTGGGTCTCGACCATGTGTTCCTGAACGACGGCGCCGCCTGGCATTGCGTGGTTCAGCACGTGGAGGTACTCATTGATGGTTTCAGGGGTGACTTCCTTACCTAGACGCTTCTGGAGGGTGTTGTGGGCGAGGTCAAGACCGACGATGATGGTCCTGCGGATGTCATCCCACATCTGCTGCATTGCAGCATTGTTGACGAAGTGGAGGTCGTCGCCCTCTACAAAGACGTTAGTACCGCTGACTTCATAGGTCATCAGCTGGCGCTGACCGAGCGGGATACCACCGAGGTGGCAGCGCTTGGGGTCGTAGCCGGAGATACCGCGTTCCATCTCGACCTTCTTACCGGCCTTCATGAATTCGACTTTACGCGGGGACTGCTCAAGACCTTCGCGTCCGAAGACGGTTGAGGTTGCCTGGGGGTCCTCTGCGAACTTCTCCTTCATTGCCTTCAGGAAGAGCTTCTGGGTTCTCTCGATTTTTGCTGCTTTTGCCATGTCTTATCACTCCTTTGGCATGAAGCCGTATTTTACCCTCAGCGCGTGGATCCGCTGGATGTATTCAATCAGTTCTGCGTCATCACGGTAGGCAGTTCCTACGAGTGAGTGGTAGATGGTTGTGTGTGCCTTGAGCCACTTGCTGTCCATCGGCTTGCCGACCTTGACTTCTGAGTCGAGGGGCTCACCGATCTGGTTCTTGACGTACTTGACAACGCCTGCCTTCTTATCGAGAACACAGCGCTGGAGCATGTCGAACATCATGCCGTTCTCATCGAGACGGAGTGAGTGTCCGTGCACGGTTGCACCGCGGGCACCGGTAAGTGCGGGGTCGAAGAGTTCGGTGTTGACGAGGTCTTTCGCGTATTTCTCGAGGTCTCTCTCACGGCATTCGATGATCTGACGGCCTGAGAGGGTACCTGGGTCAATGCCGCGGAAGCGGTATGCTTCGAGGTAGGATCTCATATAGGGCTGGCAGGGTGCATTGTACATTGAGTCAGCGAACTGGATGTAGCGGACGCGATCACCGGCTTTTGCACCGTCGGTCGGGGTTACCATCTTCCGGATTGGGCAAGCGGGCTCCTGCTGCTCGGAAAGCGGTGGGTGTGCACTCTTATAGGCTGAGCCGGGTGCACGGTGTCCCATGATCAGGACAAGGTCCTTATCTGAGACATCGCGAATCTTTTCCAGCTTGTGTTCCGGGTTGAGCTGCTTGCGCCGGTTGTCGGCGACACCAGTCTGGCCGGGACAATATTGGGGTTTGTATGCCATTATTTTATCACTCCAATTGTTCCTTCTTTTTCACGATTTTCATTACTGACGATATGACTTCCGCCATTTTTTCGCGGGTGGGGGTCTGACCGCGGGTTACGCCACTCACTATGGCCATCACCGTACCTTTGGTTCGGATCTTGTCAGCAGGTGGCATTACCAGTGCTGTCTTCACGCCCTCTTTTGCGAAATCCTCATAATCCACAGGGGACTGGGAAACGACAACTGCCTTCACGTCACAGGCCGCAAGAATAAACCGCACCTTGTGTACGACATGGGAGCGTACGTTCCCATGGTGAAGTATGGCAACTTTGTGTTTCTCAATCTGCACGATCTCTTTTGGAGTAAGTCCAAAATAGGCGCCGAGGACGGAACCGCCTATTTTCGGTGCGTCCGGTGGTACGCCACTTCCGGCATTCAGCACCAGCGTACTGATGCTGTATTCGACGCCCTGTTGTCGTAAGCCGGATGTGATATCACATACCGGCTTTGTCACGTGGCGGCGTCCGGGAGACATCCCGACCACTATAACGTCCGGGAACCGGGTTTCGGAGATGGTGCCCCTCTGGGCTATTCCGCCTCCTTTACCCATTCCCATTGCCTCGCGGCAATCAACAACCTGAGTTACTCGTCCAATCGGCATGATTTACTTTATACCCTGAAGAATTATGGGTCCGGAACGGCTCTTTGGATCGGCCATTCCGATGATCGTCTTATCCGCGTTCGGGCCGTACTTGGCATAATCGACAGTCGACGGTTCGGTCTTCATGAATTTTCCTTCCTGAATATAGAAGGAGAAATCGGTGAATACTTCTTCGCCCGCGGATTGCAGTGCAGGGATAGCGTCGCGGCTATCGAGCTCGAGAAGGATGGTGCCTACGTGAACCTGTAATTCGAATGCCTGGTCTCCGATGCAGATCCCCTTCCTCATAGGATGAGGATTGGGACAGCCTTTCGCCGGGCCATACGGTACGGTCGGAGGAAGGCGTGGCCCATTGAGGATCATGCGTCTGATTCCAGGGATCTTTACAAGCTTGTTGAGCAGTTTCTCCGTGGTCTCGGGATTAAGCAGCCGCTCGGTGACAATCCTGCACTGGGGGAACGTGGCTTCTGTCATTCGTATCCGATGGCCTTAAATGCCCTTTGCAATAGCCTGGATCGGCTTTTTGAATGCATCGAGCTGTCCGAAGGTATCCTGATAGATCTTCGACGTGTGTTCTGGGCCGAACATCTGGGTACCTGCATCGAGTGCGCAGGCTGCCACGATACAGGGCATACCGACTCCTGCTGCGTGCCTGGTCACGACGTGGTTACCGTTGAAGACACCGGGACCGCCGCCGCCGTAGATCGAGTGGCTGAAGAACGAGAACCCGACTGCAACACCCATTGCACGACCGAAGTCTGAGCCTGGGAGGCCTGTCTCGTGCTCGAGCAGGTCGTTGAAGTAGAGCAGAGTTGCTGATACTGCCTGGGCGAAACGTCCGGCACCACAGTTTACCATGGTTGCTGCAAGGGTTCCTGCGGATGCATAGGCGTTCCAGAGCATGGGGTCCTTGGTCTCGTAGAAGATATAGCCGCTCTTGCCCTTCTTGCCTGCCTTGATGACCTTGTCTTCAATTGCACGCTCGACGAGACTCTGCACGACGGTACCGATGGTACCGGTCTTGCCATTCTTCTTGACGAGATCGTAGACGATGTTGTTTGCGTTGAGTCCCTGGTATGCGTAGAGAAGGAGCTGGGCCCGTTCGAATGGACCGACTGCGTTACCCATCTCGAACATACCTGCCTGCTCGAAGGTGGCCGAGAGTGCTGCACCCTGGACTGCATTCCGGTGGGTCATCATGACTGCGTGGTTCGCAGGGATGTTACGGAGTGCGTAGCCAAGGCCTTCGTTGTTCTGGGGGATGGACAGGATCGAGATAACATTGCCGCCCTGCATGTCCATCGTCTGCGGGTAAGTACCCCAGACTGCTGCCTTGATGTAGGAACCGTCGAACATGCCAACCTTGTACTGGTCAACCAGTGCGTAGGTGGTAGCTGCCGCGACAACCGTCGATGCGACATCGTAGGTTGCTGCCGCATCCATGCGGGCAGTTGGGCACTCGACAAGAAGCATCTTGCCGCCGCCGACCTTGGTGATCTTGGTGTTGTCGCCTTCTGCGACCTGAACCATATCCTTGATCTTGGCAGAGAGTGCATCGCAGTCCTTGACACAGCTGCAGTTCATGCTGCGGCCGAGAATCTGGTTCGACTTGCCGCCGACCTTTCCGGTCTTTAAGGCGTCCTCGATACCGGCAAGGTTGACTGCAACGGTCCTCTTGGTGAGATCGATGACCTGAAGTGCACCCTTGTTGACTACCGGACTGATCTTGTCGATGGTGACGCCGCTCTTTAAGAGCTTGCCTTCATCGTCGTAGAGATCGACTGAATCTTTATATTTTGCCATGTAAATTCCTCCAAATTTTCATTTAACCGCGTTACAATACTGTCACTGAACGATAGTGTAAACTAATAAGAACACTGGAAATCACTGAAAGTCACTATTGCACGTCCCCTATTGGGACATTCAATAATTCCAGATTTCGCCATATAAGTTTTCCGATTTCCTGTCAGGATCAACAAATATTATAAATAAAAAATACTAATAAAAAACGCAGCAATGTTCAAATATTACATATATTTCACGTTTCATTTTTTTACGCAGTACTACGAAATTTAAAAAATGTTTTATAAACTGTTAAATTAAAATGTAACTCTTCAGATTTTTGTATGCGCTCTTATAAAAATTATAGTGTCTAGTATCAACCGGATGTGTTTGGACCCGTTTTTCCTGTCCCGCCCGATTTGCAGTGCGTAATCGACGATGTTCAGATCTTTTTGTACAGGTTTGCGTAGATAACCTGACCTTTCTTTTTCTTATGACGCTCGCCCATGTCACCGATAAAGTGAGCAAACTTGCCCTTTACACCTTCAACTTCAAGATCGACTTCACCGGCCGGCTTGAACCCTGGCATCATGATATCGATGGAACCGAAGACGTAGATGTCTCCTTCGACCATCTGCCCGCCAACTTTGCTCTTGGCATTTCCTTTGATGATGACTTTGCCGCCTTCTGCATGAGTTGCAACATGGACATCGACATTACCGTTGACGACGATTTCGCCGCCAAGCATATACATGCCGATGTCGCTTCCTGCATTGCCTTTGACAAGAATTTTCCCCCCGGACATTCCGCGCCAGTCGCCCCGGTATGCAGCACCAAGGTAATTGCCTGCATTACCTTCAATGACAAGTTCGCCGCCTTTCATTGCAGTTGCTGCGAAGGCTTCGACATTGCCTTTTGCAAGGATCTTTCCGCCGGTCATCCATGCACCGACATACAAGTCCGTGTTGCCCTCGATGATCATCTCGCCGGCGCTTATCTTGAAGCCGAGATACTTTACTTTTGATACATCTCCCTTGACTATAATTTTGGTGTCAGCAGCGGTTGCACCTGCATTACCGGCCACTTCAAAATATTTGTCGAGGGTATATGTTCCATTTCCTTCGTAAACAGGAAGGTCGGCGATCTGCGCTGCAGATTTCCCTGCAAATGCATCCGGTGATACATTGTCCGCCTCAAGATAGAGTGCAGGCAGGTTTTTCATGGTAATGGTTACAGTTTCCATGGTTTACACCTCAACTCTATGTTGCATCCACCTCTAAGGCGAATGGGTTTGGAACGAAGTGGTGTCCGAGCGATTCATAGTTTGCCTGGGTTATGCTGTAATATTTCAGGAATTTTTCATTGATATCACGCATAACCTGGGGGTTGTCCTTGACCTTTGCATTGACCCACAGGGTCCGCTTGTTTCCTGTGCCGACAATCTCACCGTTCTCGACGACCTTGACACCGCACTTGAAGACTGCTGCACAACGTGAGAACGCCTTTTCGATATCGTCCGGGTTAGCGACCGGTTTCTCCGGATTGAAGTCGTAGACTGCAACATCGGCATCCATGCCGGGCTTGAGGCCACCACACATTGCAGCGAGTCCGAGTGACTTGGCCGGGCCTGCACGGGTCATCTGGGCGAGCTCGTAGAGCGAGATCTCGCGATCGAGTGTGCCGAGACTGGTTGCTGCAAGGACTTTGTCCTTGTGCTTGAATGCATTGACCTGTGCTTCACGGGACTTTGCCGACATCAGCCACTTGATAACGCGAGGGTACCGGGTGAATGGTCCTGCGTTCGGGTGGTCGGTCGTGATGTAACAACGCATCGGGTCCTTGGACATGAGCGCGATCTCAAGACCAATTGCCCACTGGATGGCGCAGACTGAGATGTTGGGACTGTAGATATACGGAACAACACCGGCCGCCGTCTCGAGTTCCACGTCGCAGTTGGCCCACTTTAAGTGGTTGAGGCCGGTGAGGTGGTGCTCGAATGGACCATCGGCAGTCATGGTCGTGGTCTCGTCAAGCGTGACCTGCCCTGTGTCGATGGTGATGTTCTTGTTCTTGTTCACGTAATCCGTGATCTCTTTTGCCTTGGATTCAAAGTCGCCCCAAGTGGTCCCACCATAGGAGTGGAACTGGGCGTGAGTAAGGTGCATGACCTGCTCGCGACCGAACTTGTTCTTGGCCTTGAAACCTTCAGTGAGTTTTAAGGTGTCGAGTGTGGTTTCGTAACAACCCGGGTTTCCAAGGTTGTTCGGATGGATGTGCATCGAGTGCGGGAGCCCAAGGTATTCATTTGCCTCGATGAGCCCTTTCACGATCTCAGCAGGGGTGATGTCGAAATACGGAACCGGGTCATTGACCGTGAGACAATTCAGTCCCCATGCCCACGCTTCGGTGCCACCGGGGTTGACTACCTTGACTGCATATCCTTTTGTTGCACGGAGCATCCATGCAATGTATGCAGCGGTATTCTCGACCTCATGGTTCTTGAGATACTCCATCACGAACCAGTTGTTGCCAAAGACCGGGAATGCACCCTCATCGATAATGGGTGTGTCGCGAATCTCTTCGTGAACATGGCGGGAGAACATGGGGGGCATCGCCGCTTCCATGGCGGTCGTGTATCCCATCTTCGCATATTCGTAGCCTGTTTTGAATGTGGACGGGATTGAGTTACCACTGCCCATCCGCTCCATGCCTTTTGTCGGCGTGCAAGTGAAGAGCTTGTCTTCTGGACGATAAATCCGGCCAAGGTTGACTTTTGGTCCGGCAATGTGGGCATGGATTTCCACGGCACCGGCCATGACAGTCTTGCCTTTTGCGTCGATGACCTTGGCGCTTGGACTGACCTTATCGACAATCTTGCCGTCGCTGATTGCAACATCGGCCTTGTCGCCCTTTATACTCTGTACGGGGTCAAATACATGCCCGTTCTTAATAATATATTCTGACATGATTATGCCACCCCTTTAATCTTTTTCAGACGGTCGCGAACCATAATGAGGAACTGCTCATCGGTAAGCATGCCTTCCGGCGGCTCGACAACTTTACGGCAGTCGATTGGAACATTGTCCATACGATAGCAGCTTCCACCGGCTTCTACTCCATTGAAGGCTACCGGTACATGGAGTTTTGATACGCCGCTAGTTGGTGTAAGGTGGGGATCGATACAGACTGACGGGAGCTCTGAGATCCTCTTCACGCATTTGAACGGGAAGTGTGCGCCAGGGTCGCTTCCGATAGTGAACATCGCATCTACTTCGCCACGGGCCAGCAGGTCGATAGAGCTGGTATCGCCGGGGTTGTAGCGTGCAAACCCACGGGTAAGATCTACTGAATACGGGTACCCGAACTGCCAAGCCATAACTTCACCGGAACCGGTAACGTTGTAGTGGCCCCTCATCGGCATGATCGAGAACTTGGTGTAATCGTTGAGATCCTTGGTGACTGCGATAGCTTCATCGATGTTGTGGTTCTTCCCAAGCGACTGGGTGACACCCATACCGAAGAAGATGATCCCGAATCTTCCACTCTTAAGGATATCCGCCGCTTCATAGATTTTTTCTTTCGGGATGCCGGCTACCATGTCGGGAAGCCATTCTCCCTTGAACGCTACCCTGAAGGCATTGAGCAGTTCGTAGTCCTCTCCTTGGGTAATCTGCAGGTGGATGTCTGCCATTTTTGCAGTGTCAGTCGGCCGTGGATCGACCACGACAAGTTTACGGTTCTTGTGACCTTTCCCGGTGAAAAAACCACGGGGGAAGATCGAGTACCGGGACATGTGACG
>Ga0187810_10000290_pt1 | contig 21006 bp, 9 predicted proteins | sample NC_wetland_sal_i_9_FD_132963 | JGI IMG/M metagenome (GOLD analysis project Ga0187810, IMG submission 132963) | Wetland sediment microbial communities from Neuse River Estuary, North Carolina, USA - ASW_5 | ecosystem: Environmental > Aquatic > Freshwater > Wetlands > Sediment | place: USA: North...
ATGCCCAGGCGCTGGGCCAGGGCGCGCGCCCGGGCCAGCAGGGGATGAGCGTCGCCGAGCGCCGGGTAGCCGTGGGCCTGCGGGGTGCGGTCGAGCACGGGCCCGAGCAGGTCCTCCGACTCGCCGGTGTCCCCGGTCGCGGCGCAGCGCACGGCCTGGTCGTAGCGCGCCGTGAGGATCACGGGGTGACCGGGGTCGATCCCGTCGGAGACCAGGTCGGCGACCGAGCGGAAGCACCCGGCGGCGCGCCTGGTGTCGCCCAGCCGGTCTGCCGCGCGCCCGAGCAGCACCAGTGTCCAGCCCCGCGTGGGCAGCGGGGTCGGCGCCTGCGCCTCGGCCTCGGCGAGCTTGGCCAGCGTGGTCAGCGCGCCGGCGAAGTCACCCCTGAGCAGGGCGACCTCGCCGATGGCCCGGTCGAAGTCGGCCACGAGCGGATCCAGGCCGATGCAGAGCGGCCGGTCGCTTAGCTGCTCCCGGTCGGCCTGCAGGGCCGCCGCGGCCTCAGCGGTGCGGCCGAGCGCGCCGCTGGCCAGCGCGAGCAGGCGCCGCGCGGTGTAGCCGAGGCGGAAAGAGACCCGGTCGCAGAACCAGTCGGTCGGCACCGCCTCATCGGCCAGCAGGTCGATGGCGAGCATGGGGCGCTCGAGCACCAGCGCCGCCCTGACGAGCCAGAGCAGGTCCTCCTGCGCTCGGTAGGACGCGGGCAGGAACCTGCCGCGCCTGGATTCGGCGGCCTCCTCCAGGCAGCGGCGGGCGCGGAGCGGCAGCCCGGCCGCCAGCAGCGCCTGACCCAGAACGAGGCGGGCCTCGGCGACGTCGGCGTGGGCAGGATCCCCCAGCCGGGACTGCCGGTCCGCGAGGAGGTCGGCCGCCAGCCGGACGCCCTCCGCGACCTGGCCGCCGATCCGGGCGATGTCGGCGCGGGCGCGGGCCGTTACCGTCAGCCGCCGCCAGGCGGCCGCGTTCTCCGGCTGGCGGTCCACGAGTTCGAGCCGGGTCCTGAACACGCCGGAGATGAGGCTGCTGGCCTCGCGCAGCCGCCCCGCCTCGGCGGCCAGCGCGGCCAGGTTGGTGTCGGCGCGCGACATCCTGGCCAGGTCACCCGCGAGCTCGTGCTCGGCCACCTGGCGGGACAGCCGCCACGCTTCGGCGGCGGCCCGTCGGTCCCCGTACCGCGCGGCGGCCAGCCCGAGATGGCTCGCGGCATCGCTGAGCCGCTGCAGGTCGTGCCAGACGGCCCGGGACATAAGTGAGATCCCCGGCTCGGCCGGCTCGTCCGGGCTCGCCGCGAGTTCCTGCCACAGCGAGACGGTCTGCCGGGCCTCCCCCATACACCGTTGGTGCAGGGTGCCGGCCTCGAGCAGGACCCGGACCACGACGGCGCTGGCGTTCGCCTCGGCCCGCGGGTCGGTGCTGCGCCGGGCCACCGTGGCCAGCGCGATCTCGCTGCTTTCCAGGTCACGGGGCAGGGTGCCGGCCACCCGGGCCAGGTCCCGCTCGAACCACAGCGCCGCGAGCCCGCGGGCGATCAGGTCGACGGGTGCTTCGCGGTCGGCGAGGCAGGTCCGGAACGCGATGTCGGACAGCCGGGCGGCGCTGTCCGCGGCGTTCGGCTCGGCCAGGTAGGTAACCGACTCGGCGCAGGCCCGCAGCACCGGGCGGAGGAAATCGGTGAACACCGCGCACTGGCCGTGCCAGGCCGCCGCCGCGACCCGGCCCCAGTAGCTGTCCGGCCAGGCGGGCGGGGCCAGGTCGGTGCCGGACGCGAGCTGCCGCTTCTCCGCCGTCGAGATGTCACCGATCCCGTATCCGACCTGGGTCATCAGCGCCTGCTCGGCGCGGTGGAACGCGACGATGACGCCCAGCGCCGCCGCGGCCGCCGACCTGGCGGCCGTCACCGACTGGATGAACCCGGGCGGCGCGGCGTTCACGCGTCCGGGGAACTCGCGCCAGGCGTGCGCCGCGGCCAGGGCGACCAGCACCCGGCGGTTACGCACCTCGTTGTAGAGCCAGACCGCGGACCGTCCCGTTTCGCCGGGCAGCCGCACCGCCGCGGCCACGTCGCCGGCCCGGACCACGTGATAGGGAACGTGGCGCAGGGTGGCAGCAGCCGCCGCGGCGATGGCCGCGAGCCGCTCGTCCTGCGTTGCCACTGCACCCTCCCCTGTGTGGATGATCATGCCCCAAGATCATCATTGTCCAAGAATTTCCCGAGATCATGATGAAGGCGGTGATCCCCGGGATCGGAAGGTCCGATTTTTCATGACTAAAAGCCATATGATGGTTTTGTGCTAGCTCAGCTATTATGGCCGACTCACGGGCGGTCGCCCGGGATGGGGTTTATGCACCCTTGACGGCCGTCCTCGCTAACTTCGGAGCCGGATCCGTGCCGGATGGGTCAAAGGGTTTAGGTGAGATGTTCAGCCCAGGGGCTCGGGCTCCTGGGCTGACGCCTGTCGCGGCGGCGGACGCGCGGGCGTGGGCGATGGCCGCGGCGCAGGCGGCGGTCGGGGTGCCCGCCGCGGACGCGGAGGCCGCCGCGTGGACCATGCGGGGGTGGGCCGACGTGGCGGTCGGCTGCCTCGCGGTGGACGGCCCGGCGAATCGGGACCTCTCCGGTGCCTTCGGCGCGCTCGATGAGGTGATCCGCTCGGTGCCCGTCGTCTCCGGCGGCCCGCAGGCCGCCAGGCTCCGTTCGCTGCGCCGGCTGGCCGGGCCGGTGCCGTCGTGGTATCCCGACACCCTTCCGGTGCCGGGCGCGATCCGCAGCGTCGGGCCGCACGCCTGGCGGGCGGCCCGGCTCATCGCACGGTTCGGCGAGCTTCTGATGACGGCCGCCGCGGTCCTTCCCCTGGGCCCCGCGTGCCCGCTGTCGAGCGAGCTGCAACTCGCCTGGGGGGCCCGCTACCGGCCGCTGCCCACCGATGAGCACGTGACCGTGCGCCTGCCGGTGTCCAGGCGGCTGGCGCGGCGGACCTGGATGTGCCTGCCGGGGCTGCCCGGCCCGGGCACCGCGGTCGCCGAGGTCCAGTCCACCGCCACTCCGCTCGCCCAGCAGATCTGGCGCGGCATCCACGAGGGGGCGCACCTGGACCATCTCGCCGTTCTGGCCCGGCTGCGCGGCCCGGGACCTGGGCCGTACGCGCCGAGCCCGGCGGAGTTCGGTGCCGGGCTGATGGTCACCGAGTCGTACGCGATGGCGGTGGAGATCCTGGCCGCGGTGGAGTGCCTCCTGGCCGGGGAAGGGCAGGCGGTCTGGCAGCTCGGCGCGGGCCTGATCGAGCGGGCCACCCGGCTGCCGGGCGGCTCATGCCCCGCGGCCGAGTTCGCCGACCTGCCGACCCTGGCCGAGGTGTACGTGCTGGGGCCGGTGGAGATCCTGGCCGGCGGAACGGCGGCCGGCGCGCTACCCGGGGAGATCATCGGCTCGCTGCGCACCCGCTGGCTCGCGGCCACCGCGGCCTACCCGCCCGCCGCCGAGTTCGCTTACGCCGCCGAGGATCTCGTGAGCCGGCCGGCCTTCTCAACAGACGAGGATCCGGAACCGGATCTTAATTGACGTAAATTATGTATACACAGACATCCTTTACCGAGCTACATTAAACTCACCCTGATGTTCATGGGACTCGGGAGGGGAGTGCCTGCGAAGAACCTGCGGAGCCTGTGTGACGTCCGCCGCGTGGTAGGCGGCGCGAAGCTGTTAGTCCCGGCCTTAGCCCGCCGTGGGGTAGGCGCCGGTCAACGAATAGTCAGCCCTTGGGGGGGTTTACATGTATTCGTGTGCATGCTGTTATTCCTGCTGCGGAAGGCCGCCGACCGGGGTCCGTGGTTCGGGCCGCGGTCACCGGACTCCGGTTTCCCCTACCTCTAGCTGGTCACGGTGATGGCCGCCGTGACGCCGAGGGTCTAGGTGACGGCCGAGTATGACGCTGACGGAGCCGGCCGTCACCTGGCCAGGCGCCGGGAGGATCGGTCATGAGCGACCTGGCCGAGCGCGCGGCAAGTCCGGACCAGGATCTGGACGCGGCGATCGAGCAGGCCCGCGCGGCCCTGTCCGCCGTGGTGCGCGTCCCCGAGCCCAGCGGAGGGCCCCGGCAGGCCGCCCAGGCGCGTGCCCTGCTCGCCAGCCTGCTCTATCAGCGGCTCACCCGCGCGGCCGCGCGGCTGGATCACGACGATCCCGTCGCGGTGTCCGCGGTCCGCGCCGACCGTAACGAGGCCATCGCGATCTCTTCCGCGCTGCTTTACGAGCTACCCTCCGGCGGTCCGGCCTGGCGGGATGTGGCGCTGATGGTCGGGCGGCTGAGCTACGACCGGTACCGCGATGCCTGGCCCGGTGCGGCGCGGCCTGATCCCGACGACCTCGATGCCGCTTGCGACCTGCTGATGCGCGGAGTGCGGAGCGACGAGTCGGACGAGCGGACGGCCATGTACCTGTTCCTGGCCCTGCGCGACCGCCGGCGGCTGCTGGCCACCCGGACCGACTCCGACGCGCTGGTGACCTGGGGCAGGCGCCTGCTCACCTTCCCCGAAGCAGGCGGCCTGGGCCGCGGCAGCCTGCACAACATGCTGGAAGCCGAACTCCTCACCCGCGCCGAGTCCCGCGGCCGCGCGGCCGCCTGGTGGATCCCCCGCCAGCGGTTAACGTGCCGCTACCGATGTCCTTAACGATCGCCCTCGGCCCGCGCCGCCGCGCGACACCGGTCGAGGGCCGCACTGGCCAGCTCGGCCTTGCGCGGGACGCGGAGTTGCTGGAATATCACCTGGCTCTCCTCGAGATAACCGATCGCCTCGGGGAAACGACCCACTGCCTCATAGACCCGGCCGAGCTTCAGCAGGCACAGCCCGTGCAGGCGCGCTACGCCGTGATCGCGGAAGATCGGCAGGGCCCGGAGCAGGCTGTCGGCGGCTTCCTGGTAGCGGCCCAGGCCCGCATAGGCGTCGCCGAGCACGCCCAGGGCCAGGGCCTCGCCGCAGCTGCGCCCTAGCCTCCGGCTGATCTCGATCCGGCGCAGGCAAACCGGTACCGCGCGGTCGAACCGGCCGGTGAGATTGCAGGTGTGAGCGAGACTGTGCAGCGCGGTGAGCTCATAGGTTGGCGCTTCCAGGCCGACGGCCATGGTCAGCGCCCGCTCGCTTTGTTCTACGGCCTCATCGGCGAGTCCCAGGCTCGCGAGGGCGAGGCTCAGCACCTGCCGGTTGACGAACTCGGCCTGCGTCGATCCCGCCCGCTGGGCCAGGGCGATCCCGGCTTCCGCGTCGCTTCGGGCCAACGCGAAATCGTCGAGGTCCACCCGGCAGAAGCCGCGCAAGTAGAAGGCCAAGGCCGCCGCTTCGAGTTCCCCGGCCTCGCTCAGCTCCTCCACGCACCGGCTGAACCCGTCCAGCGCTTCCGCCGAACGGCCGCGCGAAGCGATTGACGAGCAGATCCTCAGCCGGGCGAACGCGGCCGCGGCCGCGTCTCCCGATCGACCGGCGCTGTCGGCGACGATGCGCCACAACTGTTCGGCGTCGTCGTGGCGGTCCTGGAGGTGCTGGAAGGCGCTCTGGTGCGCGGCCAGCTGGCGGGTCAGGTCCGGCCGACCAAGGTCGCGTGCCTGCCCGACCGCGGCGCACAGGTTGATCCGCTCCGAGGCAAACCAGGCGATGGGGTTTGCGGTTAGCCGATCGGCCACCTGCGCGGGTATCAGCACCGGCCGTGGCTGCGGGACGGGCGGCGGGAAGAACGGTTCGGGAGGCAGCCGGCTGTCGGCGAGCTGGGCGAGCTGAAGCCATCCGGTGAGCAGGCGGTCCAGCGCTTCGGTCTGGTCCGAGTCGGACTCCTCGGCCAGGCGGACGGAGGCGTACTCACGCAGCAGGTCGTGCATCCGGTACCGGGGTTCGCCGGTAGCGTCCACGCCCAGCGGCGTGAGCAGGGACCGGCTGGTCAGATCGCCGACGACATCGGTCTCCTGGTCGGACTCGGCGTCGCCGAGCAAGGCGCCGACCACCCATCCGGCGAAGTCGGACGGGCCGAGCAGGGCCAGCAACCGGAACGCCCGGCGGAGCCGTTCGGGCAAGGACTCGTAGCTGGACGCGATACTCGCCCGCACCGACAGATCGCCGGCCTCCAGCTCACCGATCAGGCTGTTTCCCTGGGTGATTCTTCCGGCCATCGCCGAGACCGGCCAGGACGGCCGGGTGGCCAGCTTGGCGCCTACGATACGCACCGCCAGCGGCAGTGCCCCGCAGGCCCGCACCAGCTCCCGCGCCGCGTCCGGTTCGGCCCCGATCCGGCGCGGACCGATGATCCTGGCCAGCAAGCCGACCGCGTCGTCGGCGGTCATCGCCTCCAGCGGCACCAGGTGCGCGCCGTCCAGGCCCTCGAGCCTGGTCCTGCTCGTGACGATGAGCGCGCACCCGGCCGTGCCCGGTGTCACCAGCCGGACCAGGCCGGCGCTGGCGGCGTCATCGACCACCACCAGGATCCGTCGCCCCGCCAGGCGCGACCGGTAACACACGGCCCGTTCGGCATCACCATCGGGGATACCGGAGCCGTCCACGCCGAGCGCGCGCAGGAGTTCCCCGAGAACTTCGCCGGCGGTCCGGGGCCGCGCCGACGATCCAGTCAGCTCCACCCAGAGCTGGCCGTCGGGGAACTGGTCCCTCAGCTTGTGCGCGATGTACAGGGCCACGGCGGTCTTCCCGGCGCCCGGCGGCCCGGAAATCGCCACCACGGGCACCCCAGGATGATCGCCCGCCGAGACGGCGCCGACGATGCGCTGGCACTCCGCCTCCCGGCCGGTGAAGTCCGCCAGCGCGGCCGGAAGCTGGAACACCGGTGGCCAGCCGTCACCGGTGGCACCCGGCCTGGCCCGGGCGGGAGCCTCCTGGCGCAATATCTGGGCGTAGGCCTCGCGCACCGCCGGGCCCGGACGCACGCCCAGCTGCTCGTCCAGGCGCCGCCGCAGCTCATGGTATTCACGCAGCGCCTCCGCCTGCCTCGCGGCACCGCTCAGAGCCGTCATCAGTCGCGCGTGCGAGGCTTCGTGCAGGGGATCCCGGGCGGCCAGCGCCCGCAGATGAGGCAGCACCCGATCCTGCCACCCGTCAGTAGCCAAGGCCGCGGAATCGGCGTACTCCAGCACCACCGCGGCTAGCTCATCAGCCAGCGCCACCACCGCGGGATGCCCGCGCAGGGCATCGACATCCGCCAGCGGTTCCCCCCGCCACAAGGCCACCGCCCGTTCATACGCACGGCAGGCCCGATCCGCATCACCGGCCGTGCAGGCCTGGCGCGCGCTGTCGACCAGCCACCGGAACTCCAGCAGGTCCAGCTCATCCGCGGTCGCCTGCAAGCGGTAACCGGCCCCGTCGCTCGCGGGCAGGTGCACCCTCCCGCCCGCCCCGACCGGGTCAAGAACCGATCGCAGCCTGCTGATGTAGGTCTGGACGATGCCCGCAGCCCTGGTGGGCGGCTGGTCACCCCATAGCACATCGATGATCGACTCTCGCCGCACCGGCGAACCGTAGCTGAGCGCCAACAGCCCCAGGACCGTGCGCTGGCCAGCCGCGAGGGCTCGGATTTCCGTCCCGGCCTGCGCGATCAGCATCGGGCCTAGCACCCGGATGCGGAGGCCGGCCCCGAGCGGGCCTGAGCTCATCGGGTTTAAACGAGCGCTCACGAAAGCATCGCCGCCCTCACCAATGGGGCCATCCGGCGGCCGGTTCAGAGCGCGGACAGGTACTCGCGGGTTCAATGCTGAGCTCCAGTCAGGCCAACCCAAGCACGTGCGATCGTCTGGTTACGACAGGTTACGACTTATTAACTCGCTTTTGTATACATATCACCAAGAATTCATGATCGGATCAGTGCGAGCGGGCCTTGAACCGTCCGGCCCGCGACCAGCCCAGGCTGGGAGCCCGGAGCAGGCCGGGACGCACTTCAGCATCAGTGACAGAAGATGTCATGACCTTGTCATGCCGCCAGTACTTTGCTCGGTTGGGGGGTCGGATCTGGGCCTCTGTGAGGGATCATGTTCGATCTGGCGGTCCTCGGCGACCCGACGGTGCTGCACTGGCGCGGTCAGCGCGTGACGTTGCGCCCGATGGAGCGGGTGGTGATTCTCGCGCTGGTGTGCGCGAAAGGCTATTCGCTGACGGCGCTGAAGCTGGCGCGCCAGTTGTATGGCGATGACCGGCGAGAGGGAGCCGCCCGGACGACGGCCAGTCACGCCGCGCACATCCGCAAGGCCCTGCGCGCGGTGGTGGGCAACGACCGGGCGCTGGTCAGCGACACCGTGCGGGGCGGGGTGGCGTACCGGCTGGACATCGCCTCCGACTGCGTCGACGCGGTCCGGTTCGAGCGGCAGGCGGTGGCCGGGTGCCGCCAGTTCCAGCAGGGTCTGCACGAGGAGGCGGCGGCCACGCTGGATGCCGCGCTGAGCCTCTGGCGCGGCGCGCCGTTGTCGGACGCGGCGGACTGGCCGTTCGCGTCCCCGGAGATCGCCCGGCTGCAGAACCTGCACCGGGCGGCGCTGATCACCGGCCTGGAGGCCCGCATCGCCGTCGGCCGACCATGGGAGGCCGTCGGTGAACTGGAAGGCCTGGCGGCCCACCGGCCCGACGACGGCAAGGTCTGGCAGCTGCTGATCACCAGCTTGTACCGCAGTGAGCGTGACGCGGAAGCCGCGGCCGCGTGCCACGACGGCATCAGGGCGTTTCAATTGCGGGGTCTCGACACCGCCAGGCTGGAAGCCCTCCAGCACGACGTGCTGACCGGCTCGCTTCCACACTAGTTCCACACGCCGTGCGCAGGCGCGTCCCTAAAGTGGCCTCGCTGAACAGCCCAGCGAGGGATGGGACGGCGGAACTGTGCTGACCAGGACCGGGCGCATAAGGATACGGCTGGCCGCGGGGGCCATCGCCATCGCCGCCGCGGCGGGGGCCTGGGCCCTGTGGCCGGCGCCGACTCAGGTACCGCAAGCTCGTCATTACCTGAACGTCTCGGCGTGCCTGCTGACCGGCCCGGGTGGGATCGCACCCGGCACAACAGCGGCACCGGTATGGACGGCGATGGAGTCCGCGTCGCTGGCCACCCACGTCATGGTGTCCTACCTGTCTGACACCGGTCCGACTGACGTCGGGCCGATGCTCAACACGCTGATCGAGCGGCAGTGCGGCGTGATCGTCGCCACCAGCGACGCCGCTCCCAACGTCCTGGCAGCCAGCCAGACCAACCCGCACCAACATTTCCTGCTGGTCACCGCCCCGGGTACCGCCGCGGTAGCCGGGACGCCGAACACCGCCGTCGTGCCACAGGCTGAGGCGGCCGGGCGGATCGACAACGTGATCCGCTCCCTGGCCGCGAACGCCCCATCGCCCGGGTCCTGACCGCCCGGGTCTGCTCAGGCCCTGATCCGCTACGTGTTGTCCTTGGGAGTCGAGCATGTCGGCTTGGTTGTCTGGGCGCGGCCGGAGTCGCGGCCCGGCCTGGTCTCGGTCGTGGCTGCGTGTGGTGGCATTCGCGACGGTGGCGATGTGGTGCGTGGTGGTCAGCGTTCCAGGTGCCTCGGCGACGCCGGCCGCCACCGCCAACGGGGTGCCGTCACCGAAGATGTTCGGGTACGCGGCCGGGCCCGCGGAGCGCATCGGGACTGCAGCGGGCAGGGCGCATGACGTGCCAGCCTCGGCGACGCAGGCTCACCTGACCCTGGGAGCTCTCGGCGGACACCCGGCGCCGGCCCCGGCTCAGGCTCCGCCGCCGGTGGGTTCCCGGACGCTGGTGGTCACCGGCTCGGCGCCGATGGCGGCGGGTCAGCTGGTCCTCGGGTCGGCGTCCGGGGGTTCCGCGCAGCCCAGCGCGTCGCCATCCCCGTCGCCCTCGGCTTCCTCGACGACTTCGGCCTCGCCGACCCCTTCGGCCTCGCCGACCCCTTCAGCCTCCCCGTCGCCTTCGGCTTCCGAGTCACCCTTGCCCAGCGCGTCGGCACCGTCGCCTGCTGGCGCACCGGCCTCGCTGACCGCGCTGATGCAGGGCGGCGGCACCGATAACGCCTCCTACAGCGTGGCGTCGAGCTTCGACACGGTGCCGATGGCTGATCAGACGGGCCGGATCGCGGTGACCGTGACCAACACCGGGACCAACACGTGGACCGGATACGCGCTGGGTTCGCAGGTGTTCCCCTCTGGGGATACCAACGGCACAGGAACCCCGCTGACCACCGGCGCGAACGTCGGGATCAGCGCGACCGTGGCGCCTGGCAGTAACGCGACAGTGGAGAGCGTCACCCCGGCGGAGAATCCCGGATCGTACGAGATCTGCTGGGACATGGTGAGCGCCTCGGGAACGTACTTTTCCGCCGAAGGCGGGAACGAGTACTGCGCGCCGTACACGATCCAGCAGTACCCGCCCGCGATCAACGAGCAGGAGCCGCTGCCCGGCACCGACGTGGACTCCCAGACTCCCGAGCTGAGCGCGTCGGCGGTCGTGCCAGGCGGGTACCCGGCCAGCCCGGACTTCTCCTACGCCTTCCGGATCCTCAACGGCCCCAACCCCAGCACCGCGACGGTGGTGGCGTCCTCCGGGTGGGTCGCGAACAGCGGCAGCAACTGGACCTCGGCCACCAATCTGACCTGGGGGACCACATACTACTGGCAGGTCACGGTCAGCGACCTGGTCCCCCCGCCGTCGCTAACGGGCTCGGGGATCACCTGGACGACCCCCATCTCGTTCGTGGTCGGGAACGCCCAGCCGGCGGTCTCCGGTCGGCTCGGCGATACCTACCAGGCCGACGACGGAAACCCGATCATGACCTCCGACCTGGGCAGCACCGACTACAGCGGGTCCGGTAAGACCGTAGATCCGCGCACCGGAAACGTCTCCCTGCAGGCGACCGACGCCGGCGTGGCCACCGTGGGCCCGGCCCTGTCGATCGACCGGACCTACAACTCGCTGGACCCGCGCACGTCACAGGCGCTGGGGGCGGGCTGGTCGTCGGTACTGGACATGTCGCTGGTCCCGGACCCCGACGGGTCGGGGGCGCTGATCCTGACCGAGGCGGACGGGGAGCAGGTCCGGTTCGCCAAGAACTCCGCCGGAGGGTACGCGCCACCGCAGGACATGTATGCGGTGGTCGCGGCGGTGAGCGGCGGCGGGTTCTCGGTGACCGACCAAACCGGCTCTACCTACGACTTCACGCAGGCCAACGGGTCCAACTGGCTGATCTCGCAGATCACCGACAACACGGGGAAAGCCGAGACGTTCAGCTACAGCTCGGGCGTCCTGACCACGATCACAAACACCACCTCTGGGCGTGCGCTGCACCTGACCTGGTCCACGCCCAGTGGCGCCGCATACCCGCACGTGGCCACGATCTCGACCGACCCGGTCACGGCAGGCCAGCAGGGAACCGCGCTGACCTGGACCTACGGCTACCAAGGGGACCTGCTGACCTCCGTGTGTCCGCCGGGGACGACCACCGCGTGCACCACCTATAGCTACATCACCAACGGCTCGCACGCCCCGACGTCCGTGCTGAACGCCGACCCGACCAGCTACTACCGGCTGGACGAACCGGCCGGCGCAACGGCGGCCGTCAACCAGATCCCGGCCGACGACCAGACCACCGTCGACCCCCCGGCGGACGAGTTCGGCACCACCCCGGGCGTGGCCGGCCCGGTGGCGGGCGTGACCGCGACCGGCTTTAACGGGACCAGCTCCTTCATCCCGCTGGACGGCGCGTGGTGCACGACGCCGGGCCAGGCGAGCTCCTGCAAGAGCATTTCCGACACCGGCCGGGTACTCACCGGCGGCGCCACTGACAGCCTGGCGGTGAGCCTGTGGTTCAAGACCAGCGCCGCGTCCGGCGTCCTGCTTGGCCTGACCGGAGCCTTGCCCTCCAACTGCGGCTCGTTGTGCACCGGCACCCCTGCCACACCGCTGCTATGGATCGGCAACAACGGCGACCTGCAGGGCTACGCCGGATCCAAGGCGATGTCGTCGCCGGCGGCGGTCGACAACGGCGCCTGGCACCAGGCGGTGCTGATTCCCGGCCAGGCCCTGTACCTGGACGGCGCGGAGGTCGCCACCTCCACGGCAGGCTTCACCGCGCCTACCAGCGGGTACGCGCTGCTTGGCGCAGGCACGATCGCGGAGAACGCGTACTACTCGTCGTGGTCCTACTTCAACGGGTCGATGGCTGACGTGTCGATCTACCACGACCAGCTGCCCAGCGTAGGGACGGTCGCCGCGCAGTACGCGGCCGAAACCCACCCGGCCGCGGAACTGACTTCGGTCACCAGCCCGGCCGGGCGCACCGAGTTGTCCGCGACCTACGACACGGTCAACGACCGGGTCAGCTCGCTGACCGACGACGCCGGGGGGGCATGGAATTACAGCGGCCCGGTGTCGGGCGCCTCCACGGCCGCCTACGACGGCGCCGTGCTGGGTTCTTCGCCCGAGGACTTCTGGCCGCTCAACGACACCTCGGGCCCGCTGGCCCAGGACCTGGTCGGCTCGGCGGCCAACTCCGCCAGCCCGCGCCCGCCGGCGACCTACTCCAACGTCACCCTGGGCGCGGCCGGCCCAGCCGGCTTCGCGAACGGGAACGCGGCCAGTTTCAACGGAAGCACGTCGCAGGTCAGCATCCCCGGCGGCTATTTCGCCGGCACCGGCGCCGAGGCCGTGGAGCTGTGGTTCAGCACGAAATCGGACGGGACCCTGCTGTCGTCCAGTTCCCCGCAGAACGGCGGCGAGCCAATGGCGCTCTGGCTCTCTACTGATGCCGCAGATTACGGTGCCGGTTACTGCCTGGAAGGAATGGTCGGCAGCACGCTCGTCGCCGACGATTATGTAGGTTTCTGCGAATCGGCGAACGTCGCTGACGGCAAGTGGCACCAGGCGATTCTCACGCTAAGCCCGCCGATCACGTGCCCGACGGGATCGTACACGTGCAAGCCGGGGTCGGTCAGCGAGACCGCGACCTTGTACGAAGACGGCACGTCGATCGCCACCGCCCAGATCACGCCTGGCTCCGCGTCCGCCACCGGGTACACCGCCTACCTCGGTACCGGACCGAAGGACCCCCAGCCCGGCCAACCGGACGGCCCGTTCAACGGGTCGATCGCCGACGTGTCCTTCTACTCCGGCCAGCTCGCCTCCACCGACGTCACCAGCCACTACGACGCCCTGGAGAGCCAGGACTTGCCGTCCGGGGTGACGACGTCCGCGGTCCCGCCAGTCAACACCCAGACCGTCACGGTCACGAACCCGGTCGGCGCGACAAGCGAGTACATGTACGCCAGCGGGTCGCTGGTGCGACTCACCAATGTACTCGGCGGCGTGACCTATTACGGGTACGACGCGGCCGACCGCGCGTCGACGGTTACCGACCCGGAGGGCGACAGCACCTATACGACCTTCGATGCGCACAACAACGTGACGTCGGTGACCACATGCGCGGCCATCAATAACTGCCAGACCTCCTATGCGTCCTATTACGAGGACCTGGCCAACCCGCTTGATCCGCGCAACGACCAGGTCACCGACCAGCGAGGCCCCAGGTCCTCCTCGCCTACCGACCCCACCTACGACACCATGACCAGCTACACGCCCTTGGGCCAGATCGCGGCGGCCACGTCACCGGCGACCAGCGCGTGCCCGTCGGGTTGCAAGACGGCCTACGCCTACACCGCAGGCACGGAGGCCGCAATCGGCGGCGGGACCGAACCTCCCGACCTGCTCGCCTCGGTCACCTCCCCTAGAGGGGGCGTGACCAGTTACGCCTACGACGCGGCCGGCGACGTCATGCAGGTGATCAACCCGCTGGGGCTCGTCACCAAATACACCTACGACAACCTGGGCCGCGAGCTGACCCAGACGCAGGTCTCCGACTCCTACCCGGCGGGGCTCACTATCAGCTACACCTACGACGGCCTTGACCGGCCGGTCACGGTGACGGACCCGCCGGTGACCGACCGGGTGACCGGCGCGGTGCACACCGAGGTAACCAGCTATACCTACGACGCTGACTCGGACGTACTGACCGCCACGGTCAGCGACACGACCGGCGGGGATCCGTCCCGGACCACCACGAATACCTACAACTCCCACGGAGAGCTGGCTTCGGTCACCGACCCGCTGGGCAACACGATCTCCTACACCTACGACCCGCTCGGCGACCGGGCCACCGAGACAGCCCCGGACGGGCAGGTGACCGCCTTCGCTTACAACGCCAGCGGAGATCTCGCGTCCACCACGGTCGAGGGCTACACGGGCAACCCGAGCAACCCGATACCGCCGGAGAACCTGGTGGAAGAATCCCGGGCCTACGACCCGGCCGGACGGCTGGCTTCGGTCACGAACGCCATCGGGACGACGACCTACTACACCTACTACGACAACGACCAGGTCGCGTCCTCCTACGTCGTCGTCGCCGGGAGTACCCAGGAACAGCTGGTGACTACCTACGGCTACGACGCAGCCGGGGACCTGGTCACCCAGACCGAATCGGGCGGCCTGGTCACCGACAGCGCCTACAACGCCGCCTCCCAGCTGGTGTCCCAGACCCAGGACCCATCCGGTACCGACCTGACCGGCACGGCCAGCTACGACGCCGACGGGAACGTCGTCGCCCAGACCTTGGCCCAGGGCGGAAGCACCCAGACCGTAACCGCGACCTACAACGCGATGGACCAGGAGCTGTCGCAGACCATCCAGGACGGTTCGACGAACCTGACCACCACCTACACCCGGGACGAGCGCGGGCTGGTCACCTCCGTAACCGACCCGGACGGAAATACCACACTCATACAGGACGACCAGGCGGGCCGTCCGGTCGTGGCGACCGGCCCGGCCGTGCCGACGCAGACCGGCAACGGTGCCGCGCCGGTCACCGCCAACCCCGTCGTCACGGTCGGCTACGACACCTTCGGCGATCAGGTCGAGTCCGCCGACGCGGACGGCAACGTCACCACCGCCGCCTACGACACCGACGGCCAGGAGATCTCGGTCACCGATCCCTCCTACACCCCACCCGGATCCAGCACGCCGGTCAACGGCACCACCACCATGGCCTACGACGGCGTGGGTCAGGAAACCAAGGTCACCGACCCGTTGGGCCACGTTACCCAGTTCAGCTACGACCAGCTCGGCGACCTGGCCAGCCAGACCGACCCAAATGGCGGGGTGTGGACCTACACCTACGACCCAGCCGGCCAGCAGACCAGCGTCACCGACCCGACCGGCGCGCAGACGCAGGCTACCTACGACGGCCTCGGTCACCTGATCACCACCACCGACCTGGTCCGGCAGAACACCTCCGCCGCCTACACCACCACCTACGGCTACAACGCCGCGGGCGAGCAGGTCTCGCAGACCGCGCCCACCGGTGTGACCACGACCTCGGCCTACAACCCCATCGGCGAGGTGATCTCCAGCACGGACGGTGCCGGGAACACGACCAGCTACGCCTACAACCTGGACGGGAACCTGACCAAGACCACCTCGCCGGACGGTACCGCCGTGACGCTCAGCTACGACCCGGCCGGCCGACCGACCGGGATCTCGCAACTCAACGCGACGGGAACGGTGCTGCGTTCCGCGTCGGTCGGCTACGACGCCGACGGGAACATCACCTCGGCGACCGACTTCCGCGGCGACACCTCGACCGCCACCTATGACGCGACGGGCCTCCTTCTGTCCCAGACCCAGCCGGTCTCGTCGGGCAATTCCATCACGGTCAGCTACGGATACGACCTGAACGGGAACCTCACCGCGCTGACCGGCGGGAACGGTAACACCACCTATACCAGCTACAACTCGCTCGGCTTGCCGCAGACCGTCACCGAGCCGTCGACCGCGGCTTACAGCGGCGCGGTGAACTCGACCACGACCGGCATCTACGACGCCAACGGCGACCTGGTCACGCAGGACCTGCCGGGCGGCGTTCAAATCAACAGCAGCTACGACGCGCTGGGCGACCTGACCAGCCAGTCCGGCTCTGGCGGCAGTGCGCCGACCGCGACGCGCACCTTCACCTATGACACTGCGGGGCGGCTGCTGACCGCGGCGACCAGCGCCGTCGGCACCTCCGGCACGCCCGGCTACCAGCCGGCCACCTCCGAATCGTTCGGCTACGACGACCGGGGCCTGCTGCTGTCGGCGTCCGGGTCGGCCGGCACCTCCACGTTCACCTATAACGCCAGTGCCCAGCTCGCCTCGGCCACCGACGCCGCAGGCACCTCTACGTATACCTATGACGGCGCCGGGCGGCTAGCCACCGACACCGACGCCGCCTCCGGTACCACCGGTACCTACAGTTACAACACCCTGGGCCAGGTCACCCAGATTTCCTACGGGACCGGCAACGACACCCAGAGCTTCGGATACGACAGCATGCACCGGCTGACCTCCGACACCGTCGCCACCGCCGGCGGCACGCAAGTCGCCGCGATCGACTACGGCTACAACGCCAACGACGATCTCACTTCGATGACCACCAGCGGCCTGGCCACCCCGGGCGGCGGCAACGGCACGGTCAGCAACTCCTACGGCTACGACCTAGCCGACCGGCTCACCTCCTGGACGGCCACACCGGCCGCCGGGTCACCGACGACCCAGACCTACGGCTACGACGCCGACGGCAACCTGGTCAACGACAACGGCGTCACCCAGACCTACGACGCCCGCGACGAGCTGATCTCCGACAGCAACGGCAACACCTACACCTATACCGCCGACGGCGACCTGGCCAGCGAGGTCAGCTCGGGCGGCACGACCTCGACGTCCACCACCGACGCCTACGGTCAGCAGATTACGTCTGGATCGGCGTCGTCCTACGCCTACGACGCCTTGGGTCGCCTGGTGACAGCCCAGAACTTGTCTCTTGGCACCACCATCCCGCTGACCTACGACGGGATGACCGATCAGGTTGCATCCGACTCCTCGGAGACCTACTCGCGAGACCCGGCCGGCGCGATCGTCGGGGTCGATACTGCCGCCGGGAAAACGCTGGCACTCGTCAACCAGCATGGCGACCTGTCCGGAGTGTTCGCCGCGACCGGGACCAGCCTGACGGGATCCACCACCTACGGCCCGTGGGGCCAGGTCCTCGCCACGACCGGACCCGCGATCCAGCTCGGCTACCAAGGGCAGTGGACCGACCCCATTACCCAGCAGGTGGACATGGGCGCGCGGTTCTACCGGCCGGGCAACGGCGGATTCGGCAACCAGGACACCTACTCCGGCGGCGAGGGCGGCGCGGCGGTCACCGACAACCTGCATGCGTACGCCGACGACAACCCCATGTCGATCGCCGACCCCACCGGCCACTCCCCGTCCTCGCAGGGCGGGACCGGCACCGTCACCGAGGGCGAGGTGCAGGCCGCCGCTGGCCGCCTCGCCGAGGCCGAGCAAGTCGCCGCCCGGGCCAAGGCCGCCGCCAGCAGCGCCGAGAACGCCGCGGCCGCTGCCAAGCGCGCCTCGTCAGCCGACGCCACGCAGGCCCGCGAACTCAACAGCCAGGCATCCGCGCTGAAGGCCCAATACAACAGCATCAGCGCGGAGGCTAGTGCGGACTTCGCCAAGGCCGGGACCAAGGAAGCGGCCGCATCCGACGACCAGCTCGCCATCGACGCCCTCCAGCAGCATCTGTATAAGACAGTCCCGAACATGGTGACTGAACTCCGCTGGGTGTCGGTCACCACAAGCCAACGGGTCCAACAGTGCACTGAGGTCCTGACCCTGAACGGATTCATGACGAGGTACTGCATATGGACCACGCAACAGTCCAGCAAGTTGCAGCTGGAACAGGTCACGGTCCAGAAGGGCACGAAACAGGTAAAAGACCAGACCGTCGAAGGAAACATCGAGAAATATAAGTCCGCTGAGGACACGGCGGACACCGCGGCGGCGGCCGACAATGCAGCAGGCAAGTCCCTGCAGGCCAAGGCCAACACCCTCTTCGGGGAGTGGCAACAGGCCGAAGAGGAGGCAGCCGCCGCGAAAGGCCAGGCCTCGGACGCCGCAAGCTACGCCGCCGAGGAACAGGCCACAGCCGTAGAACGGTCCCAGGCCGCTGCCGCCGCCGAGGCTGCGGTGACAGCGGCCGAGCAGGAGTACACCTCCCTAGAAGGAGCCTACGAGCGCCAGCAGCAACAAGCCAAGGGCAACCAGAAAGGCAACGGAAAGGGGAAGCCCAAGACCCCGCCTACGGCCCCGCCACCAGACACCGGCCCGCCGCCAGCCCCGCCCACGCCCCCGGACACAAGCCCTCCCGACACAGGCCCCTCGGGCACCCCGCCCGACAACGGTCCCCCGACCGCCCCGCCCTCGCCCCCGGACACCGGTCCCCCGAGGAGGCCACCAACGGACCAAGGATCCGCAGGAGACACTGGCGTCAGGTTCATAGCCCATCCAAACGGTGAGGTGATCCCCGTTCCTGAAGGCGCGGAAGGCCCACTGCCGGTACGGAGCGGGAACGGCTTCCAGTTCACTGGCGGCAGCGGTGGCGACCCGCTCGATCCCCGCGTGACGGGTGTCCGTGTGATGGACCCGGTGACATCAGGGAAGTATCCTTACGCGAACGGCTACGTGTCGTACTCCAACGAGAGTGGCCAGACAGTGAATCCCTTCAACGGCCAGACAATCGCCCGGTCAGACCCGTTCTGGCATTGGGAGTGGAGGCCGTGATCACGCCACGTGATCTGCTCGCGGGCGCTTCGGTGACTGCCCTATTGGGCAGCCCGGAGATGGATCCGCTCACTGAGAAGGACGCTCTGGTAGGCGCACCCCTGGTTGAAGCAGTCTTGGACCCGGTGAACATGCGCGTCGGCTTGCTATTCGATCTTCGTGTTGCAGAGCAGCTGCGGATGGCTAACACCGGGCTGATCATCCTGGGCGGCGTTGAGGCCTTCGAGTGGCGAACCGAGCGACGCTCTACCGCTCGCACGTCGTGGAATGTTGACGCTTCAGTGCCGTCCAATAACGAAGGGGTGATCAATCTGAGGTTGATCTTTTTCCCTTCCGCCGAACTGACTCTGGTGGCCCGGAGCGCGGCGTTCTTCGCGGGCGAGGTGCCGGGCCTGCCGGATACGCCGCCGGATTTTGGTGGCAGTGATGCAGAGGTTGCTGCGGCGATGGCCTCGATGGAATCGCTGTTCGAGCCGAACCAGGCGACGTTCATCGAGTCTCTTGCCTGACTCCCGTGCTGGCCCTTGAGGTGGGTGGGAGCCGGGTTGCTCTCGGCTGAGTTGGGCGGGCTTCGCGGCCCGATCCCGGCTGAAACTCGCTCCCTCTTACTTCTCTATCCTCCCGGTGCCGTGATTGACGTCATCGGCGGCCCGCGCCCGTTCCGAGCACCGATGAAGTGCCAGCGAGCGCCCGGTCCAGGGAGTCGTGGATCCTCAACGGTCATTGCCGTACCGGGACCTCCCCGCCCGTCGGCGCTGCCATTCAAACCGCTCATTGCAACGGTGAGGGGAGCGTGACGCAGGCGGGGCGAGCCCGCCACCGCCGGTTCCGGAGATGGAGAAGAGTTTGCTGGCGGTGCTCCTAGCCGCTGAGGGTAGATCTTCGGCGACCGGGCGATCTTCGATGCGGCAAGCCGGGATGCCGGAGGGTCGTGCGACGTCGGATCAGAACACAGTGCCGGGAGCCGGAACGCCGATCGGGCTGGGGAACTGCATGAGGCTCGCGCAGGCCTGGGCGAGCGGGGTAAGCACCGCGCGTAGTTCGGCCGTGGCCTGCTCGCCGAGGCGGGTCCAGGGGCGGGCGGCGGCCCGGTCGGTGGCGTCTTCGATGGCCGCGTGCGCGTCCAGGCCTTCGCTGGTGAGCTTGCCGTCGGCGTTCAGCAGGCCGCGGTCGGCCAGCCGGGCCTGGGCGGCGTCCCACTGCTCGTCGGTCCAGCCCCGGATCGGCTGCATGTCCTCCCGCCGCAGGTCCAGGCCGCAGCGCAGGACCACGGCCTCGCACCCGTCGAACCCGGCGGCGGCCAGCGCGGCGAAGTGACCATCGCCCCGGTGCTCGCGCGCCACGGTGGCCGCCTGCCACAGCCGGTCAAAAGACGCCGACGGCCCGTCCCCGGGATCGGGCAGCGCGGCGTTCGCCGCGGCCAGCACCCGGCCCGGGCAGTCCAGGTCGCCGATAACGCGCCAGAGCAGGTCGGCGCCGGCCGCCGCCTCGGTTTCCAGCCCGGTGAACAGGCCGCGCAGCGACTGCGCCGCGCCCGCCGCGCGGACGCGCAGCGCCTCCTCCGGCGAGATCAGCGCCCAGACCCCGGGGATTGCGCGGGCGACGAAGGCCGGCGAGAAGTTGAAGAACGACGCGGTGACCACGGCCGGGCTCGCCGGTCCGAGCGGCGCGGCGCGGCCCGCGAAGTAGCCGCGCCAGAACCCGCGCAGGCCGGCCTGCTCGAACGCCGAACGCGCCTCTGGCGAGAAATACGTCACCGCGTGGATCGGCTCGAACAGCGTCCACATCGACCGGGCCGTACGCGCGGCGTCAGCCATGACCGCCCCTTCCGTGAAGTCCGCAGGCTAGTGGCAGACGAGCAAGCTTAGCCGGGTGGCGCCCATTTCCTGGCAAACCGGACGGCCGCGCCGGGCCCGGCGATTTCCCGGCGCCCGTGGCTACCCTACGCCGGCCACGGCGGCACAGAATAAATAAGATTCTCCCGTCCCGCACCCATCCGATCCGACCTTGACTCCGAAGGGTGTCATGTGAACCCGAGCGACTCGGACGCGTCCCGGTTCAGATCGACGTCCACCGATAGGAGGGGAGAGCGGGACCTCGACGACCTGCTTGTCCACGTGGCGCGTGGCGACCAGGTCGCGTTCGAAGCCATCTACGACCGGTTGGCCGGACCGGTGTACGGGGTGGTCCGCAGGGTTCTCCGCGATCCGTCGCAGTCCGAGGAGGTAACCCAGGAGGTCCTCCTGGAAGTGTGGCGGAACGCGGCGCGGTTCGACCCGGCGATGGGTGGCGCGGCGACGTGGGTCCTGACGATTGCCCACCGCCGCGCCATCGAC
>Ga0187810_10000291_pt1 | contig 20954 bp, 16 predicted proteins | sample NC_wetland_sal_i_9_FD_132963 | JGI IMG/M metagenome (GOLD analysis project Ga0187810, IMG submission 132963) | Wetland sediment microbial communities from Neuse River Estuary, North Carolina, USA - ASW_5 | ecosystem: Environmental > Aquatic > Freshwater > Wetlands > Sediment | place: USA: North...
CGCATATTTCGCCAGGTGCAGGCCGAAATGGCCGAGGTTGTTGGGATCGTAGATCGCCTGCGCCTGGGTGCGCAGCACGACGTCGTTCATCACCTGCTCGTGCGGACCGCCCTTGGCGTTCGCCAGGATGCGGTTGAACACGGACGGCTGCATGACCTGACCCTTGGCGAAGTTCATGCCGATGGTTTTCAGATAATCGGAGAAGGCGAAGATCTTTTCCTTCGAGGGCTCCTCGTGGATGCGGTAGATCAGCGGCGTGCGCGCCTTCTCCAGCGTTTCGGCCGCGGCCACATTGGCGAGCACCATGAACTCTTCGATCAGGCGCATGGATTCGAGGCGCTCGCGGAAAGCGATGGACTTGACCTTGCCGTCGGCGCCGATCTCGATGCGCCGTTCGGGCAGGTCGAGGTCCAAGGGATCGCGCGCCGACCGTTCCTTGACCAGCGCCTGATAGGCCGCCCAAAGGTCCGCCAGCGTGCGCTTGGCCACGGGCGAGAGCGCGGCGTCCGCCTTACCGTCGAAGGCGTGCTGCGCCTGGGCATAGGTGAGCCGCGCCGCGGAACGCATCATGCCGCGCAGGAATTCGTGGCGGCGCTTGCGCCCGTGGGCATCGAACACCGTCCGCACGGCCAGGCACGCCCGGTCCACACCCTCCTTCAGCGAGCAGAGATCGGCGGAGAGCTTGTCCGGCAGCATGGGCACCACGCGATCGGGGAAATAGACCGAGTTGCCGCGCTTGTAGGCTTCGCGGTCCAGCGCCGAGCCAGGGGTTACGTAATGCGCCACGTCGGCAATCGCCACCAGCGTCACATGCCCGCCCTTGTTGGCGGGATCGGCGTCGGGCGCCGCCCATACCGCATCGTCGTAATCGCGCGCGTCTTCGGGATCGATGGTGACGAGGGGAATATCGCGCAAGTCCGTCCGGCCGCGCGGATCGACCGCGCCCGCACGCGCCACGTCGTCGAGGACCTCTTTGGGAAATTCCGTCGGGATGCCGTGGGCATGGATGGCGATCAGGCTGACGGCTTTCGGCGCATCCATGCTGCCGATGCGCTCCACCACGCGCGCGCGGGGAAAGCCCGACGCCCGCCCGGCGATGGGCTCGGCCATCACCAGCTCGTTGTTTTCCGCCCCGCCGCGGTCGTGCGCATCGACGCTGAATTCGGTCCGGGACTTGCGGTCGATGGGCGCGATGCGGATGCTCGATCCGGAAATGCGCACGACGCCCAGCACTTTGTGGGCGCTGGCGCCCAGCCGCTTGATGACCCGCGCCTCGAAGCCGTTTTTCGTCTCGCCGAGCTTCGCCAGGATGCGCTCGCCGACGCCCAGCGCCTCTTCCGAGACGACGACGATTTGCGGCGGATCCTCGTTCGACTCCCAGCGCTGCGGGCGGGCGAGCAATTCGCCGTCGGGGTCCTGGCCGGTGATCTCCAGAATGCCGATCTCCGGCAAGGCGCCGGGCCGCGTGTAACCCTGCCGGCGGCTGCCTTTGAGCAGGCCTTCGCCTTCAAGTTCCTTCAGGACGCGCTTCAGCGCGATGCGGTCGGACCCCTTGATGCCAAGCGCGCGCACGAGATCGCGTTTGGTCGCGCCGGGATCGGCCGCCAAGGCCTCGAGCACGCGCTGCCGGTCGATCGGTGTATTTGCTTTGGGTCGGCTCAATTCATTCCCTCATGCGTCGACAGGCTCAGCATGAGGGTTCAGATAACCCCTCACCCTGAGCCTGTCGAAGGGTGAGGGCCGGGACTTGCCTATTCGGCGGCCGCTTTGGCCGGCTTTTTCTTGGCGACGGTCTTCGGTTTCGGCTTTGGCTTGGATGCCGCCTTGGCTTTTGCCTTCGGCTTCCTGGCTTCGGCTTTGGCTTTTGCCTTGGCGGCCTTTTCCGCCTTCTGCTTCTGCCTCGGCGATGGTCCCCTCGCGGCGCGTTCTAAGATCAACGCGATGGCCTGCTCCAGGGTGACCGTATTCGGATCGATGTCCTTCGGAACCGTGGCGTTGGTTTTGCCGTCCGTGACATAGGGACCGTATTTGCCGCGCATCAGTTTCACCGTCGCGCCCTCGGGCATGGCGCCGAGTTCCTTCAGCGGTTCGGGGCCGCGCGGCGCACGGCTGCGCGCCTTCTTTTCCGCCAGCACCGTGACGGCGTGGTTCAGGCCGATGGTGAAAACGTCGTCTTCCGATTCCAGCGAGGCGTACTGCCCGTTGTGCGCGACATACGGCCCATAGCGTCCGAAGTTTGCGGTGATCGGCTCGCCGGTCTCGGGATGCTTGCCGACTTCGCGCGGCAGCGACAGCAGTTTCACCGCCAGTTCGAGTTCGACGCCGGACGGATCGGTGCCCTTCGGCAGGCTGGAGCGTTTCGGCTTTTCGCCGTCGCCGAGTTGCACGTACGGTCCGAAACGCCCGCTCCGCAGCGAGACGTCCTCGCCGGTTTCCGGGAACTTGCCGAGCACCTTCGGCTCGCCGCTGCCTTCGCCGTTTTTCTGTCCGAGCTGGCGGGTGTAGCGGCAATCCGGGTAGTTGGAGCATCCGACGAAGGCGCCGAACTTGCCGAGCTTGAGGCTCAGGCGGCCCGTGCCGCACGTCGGGCACACGCGCGGGTCGGTGCCGGTTCCGTCCGGCGTGAAGATGTGCGGGCCGAGCAGCTCGTCCAGCGCATCGATCACCTGGGAGATCTTGAGATCCTTGGTTCCCGCGATGGCGAGCGAAAAATCGCGCCAGAAATCGGCGAGCAACTGTTTCCAGTTCAATGCGCCGGCGGAAACCTCGTCGAGCTTTTCCTCCAGATCGGCGGTGAAGCCGTATTCCACATAGCGTTCGAAGAAGCTCGTCAGGAACGCGGTGACGATGCGGCCCTTGTCCTCCGGAATGAAGCGGTTGCGGTCCATGCGCACATAGGCGCGGTCGCGCAGCACCGACAGGATCGAGGCGTAGGTGGACGGCCGGCCGATGCCCAGCTCTTCCAGCTTGTGTACCAGACTGGCTTCGGAATAGCGCGGCGGCGGCTCGGTGAAGTGCTGCTCCGGCAGTGTCTTCTCGATGGCGGCCGGATTGCCGGAGGAGATGCGGGGCAGGCGGGCCGAATCCTCGTCGGACTCGTCGTCGTGGCCTTCCTGGTAGAGCGTGAGGAAGCCGTCGAACAGCACCACGCTTCCGGTCGCGCGCAGGGTCACCTGCTTATCGTCGGAGACGACATCGACCGTCGTACGCTCCAGCTCCGCGCTTTCCATCTGGCTCGCCACGGCACGCTTCCAGACCAGCTCGTAGAGCTTGGCCTGATCGGCGTCGAGTCGGCGCGCCACGGATTCTGGCGCGCGGTGAAAACTGGTGGGGCGGACGGCTTCGTGGGCTTCCTGCGCGTTCTTGACCTTGCTGGTATAGGCGCGAGGCGCGCCCGGTACGTATTGCTTGCCATAGCGCTCGCCGATCATGGCGCGGGCTTCCTGGACGGCGCCGCCGTCCATGCTCACGCCGTCGGTACGCATGTAGGTGATGAGGCCGACCGTCTCGCCGCCGACGTCCACGCCCTCATAAAGCTGCTGCGCGACCTGCATGGTGCGCTTGGCCGAGAATCCCAGCTTGCGCGATGCCTCCTGCTGCAGCGTGGAGGTGATGAAGGGCGGGGCGGGGTGACGCTTGACCGGCTTGGATTCGACATTGCCGATCGCGAACTTGCGGCTGGCGATCGCCTCCACCGCACGCTTGGCGTCGGCCTCGCTCCCGATCGCGAGCTTGTCCAGCTTCTTGCCGTCGAGGTGGGTCAGGTGGGCCTTGAACGGGGTCGGAGCGGCGGTCTCGGAATAGCCCAGGACGTTCGCATCGATCGTCCAGTATTCCTGCGCCCTGAACTTTTCGATCTCGAGTTCGCGTTCGACGACCAGCCGCAGCGCCACCGATTGCACGCGTCCCGCCGAGCGCGCGCCGGGAAGCTTGCGCCATAACACCGGCGACAGGGTGAAACCGACCAGGTAGTCGAGCGCGCGGCGGGCCAGATAGGCGTCCACCAGCTCTTCGTTGATCGCGCGCGGATGGGCGATGGCGTCGAGCACCGCCTGTTTGGTGACGGCGTTGAACACCACCCGTTCGACGTGCACTTTGCCGAGCGCTTTGCGTTGCTTCAGGACCTCCAGCACATGCCAGGAGATCGCCTCACCCTCGCGGTCCGGGTCGGTCGCCAGGATCAGCTTGTCGGCGCCCTTGACGGCATCGACGATGTCCTTGATGCGCTTCTGGGCCCGCTCGTCGACGTGCCAGGACATGGCAAAGCCCTCATCGGGCCGCACCGACCCGTCCTTTGCCGGGAGGTCGCGGATATGGCCGAAGCTGGCTAGAACAGTGTAGCCGGGGCCGAGATACTTGTTGATTGTCTTGGCCTTGGCCGGGGATTCGACGACGAGAACATTCATCAGGGATGGAACTCAAAGCTCGTTGTGCACTGCGCATATGTAAGGAGGGCGGACACTGGGGGAAGCCCCGGAACGGTGTCAACGCGTGATTTGGTCGAAGCGACCTTACCAGTAGTTGCGTAACCGCATTTTGACCCCAGTAAACATAACTCATGGTTGCAAAGACGGCTATTTTACCTTAATTTGCGGGTCCCTGGATTGCCTTTGGTTTCATCATGTCATCACCGCGCCCCGCGTCCTACGGTCCCGCCGAAGCCGCCGACTACATCGGCGATATGCTTGTATCGCTTAGGAAAATTGCCGTTCAGAGCCAGTTGATGATGCTGGCGCATTTGATCGACCTGGCAGTTGTGGAAGCAAAATCTCACACCGACCAGGACACTTCGTTGCCCGGGTGACGGGTTAATTTTCCTGCCAGCTCCATTTCCAGCAGCACGGCGAGTACGGCCGGCGCCGGCGCGCCGCACAGGCGAATCAGTTCGTCGACCCGAACGGGGGCCGGTCCGAGGGCCTCGAACACCAGATTGCGCACCCGGTCGGCGTCCGATTCGTCAGGCACCGGTGCGTCCACGGGCTCGCCGGGAGTCTCCGCGAAGCCGCCGCCCAGGATGGGCTTCAAGACGGTCAAAACGTCGTCGGCGGTCTCGGTGAGCACCGCGCCCTCGCGCAACAGCCGGTTGGTGCCTTTCGCTCGCGGGTCGAGCGGGGAGCCGGGCACCGCGAACACCTCCCGGTTCTGCTCGAGCGCGAACCGCGCCGTGATGAGCGAGCCTGAGCCTTCGGCGGCTTCCACCACGATCGCGCCCCTGGCCAGGCCGGAGATGATCCGGTTGCGCCGGGGAAAATGGCGCGCCTGCGGCTGCTCGCCGAGCGGCATCTCGGAGACGATCGCGCCTTGCTTCTTCAAGCGGTCGTAGAGGCCCGCGTTCTCGGGCGGATAGATAATGTCGACGCCGCCCGCCACCACCGCACAGGTGCCGCTCGCCATCGCGCCTTCATGGGAGGCCGTGTCGATACCGCGCGCCATGCCCGAGACGACGATCAATCCGGCCTGGCCCAGATCCGTCGCCAAGCGTTGCGCCAGTTTGCGTCCCAGGGCCGAGGCATTGCGGGCGCCCACCATCGCGATCATCTCGCCGCGGAGAAGTTGGAGATTGCCAAGCGCGGAAATCACCGGCGGGGGCGTTTCGAGCGCGCCAAGACCGCGCGGATAATCCGCGTCGGCCGAGGCGATCAGCCGGCCGCCCAGCTTGGCGAGCGCATCGATCTCGCGCTGCGCCACGTCTTCGTGCGGCACTTTCGGGGGGGCGCCGCCGCCCCGTCGCGCCAGCCTCGGGACTTCGGCAATGGCCGCCGACGCCGATCCGAACCGCCTAACGAGTTGGGCGAAGGTGACGGGACCGACATTGGGCGTCCGCGCCAATCTCAACCATTGCACGCGTTCGCCGTCGGTGAGCCCTCCAACCATTTCAGGTGTCGCTTTTGCCAATGCGGATGCGCGGCTCGTGTCCGTGCGAAAGCCGATAGATGTTCTCGTGATGGGCGATGAACAGCACGATGGCGAGGACCAGCGTGAACAGGGCGTAGGTGAGGTTGCCGAACGCCATCGTATAGGCGGGGGCCAGGGCTGCGGCGATCAGGGCGGAAAGCGAGGAGTAGCGGGAGAGGAACGCGACGGCGAGCCAGGTGCCGATCACGAGCAGGCCGGTCGGCCAGAACAGGCCGAGCATCACCCCAAGAAAGGTCGCAAAACCCTTGCCGCCTTTGAAGCGCAGCCAGACCGGAAAGATATGGCCGAACACGGCCGTGAGCCCCGCGATCATCGCACCCTCGGGGCCCCAGAAATGGAAGCCGGCCAGCACCGCGGCCGCGCCCTTGCCGGCGTCGAGCAGCAGCGTCAGCGCCGCCGCCCACCTCTTGCCCGTGCGCAGGACATTGGTGGCGCCGATGTTGCCGGAGCCGATTTTGCGGACGTCGCCCAGGCCCGCCAACCAGGTGACGAGAACGCCGAAGGGCACGGAACCCGACAAATAGCCCAGGCCCGCACAAATAAGCGCATCCGGCCAACTGATCGCGATCATGCCGTTCATGTGCGGCTCTCGGCCGCGCGGTCATAGACGCGCTCGCCTCCGACGAACGTCATCACGGCGTGGCCCTGGAAGCGGCGGCCCTCGAACGGCGTGTTGCGCGCGCGCGAATGCAGCTTCTCGGGGTCCATCACGAACGGCACGTCGGGATCGATCAATACGAGGTCGGCAGGAGCGCCTTTCGTCAGCACGCCCGTGTCCAGCCCGAGGACCTTGGCGGGGGCGCTGGTCAGCGCCTTCAACACATGCAGAAGATCGCAGTCATTGTGGTGACAAAGCTCCAGCGCGACAGGCAGCAGCGTCTCCAGGCCGACCGCGCCGAAGGCGGCTTGCGCGAAAGGCTGGCGCTTGGTGTCGGCGGCTTGCGGATCGTGGCTCGACACGATCACGTCGATGATGCCGGCAGCCACGCCTTCCACCATCGCCTGGCGGTCGGCTTCGGAGCGCAGCGGCGGCTTCACTTTCATAAAGGTGTAGTAGGGGCCCACGTCGAGTTCGTTGAGTGCGAGGTGGTGGGCGGCGACGCCGCAGGTGATCGGCAGGCCCCGCTTTTTGGCGGCGGCGATCGCGTCGAGCGAGGCGCGGCAGGAGATCTGGGCGAAGTGGTAGCGGGCGCCCGTCAATTCCACGAGGCGGATGTCGCGTTCCACGATCATGGTCTCGGCCGCCGCGGGCGCGGCCGGAAGGCCGAGCCGCATTGCATATTCGCATTCGTTGACCGCGGTGCCTTCGGTCAGATCGGGGTCTTCCGCATGTCCCACCACCAGCACGCCGAAGGTGGAGGCATAGGCGAGCGCGCGGCGCAGCACGCGCGTGTTGGCGATGGTGCGATCGCCGTCGGTAAACGCAACCGCGCCGGCTTCCTTCAGAAGCCCCATTTCGGTCATCACTTCGCCCGCCAGATGGCGGGTGAGCGCCGCCATGGGCAGCACGCGTACGCGCGCCGTGGCTTCGGCCCGGCGGCGGATGAAATCGACCAGCGACGGCTCGTCGATCACCGGATCGGTGTTCGGCATCACGATGATGGTGGTGACGCCGCCCGCCACCGCCGCGCGGCTGGCCGATTCCAGCGTCTCGCGATGTTCGCTGCCGGGCTCGCCGGTGAACACGCGCATGTCGATCAGTCCGGGCGCCAGAACCAGGCCGCGGCAGTCGATCACTTCGGGATCGTTGCGGTCGACTTCGGCAAAAAGCTTCGGCCCGAGATCGGCGATCTTGCCGTTCTCGACCAGCAGCCCGCCGCGCGCATCGAGGCCGCTGGCGGGATCGACCAGCCGCGCGTTGCAGAACACGGTGCGCCGCGTGCTCATGAGTCTTCACCATTGCGCGCAACGCGCGCGGGACGCTCCCCGTCCGGAAGGCCGCGCGACAACGCGTCCAGCACCGCCATGCGGATGGCGACGCCCATCTCGACCTGCTCGCGGATCAGACTGACTTCGATGTCGTCCGCCACCGCGGAGTCGATTTCGACGCCCCGGTTCATCGGCCCGGGGTGCATGACGAAGGCGCCCGGCTTGGCGAAAGCGAGCTTTTTGCGATCAAGACCCCAGAAGCGGAAATACTCCCGCGTGGAGGGTACGAAGGCGCCGGCCATCCGCTCGAGCTGGAGGCGGAGCATCATCACGATGTCGGCGCCGTGCAAGCCTTCCTGCATGTCGGTGAAGACTTCGACGCCGAAGCGCGCGACTTCGGCGGGCATCAGCGTTTTGGGTCCCACGAGGCGAACGTGCGCGCCTACCTTGCTCAACAGGCGGATGTTGGACCGCGCCACGCGGCTGTGCAGCACGTCGCCGCAGATGGCGACCGTCAGTCCTTCGAAGCGGCCGCGGCGCCGCCGGATGGTCAGCGCGTCGAGCAGCGCTTGGGTGGGGTGCTCGTGGCTGCCGTCGCCGGCGTTGACGACGCAACAATCGAGCTTGCGGGCGAGCATGGCCGCCGCGCCTGAATCCTGATGGCGTACGACAAGGATGTCGGGCCGCATGGCGTTCAGCGTCGTGGCGGTATCGATCAGCGTTTCGCCCTTCGTCACCGACGAGGTGCGCACCGACATGTTCATCACGTCAGCGCCCAGCCGCTTGCCCGCCAGTTCGAACGAGCTTTGCGTCCGGGTGGAAGCTTCGAAGAACAGGTTGATGACCGTGCGGCCCTTGAGGCGGGGCGACTTTTTTTCCTTGGCGCGGCCGAGCGCGACATATTCTTCGGCCAAATCCAGCAAAGCCGTGATCTCGCCGACCGAAAGGCCTTCGATCCCAAGCAAGTGGCTGGTCTTCAGGATTGGTAGGGCAGCGGGTGCCGGGCTCATCAAAACCCGCTTATAGCAAGCCGGCAGGGCGCGGCAAGCGTTCCGGTCCCTTGGCCCACAATTTTAGGGGTGAGACGCGGTTTTGCCGCTCAGACCATAAGCGAGCAGCCCGGTCCATTCGTGGAATGCCATGTCGGCCTTTCCCAAGTTGTCCAGAGGCTCCCATGCGGCGCCCATCCCCGTGCGGCGCGTTTCGTAGTCGGTCGGCCAGGGGATCATTTTCCAATTGAGGCGGGCGGCAATCCCCATCGCGCGCGGCATGTGCGACGCCGAGGTGGCGAGCAGCCACACCTGTTCGTTGCGCGGCTTGGCAATGCGCTGCGAAAAAACGAAATTTTCCCAGGTATTCCTCGATTTGTCCTCCAGCAACAACCGCCCGGGTTGCAGACCCATCTGCGCGAAGATGTGCGCCGCCGCCGGTGCGTCGCCGTCGCCGCCGCCGAGTTCTCCCGAACCGCCGGAGAAGATCACGCGCGCGTTGGGGTATCGCCGCGCCAGTTCGAACGCCGCAACCAACCGCGGCTCGGAGGATGGATGTCCCACCACCCCGCGCGACTTCAACGTTGCGGAATCGAGGTCGCCGCCCAGGACCAGGATTCCGTCCACACGCGAAGGCCAGGCGGGTCTCGGGAAACGGTTTTCCAGCGGCCGGAGCGCCATCGCGCCGACCGGGATCACTCCAAATACGACGATGGCGACCGCCGATGCGACCGCGAAACGCCGCGCCAGTCGCACCTGCCCGCGCCAGAGCAATGCGGCCGTCACGAGCGGGAGCCAGATCACGATATGGCTCGGCGCAAACACGATCCAGAACAGCTTCGACAAAATGAAGAACATGACGGGTCTCCGCTATTTCCGGTCGGGCTCGGCGGCAACGTCTTCCAGCGACCGCCCCGCGGGCTCCGGCAGATACAGCAGCGAGATCATGGCGATCGGCATGGTCCCCAGGAGCACGATCAGCGCCGGGCCGTGGCCGCCCAGCAGATTGAACAGCGGGCCTTCGAGCGCGAGGCTGACGGCGCCGCACAGGATGCTCACGAGATAGCGCATCCCCGATACCGTGGCGCGGTAGGCGGTCGGGAAAATCTCCGCCGACAGGCCCGCATACAGGGAGTCGGCGCAGACGAAGCCGAGGAAGCCCAGTGCCCACATCGCGGAAACGTAGTGCCAGTGGATGCCGCTGTAGAGCGTGCCGAAGCCGACCATCGCCACCAGGCAGGCGCCGAAGATCACCGCCCGCCGCCCGATCCGGTCGCTCAGGCGTCCCGCCAATATGTTGAAGACCACCGCAACCAGGCCGCCCGACAGGATCACCATGCTGGTCTGGCCCGGCGTGAAATGCAGCACGCTCTGCATGTACTTCTGCCCGAACAGCGCCGCCGGCCAGATCGCAAAGCCGTAAGCCGCGATGGTCAGCATCATGATGCTGACGCGCCGCGGGTGCTCGTGCAGCAGCCGCCTCGACATGTCGATGGCGCCCGCGATGCGCGACGACAGCTTCTCGACTTCGTGCTCGCGTTCCTCGAAACGCCGGGTCTCCGGCAGGTAGCGGCGCAGATAGGCGACGAGGAAAAGCGGTACCGAGCCGATCACGTACATCGCCCGCCAGCCATAGGGCAGATAGGTGATCGCCGCGAACAGCGCCGCGGTGAAGCCGCCGCCCGCGTAGTACATCGCGGCCAGCGTTCCGTTGGCCCAGCCGCGAGCTTCGGCGCCCAATTCCTCCGCCACCACGACGTAGCACAGCATTTCCTCGGCATAGCCGAACAGGCGCGTGAAGGTCTGGCACCAGACGAACTGTGCGTAGTCCTGGGCGAAACCCGTGGCCAGCGTGGCGAGCGCCTGTCCCACGATGGTAAAGAGAAGCAGGCGGCGGCGTCCGAACAGATCGGCCGTCAGGGCCAGGACCAGCGCGGGAAGCGCGGCCAGCCGGATGAGGGAAACCGTGAGCCCGATCTTGTCCTCGGGAATGTGCAGGCTGGCTTGAACCTGGGGGACGGAGAAGCTGAAGACGTTGGTGTCGTAGCCGCCCATCAGGGCCGCGGCGCCGACCAGCAGGAACACGACCGCCTGCCGGTGTGTCATCGCCCCGGGCGGTCGCAGGCCGGGCGGAAGCCACCGCGTGTTCGCGGGCCTATCCTGCAACGCGGGTGCGCCAGTCATTCTCCCCCCAAGTGGCGCAAGCGGTCGAGCGCCCCCTGGAGAATATAGGCGGCGGCCATTTTGTCCACGACGGCGGCTCTGCGGCGCCGCGAGGCGTCGGCGTCGATCAGCGTGCGCGTGACCGCCGCGGTGGAAAGGCGCTCGTCGCACAAAAAGACGGGCACCGCCGATCGTGCCGCGAAGTTCCGGGCGAATGCGCGGGCCGATTGCGCCGACGGTCCGTCGCTGCCGTCCATGTTGAGCGGCAGACCGACCACCAACCCGCCGACGCCCTGTTCTGCGACCAGCGCGTCCAGCTTGTCCGAATCGGCCGTGAACTTGCCGCGCTTCCACGTTTCCATCGGCGTCGCCACGGTCAATAGGGTGTCCGACAGCGCGATGCCGATCGTCTTCTCGCCGAGATCGAGGCCAAGCAGGCGTTGGCCCGGCTGCAGCGCGGCCTTCAGAGCGTTCAAGTCGACGATCGCCATCCCCAGCGCTTTACCACCCACGCTCGGTTGCTTGCTAGGCCGTTGCCGTCAGACTAGCCTCGGAATCGGAAGGCGATTATGGACAACACCAACCGGTCACCAAGGCGGTTCGGCGGCGCGCTGATGACCGATCAGCGCAGCCCGGACGACGCCGTGATGCTGATGCGGCTCGCGCCCTCCCAGGACGAGCAGTTTTCGCTTGAGTTCTACGGTTGCCTCATCATCGGCGCGCTGCACATGACCAGGGGGCCGTCGGGCCTTTTGTTCGACATCGCAAGCAACCCTTCGGTGAGCGATGCCGCTGGCAAGCCGTTGCGGCTTCTCGAAAACGGCCGCCTGCCGGATCCGATGCGCGCGGCGCTGGAAAAGATTCGTGCGCACCTGAAATCCCGCTCGGAAGGGGGCGATGCCCCCGCAATAATCGATCAGCTTCGATTTTTCGTGTTCGAGAAAGGCGATGCGCCCATCACCTTGGAATGGCGGGTGCAGTACGCCGGAAAATCCTACCCCCTTAAGCAGCCGGTCCGGGCGGGGTGACGCGCGTTTTGTCGCGCCACAGAGGTGCCGGGCGCCGCGCGATCCGGCGAAGCGGCTTGCCTGCGCGGCACCCCCTTGTTAGCACAGGGGTGCAACTAAGCCGTTGACCGCCCATGTCCGTTGACAAAGACACCGTACGGCGCATCGCGCGCCTCGCACGCCTGGCAATCGAGGAAGACCGCGTTGAACCGATGGTCCAGGAGCTGAACGGCATCCTCACCTGGGTCGAACTTCTCAAGGAGGTCGATGTCGAAGGCGTGGCGCCGATGACCAGCGTCGTGAAGCAGCGCCTCAGGATGCGCGAGGATGTGGTCACCGAACCCGACAATGCCGATGCGCTGATGGCCAATGCGCCGGGAGGCGAGGATCACTTCTTCGTCGTGCCGAAGGTGGTGGAGTAGACGATGACGACGATCGCCGTGGAAAGCCCGTTGCGCGCCGAGGTGCGCCGGCTCATTGGCGAACTCAACGATTATCTGCTGACGCTGACGCCCCCCGAGCACTGCTTCCACATGACGTCCGAAGAGATGGCCGGGCCGGATACGACGGTGTTCGTGGCGCGCGAAGACGGGATCGCGGTCGCCGTCGGCGCGCTGCGCCGCCATCCCGGCGGGATCGGCGAAGTCAAACGCATGTTCACGATTCCGGCCTTTCAGGGGTTGGGGATCGGCGGGGAGATCGTGGAAAAAATCGAGGCCATGGCGCGGCGCGAAGGCCTGAAGAGGCTCGTGCTCGAAACCGGCGACCGCCATCCCTGGGCTTGGCGGGTTTACGAGCGCGCCGGCTTTACGCGTTGCGGGCCGGTGCTGGACTATCCGGATTCACCCTGGTCGGTTTTCTACGAGAAAGACATTGAAGAGGCGCAGGCATGAGCGGGCTCACTGACTTTACCCTGGCCGAAGCGCGCGACGCGGTGCAGTCGAAGAAGGTTTCTTCGCGCGAGCTGACAGAGGCGTTCCTGAAGGCGATGGAGACGGCGCGCGGCCTCAATGCCTACGTCACGGAGACGCCCGAAATTGCGCTTCGGATGGCGGACGCGTCCGACCAGCGGATCGCCGCCGGCACGGCGCGGCCGATGGAAGGCCTGCCGCTCGGGATCAAGGACCTCTATTGCACCAAAGGCGTGCGCACGACGGCGTGCAGCAAAATCCTCTCCAATTACGTGCCGCAGTATGAATCCACCGTGACCCGGAACCTGTGGAATGCGGGCGCGGTGATGCTGGGCAAGCTGAACTGCGACGAGTTCGCGATGGGCTCGTCCAACGAGACCAGCTATTTCGGGCCGTGCATCAGCCCGTGGCGGGCGAAGAACTCGGACGCCAAGCTCGTGCCCGGCGGTTCGTCGGGCGGTTCTTCCGCAGCGGTGGCGGCCAACATCGCCCTCGGCGCCACGGCCACGGACACCGGCGGTTCGATCCGCTGCCCCGCCGCCGTCACCGGCACGACCGGCATCAAGCCGACCTACGGCCGCTGCTCGCGCTGGGGCATCGTTGCGTTTGCCTCGTCGCTGGATCAGGCGGGGCCGATTTCGCACACCGTGCGCGACTGCGCGATCATGTTGAAGGCGATGGCGAGCGTCGACGAGAAGGACTCGACCAGCGTGGATCTGCCGGTGCCGGATTACGAAGCGGGGCTCGAATCCGGCGTGAAGGGCCTCCGGGTCGGTATCCCCAGGGAATACCGGGTGGACGGTACCGCACCGGAAATCGACGCCATCTGGGACCAGACCGCCGAATGGCTGAAGGCGCAGGGCGCCGAGATCGTGGATATCTCGCTGCCTCACACCAAGTATGCGCTCCCCACTTATTATATCATCGCGCCCGCGGAGGCCTCTTCGAACCTCGCCCGTTACGACGGCATGCGCTTCGGCCTTCGCGCCTCGGCGCCCCGCGATCTGATCGACCTTTATGAAAGAAGCCGCGCCGACGGCTTCGGGGCCGAGGTGCGCCGCCGCATCCTGATCGGCACCTACGTGCTCTCGGCCGGTTACTACGACGCCTATTATCTCAGGGCCCAGAAGGTGCGCGCCTTGATCGCCCGGGATTTCTCGGAGGCCTACAAGTCCTGCGACGTGATCCTGACACCGGCGACACCGGCGCCGGCCTTCGGCATCGGGGAGAAAATCTCCGATCCGGTGACGATGTACCTCTACGACGTCTTTACGGTGACCGTGAACCTCGCGGGCCTGCCGAGCCTGGTCCTTCCTGCCGGATTGAACGAAGCCGGGCTTCCTCTCGGCGTTCAGCTCATCGGCAAGGCGTTCGACGAGGCGACGCTGTTCCGTGCCGGACGCGCCATCGAGCTCGCCTCCGGCTTCAAGGCAAAGCCGCAGGCGTGGTGGTCGAAGTGAATATGTTGTCGTCATGGCCGCCCTTGAGGCGGCCATCCAGCCGGCGAGCGTCCGCGAGCCGAAAGAACCCTGGATGGCCGGGTCAAGCCCGGCCATGACAAAGTGGGACGGAAGTCAGAACGAGCGCGGATCCCGCCAGAGGGATGCCCGGGAGATTGCAATGGCCATGCAGACTTATGAGCGTCTCGACGCCGCAGAGCGCAAGACCAAACTGATCCAGGGTTCAACCGGACAGTGGGAAGTGGTTGTGGGCCTCGAAGTCCATTGCCAGGTTCTGTCCAAGGCCAAGCTGTTTTCCGGCGCGTCGACGGTGTTCGGCGCCGACCCGAATTCGCAAGTCAGCTTCGTCGATGCGGCGATGCCCGGCATGTTGCCGGTTATCAACCGGTATTGCGTCGAGCAGGCGGTGCGCACCGGCCTGGGGCTGAAGGCGAAGATCAATCTCTTCAGCGTCTTCGACCGGAAAAACTATTTTTATCCCGATCTGCCCGCGGGCTATCAGATCTCGCAGTACAAGAACCCCGTCGTTGGGGAAGGCGAGGTGCTGATCGATCTGCCCGGCGGCGAGGTGGCGCACGTCGGCATCGAGCGCCTGCATCTGGAACAGGACGCGGGCAAGAGCCTGCACGACCAGCATCCCGATTACTCCTTCGTCGACCTCAACCGCGCGGGCATCGCCCTGATGGAGATCGTCACCCGCCCGGACATGCGCTCCAGCGAAGAGGCGGCGGCCTTCCTGAAAAAGCTGCGGGCCATCGTGCGCTACCTCGGCACCTGCGACGGCAACATGGAGGAAGGTTCCATGCGCGCCGACGTCAACGTGTCGGTGCGAAAGCCGGGTACGCCGTTGAATACGCGCTGTGAAATCAAGAACATGAACTCGGTTCGCTTCATCGTGGCGGCGATCGATTACGAGGCGCGCCGCCAGGTCGACGTACTTGAATCCGGCGGCACAGTCCGCCAGAACACGTTGCTGTTCGATACGAAGACCGGCGAAACCCGTCCCATGCGGTCCAAGGAAGAGGCGCACGACTATCGCTACTTCCCCGATCCCGATCTTCTGCCGCTCGAACTCGACCAGGCGTGGGTGGACAAGATCGCCTCGTCGCTGCCGGAACTTCCGGACGAAAAGAAAAGCCGTTTCATGGCCATGGGCTTGTCCACATACGACGCGCTCGTGCTGGTGGCCGAGAAGGACTCCGCCGACTACTTCGAGGCGATGCTGAAAGAGGGCGTGGAGGCCAAAGCCGCCGCCAACTGGCTGAACAACGAGTATTTCGGCCGCCTCAACAAGGCGGGACTGTCGATTGCCGACGGTCCGGTATCGGCTTCCGCCAACAGCGCGATCGTCGAAATGGTTTCCGCCAACGTCATCTCCGGCAAGATCGCCAAGGACTTGCTCGACATCGTGTGGGCGGAGGGCGGCGATCCTCGCGCCATCGTCGAAAGCCGCGGACTGAAGCAGGTGACCGACGTGAGCGCCATCGAGAAGGCGGTCGATGCGGTGATCGCGGCAAACCGCGACAAGGCCTCGGCTGCGAAAGCGAAGCCCGCGATGGCCGGCTGGTTCGTCGGTCAGGTGATGAAAGCGACCGGCGGGAAAGCCAATCCGGCATCCGTAAATGCCATCGTGAAGTCGCGACTCGGAATCGCCGACGAGGGGTGATTCGCGCATTTGCAAGGAGTCGCGGCCAAAAAGCCGCCCCTGCGGCAAAATTCATCCGTAAGCGGATGAAGCGCGTTTAATGTAGGAAAATTAGAGGTTTTGTGAACTTCGCCTCGACGTCCATTTTGGTCGTCAAGGGGGTAGTATTGCATTCTTCTCCGCAACCTACTCATATTATTGTCGTTTTGGGGGGCGGCATGAGTCGCCCGACCCGGACGACACGTAAGAGGAGTCACTTCTCATGCCAAAAGTTGCCAAGAAGAAGGCCAAGAAAGTCGCGAAGAAGAAGGTGAAGAAGTCGAAGAAGAAGGCGAAGAAATAGCCTTACGACTTTTACCCGCGCTTCGCGCGCGGTGTTCACGGTTCCTCCTATCGGGAGAAACCGATGACTAAGGCAAAGGCCGCGGCAGCCGCTTGACACCAAGGTGTCGATCCGGTTGTCGCGGCCAGCCCGTTTTGGGGGTAAGCACTCCCCGTTTTCTGCCCCTCGCACCGCGGGGGAAGTGTCCGGCGCAGCGCTGCGCAGCCGGACGAAGGGGGCGGGGAATTCACGGCGGTTCGCCAGCAGGCACAGGCGCTTGCCGACATCCTGCGGTGAATGCGGGGCGTGCGTCCGCGCCGCCCGTTACGACAATCTGAACGACAGCGTTCGTAGCCCGTTAACCGCACTTTAGCTTCTTGGTCCGCACGATCCTCGCGTGGTTTTTCCCGCAATTGGGGATTTGCTTCGGGGCTTGGGGCTATGACGTGCATCGACGTGGATTCGCTCAGTCAGTATGAAACCGATGCCAGGAAGGGGCGCGCCGACGCGCTCTATAACCTCGGCTTGGCCTATTCGACCGGCCAGGGAGTGACCGTCGACTACGTGGCGGCGCACAAGTGGTTCAATCTCGCGGCCATGCGCGGGGTGGACGCGGCGAAAAGCTGGCGCTCCCAGCTCTCGCGCGAGATGTTGCCGACACAGATCGCCGAGGCGCAGCGATTGGCGCGCGAATGGCTGTCGATGTTCCATTGAACGCGGCGGCCGGATCGTCTTCGGTCTGCGTTGCCTGAATGCAACACGGATAACCGATCCCAAGAAACAGAAACGCAGGTGCCTCAGTTCGACGGCGCGCCCGCGGCCGGCTGGGGCTTTTTCGGCGGCGGCGGGCTCAGCACCTTGATGGCCGGCGGCGTATTGGGTGCGTAGAGATCGGCCAGGATGCGCAAGGGCGTGTCCCGTCCCGCGATCCGATTGCGATAGACCTCAAGGTTCTCCATCACGCGCATCACATAGTTGCGGGTCTCGCTGAAGGGAATTTCCTCGATCCAGTCGATGGGGTCGACGCCCGGGCTGCGCGGGTCGCCGAAGGCCGCGATCCAGCGGCGGACATTGGTTTCTCCGGCGTTGTAGGCCGCAGCCGAAACGATCAGCGAATTGTTCCAGTTGCTCAGATAGCTGGAGAACTCGGTCATGCCGAGTTGCATGTTGTACGAGACGTCCGTGGTGAGGTTGTTGGGCCGGTAGGGCAGGCCCGCCAGCTTGGCGTTGCGGCGCGCTGCGGCAAGGGTGAGCTGCATGATGCCCCGCGCGTTGGCGTGGCTCACGGATTCGGGATCGAATTCCGTCTCCTGGCGGATGATGGCGTGGACCAGGGCCGGTTCGGGCGCCAGGAACGGGCCTTTATAGGCCGGCACAGCGATGACCGGATAGGCGAAGGCGGGGAAGGTGGGCCCGTCGTAGCCCGTGACCTTGGCCACGCGCAGCGCCACATCGCGGAACCCCATCTCGGTCAGCACCTGGGCCAGTTGCTTGACGTGGCCGAGGTCGGGATGAAGTTCCTGATAGCGAAGCGCGAAGGCGCGCAGGAGATCCTGGGCGCCCAGATCGGCCAGCACGCGCATGGCGCGGACGAGATCGTCGCGCTCGAACGCCGCGGCGGACGGCGCGGCCTCGGCACGGGCGCTCGTCACATGCAGCAGCGGCGTGTCGTCGATCCGCGCCAGCGCCAACTGGCCGTAGAATGTTTCGGATGCGCCGGAGGCGGCTTTGTACTGCTGCCAGGCGGCGGCGTTGTCGCCCAGCACCTCGTAGGTCCGCCCCAGCCAATAACGCGCGCGCGACATGCTGATCGGCCGCGATACGCCGCCGGAAAGCTTGAGGAAGTGCGGCAGCGCCGCCTGCGCATCCTTGAGATGGCGCAGCGCGATCCAGCCTGCCAGGAACTCGGCTTCTGCGAATTCGTTACCGGACGTCAGCCCGGTATCGGATACGAGCTGATAGGCGACGAGCGGCTTGCCGTCCTGCAGCGCATCGCGCGCATCGACGTTCAGTTCGGCCCACACCGGCGCAGGACGCGTCTTGAGCAACTCGCGGAACGGCGCGCGCAACAGCAGCGCCGTGGCATTGCCGTCGTCGCCGAGCTTGCGCGCCGCCCGGGCGCGGTCGAACGCCAGTCGCGGGTCGGCACCGAGGTCCGCCGACAATTCCGCCACGACCCTTTGGCCGCGCTGCGGATCGCTGCGCAGGGCGATGCGTGCGTTGGAAACGGCCTGGGTCGCATCGTCCACTCGCGCCATCTCGCGCCGGGCGGCCGTCACCTGATCGGACCAAATGAGGTTGTCGAGCCGGCGCCGGTCGGAATCGGGCGTGAGATAAGCGCCGTCTTTCTGGACGATCGCAAGTTCCTGATCCGGTTCGAAAGTGCCCGCGGCCCAGCCGTCGCGCACCAGCTTGGAGCCCCAGGCCGTCTTGCCAGTCGCGATCAGTGCGTCGCCCAGCCGGATCATGCCGATGGCGGTGATGGGATTGCGTCCCGCGAACCACGTGATCACCGCGGGCGGAGGCGTCGCCGGGTCCAGGCCCTCTTCGGCGCGCGCCAAGAGGCTCGTGCGCCGCGGCCAGTCGGGATAGGTCTTCGCGAAGGTGTCGATCTCCGCGAACGGCGCATGGGCGTTCCTGTCCTGAAGGTAGCGCCACTCGATCAGCTGCCGCGCCATCGCGTTGTGTCCGTCGGCCGCAAGCGCGCGGGCCTGGGGCCAATCGCCATGATCGGCCGCGTCGAAGGCCCTGGCGAAGAGGTCGTGGTCGGCGGCACTGAGCACCCGGGTCGCGCCGGGCAGCCTCTCGGCCTCGCTTTCCTGCGCGACGGCCGTGTCGCCGTCGGCGATCGGCTGCATCGTGATGACCCCGCCCTTTTGTTCCACGCCGGGGGGCAGGGGGTCCGCTACCGCCGCCCCTAGTACGAGGATGGCAAGGGCGAAAGGCAGGCGGGCAATCATCTTGTTCGGTCCAAACGGCACTGCCGCACCATAGTGTCGCGATGCCGCGCGGTACAATGAAGATATCGGAATGGTGGAAAATCCGGGGTTCGAGGAGGCTTCTGTGCCACGCCTCAAACACTTGCCCTTGCAGCGCCACACGCTATTTTGGGCCGTCAAGAGGTGAACCATGGCCTTCGCGCCCAATAATATCCGAGGCTCCATTCCCGCGCTGATTACGCCCATGAAGGACGGCGCGATCGACGAGGCCGCGTTCCGCCGTTTCGTGCGCTGGCAGCTGGCGCAGGGTTCGAACGGCTTGGTGCCGTGCGGCACGACAGGCGAATCACCCACCCTCAGTCATGCCGAGCACATGCGGGTGATCGACATCTGCCTGGAGGAAACCGACGGGCGGGTTCCGGTGATCGCGGGCGCCGGTTCCAATTCCACCTCCGAAGCGATTGCGCTGACCAAGCACGCCAAAGAGGTCGGCGCCGACGCGGTGCTGTCTGTCACCGGCTATTACAACAAGCCCTCGCAAGAGGGCCTCTACCGCCACTACGCGGCGATCGCCGAGGCGGTCGACATTCCGATCATCCTCTACAACATCCCCGGTCGCGCCATCGTGGAGATTTCGGTCGAGACCATGGGGCGGCTGTCGCAGATCCCGAACATCATCGGGGTCAAGGACGCCACGGCCAATCTGGCGCGTCCCTTGCGCGAGCGGGCGGTGTGCGGAGCCGATTGGGTCCAGCTTTCGGGCGAGGACGTCACCGCCCTCGGCTACATGGTGCAGGGCACCCAGGGCTGCATTTCGGTGACGGCCAACGTCGCGCCGAAGCTGTGCTCCGAGTTCCAGAAGGCGTGTCTGGAGGGCGATTGGACCATGGCGCTGGCGCTGCAGAAGCGCCTGATGCCGCTGCACGACGCCATGTTCTGCGAGCCCAGCCCCGCGCCGGTGAAATACGCCGTCTCGCAGCTCGGCTTCTGCACCGACGAGGTGCGCCTGCCGCTTGTCTCCGCCACCGAAGCCGCCCGGGCCAGGGTCCGCGCCGCGATGGAAGCGGCCGGGGTCGTCCGGGAATAGTATATATCGTCATGGCCGCCCTTGAGGCGGCCATCCAGTCGGCACACATCCGTGCGCCAGAAGGCTATCTTGTTTTGCTGGATGGCCGGGGCAAGCCCGGCCATGACGAGACCGGGGAAACCTGATACGTGGCGTATAATATGTCCCGCCTGCCGAATGCCCGGCACTGAGGGGTTCCTTTGGCCAAGAAAAACAAAGACGACGACCGCAAGATCGTGGCCGACAATCGCAAGGCCCGGTTCTCCTATGCCATCGAGTCCTCGCTGGAAGCGGGCATCGTGCTGATGGGCTCTGAGGTGAAATCGCTGCGCCTGGGCCGGGCGACCATCGCGGAATCCTATGCCCAGGCCAAGGACGGCGAGATTTTCCTCGTCAATGCCAACATTCCCGAATACACGGCGGCCAACCGCTTCGGGCACGAACCCAAGCGCGTGCGCAAGCTCTTGGTGCGCAGGTCCGAGGCGAACAAGCTGTCGATTGCCGTCCAACGCGAGGGCCTGACGCTGATCCCGCTCAAGCTCTATTTCACGCCGCGCGGCATCGCCAAGGTGGAACTCGGCATCGCCAAGGGCAAAAAGCTCCACGACAAGCGCGAAACCGAAAAGCGCCGCGACTGGGCCCGCGACAAGGCCCGCATCATGCGGGC
>Ga0187810_10000292_pt1 | contig 20925 bp, 34 predicted proteins | sample NC_wetland_sal_i_9_FD_132963 | JGI IMG/M metagenome (GOLD analysis project Ga0187810, IMG submission 132963) | Wetland sediment microbial communities from Neuse River Estuary, North Carolina, USA - ASW_5 | ecosystem: Environmental > Aquatic > Freshwater > Wetlands > Sediment | place: USA: North...
CGAGGTCGAACTGATCGTTCCGATCGCGATGGAAGAGAAGCTTCGCTTCGCCATCCGCGAAGGCGGGCGCACCGTCGGCTCGGGCGTCGTCTCGAAGATCATTAAATAGGCGCCGGTCTGAGGAAGGTATTGAGGGTTTAAACGATGCAGGGTCAAAACATTCGGATCAGGCTTAAGGCCTTCGATCACCGCATCCTCGACAATTCGACGCGGGAAATCGTCAACACGGCGAAGCGCACGGGCGCGCAGGTGCGCGGTCCCATTCCGCTGCCCACGGGCATCGAGCGCTTCACCGTGAACCGTTCTCCGCATATTGACAAAAAGAGCCGCGAACAGTTCGAAATCCGGACTCACAAGCGCCTCCTCGACATCATCGATCCCACACCGCAGACCGTCGACGCTTTGATGAAGCTCGACCTTGCGGCCGGCGTTGATGTCGAGATCAAGCTTTAAGGAGTGAGCGCGATGCGCACAGGCGTCATCACGCAGAAGGTCGGCATGACCCGCCTCTTTCTGGAGGACGGCAAGCACGTGCCCGTCACGGTTCTGAAGCTCGACGGCTGTCAGGTCGTGGCCACGCGCAGCGAAGAGAAGGACGGCTACACGGCCGTCCAGCTCGGATCGGGTTATGCGAAACCGAAGCGTTTGACAAAGGCTGACCGCGGCCAGTTTGCGAAGGCAGAGGTCGAGCCCAGAAAGAAAGTGGCGGAGTTCCGCGTTGATCCCGCGAACATCCTGCAAATCGGCGATCTGATCCAGGCGGATCACTTCGTGCCGGGGCAGAAAGTGGACGTGACCGGCATCACCATCGGCCGCGGTTTTACCGGCGCGATGAAGCGCTGGAACTTCCGCGGTTTGGAGGCCACCCACGGCGTCTCGATCTCGCACCGCTCTCTGGGCGGCACGGGCGGCCGTCAGGATCCGGGCAAGACCTTCAAGAACAAGAAGATGCACGGCCATTACGGCGTCGATCGCGTCACCACGCAGAACGTGGAAGTGGCCAAGGTCGATGTCGAACGCGGCCTCATCATGATCCGCGGCGCGGTGCCGGGCTCCAAGGGCGGTTGGGTGTTTGTCCGCGATGCGGTCAAGCACGAGCTGCCGAAAGAGGCGCCCAAGCCGGCTTCGGTGAAACGGCCCGAAAAGGCCGCCGCGCCGAGCGAAAAGGCGGAGGACTGAACATGAAGACCAAGGTCCTCAACCTCGACAACAAATCGAGCGGCGAGATCGATCTCAACGATGCGATCTACGGGCTTGAGCCGCGCCCCGACCTGATCCAGCGCGTGGTGGTGTGGCAGCTCGCCAAGCGCCGCGCCGGTACGCACAAGGTGCTGACTCGCGGCGAGATCAACCGCACGAAGCACAGGCTCGGCAATCAGAAGGGCGGCGGCACCGCCCGGCATGGGCCGCGTTCCGCACCGCTGTTCGTGGGCGGCGCCAAGGCCATGGGCCCGGTGCAGCACAGCCACGAGTTCGACCTGCCGAAGAAGGTTCGCGCGCTCGGCCTCAAGCACGCCTTGTCGTCCAAGGCGAAGTTGGGTGCCATCGTCATTCTCGACGAAGCCAAGGCGGCGGCGATCAAGACGGGCGATCTCGCCAAGCGGCTGAACAGCATCGGCGCCGGAAAGGCGCTCGTCGTGGACGGCGTCTTCGACAAGAACTTCGAAATGTCGGCGCGCAATCTGGCGGATGTTTCGTTGCTGTCGGCCGCCGGCCTCAACGTCTACGACATCATGAAGAGCGAAAAGCTCGTGCTGACGACCGCCGCCGTGAAGGCCATCGAGGAGCGCTTCGCATGAACACGCACCACGACGTCATCCTCTCGCCGGTGATCACCGAAAAGGCGACCAAGCTCACGGACCACAATCAGGTCGTGTTCCGCGTGCCGCTCGACGCCACCAAGCCCAAAATCGCCAAGGCGGTGGAGGAGCTTTTCAAGGTGAAGGTAAAGGCGGTCAACACGGTCCGCGTCAAAGGCAAGAAAAAGGCCTTCCGCGGCACGCGCTTCACGCGCAGCGACTTCAAGAAAGCGATCGTAACCCTCGAAGAGGGCCACCAGATCGACATCACGACGGGGCTGTAAGATGGCACTGAAACATTACCGGCCCACCACCAACGCGCAGCGTCAGCTTGTGCTGATCGACCGCTCGGGGCTCTTCAAGGGCGCGCCCGTCAAGGCGCTCACCGAAGGCCAGACCAAGCACGGCGGCCGCAACAACACCGGCCGCGTCACCGTGCGATGGCAGGGCGGCGGGCATAAGCAGCGTTACCGCATCATCGATTTCAAGCGCCGTAAGTTCGACATGGCGGCGCAGGTCGAGCGGATCGAATACGACCCCAACCGCACCTCGTTCATCGCGCTTCTGAAATACAAGGACGGCGAGCAGTCCTACATCATCGCTCCGCAGCGCATCGCGGTCGGCGATACGGTGATCTCCGGCGACAAGTGCGACGTGAAGCCGGGCAATGCCATGAAGCTCGCGGCGCTGCCGGTCGGCACCATCATCCACAATATCGAGATGAAGCCGGGCAAGGGCGGCCAGATCGCCCGCTCGGCCGGCACCTATGCGCAGTATCTCGGCCGCGACGCCGGTTACGCGATCCTGCGCCTCAACTCCGGCGAAGTCCGCCGCGTGCGCCTGGAATGCATGGCGACCGTGGGCGCGGTTTCGAACCCGGATCACATGAACGAGGTCATCAGCAAGGCCGGCCGCAACGTGTGGAAGGGCAAGCGCCCGAGCGTCCGCGGCACCGCGATGAACCCGATCGACCATCCGCACGGCGGCGGCGAAGGCCGCACCAAGGGCGGCCGCAATCCGGTCACGCCGTGGGGCAAGCCGACCAAGGGCGCCAAGACGCGCAAGAACAAGCGTACCACGAAGTACATCGTGCGTTCGCGCCACGGCAAGACGACGCAGGGACAGTGATATGACACGTTCGGTTTGGAAGGGTCCGTTTGTCGACGGGTATCTGCTGAAAAAGGCGGAGGCCACGCGGTCGTCCGGTCGGAAGGACGTGATCAGAACCTGGTCGCGCCGGTCTACGATTCTGCCTCAGTTCGTCGGGCTCACGTTCGGCGTCTACAACGGCAAGAAGCACATTCCCGTGCTGGTCACCGAAGACATGGTTGGCCACAAGCTCGGCGAGTTCTCGCCGACCCGGACCTTTTACGGTCACGGCGGCGGCGGCGGCGGCGGCGACAAAAAAGCGAAGAGGGCGGAATAATGGGCAAGGAATCTCGCGCCCGCGTTCTCGCGGATCACCAGGCGAAGGCGATCGGTCGGCTGATCCGCATTTCGCCGCGCAAGTTGAACCTTGTGGCGCAGACGATCCGCGGCAAGAAGGCGGAAGCCGCGCTCAACGAGCTGAGCTTCTCGCGTAAGCGCATTGCCGGGACGGTGAAGAAGGTCCTGCAGTCGGCGATCGCCAACGCGGAGAACAACCACGACCTCGACGTCGACAACCTCGTCGTCAAAGAGGCCAGCGTCGGCAAGAACATCGTGATGAAACGCTTTCAGGCGCGTGCCCGCGGCCGCGGCACAGGCATCGAAAAGCCCTTCAGCCAGATCACCATCGTGGTCGAGGAGTTGAAGGAAGCGCCGGCCGGGGACAAGAAGCCCGCCAAGGGCAAGAAGAAGGCGGTCGCCAAGAAGCCTGCGGCCAAGAAGCCTGCGGCCAAGAAGCCGGCGTCGCAGAAGTCGAAAAAAGCCGCCTCCGAGGGCGCGAAGGAGAATTCGTAATGGGTCAGAAAGTTAATCCGACCGGCCTTCGTCTTGGCATCAACCGCACCTGGGATTCGCGGTGGTATGCGGGCAAGAAGGACTACGGCAAGCTCCTGCAGGAGGACATCAAGATCCGCGGGTATTTGTGCGAGCACCTCAAGGCGGCCGGCGTCAGCCGCGTCGTGATCGAGCGGCCGCACAAGAAGTGCCGCATCACGATCCATTCGGCCCGTCCCGGCGTCGTCATCGGCAAGAAGGGCGCCGACATCGAGAAGCTGAAGGCCGACGTCCAGAAGTACACGACCGACGAAGTGCATCTGAACATCGTCGAGATCCGCAAGCCCGAGGTCGATGCCAAGCTGGTGGCCGAAAATATCGCGCAGCAGCTCGAGCGTCGCGTGGCGTTCCGCCGGGTGATGAAGCGCGCCGTGCAGTCGGCGATGCGTCTCGGCGCCCAGGGCATCCGCATCAATTGCGGCGGCCGTCTGGGCGGGGCGGAAATCGCCCGCATGGAATGGTACCGCGAGGGTCGCGTTCCTCTGCACACCCTGCGCGCCGACATCGATTACGGCGTCGCTACGGCCAAGACGACTTATGGCACTTGCGGCGTGAAAGTCTGGATCTTCAAAGGCGAGATCATGGAGCATGATCCGATGGCCGTCGAAAAGCGGCTGGCGGAAGCTTCGGATCAGAGCCGCAGCGGCGGTCAGCAGAAGCAGGAGCGTCAGCCGACGCCCGCGCCCACGCCAACGCCTGCCGGCGCATAAGACGGAAAGACGACTGCTATGCTTCAACCGCAACGCACCAAGTTCCGCAAACAGCACAAGGGCCGCATCCACGGCCCCGCCAAGGGCGGCACTGCGCTCAATTTCGGGCAGTTCGGGCTCAAGTGCCTGGAGCCGGAGCGCATCAATGCCCGCGAGATCGAAGCCGCGCGCCGCGCCATCACGCGCGAGATGAAGCGTGCCGGCCGCGTCTGGATCCGCGTCTTCCCGGACGTTCCGGTGTCCAAGAAGCCCGCCGAAGTCCGCATGGGCTCGGGCAAGGGCGCGCCGGAGTTTTGGGTCGCCAAGGTCAAGCCTGGCCGCATTCTGTTCGAGATCGATGGCGTCGATCTGGCCACGGCCAAGGAAGCGATGCGCCTGGGAGCGGCGAAATTATCTGTTGCGACGAAGTTCGTCGCCCGCAGCGAGTGAGGACGGCCATGGCCGAGAAAAAGGCGAAGACCACAAGGGCGAAGAAGCCCGCCAAGAAGAAGGCGGACGTCACCGCGAAAGTGTCGTCCAAGGCGGACGACTTCCGCGCCAAAACGGTGGACGAGTTGGGCGACCAGATGGCCAAGCTGAAGAAGGAGCAGTTCAACCTGCGTTTCCAGCGTGCCAACGGTCAGCTCGAGAAGACGAACCGCATCCGTTCGGTGCGCAAGGACATCGCGCGGATTCAGACGATTTTGGCTGAACAGCGCCGTAAGGCCGGTTGAGGAGAACGATCATGCCTAAGCGCGTGCTGCAAGGTGTCGTGGTCAGCGACAAGAACGACAAGACCGTGGTTGTGAACGTGGAACGCCGTTTCACCCATCCGGTCATGGGCAAGACCGTGCGCCGCACGAAAAAATATCACGCCCATGACGAGAAGGGCGAACTCAAGATCGGCGACATCGTTCGCATCCAGGAGTGCAAACCGATCTCCAAGTTGAAGAGCTGGGAAGTCATCGAACGCGTCGCCCATAAGTAACGGCGGGCATCGGGAGTAAGACCAATGATTCAAATGACGACCGAGCTTGACGTGGCCGACAATTCCGGCGCGCGCCGCGTGATGTGCATCAAGGTGCTCGGCGGTTCGTATCGCCGCTATGCCGACGTCGGCGACACCATCGTGGTCTCCGTCAAGGAGGCGATCCCGCGCGGCCGCGTGAAAAAGGGCGAAGTGCTGAAGGCCGTCGTCGTGCGCACGGCCAAGGGCGTGCGTCGTCCCGACGGCAGCCTGATCCGCTTCGACGGCAATGCCGCCGTGCTCATCAACCCGCAGGGCGAGCCGATCGGCACGCGCATCTTCGGGCCCGTGACGCGCGAGCTTCGCGCCAAGAACCACATGAAGATCATTTCGCTTGCGCCGGAGGTGCTGTGATGGTGGCCAAGATCAAGAAAGGCGATCGCGTGATCGTCATTACGGGCCGCGACAAGGGCAAGAAGGGCGAAGTGCTCAAAGTCTTCCCCAAGGAAGGCCGTGCCGTCGTCTCCGGCGTCAACACCATGAAGCGCCATACCAAGCAGTCGCAGCAGAATCCCCAGGGCGGCATCGTCAACAAGGACGTGCCGATTCAGTTGTCGAATCTCGCCCATGTCGATCCGAAGTCGGGCGAGGCGACGCGTATCGGCTGGAAGGTCCTGGGCGACGGCCGCCGCGTGCGTTTTGCCAAGAAGTCCGGTGAGGTCATCGATGTCTGAAGCAGGAAAACCCGATAAGGGCGCCAAGGCTCCCAAGGGCGACAAAGCCCCCAGGGGCGGCAACCCGATCGAGAAGGCCAAGGCCGAGGCCAAAGCCGACAAGAAAGCCAAGAAGGGCGCCGACAAGGCGGCCGGAACGAAGGTCGCCACGGGCGAAGAAGCTCGCGATCCGAACTACGTTCCGCGCATGAAGCAGCGCTACAAGGACGTCATCAAGCCCGCTCTGATGAAGGAGTTCGGCTACAAGAATCCGATGCAGGTGCCGAAGATCAACAAGATCGTGCTCAACATCGGCGCCGGCGAAGGATCGCAGGACACCAAGAAGATCCAGGCGGCGCAGAACGACCTCACCGCGATCGCCGGCCAGAAGTGCGTCATCACCAAGGCCAAGAAGGCGATTTCGACCTTCAAGATCACGGCCGGCCGTCCGGTCGGCGTCAAGGTCACGTTGCGCCAGGACCGCATGTACGAGTTCCTGGACCGCTTCGTCACGATGGCGCTGCCGCGCGTGCGCGACTTCCGCGGCCTGAACGGCAAGAGTTTCGACGGTCGCGGCAACTATGCCCTGGGCCTCAAGGAACACATCATTTTCGTCGAGATCGACTACGACAAGACGGAAACGGTTTGGGGCATGGACATCATCATCAACACCTCTGCGAAGACCGATGCGGAAGCCAAGGCGCTTCTCAAGGGCTTCCAGTTCCCATTCATGAATTGACGGCGAGGCGTTATGGCGAAGCTTTCCCAAATCAACCGCAACAAGAAGCGCGAAAAGATGGTGGTGCAATATGCCGCCAGGCGCGATGCGTTGAAGGCCACGGCGAAGGACAGGAATGTCGCTCCCGAAGATCAGTTTGCTGCGCGCCTCAAGCTCGCAAAGCTGCCGCGCAATTCGTCGAAAGTGCGCGTCAAGCATCGGTGCGAACTGACCGGGCGCTCGAAAGGCTTTTACCGCAAGCTCAAGGTATCGCGTATCGCGCTGCGTGAGTTGGCGAATTTCGGCCAGATCCCTGGCATGACCAAGGCGAGCTGGTAAGGAGAAACGGGACTATGGCCATTACGGATCCCATTGGCGATTTGTTGTCGCGCATCAGGAACGGCCAGATTCGCGGCAAGGCGAAGATCACTTCGCCCAATTCGCGTCTGCGCATACGCCTGCTCGATGTGCTGCAGTCCGAGGGCTTCATCCGCGGCTATGCCGAGGTGGAGTTCAAGGACGGGCTGAAGCAGCTCGAGATCGAGCTCAAATATCACGAGGGCCGTCCCGTGATCCGCGAACTGAAGCGCGTTTCGACGCCGGGCCGCCGCGTCTACACCTCCGTCAAGGAGTTGAAGCCGCATCGCCAGGGCCTCGGCGTTTCCATCGTTTCAACGCCGCACGGCGTGATGACCGACACTGCCGCACGTGAAAAGAACGTCGGCGGCGAAATTCTCTGTCAGGTGTTCTAGGAGAAGCCCATGTCTCGTATCGGCAAGAAGCCGGTTCCGCTGCCGAAGGGGGTTACGGCCTCCATCAGCGGCAAGACGGTCAAGGTCAAAGGTCCCAAGGGCGAACTCTCCGTCACGCTGGTGGAGGAAGTGGACGCCACGATGGACGAGCACAGCATCACGGTCACGCCCCATCAGGAAATGGACCGCGCCGACCAGATGTGGGGGCTGTCGCGCACGCTGGTGAACAACCTCGTTCTCGGCGTCACCGAGGGCTTCTCGTCGAAGCTCGAAATCCAGGGCGTCGGCTACCGCGCGGCGGTGCAGGGAAAAAACCTGCAGCTTCAGCTCGGCTTCAGCCACGACGTCCTTTATCCCATTCCGGCCGGCATCACGATCACGGCGGAAAAGCCGACGATGCTGACGGTTTCGGGAATGGACAAGCAGTTGGTAGGTCAGGTTGCGGCGGAAATCCGTTCCTGGCGTCCGCCGGAGCCCTACAAGGGCAAGGGCGTGCGCTATGCGGGTGAGTATGTGCGCCGCAAGGAAGGCAAGAAGAAGTAGCCATGACGATAACGCTATTCGACCGCCGCAAGCGGCGTACCCGCTACCGGATCATCCAGAACGCCAACGGACGGCCGCGCTTGTCGGTGTTTCGTTCGGGCCGGCACATCTATGTGCAGGTGATCGACGACGAGACGGGTGCGACCGTCGCCGCCGCCTCGACGCACGAAAAGGGCAACAAGATCGCCAAATCGTGGAACATCGAAGCGGCCAAGACCGTGGGCAAGGCCATTGCCGAACGCGCCATTGCGAAGGGCGTGAAGAAGGTGGTCTTCGACCGCGGCGGCTACATCTATCATGGGCGCGTCAAGGCGCTCGCAGATGCCGCCCGTGAGGGCGGTCTCGAATTCTAAGGAAGGAACGGCACGTGGCGCGTGAAGGCAGAGACCGCGGCGATCGCAACGATCGCGACAGCGAGTTCGTCGACAAGCTGGTCCACATCAATCGTGTGGCCAAGGTGGTGAAGGGCGGCCGGCGTTTCGGCTTCGCGGCCCTCGTCGTTGTCGGCGATCAGCGCGGGCGGGTGGGCTTCGGCCATGGCAAGGCCCGCGAAGTTCCCGAGGCGATCCGCAAGGCGACCGAGGCGGCCAAGCGTGCGCTGATCCGCATCCCGCTGAAGGACGGCCGCACCCTGCATCACGAGGTGCGCGGCCATCACGGCGCCGGCAAGGTCATCGTGCGTCCGGCCCCCGCGGGCACGGGCATCATCGCCGGCGGACCGATGCGTGCGGTGTTCGAGGCGTTGGGCGTGGGCGACGTGGTTGCCAAGTCGCTCGGCACGTCCAATCCCTACAACATGGTGCGCGCCACTTTCGATGCCTTGAAGCATCAGCAGTCGCCGCGCCTGGTGGCGCAGCGCCGTGGCCGCTCGGTGGCCGAGATCATCTCCCGCCGTGAAGGTCAGAAGGACGCTGAAGTCAGCGCATAAGGAACACGACCATGGCCGACCAGAAGAAGACATTGACCGTGCGCCAGATCCGCAGCGCCAACCGCAAGCCCGCCATCCAGACGGCGACGCTGAAGGGCCTCGGCCTGGGCAAGATGCACCGTACCCGCGTGCTGGAGGATACGCCTGCCGTGCGCGGCATGATCCGGTCCATAAAGCACTTGGTTGAAATTGTAGAGGACAAACACTGACTGTCATGGCCCGCAAATGCGGGCCATCCGGGTGATGACGGACGACATTGCCTGAATTGATACTGGGTGGCCGGGTCGCGCTTGCTGCGCTCGCTGCCCGGCCATGACAAGGTGGAGATGGAGTGACATGAAACTCAACGAAATCCGCAACAATCCGGGTGCGCGCAAGCGCAAGCTCCGCGTCGGGCGCGGGTCTTCGTCGGGCTCGGGCAAGACCGCCGGCCGCGGTGTGAAGGGCGCCAAGGCCCGCACCGGCACCAAGGTCTACGGTTTTGAAGGCGGCCAGATGCCCCTTCACATGCGTATGCCGAAGCGCGGCTTCAACAACATCTTCGCCAACGATTTCGCAGAAGTGAATCTGGGCCGCATCCAGAAGGCGATCGACGACAAGAAGCTGGATGTCTCCGGCAAGATCGACGGCGCTGCGCTGAGGAAGGCGGGCATCGTCGCCAAGAGCCGCGACGGCGTGCGTCTGCTCGGCAAGGGCGAACTCACCGCCAAGCTCGAAATCGAAGTTGCCGGTGCCTCCAAGAGCGCCGTCGAAGCCGTCCAGAAAGCGGGCGGAACGATCACTGTTACGTTCAAGAAAAAGGCCTATATGAACAAGAAGGGTGAGCCGGGCAAACGTGTTCAACGGCGCACCAAAGCCGCTGAAAAGCGGGCTGCGCGGGCCGGATGATCGTCCGCGTAAGGGGCGGCGCCGCCGCCGATCGGGAGTAATCGATGCCCTCAGCCGCCGAGCAATTGGCCGCCAATTTCAACTTCGGCAACTTCGCGAAAGCGAAGGAGTTGCGGCAGCGCATCATGTTCACGCTGGGGGCGCTGATCGTGGCGCGCCTGGGCACCTACATCCCCATGCCGGGTATTGATCCGGAGCGGATGAAGGACCTTATCAACGGTCAGGGCGGCGGGCTTCTCGACATCTTCAACACGCTCGCGGGCGGTGCCGTGGGCCGCATGGCCGTGTTTGCCCTCGGCATCATGCCTTACATCTCGGCATCGATCATCATGCAGTTGATGACGACGGTGTTCCCCGAGCTGGAAGCTTTGAAGAAGGAAGGCGCGGCCGGCCAGAAGGTCATCAACCAGTACACGCGTTACGGCACGGTCGTGCTGGCGGCGATCCAGGCCTTCGCCATCGCCATCGGTCTTGAGAGCCAGCACGTCGCCCTCGACCCCGGCATGTTCTTCCGCCTCACCGCGGTCATCACGCTCACGGGCGGCACCATCCTCTTGATGTGGATCGGCGAGCAGATCACCAGCCGCGGCGTCGGCAACGGCATTTCGCTCATCATCTTCGCGGGCATCGTGGCGCGCTTCCCGCAAATCATCGGCCAGGGTCTGGAAGGCGCGCGCACGGGCGCACTCAATCCGCTGATCCTGATCTTCTTTGCCATCTTCGCCGTCGTGCTGGTCGGCGTGATCGTCTTCATGGAGCGCGCCCAGCGGCGGCTTCTGGTGCAATACCCCAAGCGACAAGTCGGGCAGCGCATGTTCGGCGGCGAGTCTTCGCACCTGCCGCTGAAGCTGAACGTGTCGGGCGTGATCCCGCCGATTTTCGCGTCTTCGATTCTGCTCATGCCGATGACGCTGGCGTCGTTCAACGCCCAGAACCTGCCGGATTGGGCCACAACGCTGATCCAGTACGTCAGCCGCGGCCAGCCGCTTTACCTGTTCCTTTACGGCGCAATGATCCTGTTCTTCGCCTTCTTTTACACGTCCATCGTGTTCAATCCGGAAGAAACGGCCGAGAACCTCAAGAAGTACGGCGGCTTCATCCCGGGTATCCGGCCGGGCAAAAAAACGGCGGAATATATCGACTACGTGCTCACGCGTTGCACCGTGATCGGCGGCCTCTACCTCGCGGTCGTCTGTCTGATCCCGGAGTTCATGTGGCAGAACAACATTTCGTTCGCCCTCGGCGGAACGTCCATCCTGATCGTTGTCAGCGTAACGATGGACACTGTGGCGCAGATCCAAAGTCATCTGATCGCCAGCCAGTATGAGGGTCTTATCAAAAAAGCAAAGTTGCGAGGAGCACGGCGTTGAATCTGGTTGTTTTCGGACCCCCGGGGTCGGGCAAAGGTACTCAGGCGAAAATCCTTCAGGACAAGCGCGCTTGGCCGCAACTTTCCACGGGTGATATGCTGCGTGCCGCGATCTCGGCCGGCACCGATCTGGGCAAGAAGTGCAGATCCATCATGGAAAAGGGCGAGTTGGTCCCGGATGACGTCGTGGTCGGCATCATCGGCGAGCGCTACGACCAGCCCGATTGCGAGAACGGCGCCATCTTCGACGGCTTCCCGCGCACCATCCCGCAGGCCCGCGCGCTCGATTCGATGCTCAAACTGCGCAACCGCAAGATCGACCTGGTGATCGAACTCAAGGTCGACGACAAGGTGCTGATCGATCGGGTCAAAACGCGCATCGCGCAGAGCGGTGGCGTGGCTCGCGCCGACGACACGCCGGAGACGCTGCAGAACCGGCTGACCGTTTACTATCAGAACACTGCTCCGCTGCTGGAGTACTACAAGCGGCAAGGCAAGCTGGTGACCGTTGACGGCATGGCACCGATCGCAGCGGTGACCAAGGCCATTGCCGAAGTGATCGATCAGGCCAGCCCCAAGGGCTGACTGGGAGGGTAAAAAGCCAGGGAAATCAGGGCAGTTGACTAGGGGTTGTGCATTCCTATAATCCGCGCCCCAGCGACCGGTTTCCCAGGAAATTCAGGCTTCTCAAGGCCTTACGCTGAGCGCAGGGTTTTGTGGGGAACGTGTTCGCAACGTGATACAAGGCCGCAAGGCAATCGGAGACGACCGTGGCACGCATCGCCGGTGTAAACATTCCAACGCAGAAGCAGATCGAAATCGGTTTGCGCTACATCCATGGCATCGGGCCGTCCAAGGCCAAGGAGATTTGCCAAAAGACCGGCATCTCGCCCACTCGGCGCGTCCATGACCTGACCGACGCCGAGGTCATCCAGATCCGCGAAGTGATCGACCGCGATTACCTCGTGGAAGGCGATCTGCGCCGCGAAGTGGCGATGAACATCAAACGGCTGATGGATTTGGGCTGCTATCGCGGTCTGCGCCATCGCAAAAACCTGCCGGTTCGCGGCCAGCGCACGCACACCAATGCGCGCACTCGCAAAGGCCCCGCGCGCGCGATCGCCGGCAAGAAGAAGGTGACGAAGTAAAATGGCCGCTCCCGAGAAGAAGGCGCCTCGCGCCCGCAAGAAGGAAAAGAAGAACATCGCCGTCGGCGTGGCGCATGTTGCTGCGACCTTCAACAACACGATCATCACCATCACCGACACGGCCGGAAACGCGATTTCGTGGTCGTCGGCGGGCATGATGGGCTTCAAGGGTTCGCGTAAGTCGACTCCTTACGCCGCGCAGATGGCGGCCGAGGATGCCGGCAAGAAGGCCGTCGAGCACGGCATGCGCACTCTGGAAGTGGAAGTCAGCGGCCCCGGTTCGGGGCGCGAGTCGGCGCTGCGCGCGCTGCAGACGGTTGGGCTGGTGGTCACGTCGATCCGCGACGTCACTCCGATCCCCCACAACGGCTGCCGTCCGCCCAAGCGCCGCAGGGTTTGAGAGTTTTGGTTCGAGTTTAGGTTCGGAACCTGACGTACCCGTCGAACGAAATGGGCGTGATCCGACACGTCCGGGAAACGATGAGGCAAAATGTTTCAGAAGAATTGGCAGGAATTGATCAAGCCGCAGAAGCTTCGCATCGACGCGGGGCAGGATGCCGGCCGTTTTGCGACCATCATCGCGGAACCGCTGGAGCGCGGCTTCGGTCTGACGCTGGGCAACGCGCTCAGGCGCGTGCTTTTGTCGTCGCTTCAAGGCGCGGCCGTCACTTCGATTCAGATCGAAGGCGTGCTGCATGAGTTCTCCTCGATCGCCGGCGTGCGCGAGGACGTCACCGACATCGTGCTCAACATCAAGCAGGTTGCGTTGCGCATGCATGCGGAAGGTCCCAAGCGCCTGACGCTGAAGGTGACGGGGCCGGGCGAAGTCACCGCGGGCCAGATCCAGGCGGTGGCCGACGTCGAGATTCTCAATCCCGATCTCGTGCTCTGCACCATCGACGACAAGGTCGAGTTCCGCATGGAGCTGACCGTCGCCACCGGCAAGGGCTACGTCCCCGCCGACCGCAACCGTCCCGAGGACGCGCCGATCGGGTTGATCCCGGTCGACAGCCTGTTCTCGCCGGTGAAGAAAGTCTCCTACAAGGTCGAGAACACACGCGAGGGCCAGATCCTCGACTACGACAGGCTGACGCTGACGGTCGAGACCAACGGCGCCATCACGCCGGATAACGCCGTGGCCTATGCCGCGCGCATCCTGCAGGATCAGCTCCAGGTCTTCATCAACTTCGAGGAGCCGCGCGAGCGCGTCGCCGAGGAAGCCAAGCCCGATCTCGCTTTCAATCCCGTCCTGCTCAAGAAGGTGGACGAGCTGGAACTGTCGGTGCGTTCGGCCAACTGCCTCAAGAACGACAACATCGTCTACATCGGCGATCTCATCCAGAAGACCGAAGCGGAAATGCTCCGTACGCCGAATTTCGGCCGCAAGTCGCTGAACGAGATCAAGGCGGTGCTCGCGGAAATGGGTCTGCATCTCGGCATGGAAGTGCCGGGCTGGCCGCCGGAGAACATCGAAGACCTCGCCAAGCGTTACGAGGACCAGTATTAAAAAACGGTGTCATCCCGGGCGAGCGCAGCGAGACCCGGGACCCACCGAGACATTGACACAGTGGGTTCCGGCTCTACGCGATGCTTGCGTATCGCTTGGCCGGGATGACAGAGGGTAAAGAAAATGCGCCATCGCAATCAGGGCCGGAAGCTCAACGTCACGTCATCCCACCGCACCGCCATGTTTGCGAACATGGTGGCGGCTCTCATCAAGCACGAGCAGATCACCACGACGCTGCCCAAGGCGAAGGAGATGCGGCCGTTCGTCGAGAAGCTCGTGACGCTCTCGCGCCGCGGCACCACCGATCTGCACGCCCGCCGTCAGGCGATTGCGCAGGTGCGCGATCTGGCGCAGGTCAAGAAGCTGTTCGACGTCATCGGGCCGCGCTATGCGGGCCGTCCGGGCGGCTATACCCGCGTGTTGAAGGCCGGTTTCCGCTTCGGCGACAATGCTCCGCTGGCGGTGATCGAGTTCGTGGATCGCGATCCTGAAGCCAAGGGCAAGGATTCCGGTGCCGTCGCGGTCGCTGACGAAGAAGCAACGGAAGCGTAAGCTTCCGCGGGCCTGGGTAGATTATGATTTGGGGCGGCCCGGCAGCGGGTCGCCCTTTTTCACATGGGAGAGCGCGAAGATGAACCGTGGTTGGCTGATTGGGGCAGCCGGCGTCGTGGGCCTTGGCATCGCCGTTTGTGCGGTCGCTGCGGCGCCGCAGAAGCTGCCGGTTCCGGTCCAGCCCATGCCGGCGCTCACGGCACCGCAAGGTCCGCGCGACATGCGGCAGGTCCAGCTCACGTTTGCGCCCGTCGTCAGGCGCATCGCGCCCGCGGTGGTGAACATCTATTCGCGCAGCGTCGTTCAGGCGCCGATCAATCCCTTCTTCAACGATCCTTTCTTCCAGCGTTTCTTCGGGCTCAACCCGCAGCAGCAGAAGCGGGTCCAGCAATCGCTGGGCTCGGGCGTGATCGTGCGGCCCGACGGGCTCATCCTCACCAACAACCATGTCGTTCAGGGCGGCACGGACATCGTGGTCGCGCTGGCCGACAAGCGCGAGTTCAAGGCCAAAGTCGTGGTCGCCGACCCGCGCACCGACCTCGCAGTTCTGAAGATCGACACCAAGGGCGAGAAGCTCGCGGTCGTGGAGTTCGGCAACAGCGACACCCTGCAGGTGGGCGATCTGGTGCTCGCCATCGGCGATCCCTTCGGCGTGGGTCAGACCGTGACCATGGGCATCGTCTCGGCGCTTGCGCGCGCGGATGCCAATGCCGGCAACTACCAGTTCTTCATCCAGACCGATGCCGCGATCAATCCCGGCAATTCGGGCGGCGCGCTCGTCACCACCGACGGCAAGCTCGCGGGCATCAACACGGCCATCCTGTCGCCCTCGGGCGGCAACATCGGCATCGGCTTTGCCATTCCGGCCAATCTGGCCCGGCGCGTGGTGGAAGGCGCTTCCACCGGCGGCGTGCGCTTTCCCTGGATCGGCGCGGACGGCCAGCCCGTTACCGATGCGTTGGCCCCGGCTTTGAAGCTCGCCCATCCGGGCGGCGTATTGCTCAAGTCGATCTATCCCGGCGGGCCGGCCGCGGCGGCCGGTCTGAGGACCGGCGATGTGGTGCTGTCGGTGGACGGTGCCGAGGTCGACGACATGCAGGCGCTCAACTACCGCATCGCCACGCGTAAGCCGGGCGATGTCGTGCGCCTGAAGGTGGCGAACGACGGGCACGTGCGCGACGTCTCGCTCAGGCTCGGTCTGCCGCCCGAAAACCCGAAGCGCGAATCGACCACCATCTCCGGCCACAATCCGCTCACCGGCGCGCGGGTGGAAAACCTGTCGCCCGCCGTGGCGGTCGATCTGCAGATGGACCTGTTTGCGAAAGGCGTCGTCATCCGCTCCGTGTCGGCGAACACGCCATCCGGCGGCTACGGCTTCGAGCCTGGCGATGTGGTCCGCTCGGTCAACGGCCAGGCGGTCGCCAATGTCGGCCACCTGCGCAAGCTGCTCGACGGCGCCCGCGGCCACTGGGATCTCGTCATCGACCGCAGCGGGCAGAGGCTATCGCTCACGGTCGATGGGTAACGGCACCTAACCCTCCCCTTGAGGGAGGGTCGATCCGGCCAAGCCGGATCGGGGATGGGTATGCCGAGGCATATGTCTCACTCCCGCCTTAGAGGTAGTGGTAGGATTGCTGCGCATCCTGGGGGACACGGGCATGCGCGATCATTTTCCGTTCTGGCGCCCTATCGTCATCACACTGCTCATTGTGGCAGTTCCGACGGCACTGTTCTTCGGGGCCAAGTACTACACTGCGACACTCTGGGGCGATCCGGTTCGTGCCCGAGCCGAATGCCGCGTCGCGGCAGGGATGGCCGCGCAAATATTGCGTGGCGAAGACCTCATTGACCCGGTGGCCGCCAAGGACCCCATCCAATTCAGTCCGGTGCTTCGAGGTGCGCCGACTGAGATTATCGACAATCGCCTGCCGGATTGGCTTCGGGGTGTCCGCAGTTATCTTTTGATGCCGGAACCGCTCGATTGCAGCCGGGAATTTGCGGGGCTACCTTTGATTACGCTCCCCATCCCAAAGGACGAACTTCTGACGCGGGTCTATTTCTCCCGGCTGCTGTTCACCGGCCTCGACAACTCGGTCGCGTACGCGAGTATCGACGACGTTTGTGGGAATGTCTGCGGCAACGGATGGCAGACGGTGTGGCGCCGCAAGGGTGACGGCTGGGCCCTTGAGAGCGTCCGCATGCTCTGGATTTCGTGACCCGGTGGGCGGTACTCTCCCTCCATGTCCGATCTCTTCGAAGCCGGTGGACTTCCCGATACCGCCCCGCGGCCCCTGGCAGACCGGCTGCGGCCGAAGACGCTGGCCGAGGTGGTGGGCCAGGATCACATTATTGGTCCCGAAGGCCCCATCGGGCGCATGGTGGCGGCGAACCGGCCGCATTCGATCATCTTCTGGGGGCCGCCGGGCACCGGCAAGACCACCATCGCGCGGCTATTGTCCACTGCCTTTAATCTGCATTTCGAACAGTTGTCGGCCGTCTTTTCCGGCGTCGCCGACCTCAAAAAATCCTTCGATGCCGCGCGCCAGCGCCGCCGCGTGGGGCAGGGCACGCTGTTGTTCGTGGACGAAATCCACCGCTTCAACCGCAGCCAGCAGGATTCGTTCCTGCCGGTGATGGAAGACGGCACGGTCATCGTGGTCGGCGCCACCACCGAAAACCCGTCCTTCGAGTTGAACGGCGCGTTGCTCTCCCGCACCCAGGTTCTCGTCCTTCGCCGCCTCGACGACGCCGCGCTCGAAACCCTGCTCCAGCGGGCCGAAGCCCATTACGGCGACAAGCTCCCGCTCACCGACGATGCGCGCGATACCATCAAGGCGATGGCCGACGGCGACGGGCGCTATCTTCTGAACCTCGCGGAAGAAACGGCGTCGCTCAAGGTCGTCAAGCCGCTGGATTCCGCCGCGCTGGTGGAGGCCGTGCAAAAGCGCGCTCCGCTCTACGACAAGAGCCGCGAAGAGCACTACAATCTCATCTCCGCGCTGCACAAGTCGATCCGCGGCTCCGATCCCGATGCGGCGCTTTATTGGCTGGCGCGGATGCTGGCAGGGGGCGAGCAGCCGCTTTACCTCTTGCGCCGCATGGTGCGGGCGAGCGTCGAAGACATCGGCCTGGCCGATCCGCAGGCATTGGTTCAGGCCATCGCCGCGAAGGATATGTTCGATTTTCTCGGCAGCCCCGAAGGCGAGATCGCGCTGGCGCAATGCGTATTGTATCTGGCCGCGGCACCCAAATCGAACGCCGTCTATGCGGCGCTCGGCGCAGCCAAGCGTGCCGCCGCGGAGCACGGCTCGCTGATGCCGCCCGCGCATATTCTGAACGCGCCCACCAAGCTGATGAAGAATCTCGGCTACGGCGCCGGCTACGAATACGATCATTCGACCGAGGAAGGCTTCTCGGGTCAAAACTATTTTCCCGACGGCATGGCGCGCGAGCAGTTCTATCACCCGAAAGAAATGGGTTTCGAGCGCGAGATCCAGAAACGCCTCGACTATTGGGCCAAGCTGCGGTCGAAGAAGACCGTCCAGTCGCCTACTTCGTGAGCGCGTATTTCTTTCCATTCCAGCGACAGACGGGGAACGGTCCCATGCCCGGGCCGCCCACTTCGATATCGGGCCAGCCGTTGTGTTTGGCCGCCTTCACGTCGGCGATACCGGTCTGGTCGAGCAATTTGGTCCAATTGCCTTTGCCGTCCTTGGCCGGAAGCGCGAAAGCCTCGGCGGTCGTGCCGTAGCAGTCGGTGCTGCTTTCCTTCCCCCAGGCTTCCGCGATGCGGTCGCCGTTCAAGTCCTGCAGCTCGATGCTGCCGGGCACGGCCGACGGCGTGTCGTCCTCGCAGCGCACATTTGATTGTGTGCAACGCCGGGGATGTGCCGTTCGGGCGGATAGCTAGGCTTCAGTTCTTCTCCAGCCCGTAGCGCAGCACCTTCATCTTCTCGATGGTGACGAGGCCCGAACCCATCATCTCGTCGAGCACCGGCAGGAAGGCGTTGATCTTCTCTTCGGTGTCCACCATCTCGACGATCAGCGGCAGGTCTTCCGACAGCCGCAGGATCTTGGCGGTGTGCAGGCGGCTGGAATGGCCGAAACCCATCGGTCCGCGCAGCACGGTCGCGCCGGCCATCTGCATCTCGCGCGCTTTGGTGACGATCGCCTCGTAGAGCGGCATCCCGCCGTGGCGGTCGGCCTCGCCGAAAAAGATGCGCAGCAGCATGGCGTCCTTGGGAAGTTGCATCTCACACTCCCTTAATCTGGTTGATCATACCGGCGGCAAGCGAACCGAGCCAAACGCCCAGCATGCACATGGTCAGCGATCCGGCGATGTTGCCGCCCGCCGCCAGCCAGTCACCGTCGCGCATCAGGTTCAAGGTTTGCAGGCTGAAGGACGAGAAGGTTGTGTAGCCGCCGCAGAAGCCGGTCATCACGAACTGGCGGGTCTGGGCAGAGACGAACATCCGGCCGTCGGGAGAGGTCAGCGTGAAGAAGAAGCCGATGATGAAGCAGCCGGTCACGTTCACGATCATGGTGCCCCAGGGAAATGTCCCGCCGAAGGAGTTGGCGACGAGACCCGAGAGGACATAGCGCGCAGCCGTGCCTAGAGCGCCTCCGGTAGTCACGAGCAGGAACATCGCAATCGGCATCCGTGCAACCTCAAAGCGCGAGCCGGAACGTAGTCTGCGATTTGCCGGAACGCCAGCGGACCTCTTTGGGCGCCGCCCGCCCGGATTACCCGCCCCGATTGGCGGTCCCGCGCGACGATGTAGCGGCGCCCGCAGCTTGATTTTCGCCGTGTCCGATGGCAAGGAGCCTTGTGGGGATGGGTCCCCCCTTTAAGCGCCCAGGCCGGGCTGATGGCTCCTACCGTTTTGGCCACGTGGCGGCGGTGGAATCTGCGCGAAAGAACCGCTGCGAAGCGGTTTTTTTGTGCCCGCACCGAAGGGCGTTGCAGAGGAAGGCCCCCCCGATGGAACACATCTACACCATAGCCGCCCTCTGGCTCTGGCTGGCGGTGCTTGCCGCGATTGTGGCTCGCCATCTGAAGATCGCCATTGCGCTGGTCGAGATATGCGTCGGCGTGGCCGCCGCGGCAGTTGCGGGGATATTCGGCAGATTCGACGCGCTCGGCTCGAATCTGGAGTGGCTGAAGTTTCTTGCCTCGGCAGGCGCGGTACTGCTCACTTTTTTGGCAGGTGCGGAACTCGAACCCGAGGTCATCAAAAAGAAGCTGAAGGAAGTGTCGGTGGTAGGGCTCGTCGGCTTTTTTGCGCCGTTCGTCGGCTGCTCGGCCATCGCATATTACCTGCTGGGCTGGGATTTCCGGGCCAGTCTCTTATGCGGCGTCGCGCTGTCCACCACCTCCATGGCGGTCGTTTACGCGGTCATGCTGGAAACCGGGTTCAACCGAACGGATTTCGGAAAGGGAATCCTGGGAGCCTGTTTCGTCAACGATCTGGGCACGGTGGTCGCGCTGGGCCTGCTGTTCGCGCCGTTCACCTACAGGACGGCCGTATTCATCGGGGCTATGGCAGCCGCGCTTGCGGCGCTGCCGATCACCACCAGATGGCTGTCGAGAGGATACGCGAATCGCACGGCCGCCATCCGCACCAAGTGGGTCGTCATGGTGTTGTTCTGCCTCGGGGCGATGGCGCAATGGTCGGGAAGCGAGGCCGTACTGCCCGCCTACCTCGTAGGCATCGCGCTTGCCGAATTCGCGAACAAGGATGCTCATTGGCTTCGCCGCCTGCGCACGTTGACGGTCGGCTTCCTGACGCCTTTCTATTTCCTGCGGGCGGGGATGCTGGTGTCGGTCCCGGCGTTGATCGCGGCGCCGCTGATTTTTCTCGCCCTCCTGGGCGGAAAAGTGGTGTCGAAGATTTTCGGATTGTATCCGATCATCGGGCTGTTCCGCCGCAAGCGCGACGAGCGCTGGTATTACACGTTGCTAATGTCCACGGGGCTGACCTTCGGCACCATTTCGTCGCTCTACGGCTTCTCGCACGGCATCGTCACGCAAGCGCAGTATTCGTTCCTGGTCGCGGTGGTGATCGCAAGCGCCGTGGTGCCCACGATGATCGCCGGATATGCGTTCCTGCCCCGTCATCTCCTTCCGAAGGACAACGTGAAGCCGGCTCTGTTCGGAGAGGAGAACGCCGCGGAGGAGGGCTAGCGGCGCGGCGCTTCGTGCCCCTGGGTTTGGAGAATCGTCTCCTGTTCGGCGAACCACGTCAGGACGTCGCCGCGGGAGCCCTTTACCAGGCGCACCCAGCGGCCGTTTCGGAATGCATCCTCGTGCTGACGGTCCCACCAGATTTCGTGGGCGGTCAGAAGGGTCCAACCGCCGCCTCCGGGCCGATC
>Ga0187810_10000293_pt1 | contig 20919 bp, 12 predicted proteins | sample NC_wetland_sal_i_9_FD_132963 | JGI IMG/M metagenome (GOLD analysis project Ga0187810, IMG submission 132963) | Wetland sediment microbial communities from Neuse River Estuary, North Carolina, USA - ASW_5 | ecosystem: Environmental > Aquatic > Freshwater > Wetlands > Sediment | place: USA: North...
GCGCTCCATCGCCAAGCTGCGCGGCACCTACACCGATGCGCTGCCGACCTACATCAATCCGCAGACCAACCGCGTCCACACCAGCTACGCGATGGCCGCGGCGGCGACCGGACGGCTGGCCTCCACCGATCCGAACTTGCAGAACATCCCGATCCGCACCTCGGAGGGGCGGCGCATCCGCCAAGCCTTCATCGCGCCCAAGGGCTCGAAACTGATCAGCGCCGACTACAGCCAGATCGAATTGCGCCTGTTTGCCCATATCGCGGAAATCCCGCAACTCAAGAAAGCGTTCGCCGACGGGCTCGACATTCACGCCATGACGGCCTCGGAGATTTTCGGCGTGCCGGTCAAGGGTATGCCGGCCGAAGTGCGCCGCCGCGCCAAGGCCATCAATTTCGGCATCATCTACGGCATTTCCGGCTTCGGGTTGGCGGCCCAGCTCGGCATCGGCCGCGGCGAGGCGGACGATTACATCAAAAAGTACTTTCAGCGCTTCCCCGGCATCCGCGACTATATGGAAGTCACCAAGGCGTTTGCGCGCGAGCACGGCTATGTGGAGACGCTGTTCGGCCGCCGCATCCATATCCGCGAGATCAGATCGACCAATCAGGGTCTGCGCGGCGGGGCCGAACGCGCCGCCATCAATGCGCCGATCCAGGGCACCGCCGCCGATGTCATCCGCAGGGCCATGATCCGCATGCCGGACGCGCTGGCCAAGGCGGGTCTTTCCGCGCGCATGCTGTTGCAGGTGCACGACGAACTCGTCTTCGAAGCCGTCGACGGCGAAGTGGAAAAAAACCGCGCGGTTGCGGTGAAGGTGATGGAAGGCGCGGCGCTGCCCGCCGTATCGCTGTCCGTCAAATTGACCGTGGAAGCCCGCGCGGCGCAGAACTGGGACGCGGCGCACTAAACGGGTTTCAGGCGGCCACCGACATCGCCTTGCGGCTTGCCTCGGCGGGAATGCCGATCTTCTCCAGCCGTTCGACCCATACGGTTTTCGCCGTCTCGCCGTCGCTCCGACAATCGGCACATGCGGCGTCGAGGAACCCGGGCCTGGCCAAATATCGCAGGATGGTCTGACGTGCCTTCCTGGACAGACGGCCTTCCGTGAAAGTACCCGCCGCGAACAGTTGCAACAGGGCGGTCGCCTTCTCCGCGGGATTGGTGCGCCGCGCATCGACGGACTCGAACAGTTTGGCACACGAGGCGGCCTCGATCGCCATGGCGTCGAGCGCGTGCGCCAGCTCTGCGCGCTCGCGCTGCGGAAAGTCGCTTGCCAGGGCATCCGCATTCAGTTGCGCCAGTTTATGCAACCGTTTCGACAGCGGCAGATTGGGCGAAAGGAAGTGGTTCTTGAAGCGGCCGCTCGAGCAGATGTGGATCGCCATTTCGGCCAGGCTGCGCTTGTTTTCCGTTCCCGTGATGCAGCGGTTGGCCGAGAGCAGCCAACTCAGTTTGTCTTCCGGCCAGTCCTTGCGCGAAATGGAGCCCTTGACGCAATCGTGCGAGACGAACGGCATCGAGCGCTTTTGGAGTGCGGCAACGAGGTCATGGTTGCCGAGCACATCGTCGGCGCATTCCAGGGCGAGTTCGGTCAGCGTCCGCAGCATCCTCAATTCGTTCTCGACCGAGTCGGTGCGCAGCCGGTCTTGGCCGCCGATTTCCTCCAGGATGTGTGCCGCCAGCACGGCGCGCGACATCGGCAGCGCGCGCACGGCGAACAGGTTTGCCAAACGGTCGAGCGCCTGGTCCTCTCCGTATTGCCCGATTTGCGCGACGCCGTGGAAAACGTGCAGCAACGTGATGAGCCCGTCGCCGAAGCACGGCTTGGGTCCCACAAAGTCCTCGATGGCTGCCGGCACGGACAGAACCTCCGCGACGATGGCGTCCACCGTTTGGGCGAGGAAGCGGCCCGGCTCGGTGTCCGGATGCGCGGCCTCGAACACGCCGATCAGCCGGACCGTCTTTTCGTTCCAGCTGCGGGCGTCCCGCAGAAATTGGGCCAGCGCGCCGTCGAGCACGTAGCGGCGATTCGGCGCGCCTGCGAACTTCGCCGCAAGGGCTTCGAAGCCGTCCGGTCCGAGGGATGGAAAAAGACCTTTGCGCTTGTCGGCGCGCACGCGCGTCACAAGGTCGTCGGCGAGCCCGAAGAGACTGCGGACAAGCTCGTGCACTGGTCTGTCTTCGCTGGCGGCCCGCACCACGGCAACCTGCTGGACCGCGAACTGCAACAGCTTGCCGGTGTTTTCGAACCTCTCCAGCATCTCGGCGCGATGCAGGAACTCGGTGACGGTGATGTTCTGGCTGGCGAGGAAATTCGCCGTCAGCCGGGCGATCACCCGCCGGGCGGGTGGCGCGAAAAGGTCGTCCACACCGGCGCAGGCAGACAGGTGCGCAACGTCTGCGATTTCCTGATGAAGTTCTTGCGCCATGCCCGCTCGATCCCAGGTTGAGACCCTATCGCGGCGGACTAAATCAGCCGTTAAACCGCCGCGCACGATGTGGATGTCATCAGCGAGACGTGGAGACTGGAATTTACGCCGCGATCGATTTGAGCCCGGTTTCTTCGGTGATGCCGATCTTCTCGAGGATGCCGATCAGTTCGGCGACCGCGGCGTCGGGATTGGCGGGAACGCCGGGCGTAGAGGCGTGCGCCACGTAGCCGGTGAGGAATCCGGGTTTGGAGAGATAGCTCTTCATCAACTCGCGCGCTTTGGCCGCCAGCACCGGTTCGGTAAAGGTGTTGGCGTTGAACAGGGCCAAGAGCGCGTTGGCCTTCTCAACATGGTCGACCGGATTGCCGTCGATGGACTCGAACAGCCGGCCCTTGGCCTCCACGGTGCAGGCGATGCGGTCGAGAACGCCGGCGATCTCGCCGCGCTGGTTTTCCTGAAAGCCGGAGCGGAGCACCCGCTTGTTCAACTCGGCAAGCCTTTGCAGGCGCGCCGTCAGAGGCGTTTTGGGCGAGGTGAAGTGTTCCTCGAATGCGGCGGAGGTGACGACCGGGATGACGTAAGTGGCCAGCCGGCGTTTGTTCTCCGCGCCGATAATGTTCTCTTCGACGAACAATAGGCGATCCAGTTTTTCGTCGGGTGCGGCTGCGCCGGACAGGTACTCGCCGACGTTTTCGTTCGAGATCAGGCGCTTGGACCGCAGCAGGAAGGCGGCAACCAGATCGTCGTGACTGAGATATTTGCCCACGCCATAGACCACCAGATTGGCGATCTGACGCAAGGCCTTGAATTCGTCTTCGAGGGAATCGGGACACAGCCGCTTGAAGCTGCGGAATTCGGCGATGATGCGTTCGGCGATGGCGGTGCGCGAATCCGGCAGCGCATCGTCGGCGAAACGCTGGGTCAGCGAGATCAGGCCATCGCGACCCTCGGTTTCGTCCGGTTCCCGTCCCAGGAACAGTTTGACGAGGCTCATCACCGCCGCGCCATGGTTCGGCTTCTCGCCGATCAGCTCTTTCAACGCGGCCGGGCCGCTGAGAATCTCGCTCATCAGCGAATCGACGGCGGACAGCAGAAGCTTGGAGCCCGGGCTGGCGCTGCCGGTCCCTTCCATCAGCGCCATCAGGCGGAAAACCTTTTCGTCCCAACCGTTGGCGCTTTTGAGATGCTGCGCGATCGCGCCGTTGAGGAGATAACGGCCGTCCGACGAGGCAGCCAGCTTTTCCGCCAGCGCCCCGAAGCCGCCCGGCGCGACGCCGGGGAAGCGTCCCTTTCGCGTGTCCTTGTAGACGCGCTTGAACGCGGCGCTGGCAAGCGCGTTGAGCTTCTTGATGATCTGCTGGACTTGCACTTCGCTGGTTGCGGCTTGCGCCACGGCAACGCGCTGCACCGCATGCTGGAGGATGTTTCCGGCCGCCTCCAGCTTTTCCAGAAGATCGGCGCGATGGCTGAGCTCGGTGACCGTCACTTTGTAGTGCCGGAGGAAATCGGGCAGGAGCTGCGCGATCGTCTTGCGCGCATGGTAGGAGTAGAGGTCGTCGGGCTTGAAGCAGGGCGGGCTCGGCGGCATGTCGTCCTGCGCAGGGGCCACTTTCATCTTGTTGTGGCCGTCTTCGAAGATCTTCAGGGACAGGTAGTCGCCGGTATCGTCGTTGTAGGTCTCCTTCATGACCTTTACGCCGGTGGCGCCGGAGCCCATCAATTCCTGCGCGAACAGGATGGCTTCATCGCGGTCCTGCTTGACCTCGACCAGGCTCCAGCCGCCTTTCGAGCCGCGGCGCGAAAAAATTTCGAAATGAACCTCACGCGCCATGCACGCCCGCTCCCCTGCGAGCCGGCTATCATGCAAAAGGAGGCTTTAGGTCGCGTTAATCCTAAGCGAGAGAGCGGATCGACGGATGGTCGCCGCACAAGGGGCAGGCCGGATCGGGGCGCAGCTTCACGGTCCTGAAGGCGGTCTCCAACGCTTCGTAAATGAGAAGCTTGCCGGCCATGCTCTCGCCCGCGCCGGTGATCTCCTTCAAGACCTCGAGGGCCTGGAGCGTGCCCATCACGCCGGCCGCGGCGCCCAGGACACCGGCTTCGGTGCAGGGCCGCGTGGTGCCTGCCGGGGGCGCTTCCGGGATGAAGCAGCGGTAACAGGGCCGTCCTTCCGGCTTGAAGGTGGCGAGCTGGCCCGAGAATTCGCTGACCGCCGCGCTCACCAGGGTCTTGGCTGCGAAGTGGCAGGCGTCGGCCACCAGGAAGCGGGTGGCGAAATTGTCCGATCCGTCCGCCACCACATCGAACCGGGAGATCAGGCCGAGGGCGTTTTTGGCGTCCAGACGCAGCGTATAGGGCTCGATGGCGACGTGGGGATTGATGGCGTGCGCCGCCGCAGCCGCGCTTTCGGTTTTCAGCCGCCCGATGTCGTCGGTGCCGTGGGCGATCTGGCGCTGCAGGTTCGACAGGCTTACGGCGTCGAAATCGGCGATGCCGATGGTCCCGACCCCCGCCGCGGCCAAGTACAGGATGACCGGGCTGCCCAGCCCGCCGGCCCCCACCACCAGCACCCGCGCGGCCCGCAGTTTGGCCTGCCCCACGCCGCCCACCTCGCGTAGGACGATATGGCGCGCGTAGCGTTCCAGCTCGGTTTCGGAAAAGCTCATGGCCGCGTCTTAGCCCAAATATTTCCCGCTGCGAACGCACTTCGCGGGGGCTGCGCGCAAGATTCCGTCGCGGGGGCGAGGTTTGTCGGCCATGCGACAATCAAGGCGCTATGAATCTGCCGTCCTATCCACGAAATAAACAGCTACTCTTTGGCATTTGTGGCGAAACAAAGAACCAATAGAATTTGCCACGCCGCCGTACGGAAGGACCACGATGTCGGAATTTGGCGCCCAGCTGGAAGCTCACGGCTTGAAGGACCTGAAGTCGGTCTATTGGAATCTCAGCGCGCCCACGCTCTACGAAATGTCGATCGCACGCGGCGAAGGACGGCTGGCCAAGGGGGGACCGCTGGTCGTCTTGACCGGCCAGCACACCGGCCGTTCCGCCTCCGACAAGCACGTCGTCAAGGACGAGCAAACCGCCTCCACCGTGTGGTGGGACAACAACAAACCGCTGGCGCGCGATGCGTTTGCCCGTCTGCACGCCGACATGATGGAGTACGCCAAGGGCCGCGACCTGTTCGTGCAGGATCTGGTGGGCGGCGCCGATCCCACCCACCGTCTGCCGGTCCGCATCATCACCGAATACGCCTGGCATTCCCTGTTCATCCGCCATCTTCTGATCCAGCCCGATGCGGACGCGCGCGCCGGCTTCGCACCGGACTTCACCATCATCGACCTGCCGGGTTTCAAGGCCGATCCCGCGCGCCATGGCGGCGTCAGTTCCACCCTCATCGCGCTCGATTTTTCCCGCCGCATGGTCCTGATTGCGGGCACTTCCTATGCGGGCGAGATCAAGAAGTCGGTCTTCACCATTCTCAATTACCTGTTGCCGCGCCGGGGCGTGATGCCGATGCACTGCTCGGCCAACGTCGGCGACAAGGGCGATGTGGCGATCTTCTTCGGGCTGTCGGGCACGGGCAAGACAACGCTGTCGGCCGATTCCTCGCGCACCCTGGTGGGCGACGACGAGCATGGCTGGGGCCCGAACGGCGTCTTCAATTTCGAAGGCGGCTGCTATGCCAAGGTGATCCGCCTGTCGCGCGAAGCCGAACCGGAAATCTTCGCCACCACCGAGCGCTTCGGCACGGTCTTGGAAAACGTCGTGATGGACCCCGAGACGGGGGTGCTCGACCTCGACGACGACCGCTACACCGAAAATACGCGGGCAGCCTATCCCATCCATTACATTCCGCACGCCAGCGAAACGGGCTGCGTCACCCATCCGGCCAACGTCATCATGCTGACGGCCGATGCCTTCGGCGTCTTGCCGCCGATCGCCAAGCTGACGCCAAGCCAGGCAATGTATCACTTCCTGTCGGGTTTCACCTCGCGCGTAGCCGGCACCGAAAAAGGCATGGGCAAGCAACCCGAACCCACCTTCTCCACCTGTTTCGGCGCGCCGTTCATGCCGCTGCATCCTTCGGTCTACGGCAACCTGTTGCGCGATCTGATCGACGAGCACGATTGCGACTGCTGGCTGGTCAACACCGGCTGGAACGGCGGACCGGCTTCCGAGAACGGCAAGCGCATGCCGATCAAAGTGACGCGCGCGCTGTTGCATGCCGCGCTCGACGGATCGCTGGCAGTCAGCCAATGGCAGCACGATCCGGTGTTCGGCTTCCGCATCCCGGTGGCCGTGGCGGGCGTCGATCCGGCGATCCTGAACCCGCGCAACACCTGGGCCGACAAGGCCGCCTACGACGCGCAGGCCAAGCGCTTGGCCGGCATGTTCCGCGACAACTTCAAGAAGTTCACGGCGTATGTCGACGAACGCGTGCTGAAGGCGGCCGAACACATCGCCAACGCGGCGGGATAGACCCTGCTTCATCCTGCGGGCGGCGCTCTCAGGGATTGCAGACTTGGTTCCTGTGAACGATGGCCGCCGACAATGCAGCTTGCGCCGCTTGCCTTGCCTTGACGCAGTTGACTGAAGCAGGTCCCTTGCACGTTGGATCGCTCAACCGCGCTTGCGCCTTGGCGAGCAGCGTTTCATCTATCGTCACGGCTTCCGTGGCCTGTTGGCACGGAGTGAGCTGTGGCGGCTTCGGAGGTGCCGGGATCGCCGGCGGGCACGCCAGTGATTTCTGGCTGGCGAGCGTAATCTCTTCGAAGACGATGCTCGGTGGATTGCCCGTGTTTGCGCACCCTGGCGGCACGAGGTTGAAATTGTTCGTTTCGCCTGTAAAGCCGGAATTGATGATGGTTGGGGCGTTCATTGTTCCGTTCTCGACGTTGATATGAACAACGGCGGCAGCGCCCGAATTGAATGCGGCACGCTGCGCGTTAATGTAGCCGACCACATTGAACTCGACTTCACGCCAGACAGAGGACAGCTTCAGAATATTGTCCGAGATGGCGACTCCGCTGATTGTCCCGTTCGGCAAGGTGATCGTGACTGAATCTTGACCGCCAGGGATAGCTTCGCCACGCATGTGGAGCTGCGAAAGCGAGGTGACGGGTTGTGCTGCCAGCAACGCTGTTGTCGGCGAGTCGAACACACAATCGGTACCCGAGTTCACCCATGAGACGCCTGCAGGCATGTTGGGCAACTGCGGCACCGAGCCTTGGCCAGGGCACGTCGGGCCAAAATTGAAGAGCCAGACCTCCATGAGCGCTAGCGACCCGTTATTGTCATTCATGAAGAGGTATTGCAGCCAGCCTTGGCAGGATTTCGGATCCTGGGCGTTCGCGCACGCAGGCGTGGCGAACGGTGCGACATTGATTTGGAGCGCGTAAGCACCTGGGGCGTTCTGCGCCGCAGACGTCACGCTAGAGACTGTTTGGATGTCCGCCGTCTGATCGAAGGAGCCCTCGGCTGCGGTGAGCGGCCCTCCATTGGCAACGGCGACAAGGTCGTTGCCGTTGCCGGCGACCGCCCCTACAGGTGCATTAGTCGGGACCTTTATCGGCGGCACAGGGCGGGGCAACTTCGCCAGGGGCGGTGGCCGCTTGTGCGGCATCTTCGGAGCGCGCACGCATTGCGTCTTCTTCCATTCCATCAAAGGGAACGTAGCGGCGAAACACCCCGTTGGCTTCGGGCGGGCTACCATTTTGCGGTGCCAAGCCAATCGATCCGCTGCCGCGCGCACCTGCTCTTCAGAAGGCGGCGGCGACGTCAAGCCGATCGCGGAAGACTGCCACGCCGTTGTCGCACTGGTGCAGGCGACGAGAAACAACGATGCAGACAGACGAAGAAGAAAAGCCCTGTATTTTGACATTTGACGAATCTCTCCTTGCCTGTGGTCTCGCAGCAGATATGGCGGCCGGCCTCAGGGGCATCCCCGCTGGTTGTTGAAGTCATCCCAGGAAATCGACGTGACGGTGTACCCGCTGCCATAGGTCGCGGTCACGATCGCCTGTGCATGTGCTTGCGAATCCGACGGCTGTATGATCCATGTGCATTGGGGAACGAGATCGCTCAGCGCTTTCACGGCAAAGTAATAGGGGTTCAGCGTCTGCGTAGTCGAACTCGCATTACTCGGTGCAATAGCGAACTGGGCTTGCTTATGCGTGGTCCCGACGGCGTTTGCTGCCGTCAGCGTGAAGTTCACTATGTCGGCCGGCGTCATCGCGTAAGAGCTGATCGTCGGCAGATTGTCGAGATGAACCTTGAAGGCGCTGGCATAGCCCGTCCCCGCACCATCCAGTGTGATCTGGCAAGCGCTGGTACAGTCATCGACGTTCCAGCTTAGCGTCTGTTGGACGCCGAGAACGGCATAGCCACCATACGGGGAGGCGGTCAGCGTGATCTTCGGCGGCGACGGCGGGATCGGGCAATCGCCCCAGATGCCCGTGCTGACAAAATCTTTGACCGTCTCCCAGGGACTATTACCGTTTATCCGACATTGGACGAACGCAAGCCGATAGAGAGGCTCCGTATCGGGGGCACCGGTCTTCGCGACGGTGCAGCAGGTGCCTTCATTGCCGAATGACAACTTGTTGGCATTATCCCGCTCAGTGGGATCGATAGTATAGAAATGAACATTGTATCCGCCCGTCTGGTAGGTTCGGAAAAGCGGCACCCCGTCACTCGCAGACGTATACACGTAACAGCAGATGCCTTCGGACTGGTATCCGTGGGTCAGAAGGCCGCCGCGTTCGGTAATGGAGGAGGTATAGAAGTGATCGAGGGAGCCGGGCTGGAAGACCCGGTACAAAGGAATGACATCGGGGGGCTTTGACACCACCTGACAGCAGAGTCCCTCGTTCGCATAGCCATATTTCGAGACAGCCTCGTCCCGTTCGACGGTCGATGTTGTATAGAAATGCAGGCCCTTCTTCGCGTTGACGAGGCGGTACAATGCGGTCGTGGACTGCGATGCGCTCGCGGGCACGTAGCAACAGATTCCTTCGTCGACATAATCGCCCCGTGCGAGGGCGGCATCGCGTTCCTGCGCCGAAAGCGTATAGAAGCGATCCCCCGACTTCGTTCCTCTCAATCGATACAGCGGAAGCGCATTTGGCACCGGGCCGCTGAAAACGAAGCAACAACTATCTTCCTGCGCGTAATGATTATGGATAATCGCATTATCGACCTCGGGGAGCGAGATGGTGAGCAGGTGATCGCCGTGCTGCTGCCCGACGAGGCGATAGAGGGGCACGGGCATTGATGAAGGGGGGGGGCAGGGGCACCGCACAACAGGACCCTTCGTTCTGATAGCCGTGGTTGGTCACGGCATCGTCGCGTTCAGCCGCCGATGTCGTATACAGAAACGCGATGCTCCATTGGGGCATCGCGTAGGCGGGTCGCGGCACGAGGAGGAAAAAGCAAAGCAGCGAAATCAGACCGTGCCATGTGCAAGGTCGCTGCCCCATCGATCGCCCCAATCTCTTTGACATTCGAGACCCCAGTCGGTTCGATGGTAACATTGGGAGTATGTGAGTGCAACGCATTCGCAACTATGGCACAAACGTCACCTTGTACCGTTGCTACCAAATTGATGCTCTCGCCCACGTCGAAGCTGCGGTTCACAACCGTCTTTCTGAATGGCCGACGCGAACGTGTTTGCGAGCTTCTCTCAGCGGTGAGTTTGGAGCCGAAACCAGGAATTCGCGCTTGTCCCGGCTGGCGCCAGTTCCGGACATTCGTTGAGGCACGAAGCGCACCAATTCCAAATGGTGAGTTTGGAGCCGATTCCGAGCCTTGGGGTTAGGTCGCAAGACAATCAGTGTTTGGTTTCTGTAGTGGCATCCCAGAAGGCCTTCACCTTGGCGAAGAAGCCTTCGCATTCCGGCTGGCAGCGCTGGCCGCCGTCCACTTCGAATTGGCGCAGCAGGTCTTTTTGCTCCTTGGAGAGCTTGACCGGGGTCTCGACGAACACCTCGACGAAGAGGTCGCCCGCCAGTCCGTTGCCGCGCAACACCGGCATGCCCTTGCCGCGCAGCCGCACCTGGTGGCCCGATTGGGCGCCTTCGGGGATTTTGACGCCGGTGCGCCCGCCGTCGAGCGTGGGCACTTCCACGCTGCCGCCCAGTGCCGCGGTCACGAACGAGACCGGGACGCGGCAATAAAGATCGTGGCCGTCGCGCTGGAAGATGGGGTGGTTCGCCACCGAGATGAAAACATAAAGATCGCCCGCCGGGCCGCCGTTGAACCCGGCCTGGCCTTCGCCCGAGAGCCGCATGCGCGTGCCCTCTTCGACGCCCGGCGGAATATCCACCGCCAGCGTGCGTTCCTTCTGGACATAGCCGCCGCCGTTGCACGACTTGCACGGGCTGCGCACCACGCGGCCGCGACCCTGGCAATGGGGGCAGGTGCGCTCGATGGTGAAGAAGCCTTGCGAGGCGCGCACCTTGCCGTGACCGCCGCAGGTGGGGCAGGCCTCGGCGCGCGTGCCCGGCTCTGCACCCGAGCCGCTGCAAGTCTCGCAGACGACCGCGGTGGGCACGCGGATTTCCGCGCGCGTGCCGTGGAAGGCTTCTTCCAAGGAAAGTTTCAGGCTGTGGCGGATGTCGCCGCCGCGGTTCTGGCGCCGTCCGCGCCCGCCGCCGCCCATCATGTCGCCGAACAGGTCTTCGAAGACGTCGGCGAAGGAACCCGCGAAGTCGAACGGATTGGCGCCCGCATGGCCGTTGCCCATGCCGTGCTCGAAGGCGGCGTGACCGAAGCGATCGTAAGCGGCGCGCTTCTGGTCGTCCTTCAGGATGTCATAGGCTTCGTTGACTTCCTTGAACTTGGCTTCGCAGGTGCGGTCGCCGGGATGGCAGTCGGGATGCAGTTCCTTGGCAAGCCGGCGATAAGCGGACTTGATCTCGGCGGGCGAGGCGTCCTTCTGGCAGCCGAGGACCTCGTAATAGCTCCGCTTCATAGCGCGTTCTCGCGCCGTGAAGCGGGGGGCCTCAAATCAGAAACCTGACTCAACATCGCCGAACGCCTTACCCGATTCCGGAACCATGTCCTGCGATTAGTTATTCGGCTTCTTGTTTTCGTCCACTTCGGAAAACTCCGCATCGACGACGTTGTCGTCTTTCGGCTTGTCTTCGCTGCCGGGCTGCTGCGGCTCGCCGCCCGCGCCTTGCGCCGCCTGTTGCGCCTTGTACATCGCCTCGCCCAGCTTCATCGACGCTTGCGCCAGCGCCTGCGTCTTCTGCTGGATCGCATTCACGTCGTCGGTCTTGATCACTTCCTTCAGCTCGGCCGCGGCGCTCTCGATGGCCGACTTCTCGGCATCGCCGATCTTGCTGCCGTGCTCGGACAGCGCCTTTTCGGTGGTATGGACCATGGCTTCCGCCTGGTTCTTGGCCTCTGCCAGCGCCTTGCGGTTCTTATCCTCGGCCGCATGCACTTCGGCTTCCTGCACCATTTTCTTGATGTCGGCGTCGGAAAGCCCGCCCGAGGCCTGGATGCGGATCTGCTGCTCCTTGTTGGTGGCTTTGTCCTTCGCGGTGACGGAGACGATGCCGTTGGCGTCGATGTCGAAGGTGACTTCCACCTGCGGCACGCCGCGCGGAGCGGGGGGCAGCCCCATCAGGTCGAACTGGCCGAGCAGCTTGTTGTCGGCCGCCATCTCGCGCTCGCCCTGGAAGACGCGGATGGTGACGGCCGTCTGGTTGTCCTCGGCGGTCGAGAAAATTTGGCCCTTTTTCGTGGGGATCGTGGTGTTGCGGTCGATCAGGCGCGTAAACACGCCGCCCAGCGTCTCGATGCCGAGCGACAAGGGTGTGACGTCGAGGAGCAGAACGTCCTTGACCTCGCCCTTCAAGACGCCGCCCTGGATGGCTGCGCCGATGGCCACGACTTCGTCTGGGTTGACGCCCTTGTGCGGCTCCTTGCCGAAGGCCTGCTTGACGATTTCCTGCACCCTCGGCATGCGGGTCATGCCGCCCACCAGGATGACTTCATCGATCTGGTTGGCCGAAACGCCTGCGTCCTTCAGCGCCTGCCTGACCGGACCGATGGTCTTCTGGATCAGGTCGTCGACCAAGGCTTCGAGTTTCGCACGCGTGATCTTGATGGTGAGATGCTTGGGACCCGCCGCATCCGCCGTAATGAAGGGCAGGTTGACTTCGGTTTGCGTCGCGCTCGACAATTCGATCTTGGCTTTCTCCGCCGCGTCCTTCAGGCGCTGCAGGGCCAGACGGTCGCTTCTGAGGTCGATGCCGTTCTCTTTCTTGAATTCGTCGGCGAGATAGTTGACGACGCGCTGGTCGAAGTCCTCGCCGCCCAGGAAGGTGTCGCCGTTGGTGGACTTCACCTCGAACACGCCGTCGCCGATCTCGAGCACGGAAATATCGAAGGTGCCGCCGCCCAGGTCATAAACCGCGACGGTGCCGGTTTTCGTCTTGTCCAGGCCGTAAGCCAGCGCGGCCGCGGTCGGCTCGTTGATGATGCGCAGGACTTCGAGGCCGGCGATCTTGCCGGCGTCCTTGGTGGCTTGGCGCTGGGCGTCGTTGAAGTAGGCCGGAACGGTGATCACCGCCTGGGTGACCTTCTCGCCGAGATAGCTCTCGGCGGTTTCCTTCATCTTCTGCAGAATGAAGGCCGAGATTTCGCTCGGCGAGTATTTCTTGGCATCGCGGCCCGCGACCCAGGCATCGCCGTTGTCCGCCTTGACGATCTTGTAGGGGACCATGCCCGTGTCTTTCTGGGTCATGGGATCGTCGTGGCGGCGGCCGATCAGCCGCTTGATCGCGAAATAGGTGTATTCGGGATTGGTGATGGCCTGCCGTTTGGCGGGCTGACCGACGAGACGTTCGCCGTCATTGGTAAACGCCACGATGGAGGGGGTGGTTCGCGCGCCCTCCGCATTCTCGATGACCTTGGGGGTTGAACCCTCCATGACCGCAACGCACGAATTGGTCGTGCCGAGGTCGATGCCGATCACTTTCGCCATAGTTCCTTTTTCCTTCCTATCAGGCAGCAGGTCTTGGGCCTCAGGGAGCGCCTTAGGTGCCCGCCCCATACGAATGGCGGCTCAGGTCCAAGACCCTCGCCGCGTTGTACCGGTATATAGGAAGGGGGTATTGGCCTCGCAAGGCCGCGAGACGCTTTGCAGGTCGGTAATTTTCCGGACTAAGTAAGCTTTTGGAAAGGCTTAGCCCGCCTAGCCCGGATTAAGACGCCAGACCCAGAAGTTCAATACCCCGGCGAAGCTCGCCCAGGCCCAGTAAGGGGCGAGCAGCCATCCCGCAGTCCGGTCGATCCGGGCGAAAACCAGCACCGTCGCCGTCAGCGTGAGCCAAAGCGCGATCAATTCTACGAATGCGGGCAAAGGTGCGTGGAGCCCGAAAAAAACCAAGCTCCAGGCCAGGTTAAGGACGAGTTGGGCCAGCCACAGCGCCAGGGCCGCGCTCCGCCAGCCCGTCTTGCGCCAGACCCGCCAGGCGGCGACGGCCATCAGGAGATAAAGCACGGTCCAGACCGGCGCGAACACCCCGTTCGGCGGGTTGAAGCTGGGCTTCGCCAAGCCATTGTACCAGCTCGCAATATTTGGGGCGGTGAGCTGTCCCGCCGCAAAACCGACGGCCAGACAGAACACGACAAAGCCAAGCAACGCTAACCGATTGCGAAATATGGATATTGTCCTATTTGCGGGCATGCGCTGCCAGGATGTCGGCGATCGAGGCCGAAACCTTCTTCGCCGCCGCGATGTGCAGGAACTCGTTGGGCCCGTGGGCGTTCGAACCCGGGCCGAGCACTCCGGTGACCACGAATTGGGTCCCGGGGAACTTCTCGCCCAGCATCGCCATGAACGGGATGGAGCCGCCTTCGCCCATGAAGGCGGCCGGCCGGCCGAAATGGGTCTGGGAGGCGCGGCTCACCGCCTGCTCGAGCCAGGGCGCCAGCGCGGGCGCGTTCCAGCCGGTTTGTCCCGGCATCCCTTCGAAGCTCACCTCGGCGTTGTAAGGCGGCTCGGCTTCCAGCACGCGCTTCAAGGTCTGCACGGCGGTCTCGGCGTCGCAGGTCGGCGGCGTGCGGAGGGACAGTTTCGCGGCGGTGAAGGGGATCAGCACATTGCCCGCGTTGTCCGGCTCGGGATAGCCGCCGATGGCGATGACGGCGAGCTGCGGCTTCCAGGTGCGGTTGAGGATCAGCTCCTCGGGGGTCTTGCCCATAGGTCTGGTGGAGCCCGCGAACGGCATCTTGTCGAAAACCCCGTCCTTGAGCGCCTCGGCCGCGGCGCGCGCCTGTCCGGCGCGGTCGGAGGGAACGGGCACGTAGAATTCCTTGAGCTTCAACTCGCCCGTGTTCTCGTCCTCGATGCGAGAGAGGAGCTGGCGCAGAATGCGGAAGGACGAGGGCACGATGCCGCCGGCGTCGCCCGAATGCACGCCTTCGCTCAGCACGCGGATGGTCAGCGTTCCGGCGGCGATGCCGCGCAGCGACGTGGTGAGCCAGAGCTGCTCGTAATTGCCGCAACCGGAATCCAGGCACACCACCAAGTCCACTTTGCCGATGCGGTCGGAGAGCCGATCGATATAGAACGGCAGATCCGGCGAACCCGATTCCTCCGCCGCTTCCACCGTGATGACGCAGCGCGCATGCGGCGTGCCCGCTTCGTGCAGGGCGAGGATCGCGGAAATCGCCGCGAACATGGCATAGCCGTCGTCGGCGCCGCCGCGGCCGAAAAGCTTGCCGTCGCGCAGTACCGGCGTCCACGGCCCCAACCCGTCCGACCAGCCTTTCATCTCCGGCTGTTTGTCGAGATGGCCGTAGAGCAGCACCGTGCCCGGTGCCGTGCCCGGCACTTCCACGAAGATCATCGGGGTGCGCCCTTCGGCCTTCACCACTTCCACCGTCGCACCGGGCACCTTGGCGAGTTGCTTCTTGGCCCAGTTCTCGTACAGGGCCACGACCTTCGTCATGTGACCGTGCGCTTCCCATTCGGGATCGAACATTTTCGAGACGTTGGGGATGCGGATGTAGTCGACCAGGGTCGGAACGATGTCGGTGTCCCAGATGCGGTCCATAAAGGGGGTAAGGGTCATTTTTATGCTTTCTGCTAACTCGTCACGGCCGCTCTTGCGGCGGCCATTCAGTGCCTTGCGCCTGCGCGCCAAGACTTTTGTTATTGCCGGATGGCCCGGTCAAGCCCGGCGACGACAATCGCGGTTTCACAACGATGCCACCAGCGCCGCGTTGTAGATCTCGGTCATCTTGGCGCCCAAGGAAACGATCTGCACGGATTCCTCGAGGCCGACCAGGAACGGTCCCAGCATCGAGACGCCGCCTACTTTTTCGAGAAGTTTGGTGGAGATCGCGGCGGAATGCACCGCCGGCATGATGAGCACGTTGGCGGTGTCGGTCAGCCGGCAGAAGGGATAAAGCGCCATCTTGCCCCGGTCGAGCGCCACGTCCACGGCCATTTCGCCGTCGTATTCGAAATCCACCTGGCGCTTGTCGAGGATATGGACCGCTTCGACGATGCGTTCGCTGCGCTCGCTGCGCGGGAAACCGAAGGTGGAGTGGGCCAAGAGCGCCACGCGCGGCGTATAGCCGAACTGGCGCGCTACGCGCGCGGCCTGCACCGCGATGTCGGCAAGCTGGTCCGAGGTGGGCAGCTCGTGCACCGAGGTGTCGGCCGCGAAAATCACGCGGCCCTTGGCGAAAATGACCAGCACGCCCATCGGCCGTTGCCCCGGCGGGGAATCGAGCGCGCGGCGCACGTCGCGGAGCGCTTGGTCGTAGGCGCGCGTGACGCCCGTGACCATGGCATCGGCATCGCCCGCCGCCAGCATCGAGGCGGCATAGATGTTGCGATCGTTGGTCACCATGCGCACGCAATCGCGATAGAGCGCGCCGCGCCGCTGCAACCGCTGGTAAAGCGCATCGATATAGCGTGCCGCGTCGGCGGCGGAATGGGGCACGCGGATTTCGAGGTCCGTGACGCCTTCCAGACCGACGTTTCTGATCGTGGCCTTCACCATGTCGGTGCGGCCCACCAAGAGCGCCTTGCCCAGTCCCGCCTGCTGGAAGGCGGCCGCCGCGCGCACCACGCAGGGCTCCTCGCCTTCGGCGAACACCACGCGCTTGGGATGGGCGCGCACGTTGGAGGTGAGCTGATGGAACAGATTGGCGGACGGATCGAGCCGCGCCGACAGTTCGTAGCGGTAGTTGTCGAGATCGGGGATGGCGCGGCGGGCGACTCCGGATTTGATCGCCGCTTCCGCCACGGCAGACGAGACGCGGCTGATCAGCCTGGGATCGAACGGCGACGGGATGATGTAATCGGCGCCATAGCTCGGCCGCGTGCCGCGATAGGCGGTCGCCACCTCGTCGGGCACGTCCTCGCGCGCCAGCGATGCCAGCGCTTCCGCCGCCGCGATTTTCATGGCGTGGTTGATCTCGCGGGCGCGGACGTCCAGCGCGCCGCGGAAGATGTAGGGGAAGCCCAGGACGTTGTTCACCTGGTTGGGATAGTCGCTGCGGCCGGTGGCGACGATGGCATCGGGGCGCACGGATCTGGCTTCCTCCGGCGTGATCTCGGGATCGGGATTGGCCATGGCGAAAATGACCGGCGCCCCGGCCATCGTCTTGACCATATCCGCCGTCACCGCGCCTTTCACCGAAAGGCCCAGGAAGACGTCGCAATCCTTCAGCGCCTCTTCCAGCGTGCGCGCCTTGGTCTCGACGGCATGGCCGCTTTTCCATTGGTTCATGCCCGCGCTGCGGCCGCGATAGACCACGCCTTTGGAATCGCACAGGGTCGCGTTGGCGTTGGGCAGGCCCATGGTCTTGAGCAGCTCCAGGCAGGCGATGCCCGCCGCGCCGGCGCCGTTCACCACCACCTTGACGTCGGAGAGCTTGCGGCCCGTGAGCTGCAGCGCATTGAGTACACCCGCCGCGCAGATGATCGCGGTGCCGTGCTGGTCGTCGTGGAAGACGGGAATGTCCATCAGCTCGCGCAGGCGCTGTTCGATCATGAAGCATTCCGGCGCCTTGATGTCCTCCAGATTGATGCCACCGAAGGTGGGGCCGAGATAGCGCACGCAATTGACGAAGGCGTCGACGTCGTGGGTGTCGACCTCGATGTCGATGGCGTCCACGTCGGCGAAGCGCTTGAAGAGCACGGCCTTGCCCTCCATCACCGGCTTGGAGGCGAGCGCGCCCAGATCGCCCAGGCCCAGGATCGCGGTGCCGTTGGTGATGACCGCCACCAGATTGCCCTTGGCGGTGTAGTCGTAGACGGCATCGGGGCGGGCGGCGATGACCCGCACCGGCACGGCCACGCCCGGCGAGTACGCCAGGCTGAGGTCGCGCTGCGAGGCCATCGGCTTGGTGGGCGAGATCTCGATCTTCCCGGGTTTGGGGCCCGCGTGAAAGGCGAGGGCTTCATCCTCCGTGAAGGAGGGGTGCTGGTCGTGTTCCATCGGGCAAATCCAAAGGGGGCGCTTGTCCACAGAATATCAGGTCGCACCGGCTTTGTACGCGCCCGGCGCGCAACGCAAGCATGCCGGCCGATCTGCTAGGCTGGCCCGATGAGCGGTGAACCCGAAGGCGCCACGCCGGTCATGGCGCAATATCTCGAAATCAAAGCCGCCCATGCGGATTATCTTCTGTTTTACCGCATGGGGGACTTCTACGAACTGTTTTTCGAGGATGCGGCCAAGGCCTCCGAGGCCCTGGATATCGCGCTGACCAAGCGGGGCAAGCACTTGGGGGACGACATCCCGATGTGCGGGGTGCCGGTCCATGCCGCCGAGCAGTATCTGGAGCGCCTGATCCGCAAGGGCTTCCGGGTGGCCATCTGCGATCAGGTCGAGGACCCCGCTTTGGCGCGCAAACGCGGCTCCAAATCCGTGGTGCGGCGCGAAGTCGTCCGTCTCGTCACCCCGGGCACCCTAACGGAAGATTCGCTTCTGGAACCCAAGCGGGCCAATACGTTGGCAAGCCTGGGGCGGGCCGGCGGCGCGTTGGCGATTGCCGCCGCCGAGATGTCGGCGGGAACATTCGTGGTCGGCGCGGTCGCGGCGAGCGAGCTGGCGGTCCAGTTGGCGCGCCTGGGGCCCACCGAGTTGATCGTTCCCGACAGCCTGATGGCCGATCCCGCCCTGGCGCCGATGCTCAATGCGCTGGGCGGCGCCCTGACCCTCCTTCCCGCCGTGAAGTTCGATTCCGGCACGGGCGAGCGGGCGCTGAAAACGTATTACGGCGTGGCCGAGCTGGAGGGTTTCGGCTCGTTTTCGCGTGCCGAATTGTCGGCGGCGGGGGCGCTGATCGGCTATCTCGAACTGACGCAGAAGGGCAAGCTGCCCGCGCTGGCGCCGCTGACGCGCGAAGCCGTCCAGAATTTCATGGCCATCGACGCGGCCACCCGGCGCAATCTGGAATTGACGCAGACGCTGGCGGGCGAACGGCGCGGCAGCTTTCTTCACGCCATCGACTGCACCGTGACCGCTGCCGGCGCGAGGGCCTTGGGCGCTCGCCTCGCCGCGCCGTTGACCGATGTGAAAGCCGTCGCCGCGCGCCAGGACGCCGTGGCGCAGTTCGTGGAAGACCGCGATCTCTGCGAAGCGCTGCGTGACACGCTGCGGCAGGCGCCCGATATTGCGCGCGCCTTGGCGCGGCTCTCCGTCCAGCGCGCCGGGCCGCGCGATCTCAGCTCGTTGCGCGACGGCATCTCCTGCGCGCGGGCCTTGCGCGATCTGGTCAAGACGGGGCAGGGCGAAACGGCCGACGCGATCGCCTACCTTATCGACGGCGTTGCCGCGGTATCGCCGCTCGACGAAAAGCTGCGGCATCTGTTGATCGACGAGCCACCCTTTTATGCTCGCGACGGCGGCTTCATCCGGGCCGGCGCCCATGCGGGGCTCGATGAGTTGCGCGCCCTGCGCGACGAATCCCGCCGCGTCATCGCCACGCTGGAAGCGCGCTATCGCGAAGAGACCGGTACGCCGCTCAAGATCAAGCACAACGGCGTGCTCGGCTATTTCATCGAGGTTTCGACGCAGCACGCCGACAAGCTGATGACGGCGCCCGGCTATCGCCATCGCCAGACCATGGGCGGCGCGGTGCGCTTTTCGACCGACGAGCTTTCAACCCTGGCCAATCGTATCTCCGAAGCGGGCGATCAGGCGCTGGCGCTGGAAAAGGAATTGTTCGACGCGCTGTCGGGCGAGGCGCTGGCCGCCGCGCAAGCGTTGTCGCGCATCGCCGAGGCCTTGGCCGTGCTCGATGTGGCCTCGGCGCTGGCCGAGCTTGCCATCCGGGAGCGCTATGTGCGCCCGAAGGTGGACGAGAGCCGCGCCTTCGCCATTCTGCGCGGGCGCCATCCGGTGGTGGAAGCGGCGCTGACCGCGGCGCACGCCGCCTTCGTTCCCAACGACTGCAATCTCGCCGGCGAAAAGCGGCTGTGGCTGGTCACCGGCCCGAACATGGCCGGTAAATCGACCTTCCTGCGCCAGAACGCGCTGATCGCCATCCTGGCTCAGATGGGCAGCTTCGTGCCCGCGGAATCCGCGCACCTCGGCGTGGTGGACCGCCTGTTCAGCCGGGTGGGCGCGGGCGACGACCTGGCCGCGGGGCGATCGACCTTCATGGTGGAGATGGTGGAAACCGCCGCCATCCTCAACCAGGCGACCGACAAAAGCCTTGTCATCCTCGACGAGATCGGACGCGGCACCGCCACCTTCGACGGGCTGGCCATCGCCTGGGCCACCGCCGAGCATCTCTGCCTCAAGAACAAGTCGCGGGCACTGTTCGCGACGCACTATCACGAAATGACGGCCCTGGCCGAGCGGCTGCCGTCCGTGGCCTGCGTGACGATGCGGGTGCGGGAATGGAACGACAACATTGTCTTCCTGCACGAAGTGGTGCCGGGTGTGGCCGACCGCTCGTACGGCATTCACGTCGCCAAGCTGGCGGGACTGCCGGCCGCGGTGGTGGCACGGGCGCGGGAGGTGCTCGGCGCGCTGGAGGAAGGCCGCGAAGGCCACAAGCCGCTCGCCCGCATCGACGACCTGCCGCTGTTCAACGCCACGGCGCCCCAGCCGAAGCCGAAAAGCGCGGTGGAAGAGGCATTGCGCGCCACCGAGCCCGACGCGCTGACGCCCAAAGAGGCGCTGGAGTTGCTGTATCGGCTGAAAAGGGAATTGGGCAACTGAACTGCGGTTTGCCTGAGGTATTCGTGTAATTCTACTTTCGTCATGGCCGCTTCAAGAGCGGCCATGACGAACATGGATGATCGGAACATCCATGCCTGTGGCAGGCTTGCCGTCGTGCCCGCGATGAGGGAATCTCCCGCCATGAACGTCCCGGCCCGCAAGTTCCTGGTGGTGGTGGACAAGACGCCCGAATGCCGGGTGGCGGTCCGTTTTGCGGCGCGCCGGGCGCAGCACACCGGCGGGCGGGTCACACTGCTTTGCGTCGCCGCGAC
>Ga0187810_10000294_pt1 | contig 20810 bp, 20 predicted proteins | sample NC_wetland_sal_i_9_FD_132963 | JGI IMG/M metagenome (GOLD analysis project Ga0187810, IMG submission 132963) | Wetland sediment microbial communities from Neuse River Estuary, North Carolina, USA - ASW_5 | ecosystem: Environmental > Aquatic > Freshwater > Wetlands > Sediment | place: USA: North...
ACGCCTTCCTCTCCACCGAAGCGGACGGGCGGCATCTCGATTTCGAGCACCTGTTCGTGGAGCACGGATGGACGCACGTGCACAGCGAACCGATCTACGCGCAGTCGCAGGTGGCGCAACGCTGCGCCCTCTACCCGCACTTCAAGTTCCACGTTTTCGAGCGGTAAGTCCGCTCAACTCGCCGCAAAATGGTGGAACTCGTCGATCACCGCGTGCACGCACGCATGCACCAGCTTCTCGCCCGCCTCGGGGTTGGCGAGCGTCGAATCGGAGCCGATGCGTCCGTCGGGATAGCGGCGGCGGAAATCGTCGGCGTCGAAAATCGGGCCGGTCGGCGCGATGCGGGGATAAAGATCGACGTGCTTGGCCGTGTCGGGATAGATGTAGCGCGTAATTGAAATCTCGGAGGGCGTCGCGTGACTGCCCTCGCCCACGGGAAACAGTTGGCGGCACAGATCGCTCACGCCCTGCAACTCCCACCAGCTGCGCATCATGCAGCGCAGCGGCGGCAGGTTGGAGCCCGCCTCGCCGAACGTCTCCGAGTGATAGATCGCGGTGATCGCCGCGTTGATGGTGGCGACGTTGCCGCCGTGGCCGTTCAGCCAATAGATCCGTTCGAATCCGTGACGCCGCAGCGAATCCGCCCAGTCGGTCATGGCGGCGATCATGGTGGAGGGCCGCAACGTGATGGTGCCGGCGAAACCCATGTGATGCTGCGACTGGCCGACATTGAAGGTGGGACCGACGAGAAATCCGGCCTCGTCGCCGGCGCGCCGCGCGATGAATTCCGGGCACAGGGCGTCGGTGCCCAACAGGCCGATGGGGCCGTGCTGCTCGGTCGAGCCGATGGGAATCATGATGGCCTTGGAGCTCTTCAGATAGGTATCGATCTCGGGCCAGGAAGACAGATGAAGCTGCATGCCGTGAAAACCGTTGGTGCCGATCCGCTTATCGCACCTCGCGCCTTGCGGGAAAAGTCAGGGATTTCAACACCACAATGGTCTTGTGGTTACGCCGCGCCCGCCGCGTCAGCGCGGCAGCATGACTTCGAGCCTGGTCAGGGCTTTTCTCCACGCCGCACGCTCGCGATTCACGTCCTCCCGGCGGGCCAGCCGGTTCACCTGCACGACGATCTGAGCCGTGCCGTCCGGCTTTTCGTAGAAATTGACTTCGAGCCGCGCCTCGCCCTTCCAGGCGCCGCGGAAATACTTGTTCTCGGTGCGCGAGGAGATCTTCAGCGTACCCTTGGGAAACCATTTGCGGCGGTGCCGCAGCTCGGATGTCTTTGCGTAAAGTGCCGAAACGGCGGCGTTCAGCGTGCGCGAAACGCTCACGGAGTAACCCATCGCGGTCTGATTGCGGGTGCGCAAGCCCCGCGAGCGCTCGTATTCCACGGTTACCATCTGCCGCCACCACGGCCCGATGTCGTGGCGCGCTCCGAGCAGCTTGACGATGCCCTTGTGGTCCATGCGGGTGGCGCCGGCCCTGTCCAGGATGCGGAACCACTGATCCCAGCTTTTGCCGGTCTTGGCGATCACCGCCAGGTCGGACATCGACGGCTGATATACCCGTTGGTCCATCGTTCCTTCCCTTGCGCGCCGCCTTGCAGGCGGAACCCTCTGGGGCCACAATAGAATTACACCAAATCAAAACAAATAGCCGAGGAAATTTCTAGGATTACTGCCATGAACGACACGGTTTTGCCGGTTCCGGCCGAGTGGCGCGAGCGCGCCTTCATCGACAAGGCGAAGTTCGACGAGATGTATTCCCGCTCGATCAGCGACCCCGAGGGGTTCTGGCGCGAGGCGGCGGCGCGGCTCGACTGGATCAAGCCCTTCACCAAGGTGAAGAACGTCTCCTGGGAGCCGGACAACTTCTTCATCAAGTGGTTCGAAGACGGCTCGCTGAACGTGTCCGCGAACTGCATCGACCGCCATTTGCCCGCGCACGCGGGCCGCACCGCGATCATCTGGGAAGGCGACAATCCCAAGGACTCGCGCAGCATCACCTATCAGGAACTGCACGACGAAGTTTGCCGCTTCGCCAACGTGCTGCTCGATCACGGCGTGAAGAAGGGCGATCGCGTCACCATCTATCTGCCGATGATCCCCGAGGCGGCCTTCGCGATGCTGGCTTGTGCGCGCATCGGCGCGGTGCATTCGGTGGTGTTCGCCGGGTTTTCGCCCGACAGCCTCGCCAATCGCATGCAGGATTGCGAATCGACCATCGTCATCACGGCCGACGAAGGACTGCGCGGCGGCAAGCCGGTGACGCTGAAAGCCAACACCGACAAGGCCCTGATGCAATGCCCCAACGTGCGCCACGCCATCGTGGTGCGCCGCACCGGTGCGCCGGTGGACATGCAGCCCGGCCGCGACGTCTGGTATCACGAGGCGTCCGCCGAGGTGACGGCGAACTGCGAGCCGGTGGAAATGAATGCGGAAGACCCGCTGTTCATCCTCTACACCTCGGGTTCGACCGGAAAGCCGAAAGGCGTGCTGCACACCACGGGCGGCTATCTGCTTTACGTCGCTTTCACGCACCAGGTCGTGTTCGATTACCACCCCGGCGACATCTATTGGTGCACGGCCGACGTCGGTTGGGTGACGGGCCACAGCTATATCGTCTACGGCCCGCTGGCGAACGCGGCGACCACGGTGATCTTCGAAGGCGTGCCGAACTATCCAACCGCGTCGCGCTTTTGGGAAGTGATCGACAAGCACAAGGTCAACATCTTCTACACGGCGCCGACGGCGATCCGCGCCCTGATGCGCGACGGCGAAGCACCGGTGAAGAGAACCTCGCGCGCCTCGCTGCGCCTGCTCGGCAGCGTGGGTGAACCGATCAATCCGGAAGCCTGGATGTGGTACTGGCGCGTGGTCGGCGACGAGCGCTGCCCCGTGGTCGACACCTGGTGGCAGACCGAAACGGGCGGCATCCTGATTTCGCCCCTGCCCGGCGCGACCGACCTCAAGCCCGGCTCGGCGACCAAGCCGCTGTTCGGAATCCGCCCCGAGCTTGTCGATGCGAACGGCAATACCATTCACGGCGCGGGCAGCGGCAATCTGGTTCTGCTGGCGTCCTGGCCGGGCCAGATGCGCACGGTCTACGGCGATCACCAGCGCTTTGTGGACACCTATTTCCGCACCTATCGCGGCAAGTACTTCACCGGCGACGGCTGCCGCCGCGACGAAGACGGCTATTACTGGATCACCGGGCGCGTGGACGACGTTATCAACGTCTCCGGGCACCGGTTGGGAACGGCGGAAGTGGAATCCGCGCTGGTCGAGAACCTGAATGTCGCCGAAGCCGCGGTGGTCGGCTGTCCGAACAATCTGAAGGGCCAGGGCATCTATGCCTTCGTCACCCTGAAGGCGGGACAATCGCCGACAACCGCGCTCAACGACGAATTGAAGAAATTCGTGGCGGAGCATCTCTCGCCCATCGCGAGACCCGATTTCATCCAGTTCGCACCGTCCCTGCCGAAAACGCGGTCAGGCAAGATCATGCGGCGCATTCTCCGCAAGATCGCCGAAGGCGACACGTCCAACATGGGCGACACCTCCACCCTGGCGGACCCGTCGGTCGTCAACGATCTCATACGGCACGCAAAGCACACCGATTAGATTTCTGCGCCGCGGCGGCGAATGCCCGCCGCGGCTTCATCAAACTGACACCGCGGACGCTTAGCCCTCGTGGCCAAAAGGGCGATGAGGGGGTGTCATGTCGATCCAAACGCGTGTGCTGAAGCTTGCCTTGCTGGCGAGTGTGGCCGTTCCGGTCCCGGCTGTTGCGCAGTCCGTGCCGGATCAACAGGTCGCTTTTCTCGAAACCGTAACGGTCACGGCGCAGAAGCGCGAACAAAATCCTATCGAAGTGCCGATGGCGCTGACGGCCTATTCCGGCGACTTCATGAAAAAGGTCGACGTCCAGGAGTTCGACAAGCTCTCGCTTTTCGTTCCCGGCTTCGTGGTGCAGAACCAATCGCCCAACAATCCGGGCCTTGTGCTGCGCGGACTGACGCTGGATTCCGGCGATGCGGCGATGGAGCCGCGCGTCTCGGTGTTCGAGGACGACGTTTCGATTTCGACCACCCGCGGCACCTATATCGAGCTGTTCGACCTGGCGCGCGTCGAGATCGCCAGAGGTCCGCAGACCACGCTGTTCGGCCGGGCCGCGCTGATGGGCGGCGTGAACGTGATCCAGAACAAGGCCGACCCGTCGGCCGAGTCTTATTCCGCCGGCATGGAAATCGGCGACTACGGCTACAAGATGGTCGAAGGCATGGCCAACATCCCGCTCTCCGACACGCTGGCAATTCGCTTCGCCGGGCGCTTCAAATCGCGCGAAGGCGACGTCAAAAATCTCCTCGGCGGCACGGATTTCAACTCGGTCAACACCGGTGCCGCGCGCGTCTCCATCGGTTGGAAGCCGAATGAGGACTTTTCGGCGGACATCATCTTCAACGGCGAAACCGATCATCCGAGCGGAACCTCGTTCAAGTCCGGCACCTTCGCGCCGAGCGATCCCACCACGGGCGCCATCCTCGGCACGGTCGACCACAACACCGGCGCGACCCTTTCCACCGTGCCCGGTTTCGAAAACAATCAGGCGCTCGGTCTTCGCCGCAAGGTCTGGGACGCCAAGGACATCATGAGTTACCGGGTCAACGACGCGTTCCGGCTGACCTCGATCACCGCTTATCGCCGCTTCGATTCCGAGGAAGTGTTCGATCCGGACGGCTTCTCGCAGCCCCTTCTGGTTTCCGCCGAAGACGAGCGCGGCGACCAGTTCAGCCATGAGATGCGCTTGAACTACGACGACGGCGGCACGATCAGCGCTTTTGCGGGCGGCGACTATTTCTACAGCAACACCTCGCAGCGCGTGCCGCTGCAGTTCGACGAGCGCATGTCGCTGGCGCTGCTCGGCGGGCAAGGCGCGCTGCTGCAATCGCAACCCTCGGCCTTCTTCGGCTCGGCCGCCTACATCGGCGGATATGCGCCGGCGATCATCCAGGGCCTGGCGCAAGGGCTGTACTACAAGAACTTCCACGTTCTCTACAACATGCCCGCGGCCACGGCGGCGGCCATCGCCAAGAACCTCAAGAGCAACCACTGGGAGCAGTCGGAGAACTACGGCAAAACGAAGTCGTTCGATTTCTATGCCGACGTCACGGCGCACGTGACCGACCGGTTCGATCTGGAAGGCGGCGTGCGATACACCAACGACGACAAGACGAGTTCCTATGCCGGCACCAGTGCCGACCGTTCCGTCCTCGGCGGCTTGATCGGGGCGATGTCGCAACCCGCGCCCGTACGCGATGCGATCCTGGGCGGGCTGTCCCTGCCCGGCGCCGGTTCGATCGCGTCGATCCCGCCGGCTCTGCTGCCCAACTTCGCGCTGTTCTATCAGCCCAGTGCGAACAACGGCGACAAGGTATCCCAGGGCTTCAACGACGACGGCCTGAGCTGGCGCTTCAGCGCCCGCTATGCCGTCGAGGCCGACACCAGCCTCTACGCGACCTATGCCCGCGGACGCCGGCCCAAGGTGCTCGACCCGCTGACGCCCGCCTCGCCCTACGGTGCGCCCGACTTCACGTCCGTCGCCGCCGAATCGGTCGATTCGTACGAAGTCGGCGCCAAGACGCTGACGCTCGACGGCCGGTTACGCGCCGACGTCGCCGCGTACATGTACGAATACACCAATTTCCAGACCTCGGTGCTGCTCAACAACGTCCCCACCACGACCAACGCCGGCAAGGCGAATGCCTGGGGCATCGAAACCACCGTCGACTGGGCGATCACGGATTGGGCGGATTTCTTCGGCACCTACGCCTACAACCGTGCGCGTTTCGGCGGTGACAGCATCTTCAAGGGCAACAAGTTCCGCCTCAATCCCGACCATAAGCTGTCGCTGGGGCTCTCGTTGCGGCAGACGCTGTTCGGCGGCACGTTCAACCTCCTGCCGACCTATACCTGGCAGTCCAAGATCTTCTTCGACGACGACAACGACATCCCGGCGCTCCAGACCTCGCACCTGCTGCCCGATCTCGTTCAGGACGAATTCCAGCGCCAATACGGGCTATTGAACGCGCGGCTGACCTACGAGCCGGAAAACGCCGCCTGGACGGCCGGGGTGTTCGTCAACAACATCCTCGACCAGAAGTACATCAAGGACGCCGGCAACACCGGCGACAACCTCGGCATCCCGACGTTTATTGCCGGCGAGCCGCGCTTCTACGGCGCCAGCCTGTCGATCCGTACTCCCTGAGAGGCGTGCCACTCGGACCGTCTCCTTTGCGGAAGGGGGCGGTCCGTGCTTTTCCCGTCCAGGAAACCCCTTACTCGCCATTTCTGCGATTCGACGTAGATTCACGCTAGCGATTGTCGCGGAGCGGATCATGTCGATCATGGGCGGACTGGTTGGATCGGAAGCCGGGAGTCTCGACGTCACCCGCCACAACGCGCTGGGCGACTGGACGATGCGCCATGCCTGGGCGCTCGGCCTGCTCCTGAGTTTGTCGGTTTGGGGCCTGCTGGCAGCCATACTGATCTTGGCCTAGCCGTCCCCGCGGTCAGGCAAATACCGCAAACCTCTCCATCGCCTTTGCCATCTCGATATCCTTCGCCGTCACCCCGCCCGCGTCGTGGGTCGTAAGAGTCACGTCCACCCGATTGTAGACGTTGAGCCACTCCGGGTGGTGATCGAGCTTCTCCGCCAGCAGCGCCACGCGGGCCATGAAGGCGAATGCCTGGCTGAAATCGGCGAACTTGAATTGCCGGGCGATGGCATCGCGGCCTTCCGCCTCGCGCCAGGCGGGGAATTCCCTTAAAAAGGCGGCGCGGACGGCGGGGGCGAGCGTGGGCATCGGGGCGTCTCCTTTGAGGCGGCGATCATCCGCGAAAAGCACGCGCGGGGGGAACAGGAAAATGGCGGCCGAACCCGATTGGACCCCAGATTGGACCGGCGTGGAAGCGCCCGGGATGGACGCCTTCGAGCGCATCGCACGCGCGGCTTTCGCCGGTCTGCCGGAAAAGTTCCGCGCGCTGTGCGGCAACATCCCCTTCGTGGTGCAGGAGTTCCCCGACGAGGACGTCATCGCCGAGATGGAACTGGAGAGCGAGTTCGACATCCTCGGCCTGTTCCAGGGCGACGATCTGGCGGCCCGAGAAGGCCACGGCGGACGCCCCGAACCGACCATGATTTTCCTCTACCGCCGGCCGATCCTCGATTACTGGGCCGAAAACCGCTGCTCGCTGGGCGAGGTCATCCGCCATGTCATCATCCACGAAATCGGCCACCACTTCGGCCTCTCTGACGACGACATGGAAGAGATCGAGTGCACCTGATCGCCGCTCTTTTGCTTGATGGGCCGTGCCAACCAGCGCCCCGCGGAATCCGAGCGTAAGCTCCGCAATATTGTTGTGAGTTCCATTTAAGTAGATTCCGAATCTGCCCCTCGGAACGGCCGTCGATTACGGTGAACATATTGGCTCATCGCCAGACGTCTGGAGATCGACGTGCAGCGCTTCGCCCCACGAGCACACGCTTCGATCGAGCCAACAAAGCCGCCGGCCCTAATGAACCCCAGAGGGTCGGCGGCACCTTCCACTCGGCGCCGCAGAGCATAGGGCGTGCCATTCCCTCCTGCGTCCGCGGCGCGTCCGCGCTCCGCGACTCGGCCCGTCGTTTGCGGCGCCCGCTATGACGCAAGCCGGTCCAAGGGGTTACGGCAGCCGAAACCGGCCATTCCCATTTCGGCGGGAACGCGCCTATACCTGCCCTGGCCGGAACGGTCTGTTCCGGCTATGGCGTATTTGAACACAGAAAAATGAGCATCGATCATGACGAGAGAAGAGGACGTGCTGGCCGCGCTGGACAAGCCCCGCGCACTTTATTCGATTCAGCAGCGGGTCGACCCCAGCAACAAGAGCACCGACGCCCTGCAGGAATTGTTGATGGAAATGCGAACCGCGGGAAAAGTGAAGTTCGACATCAGGAGCGGCAGGTGGAGCAAAGCCTGATCCCGGGCTTCGCGCCGGTTCGAATCGGGACATTGCCCTCGCCGCGGGGAGGCTATTTCCCCAGCCTGTACGCCTTCTCCGCGCGGTAGATGCTGCCGTCGGAGGTCATTTTGCTGGAATACAAAACAAAGCCCTCCACCGGCCACTCGTCGCTGGCGTAGAGCGCATGGTCGGTGAGGAAATCCGCCACGCGGCCGTCCTGCCTGCCCTTCAGCCGCGCCAAGGTGACGTGCGGTGTGTATTTACGGCGGTCGGGCGGCATGCCCACGCGCTGCAGCGCGCTTTCGATTTTGCGCTGGAGGTGATTGAGCGGCTCGCAGGTGCGAACGCCCGCCCACAGGTCGCGCGGAATCTTGCCGCCGAAGGAGCCGGCGGCCTTGAGCTGCAGGACGAACGCGGGCGCTGCGACGGTCGCAAGCGCATCGTCGATCGCCGTCATCTGATGGCCGTCGACCTCGCCGATGAAGCGCAGCGTGAGGTGAAGCTGCTCGCGCGTCTGCCAGCGCGCGCCCGGCACGCCGCCCTGCAAGGCCAGCAGGGATTCGCGCACGGAATCGGGCAATGCCAACGCAACGAACAGACGCATCGTCATCTCGCGAACGGGAGCCTGCGATGGAACAAGAGCAGCACCACGCCGTATCCCGCACAGCTCGCAACGACGGCCACTCCCAGCGATACGAGATCGCGCAAGGCGGCCGTGGAAACGTGCAAAATCCAGATGTGCGTTCCTGCCGTCAAGGCGAGGCCGCCCGCCCAGGCCACGCCGCCATAGGCGCCTGCCCCGGCCGCGAGCGCCGCCATCACGATGGGAACCACGGAGCGGCTGAAGCGCGGCTGCACGTTGAGCAGGCCGTGTCGTTTGCTGAACCAGGTCAGCGCGCCGACGTTCACCCAGGCGCCCAGGGCGGTGCCGAGCGCAATACCCGCAATCCCCATATGGAAACCGAGCACCAGCACGAGCTTGATCGCGATGTTCGACGCGATGGAGGTGACCGTCGCGCGCGCGGGCGTGGCGGTGTCGTGGCGGGCGTAAAAGGTGGCGGCGACGATGCGCACCAGCACCATCGCGGGCAAGCCGATCCCATATGCCGCCAGCGCAATCGCCGAAAGCTCGGCCGCCGAGCGGTCGAAGGCGCCGTGGGCAAACGCGGCGCTCATGATGGTTGCCGGAATGGCGAGGAACACGGCCAGGAACGGCAGCGTGAAAAGAAGCGCCAGCGAAGCCGCCCGGTTTTGCGCGGCGTCGGACCCGGCCACGTCGCCCCGGGCGAGGCGGTTCGACATTTCCGGCAGCAGCACCGTGCCGAGCGCGATGCCGAGCACGCCCAGCGGAAGCTGGTTGATGCGGTCGGCGTAATAGAGCGCCGTCAAGCTGCCTGCGGGCAACAGGCTGGCGATGATCGTATCCACGAAGGGCGAAATCGTGATGCTGGCGGTGCCGAATGTCACCGCGCCGACGGCGACGAAGAACTCCTTGATTTCCGGCGTCCAGCGCGGAAAGCGCAGATGCAGCCAGACGCCCTCGCGCGCCGAGGCCCACAGCATGAAGACGAACTGCAGCACGCCGCCGACCAGAACGCCCCACGCCGCCGCAAATGCCGCGTTCGGAAACCACGCCGCGGCCAAGAGGGTGGCGATCATCCCGAGATTGAGGAAGTTCGACCACGCCGCGGCGGCCCAGAATTTTTCCTTGGCATTCAGCATCGCCGAAAGCTGGACCACCACCACCGTCAGGATCAGATACGGAAAGGTGATGCGCGAAAGCGTCGTCGCCAGTTCGAGTTGCCCCGGGTTCGAGACGAAGCCCGGCGCCATCACCCGCACGATCCAGGGCATCGCGGCCAGCGCCGCGATCATCAGCACGCCCTGGGTCAGGATCTGCCAGGAATAAACGTCGTCGCCGAAACGCGCCGCCTTCTCGGTTTCGCCTTTCGTGTTCAGCGCGGCATAGCGCGGCAGGAACGCCGGATTGATGGTGCCCTCGCCGAAGATGGCGCGGAAATAGTTCGGAAAGCGGAAGCCGACCAGGAAGGCGTCCGACAGCACGCCCTTGCCGAGCACGGCCGCCATCAGGATGTCGCGCGCGAAGCCGGTGATGCGCGACAGGAGGGTGAAGAAGCCGACCGAAAGCAGGCGCTTGAACATGAAATCCTGGTAAGGAATCGCGGCGGACAGATGATGACTCATAACCTCCCCTTGGTGGGGAGGTCGACGCGCGAAGCGGCGCGCAGCGGCAGCGTAGCGCGCAAGTGCGCCGGGTGGGGGGAAACTATTGGTGATTCTCCAATGGGGACAACAGCCAACCTTGAACCGGCGCGGCCAAACCCCGATATTAAGAGCGAACTGGGCCCGGAGCGGCCCAAAGGAAGGATTACCTATGGCCGACTATGACTCCAACCGACTGATCCGCGGCCAGGCAGCCGAAGCCAGCGCGATCGACGCCGGCCTGCGCACCTATATGCTGCGGGTTTACAACTACATGCTGGTGGGCCTGGGGCTTACCGGCGGCACGGCCTGGCTGACGGCCAACACCTCCCTGCGCAATCTCTTCTTCCAATACATCCCCGCCGCGAACAGCTACGGCCTGACGATGCTGGGCATGATCGCCATCTTCGCCCCGTTGGCGCTGGTGCTGCTGTTGTCGTTCCGCATCAACCGGATGAGCGTCGGATCTGCGCAGGCCACGTTCTGGGTCTATGCCGGCTTGGTCGGCATCTCGGTCGCCTCGATCCTCTTGAACTTCACGGGCGAGAGCGTGGCGCGCGTGTTCGCGATTACGGCCGCGACCTTTGGCGCAATGAGCCTTTACGGCTACACCACCAGGCGCGACCTGACCGGCTTCGGCTCGTTCCTGTTCATGGGATTGATCGGCATCCTGATCGCGATGGTGGTCAATATGTTCCTGCATTCGAGCATGATGCAGTTCATCATCTCGGTGATCGGCGTCTTGGTGTTCACGGGCCTCACCGCCTACGACACGCAGAAGATCAAGGAATACTATGTCGCTTCCGACGACGGCACGGTCGCGGGCAAGAAGTCGATCATGGGCGCGCTGCGCCTTTATCTGGACTTCATCAACCTGTTCTTCATGCTGATTCAGTTGTTCGGCAACCGCCGGTAGACCGGTTGTATCGGATGCGACAAAGCCCCGGTGGCGACGCCGGGGCTTTTGTTTTGTCCTGAATTGAAACGCATTTCCGCATAGAGATAAGTGTAATACGTGTATTATGGCGCACGCGGACGATTCCTACGGTTTGTTCATGCAATGCCTTGGAATGGTCACATTCGCACCACGCGGGCGCCTTCATACGAAGTGATATACCCACCTGTCGGCTGGCTTGAGTGCTCTGTGACTTATCAAGCCCCCCAGCCCCCAGTCCGGGGTGCATTGGCCAGCCGACCTCTCCCCTCCTAAAAACAACTAAGCGCGGCTTCGCGCTTTTTTTGCCTTGTGCGCAACCCGCGCGCGGCAAGGACGAGCGTTCAGAACCCCAGCTTGTTCAGGATCGCGCCCATCTGTCCGAAGGCACCGCCGACTCCGCCCGTAAGCATCGAGATCCCGCTTCCCACCGCCACGACCGACGCGGCCGAATCGCCGAGCAGCACCGAGACGGCCAACGCCGGCACCGCGCACAGCCCGCCCGCGATCGCTCCGCCGAGCGCCCCGGCCGCATAGCCGCGCCCGAACGTCAGTCCGTAGAGATAGCCGGCCGTCGCCGAGCACATCATGCGCCCGAAGGTGAAGAGATGGACCGCCACCCAGGGGAAGAAGTGCCCGCAAACTGCCAAAACAAGCTGCAGGACCAAGCCCACGACGGCGGCGCGCAGAAGTAGCCGGGAATCGATCATCACTTTTCTTTAGCCCTGCCGTTGCGCATTCGTAACCTCCTGAGGGTTGCGAGCGAAAGGCGATTTCTCTAATGGGAGTCTCCCGCCAGTTACACCGCAGCCTGCATGATACAAATCGAGGGACTCACCAAGCGTTTCGGGCCCGTGACGGCCGTTGCCGGCCTGAATCTGAAGGTCGCCAAAGGCGAGGTTTTGGGCTTTTTGGGCCCCAACGGCGCGGGCAAATCCACCGCCATGCGAATGATTACCGGCTACCTGGCGCCCGATGCCGGGCGGGCTGTGGTCTGCGGCCACGACATCGAAACGGATACCACGGCCGCCCAGGCCGCGATCGGCTATCTGCCGGAAGGCGCTCCCGCCTATGGCGACATGACGGCGCGCCAGTTCCTGCGCTTCATCGCCGAGGTGCGCGGCTTCAAGGGCGCCGAGGCCAAGGCGCGCATCGCCGCCGTGGTCGAGAAGACCGAGCTTGCTCCGGTGCTGGAGCAGCCCATCGACACGCTGTCGAAAGGCTTCAAGCGGCGCGTCGGTTTGGCGCAGGCGATCCTGCACGATCCGCCCGTGCTCATCATGGACGAACCCACCGACGGGCTCGATCCCAATCAGAAACATGCCGTGCGCGGCCTGATCCGCGACATGGCGCCCGAGAAGGCGATCATCATCTCGACGCACCTCTTGGAAGAAGTGGAAGCGATCTGCACCCGCGCGGTCGTCATCGACCGCGGCATCGTCGTGGCGGACGGCACGCCGTCCGAGCTGCTCGCCCGCTCGCGCTATCATAATGCCGTGACCATGACGCTCGCCGAGGCGGACGCCGATGCGGCCGCAGTCAAGCTGAAGGCGCTGGCGAACGTGGCCCAGGTGGAGCGCAAGGCGATCGACGGCGACATCCAGCTCACGGCCTTTCCCAAGAGCGGCGCCCTCCTGATCGAAGCGGTAAGTGCGCTGGCGGTGCGCGAGGGGCTCAAGGTCAAGGGACTTTACGCCGAACCCGGGCGGCTCGACGAAGTTTTCCGCGCGATCACCACCTCCGACGCGGCCCGCGCCAAGGCGGCGATACGATGAGGGCGAACGCGCACTTTTGTAATAGCCTCCCCCTTGCGGGGAGGCCGAAATGTCGGAACGTAGCGACGACATTTCGAGTGGGGGGCCGCGGCTCCATCTGGCACCGCCCCCCACCCGGCTCGCTTTGCTCGCCGACCTCCCCGCAAGGGGGAGGTTACGGGTGGCGCCCATGAACCAGCTCTGGCCCATCTTCAAACGCGAGTTCGCAGCCTATTTCGCGACGCCGCTGGCCTATGTCTTCATCGTGATCTTCCTGTTCGCGATGGGTTCGTTCTCCTTCTATGTCGGCAATTTCTACGACCGCGGCGTCGCCGACCTGTCGGTCTTCTTCGCCTACCATCCCTGGCTCTATCTGTTCCTGGTGCCGGCGATCTCCATGCGCCTGTGGGCCGACGAACGGCGCAGCGGCACGATGGAGCTTCTGCTCACCCTGCCCGTTCCCTTGTGGGCCAACGTGCTCGGCAAATTCCTGGCCGCCTGGGCCTTCACCGGCATCGCGCTGGCGCTGACCTTCCCGATGTGGCTGACTGTGAATTTCCTCGGCGAGCCCGACAACGGCGTGATCCTGGCGAGCTATATCGGCAGCTTCCTGCTCGCGGGCGGCTATCTCGCCATCGGCGCCTGCATTTCGGCCACCACCGACAATCAGGTGATCGCCTTCGTCGTCAGCGTGGTGGTGTGCTTCCTGTTCACGGTCGCGGGTTCCCCGCTGGTGCTCGACTTCTTCCGGCTGTGGGCGCCGCAGGCGATGATCGACGCGATCTCGTCCTTCAGCTTCATCACCCACTTCACCGCGATCACGCGCGGCGTGCTGGACCTGCGCGACATCGTTTATTTCGCGTCGCTGATCGGGCTGTTCCTGGTGGCCAATCTGGTCGTCGTCGACCTCAAGAAGAGCGGTTGACGCCATGAAGCCGCTCTCCCGCCGCTCCTATTCCATCCTCGCCATCGTGCTTGCCGCGGTGATCTTCGCGGGCCTCAACGTCGCCTTCGACGCCACGGTGACGACGGCGCGCCTCGATCTCACGCAAAACGGCCAGTTCACGCTGTCGGAAGGCACGCGCCACATCATTTCGAACCTGCGCGAGCCGATCACTCTCAAATTCTATTTCTCCAAGGAAGCCACGGCCGACTACTCGTCGGTGCGCGATTATGCCGAGCGCGTGCGCGAACTCCTCGGCGTCTACGCCAACCTCAGCCACGGCAAGATCGTGCTGGAAGAGATCGATCCGCAGCCCTATACGCCCGCGGAAGACGAAGCCTCGAGCGCCGGAATCACCGGCGTTCCCACCGACAAGGGCGAGACGGTCTATTTCGGTCTGGTCGGCGCCAACCGCATCAACGGGCGCGAGGTCATTCCCTATTTCTCGCAGGAGCGCGAGGGCTTGCTCGAATACGATCTGACCTCGCTGGTCTACCGCCTGGCGAATCCGAAGAAGCCGAAGATCGAGGTGATTTCCGCGCTGCCGCTGGAGACCGGCCCCGGCGGGATGCAGGCCGTGATGCAGGGCCGCTCGCGCCCCTTCATGATCTATCAGGAGCTGGCGCAGAACTACGACACCCAGATGCTGCCGTCCGATTTCGCCGCCATCCCCGCGGGCACCGACCTTTTGATGATCGTCCAGCCGGGTGTTCTTTCCGACGCGCAGAGCTACGCCATCGATCAGTTCGTGCTGAAGGGCGGCCGCGCGCTGGTGTTCGTCGATCCGAACTCCGAGCTGGCAGGCGCCTCGGCCGGCGCGGACGCGGCGATGGCACCGACTTCCTCCTCGCTGCCGCGGCTGTTCCAGGCCTGGGGCATCGCGTTCGATCCGGCCAAGGAAGTCGGCGATCTCAAGCTGGCCCAGCGGGTGCAGCTCTCGCAGGACGCGCCGCCGGTCGCTTATCCCGTCTGGCTGCGCATCGGCCGCGATCAGATCAGCGACGACGATCCGGTGACGGCAAACATCCAGGTGATGAACCTCGCCAGCGCGGGCTCGTTCCGGCTTGTGAAAAACGCGACGACCAAGTTCACGGCCCTGGTCAACACCAGCAACCAAGCGTCGCTGCTGGACGTGGCGCAGGCCCGCCTGATGCCCAACCCGGACGATCTGACGGCGCAAGTCTCGCCCACCGGCGAAACCTACGTCGTCGCGGGACGCATCTCCGGCCCTGCCGCGACGGCCTTTCCCGCCGGTCCGCCCGCGGGCGCCGGCGAGCCGCAGGTGAAAGCGGCCAAGAACATCAACGTCATCGTCATGGCCGACACCGACATCTTCGACGACCGCATGTGGGTGCGCGTCGAATCCATGTTCGGCAAGCAGGTGGCCGCGCCATTCGCCAACAACGACGCCTTCGTCATCAACGCGGCGGAAAACTTGATGGGCTCGGGCGACCTCATCTCGCTGCGCACGCGGGCCACCAACGACCGGCCGTTCACGCTGGTACGGGAACTTCAGGCCAACGCCGAGGCCCAGTTCAAGCAGCAGGAAGACTCGCTCAAGGCCAAGCTCACCGAGACGCAGGAGCGCCTCAAGTCCCTGCAACAGGGCCAGGGCTCCAATCTCGCGATCAATCCGCGTCAGCAGGCGGCGATCGAGCAGTTCAAGCACCAGCTCGTCCAGATCCGCGGCCAGCTGCGCGACGTGCAGCACAATCTGCGCAAGGACATCGACGCGCTGGGCAATTTCCTGGCGTTCGTCAACATCGCGCTGGTGCCGATCCTGGTCGCCCTCTTCGCGATCGTGCTCGCCTGGCTGCGCCGGCGCCGCCGCGCTCGCGCCATTCCGCTTTGAGACGGCCATGAACCTCAGCGGATATTTCTCGGACCGGAAACGGCGGCGACTCGCGATCCTCTTCGCGGTGGCGGTCTTGAGCGGGATTGCGGCGTTGTTCGCCCTGCATCGCCGCGCGGCCGAAGTGGCTCCGAAATACGATGCGCAACTGGTCTTTCCCGGCCTCGCGCACGCGCTCAACGCCGGACAGGTGACGCATATCCGCATCTCCTCGAAGGCGGGCGGGACGTTCGATATCGACTTCGTGCCGCAAAAGGGCTGGGTGCTGCCCGGCCGCGCCAACTACCCGGCCTCGTTCGAAGAAGTGAAGCGCGTCCTCGTGGCGCTGGCCGCGATGGAAACGATCGAGCCCAAGACCGGCAGCCCCGACTGGTATTCCTATATCGACGTCGATGCGCCGCCGAAGGGCAACGGCACCGAGATCACGCTGTCGGACGACAAGGGTCACGTCTATGCCGCGCTGATCGTCGGCAAGAGCCAGGACATCGGCGACGACAGCGGCGGCGTCGGGCTGTTCGTCCGCAAAGCGGGCGAGGCCCAAAGCTGGCTGGCGCGCAGCTCCGCCGAGATCAAGCCCTCGCAGACCGATTGGATCGACAAGAAGGTGATGGACATCGACCGCATCCGCGTGGAGCAGGCCGAGGTACGCCCGGCGACGGGGCCCTCCTACGCGGTCAGCCGTGCGGCGCCCGCGGATGCGGCCTTCACGCTGGCGCCCATCCCGAAGGGGCGCGAGCTTGCCTATGCCGGCGCGGGCGACAGCCTCGCCTCGGCGCTCGACGACTTCACCTTCGACGACATCAAACCCGAGACCGATTTCGACTTCGACAACGCCTCGCGGCTGGTGGAGCGGACGTTCGACGGATTGACCGTGACCGTCGACGTCATCAAGCAGGGCGACGATTACTGGGCGCACGTTTCCGCCGACGCCGCGCCGGGCATGAACAAAGCTGCCGACGAAGCCCATAATATCAACGAACGTGCCGCCGGCTGGGCGTTCAAGCTGGCGTCGTACAAGGGCACGGTGTTCACCGCCCCGCTCGAAAGCCTCTTGAAGCCGAAGAAATAGAGATCACCGCCGCTCGGTGTCCTAACCAACCTCATCCTTCGACAAGCCCAGGATGAGGGGTCTAGAATTGCCTTCATGCTGAGCTTGTCGAAGCATGAGGGCACGAAAATATGAAAACCATCATCGAACCGTTCCGCATCAAGGTCGTCGAGCCGATCCGCATGACCACCCGCCAGGAGCGCCAGCGCCTGATCGCCGCCGCGTCCTACAATCTGTTCGCGCTGCATTCCGACGATGTGTTGATCGATTTCCTCACCGACTCCGGCACGGCGGCGATGAGCGCGGCGCAGCAATCGGCGTTGCTCGGCGGCGACGAATCCTATGCGGGCAGCCCTTCCTTCTTCCGCTTCGAAGCGGCGGTGAAGAACCTGTTCCCGTTCAAGCACGTGCTGCCCACCCATCAGGGCCGTGCGGCAGAGGCGATCCTGTTCTCGGTGCTGGGCGGCAAGCAGCGCGCGGTGCCCTCCAACACCCATTTCGACACCACGCGGGCGAACATCGAGGCAACGGGCGCCGAGGCGTTCGATCTCGTCATCGACGAAGGCACCGATCCCGACAGCCTTCATCCGTTCAAGGGCAACATGGATCTCGCCAAGCTGGAGCGCTTCCTCGCCGAGCACGGCGCGGCGGTGCCCTGCGTGATGATAACCGTCACCAACAACGCGGGCGGCGGCCAGCCGGTCAGTCTGGAAAACATCCGCGCCACGGCGGCGCTGGCGCACAAATTCGGCAAGCCCTTCATCATCGACGGCTGCCGCTTCGCCGAGAACGCCTATTTCATCAAGCTGCGGGAGCCGGGCCAAAGCGGGCGCAAAGTGGAAGCCATCGTGCGCGACATGTTCGCGGACGCCGACGGCATGACCATGAGCGCCAAAAAGGATGCCTTCGCCAATATCGGCGGCTGGCTGGCGCTCAACGACGACGGCTTGGCGCAATCCGCGCGCGAGCGGCTGATCCTGACCGAGGGCTTTCCCACCTATGGCGGGCTCGCGGGCCGCGATCTCGACGCCATCGCGCAGGGACTGAAGGAGATTATCGACGAGGATTACCTCGCCTATCGCCTGCGCACCTCGGCCTATGTCGCCGAGCGGCTCGAAAAGATGGGCGTGCCCACCGTGAAGCCTTCGGGCGGACACGCGATCTTCATCAACGCCAAGGCATTCCTGCCGCACATCCCGCCGCTGCAATATCCGGGGCAATCGCTCTCCGTAGCGATGTATCTGGAAGGCGGCATCCGCGCTTGCGAAATCGGCAGCGTAATGTTCGGCCAGCATCCGGACGGCAGCGAAAGCCCCGCGCCGATGGAGCTGGTGCGCATGGCGATTCCGCGCCGCGTCTACACCCAGAGCCACGCCGATTATGTGGTGGAGGTGTTCGAGACCATCGCCGCCCAGAAGGCCGGCCTGCGCGGCATGAAGATCGTCTGGCAGCCCGAACGCATGCGCCACTTCTCGGCCAAGTTCGAACCGCTGTAGGCGGCCTGGACACCGGCGGCCGGCCTGTTCGCCGCCGGTTCCATCACGACCTCAGGTGTGCGAGGCGAGCCCGTCTATTTGCGTCTCGGTTAATTTCGCGTCGAGCGTATTCGTCGATTTGACGTAACGCAGATCGCGGGCCGGAATTGCCACGGTCTTGTTCTGGCCGGATAGCGAAACCATGATGGAACGCGCCCTGCCGCTGCGGAACGTCGTTACACTCTGCACCTGACCAACTTCGGTTCCGGACGCGTCGTCGACGGACGCTTTCGAGAGCGTCTGTTTCGGGTCCTTTACGCGGCCGAGCATCATGCCGGTCGGGTGATCGTCCTGCATGGTTGCCGAGGGCGACTGTGAGCTCTGGCTTTTCATCGCGTTGTCGCTGGCCGCGAACATCTGGCCGTCTGCGCCGATGACGGCCAGTATTGTTGTTGCGACCGTCAAGGCCTTCAGCGCTGCAGTCATATGGAACTCCTTTCCAAGTCTTGTTGTCACTTTGTCGATTGCCGACCGTTGCGCGGCAACGGTGAGCGCAACGATTTCGCCCATCGCTTGGCACCCCTTGCAGATGAGCGCCACCCAAAAAGGATAAGTGGTTCCGATTTCACCAATCTGAACTGCGGCTGAAATCAACGTAACAAAGTAATATCACGCGTACCACAATAGCTGTCCGAACTCGGGACAGTACGAACGGATGATTGCCGAAACTACACGCCCGATTTGCGCGCTTTGCGCTAGCCTTCAGAGGCATAGCGGTGCGGAGTGCCTGTTCGTGCTGCATGCAGGTGTCTCGGAGGACGACCAATGCGATCAAAGTTTGCGTTTGAATACGCTTTACTCGGAACAGTCGGATTGTCGATGGCGTTGCCGGCATCCGCGCGGGCGATGCTTCCGATGAACACACCGACGAACGTTCACGGCGTAAGTTCTGTGTGCACAGGAATCGGCTACACAGAAGAGCATAACCCCGATTGGAAGCCCTACCCGCTTAAGGTCGTGGTGGCAGGGAAGGAAGGCCAATACCTCTCCGGCTCGGACATCTCGATATCGCACGGCGGCAAGAGCGTTGCCGAAATGCACTGCGACGGGCCCTGGGTCCTGTTGAAGCTTTCCCCAGGACGCTACCGGATCACGGCCGACAGAAATGGTAAGAGCGAATCCGGCATCGCGTATGCACCGGATTCGGGACAGGGCCGGATCATCCTGCGCTTCCGCGATCAGGGCGGAGCGGTCAGCACGCAGTATCTTCATTCGCTGGGCTGAATCGCTCATCCCCTCGGCAGGGCGGCGCCGCGGAAAAACCGTGTGACTTCTAGTCGAACGCCGCCACGGCTTCGTCGAAGCGCCGTTCGAGCCAGGCGTTGGTGCCGCGGATGCCCGCGACGACGTCCTTGGACCACACGATGTACTCTTCCACGCGCTCGGCCTGCCATTCCGCGGGCGGGCTTTTCTTGAGCGAATGCAGGTTGGCGGTCTTGTCCGCCAGTTTGATGAGCTTGGCGCCTGTCGTCAGATGCGGCGCGTGCTCGATCTGCAGGCGCTTGCGTTCGGGCTTCGGCAGCGACTTGTCGTCGGTGACTTCGGCCACCATGCCGGCGACCCGCGCGCCGAATTCCCGGTCGAGTTCCGCCGTGGTGGTGGGGGTATCCTCGATGGTGTCGTGCAGCACCGCGGCGATCACCACATCGACGTCCTCGCCCTTGGTTGCAATGGCGACCAGCGCGGCCACTTCCGTCAGGTGGTTGATGTAGGGCTCGCCCGCCTTGCCCTTGCGCTTCTGGCTCGTGTGCCGCAGCGCGGCGAAATGGTAGGCCCTTGCCAAGTCCGTGATCGTGTTCATGGTCTCCTTTCTAATGAAATCTCCCGGTTCCGGCGAGCCTCTTTGCGCTGCGAACCGCCCTGCCGAAGCCCGCGGCCGAAAACGGGCCGAAAGGTGGAATGTCGCAGGCTTGCGGCCGCTCCGGCGATTGCCGTTCATATCCCCCCGGACAGGGTTGCGCCTCTGCCCGGTTGGCGCTAGACGATCCACTTAGCCTGCAATTCAGCCGGACCCGGGCGCGACAGCTGCGCGCGGCCGCTTGTGCGCGAGAGCCTGATGCCGAAACGTGACGACATCCACACCGTCCTCATCATCGGCGCCGGGCCCATCGTCATCGGTCAGGCGTGCGAGTTCGACTATTCCGGGGCCCAGGCCTGCAAGGCGCTGCGCGACGAAGGCTACCGCGTGGTGCTGGTGAATTCGAACCCGGCCACGATCATGACGGACCCGGCGCTGGCCGACGCCACCTACATCGAGCCGATCACCACCGATTTCCTCGAAAAGATCATCAAGCGCGAGCGGCCCAACGTGCCCGAGGGCAAGGTCTTTGCCCTCTTGCCCACCATGGGCGGGCAGACCGCCCTCAACACGGCGCTCTCCTTGCGCAAGCGCGGCGTGCTGGAGAAGTACCAGGTCGAGTTGATCGGCGCCTCGGCGGCGGCCATCGACAAGGCGGAGGATCGCGAGCTGTTCCGGCAGGCGATGCTGAAGATCGGCCTCGACGTGCCGCGCGGC
>Ga0187810_10000295_pt1 | contig 20798 bp, 17 predicted proteins | sample NC_wetland_sal_i_9_FD_132963 | JGI IMG/M metagenome (GOLD analysis project Ga0187810, IMG submission 132963) | Wetland sediment microbial communities from Neuse River Estuary, North Carolina, USA - ASW_5 | ecosystem: Environmental > Aquatic > Freshwater > Wetlands > Sediment | place: USA: North...
ATGGTGATGAAGTTGCCCAAGCTCTTGGACATCTTCTCGCCTTCGACCTGCAGAAAGCCGTTGTGCATCCAGATGCGCGCGAGCGCGTGGCCGTGGTGGACGGACTCCGACTGGGCGATTTCGTTTTCGTGGTGGGGGAACATCAGATCGATGCCGCCGCCGTGAATGTCGAAGGTCTCGCCGAGCAGCGCCTCGCCCATCGCGGAGCATTCGATATGCCAGCCGGGACGGCCGCGGCCCCAGGGCGACGGCCAGCCGGGGGTGTGATCGTCGGACGGCTTCCACAGCACGAAATCCATCGGGTTTTTCTTGTAGGGCGCCACTTCCACGCGGGCGCCGGCCATCATCTCGTCGAGCGAACGGCGCGACAGCTTGCCGTAATCGGCTTTCGAGGAAACATCGAACAGCACATGGCCTTCGGCGGCGTAGGCATGGCCTTCCGAGACCAGCCGCGCGATCATCGCCACCATCGCGCCGACATACTGGGTCGCGCGAGGGGTTTCATTGGGAGGAAGGCAACCCAGCGCGGCCACATCGTCCATGTATTGCTGGGCCGTGGCCGCGGTGATCTCGGCGCGGGCCTCTTCGACGGAAATGGATTTCGCCGCCGCGGTCTCGGCCGCGCGCGCGTTGATCTTGTCGTCGATGTCCGTGATGTTGCGGACGTATTTCACATGATCGGCGCCGTAGAGGTGCCGCAACAGGCGGTAGAGCACGTCGAACACGATCACCGGCCGCGCGTTGCCGATGTGGGCGTAGTCGTAGACCGTCGGCCCGCAGACATACATGCGCACGTTGGTTCGGTCGAAACCCGGGAGCTTCTCGAGTTCGTCCTTCTGGCGGGTGAGCGTGTTGTAGAGGCGTAGAGACATAATGTTTCACTCGATATGTTGGGCGGGGGATTCACCCCCACCCGAACCGCTGACGCGGTTCGACCTCCCCGCGTTGGGGGAGGTTAAATAGGGCTGTTCTTGGATTTGGGCAAAAGGGGAGTGTCGCGGCGGTCAGCCGCAAATTCGCGCAATAATGTTGGCGAGGTGGCTCACGCCGTGTCCCCTTTGAGCCGCGCGAGGGCTTTCGCGCGCCCGATGAGCGGTAGCAGCTTTTTCAGCTCCGGTCCATGCTCGCGCCCCGTGAGCGCCATCCGCAGGGGATGGTAAAGAGCCTTTCCCTTCCGGCCCGCGGCGGCGGCTACCGCCCCCGTCCAGGTGCCCCATGTGGTGTCGTCCCAAGGCTCGGGGGGCAGATTTGCCGCCGCTTGCGCGATGAAAGCGCCATCCTCGATCACCGGCGCGACGGGACCCTCAATCAGGGTCCACAGATCGGCGACCTCCGAAAAGCGGCTGAGATTGGCTTTCACGGCCTCCCAGAACGGCTCGCCGCCGACGCAAGCGGCTTCGAGGCGCGGCTTCACCGCCGCGTAGGGCAGCGCATGCAAGAGCTTGGCATTAAGGTTGGAAAGCTCCGCCGGATCGAAATGGGCCGGCGCCCGGCCGATCTTGTCCATGGCGAAGCCGTCAACCAGTTCGTCGAGCGTCGTGTGCGGCGCGATGGGGTCCGAGGTGCCGGTTTTGGCGAGATAGCTGACGGCCGCCAGCGGCTCGATGCCGTCCTCGCGCAACAGCTTCAGCGAAAGCGAACCGAGGCGTTTCGACAGCGCCTCTCCGCCCGCGCCGATGAGGAGCGGATGGTGGGCGAATTGCGGCGTCGCGCCCGCCAACGCCTCGAAGATCTCGATCTGCACGGCCGTGTTGGTGACGTGATCCTCGCCGCGGATGATGTGGGAGATGGCGAAGTCCACGTCGTCGACGACCGACGGCAGGGTGTAGAGGAAGCGGCCGTCCTCGCGGATCAAGACGGGATCGGAGAGATGCGCGGTGTCGATCTCGACCTCGCCGCGGATGAGGTCTTTCCAAGCGACCTTTTTCTGCGAGAGCTTGAAACGCCAATGCGGGCGCTTGCCCTGCGCCTCCAGCTTGGCGCGGTCTTCGGGCGTGAGCGCGAGCGCGGCGCGGTCGTAGACCGGCGGCTTGCCGGCCGCGATCTGGCGCTGGCGGCGGCGGTCGAGCTCGAGCTGGGATTCGTAGCAGGGATAAAGCCGGCCCGCGGCTTTCAGCTTTTCGGCGGCGGCCTGATGCGCCGGCGCGCGTTCGGACTGGCGGGCGAAAAGATCATGCGTCACGCCGAGCCAAGCGAGGTCTTCCTTGATGGCTTCTTCGTATTCGGGCTTGGAGCGCTCGGCGTCGGTGTCGTCGATGCGCAGTAGAAAGCGGCCGCCGGTCTTCTTCGCGAAGAGAAAATTCACGATCGCCGTGCGCGCATTGCCGACGTGCAACAGGCCGGTGGGGGATGGGGCAAAGCGGACGGTGGTGGTCATGGGGATGCCTAACACAAAAACAAATTGTCATCCCCGGCCGAACGATGCGTGAGCATCGCGAGGGGAAGGGGACCCAGGTCCCAACCAAGATTGGATGTGAAAAAGAGGGCTCCACAGCGATCGTTCTTGAAGACCAAGCGCGTTTCGCTACCTGGGTCCCCTTCCCACGCACGAACCGGAAGGTGCGTACCCGCCGGGGATGGCATTTGAGAGCAAATAATTGCGGTCATCCTTCACCCTCCCCTTGAGGGAGGGTGAAGCGCGAAGCGCTTCGGTGAGGGGTGCGCGCGTCGGCGCGCTCGCTGCACTCGCGACCCCCCACCGAAATCCGTTCCGCGGATTTCGGCTCCCCCTCAAGGGGGGAGCGAAAGCATGTGGCTTTATCGCGCATCGCGAAACGCATTGGTGATCGGATAGCGCCGGTCGCGGCCGAAATTGCGCGGGCCGATCTTGACGCCCGGCGGCGCCTGGCGGCGCTTGTATTCGGACAAATAGAGCAGCGATTCCACGCGCTTCACCGTCACAGCCTCGAACCCCTTGGCCACCACTTCTTCGAACGACATTTCCTTTTCCACCAGGCATTCGAGAATGCCGTCGAGAATGGCGTAGGGCGGCAGGGAATCCTGGTCGGTCTGATCGGCCTTGAGCTCGGCGGACGGCGGCTTCTCGATGATGCGCTCGGGGATGACGCGTCCCGCCGGTCCCAGCGCGCCGGTGGGCATCGCCTGATTGCGCCAGCGCGAGAGGGCGAACACCTCCATCTTGTAGATGTCCTTGAGCACGTTGTAGCCGCCGCACATGTCGCCATAGAGGGTGGCATAGCCGACGCTCATTTCGGACTTGTTGCCGGTCGTCAGCACCATCGGCCCGAACTTGTTGGAAAGCGCCATCAGGATCAGGCCGCGGATGCGCGACTGAATGTTCTCCTCGGTGGTGTCGGGATTGCGCCCGGCGAACACCGGCGCCAGCGTCGAGCCGAAGGCATCCACCGCGGTTTCGATGGGGATCGTCTCGTAGGCGACACTGAGCAGCTTGGCGCAATCCTCGGCATCGTCGAGGCTGTCCTGCGAGGTGTAGCGCGAGGGCATCATCACGCAGCGCACGCGCGAGGGCCCCAGCGCGTCTACCGCCACCGCGGCCGACAGCGCCGAATCGATGCCGCCGGACAGCCCCAGCACCACGCCGGGGAAGCGGTTCTTGTTCACGTAATCGCGCAGGCCCAGCATCATGGCATGATAGACCGACTGCGAGCGCTCCTCGGCGGGCGCCAGCTCGCCCGGCGCGCACACCCAGACGCCGCCCTGGCGGTGCCATTCGGTGACGACGGTCTTCTCTTCCCAGGACGGCAGCGACCACGCCACCTTCCGGTCGGCGTTCAGCACCAGCGAGGCGCCGTCGAACACCAGTTCGTCCTGGCCGCCCACTTGGTTGAGATAGACCAGCGGCAGATGCGATTCCGTCACCCGCGCGGCGACGAGGTTGAGGCGGACGTCTTCCTTGCCCACCTCGTAAGGCGAGCCGTTCGGCACCAAGAGGATCTCGCCGCCTGTCTCGGCCAGGCACTCCACCACCTCCGGCGTCCAGATGTCCTCGCAGATCGGCACGCCGAGGCGCACGCCGTGCACCGACAGCGGCCCGGTCAACGGGCCGGAGGCGAACACGCGCTTCTCGTCGAACACGCCGTAGTTCGGCAGGTCGTGCTTGAGCACCCGCGCCGCGATCCGCCCGTTCTCCAGGAAGGCGACGGCATTGTAGAGCTTGCCCGCTTCCCGCCACGGCGCGCCGACCAGCACGGCCGGGCCGCCCGAAGCCGTATCGGCGGCAAATTCCTTCACCGCGTCGCGGGCGTCGTCCTGCAGCGCGCGCTTGAGCACCAGATCTTCCGGCGGATAGCCGGTGATGTAGAGCTCGGGATAGAGGATGACGTCGGCCTCCGGCACGGCGGCGCGGACGGCGCGGGCCTTGGCGAGGTTGCCGGCAATGTCGCCCATGATCGGATCGAGCTGGGCGAGCGCGATAAGGATGCGATCGGTCACGGGCAAGTGTTTAGCGCGAATTTGCCGCCAAGCGAAACGGCATGTGAGTCATGGCCGCATGGAGCAAAAAGAAGGGCGGCCCAAAGGCCGCCCATAGAGGCAAGCGAGGCTGGAGTGAGTCAGTTGGCTGCCGCGTAGGCGATATCGTCGGCGCGAACCCGGGTGCGCGTGGAGCGTTCCCAGGCCTCGTCGATCAACAAGGCCGAGCGCAGCGCGTTGCGGGCTTCGTCCGGGCGCACCAGCGGGGCTTTCCCGCCGCGCACCGCTGCCACGAACGCGCCCACCGACTCGCCCAGCGGATCGCCGACTTCCAGGGCGTGCAGAGCCCGCGGCGTCGTGTTGGTCACGGTCCGCGTCAGGAAATCGATTTCGACGATACCGTCGGAGTAGACGGCGCGCATGCCGCGGCTGCGCTCCTCGGAGATTCGGCTGGTTGCGAGGCGGGCAACGGCGCCGTTCTCGAAGATGAGGGCGGCGTTGACGTCATCGGCCAGCCGCGACTTCTCGCAGCGGCCGCGCGCCTGCACGCTGCGCACCTTGCCCGGAATAAGTTGATGTACCAGATCGAGGTCGTGGATCATAAGATCCAGAACCACGCTCACGTCGGTACCGCGGCCCGACCAGGGGCCCTTGCGCCAGCAGGACACTTCCAGCGGCGTCTCGGTGTAGTCGAGCAGGCCCGTATGGGCGAACACGAAGCGTTCCTGGTGCCCTACCGTCAGGATACGGCCGGTTTTTTCGGCCAGGTTGATCAGCGCGTCGGCTTCCTCGATGGAGGTCGCGATGGGCTTTTCCACCAAAACGTGCGCGCCGGCGTTGAGGAACGCCCGGCAGATCACGGAATGGGTGGTGGCGGGCGAAGCCACGCTCACCAAATCCACGGTGCCCAACAGCTCGCGCCAATCGGCAACCGCAGGCACGCCATGCGTAGAGAGCGCGGTGCGGCGCACCTCGACCGAGGGGTCCGCGATCGCGACCAACTCAACTCCTTTCAAGCCGCGATACTTGGAGGCATGGTGCCGGCCAAAGGCGCCGGCGCCGATCACTGCGGCTTTCAGAGCTTCGTTATCGTGTACGATACGGATGGGCGACACAGGAAATTCCCCCGAAATCACAAATACATAAATGCGCCTGATGCCCCCAAGAGCGAGTCATAATATGTTTCGTCTTGTTACACCCCGGCAGCCGGCAAGGTTTACGGTTGGTAAGTAAGCTGAGTTTCTATGGTTAAGGAGGCACGATGACCGGCATGAGAAATCGTGACATCAGGCTCAACAAACGCCCCTCCGGCCTGCCCCAGCCGGGCGATTTCCAGTTCTTTGAGGACCCCATTCCTACCCCTAAATCGGGGCAGGTCCTGGTCAAAAACCTCTATATGTCGGTCGACCCTTACATGCGGGGGCGGATGGCGGACCGCAGGAGCTATGCCGCCCCTTATCAGATCGGGGAAACCCTGGCGGGCAGCGCCGTCGGTCGAATCGTGACCGGCAACGGGCAGCTGGCCCCCGGCGATTATGTGGTCAGCCAGAACGGCTGGCGGGAGTGGTTCGTCTGCGACGGCTGGGACCTGCGCAAGGTCGATCCCTCCGTGGCGCCGGTGCAGGCCTATCTGGGCGTCCTCGGCATACCGGGCCTGACCGCTTATGCCGGGCTGAAACGGATCGGAGGACTGCAGAAGGACGACCGCGTGTTCGTGTCGGCGGCGGCGGGCGCGGTGGGCAGCGCGGCGTGCCAGATCGCCTTGGCCACGGGCTGCGAGGTCGTGGTCGGTTCGGCGGGCACGGACGAGAAGTGCGCCTGGCTCAGGGACCTCGGCATCGAGGCATTCAACTATCACGACACGGACGACCTCGGCGTGACGCTGGCCGATCACATGCCCGGGGGCATCGACCTCTATTACGAGAACGTCGGCGGCGACCATCTCGAAGCCGCCCTCGACAATATGCGCGAGCAGGGACGCATCGTCGTCTGCGGCCTGATCGACCAGTACAACGCACCGGAACCGCCGCCCGGGCCGTGCAATCTGGACCTGATCGTCAAGCGCCGCCTCACCATGCGCGGCTTCCTCGTGACCGATCATCTGGACCTGATGGACAGTTTCCTCGAGGACATGCGCCGCTGGATCGCCGAAGGCAAAATGAAGTGGCGCGAAACCGTGGCGGACGGCATCGAGAACGCGCCGGCCGCGCTGATCGGCCTGTTCCACGGCGACAACATCGGCAAAATGCTGGTGAAACTGGCCGACGACGACTGACCCGCTAGCCGGCCGATTTGTCGGCGCGGCGAAAAACCACCGCGAAAGCCGAAATCGCCGCGAAGCCAAGGCAGGGAACAACCATCACATATTGAACGGTCGCCGGAGCGACCACGAGATCCGCGAGCGCCAGCGCGATCGCACCCGTTCCTGCGGCCAGCATCAGGAAGGCTGCACCGGACTTGGTTTGCGGTCCCAGATCGCGGATTGCACTGGCGAAGATGGTGGGGAAGACGACGGAGAGGAAAAAGCTGGCGCCGACGATGCACCAGATTCCCACTTCGCCGCCCGCAAAAGCGGCCACGGCAGCCAGCGCAGAACCGCAGGCGGCGAACACCGCCAAAATCCACGAGGGATCGATCGCATACATCAACGCCGTTCCGACAATGCGGCCCGCGGTGAACGCGTACAAGGCCCACAACAGAACGTCGGCAGCCGAAATCCCGGGCACGGCACCTTGAGCATAGGGGATGGTGAAACCCCACATCACGACCTGGGACACCGAACAAAGGAACAGTGCGCCGGCGCCCAACATGTAAAGCCGGTGCGAGAACAGCTTCCCGAAATCCGCGATGGTGCCGTCGTTCTTGCTCACGCGTTCGCGCGCCACGGGCGGAAACTCGATATTGTCGACCAGGAAGGCGAAGAACAATACGCCAGCTCCGATGAAGAAGTACGGCGTGACGAGGGCGCTGGCGAGCTGCGCGACCGGATGCTGACGGGCGGCCTCGACAATCAGGCGCCCGACGAACAACCCAGCGACCACGCCGATCGGATTGAGGGCCTGTGCGATGTTGAGGCGCCGAACAGCGGTTGCGACCGGTCCCAGACGCACGATCAGCGGATCGGCCGCCATTTCGAGCATCGCCAGTCCGCAGCCCACGACCAGCGCTGCCGTGAGAAGGAAAGCGTATGCGTGTTGCTGGGCCGCGGGATAAAAGAGAAACATCCCCACCGCGAAACAACCGAGCCCGAACATCACGCCGGTCTTGTAGCCGAAATTGCGCGTCAGCATTGCGGCGGGGATTGCCATCAGGGGATAGCCGAGGCTGAGAATCCATTGCGCCAGACTGGTACGGTAGGCGTCCAGCGCCAGCGCCGCGGCGAATTCCGGCAGCAGAGTGTCGTAAAGCCTGTGGGCCATGCCCCAGATCGCGAACAACACGACCGTCACGACGATGGCGATGCGGTAGGTCTTCATAGGCATGTTCGCTGCGGCGTTGAGCGTCGCGCGCTCCGAATCAGCGAAGGCAGTGTAAGCGCTGTCTATTAGTAAGCGCTTACGAAAAGCAGGACGGTAGCGCTATCAATCGTTAAAGACCCATTGCGACGAACGCGTCAGGCCTCGCTGCCGCTTGCCAGCAACGCCGCTAGCGCCGCGAAGATGAGATAGGCCAAGAGCAGCGGCGACAGGCCGATCAACAAAGCGCCCGGCACGCCCGCAAAGGCGCTGCACGGCAGAAGCTGGAAGGCCGATCCGACGAACAGGCACTGGATCGCGAACACCGCCGCAACGCCGAGAACGGCGGCCACCGTGGTCGGGCCGAGCGCTTCGGGATGCTTCGCGCGCTCGAGGCGGATGAGGCCGGCGGCCAGTTTCAGGCGCGAAATCGCCGAACCGGCGAAGATGATCGCCAAGAGCCACGTGAAGGCCGAGGCGAAAACGCGCCCGCCATCGAGCGCGCAGGCGTGCAACGTGTCGACCACGGCGCGGTGGCCCGGAATGGCGAAGTAGAGCGCGCCTTCGAGCGCGTTGGTGATACCGCCCGAGACGTGCATCGGCGCGTAGAACACCTGGTCGATGTAGCTGAGCACGACGAAGGCGAGGAACACCGCCTGGTTGAAGCCCGGTAACGCGTGCGGCAGCTTGAAATCGGCAAGGCTCATGCGATGCAGGCGCCAGTTGCCGCCCGAGGCGCCGTAGCCGCCGACGAACAACAGGCCCATCGCGGCGAACAGAAGCGCGCTGACCACGACCTGCGGCACCACGATGACGGGTTCGCCGCCGCCCGCGAGCGCCAGACGCAGCGAATGCGCGCCCGCGAACAGGCAGATCAGTACCCAACCCTTCGCCAGAAGACGTGCGACGCCCATGTCAGCTCCTGATTTCCACCATCCCTTTGAGGGATGGTCGAAAAATCAGAGCGAAGCGAGGATTTATCAGGGAGGAGTCGCGCGAAGCGCGACGGCGCGCGCTCCCCCTTCCCGAAATTTGCTGCGCAAATTTCGACCCTCCCTCAAGGGGAGGGTAGGAATTCTGAATCACGCTCACGCTTGACGTCTTCACGCCGCGAAGCCCGCATCCTTCATGCGCTCGGCACGGATGCTCTCGGCGATGAGGAAAGAAAGCTCGAGAGCCTGGCTGGCGTTGAGCCGAGGATCGCAGTGGGTATGGTAACGCTTCTCCAAATCCTCCTCGAGGATCGACTGTGCCCCGCCGATGCATTCGGTGACGTTCTGGCCGGTCATTTCGAAATGCACGCCGCCCGCATGCGTGCCCTCGGCCCGGTGCACGTCGAAGAACGCCTTGGCTTCCTTGAGAATGCGGTCGAACGGCCGCGTCTTGTAGCCGGAAGCGGTCTTGACCGTGTTGCCGTGCATCGGATCGCACGACCACACGACCTTGAAGCCTTCGCGAACGGCTGTGCGGATCAGGCGCGGCATGATCTCGGCCACCCTGTCGGCGCCGAAGCGGCAGATCAGCGTGATCCGCCCGGGCTTGTTTTCGGGATTGAGCAGCTCGCACAGCCGCGCCAGATCGTCGTTCGTCATGGACGGGCCGCATTTGAGCCCGATCGGATTCTTGATGCCGCGGCAGAACTCCACATGCGCGCCGCCGAGCTGCCGCGTGCGGTCGCCGATCCACAGCATGTGCGCGGAGCAGTCGTACCAATCGCCCGAGGTGGAATCGACGCGGGTCAGCGCCTGCTCGTAGCCGAGAAACAGCGCCTCGTGGCTGGTGTAGAAGTCCGTCGAGCGAAGTTGGGGCACCGTTTCCGGCGTGATGCCGCAGGCGCGCATGAAATCGAGCGCTTCGGAAACACGCTGCGCGAGGCTCTTGAATTGTTCGCCGGCCGGCGACCCCGCGATGAAGCCCAACATCCAACGGTGGACGTTGTGCAGGTCGGCGTAACCGCCGTTGGTGAAGGCGCGCAGAAGGTTGAGCGTCGCCGCCGACTGGGCATAGCCCTCCATCAGGCGCTGCGGATCGGGCCGGCGCGCTTCGGGCGTGAATTCGATCGCATTGATGTTGTCGCCCCGGTAGGACGGCAGAGTGACGCCTTCGCGCGTCTCGTTGTCGTCGCTGCGCGGCTTGGCGAACTGGCCCGCGATGCGCCCCACCTTGATGACGGGCACACCCGCCCCGAAGGTCAGGACCACCGCCATCTGCAGCAGCACGCGCAGGGTGTCGCGGATGTTGTCGGGGTGGAATTCGGCGAAGCTCTCCGCGCAATCGCCGCCCTGGAGCAGGAAAGCCTTGCCCTCGGCGACCTGGGCCAGCCCGGCCATCAGGTTGCGCGCCTCGCCTGCAAACACCAGCGGCGGATGGGTCTTGAGCCGGTTCTCGACGGCCGCAAGCGCCTCCGCATCCGGGTAGTCCGGAACCTGGAGAATCGGCTTTTCGCGCCAGCTTTGCGGGGACCAGACCACGGCGGAACTCCTTGACGGGGCTGGGTATAGGGGAAAGAAACACGGTTTTCCAGCGAACGGGCGAGCCGCATCGAACATTGCGGATTCCGCCAAAAACGCAGAGCTTTGCCGGCATTTCAACCCGTTGCCGCGAGGCGCAAGCAAGCCAACCACCCACAATGGTGGCGACGGAGTGTTCAATTTCTTTACGATCAGACGCAGCGGTAGCCACGCCAAGCGTCATTTTTGTTTACAGCGTCACAAAAATCGAATCGGCAAAATCATATCAAGCCATTGTCGATACACACGTTTTTTCGGTTGGCGCAGAGCTTGCGTTGTAAAATGCCGAACATTGGGGCGTGTGCCATGGGGCCGCCTAGTCCGTGTTCGGCACATAGTTGGGAGGCTCACGTGAGAATATCTCCGTTTCTTCTTGCCGGAAGTGTCGTGGCGTTGCTGTCCGTGCCTGCCAAGGCGGACCTTATCAACTCCACGATCAACGCCGACATCAGCTTCAGTGGCGAAGATAGCGACGCTCAAAACAACACCATCTTCTGGACCTTGCCGATCTATACGGGGCCGATCTCCGTCGGCTCGGGGTACAGCAACAGCTGGACATTCTCCCGCCAGGGGATGGCGATGGGCTACCAGACGCCGAGCAACGTGTTCGACGGCACGCTGAGCCTTTCCATCACCGGCGACCTGATCACAGTTTCCTATTCAGGTCAGACCCAGGTGGACTGGCTGACAGCGACCTTCACCGGCCTTCCGCCGATCGATGGAGCCACCGAGGCCGATTCTGGATTCATGAACGGCGTAAACTTGCCTCTTTCGGTGAACTTCACCAGCAATTCTCTCACGATCTCCAACTTCTATCTCGGTTACCAGCCGGGCACGAGCACGAGCCAAGCGGTCACGCTGAGCTTTGGTTCTGCACAGCCACCGCCACCGCCGACCGTTCCCGAGCCGCTGACGCTTTCGCTTATGGCGGGCGGTCTTGCTGGAGCGGGGCTATTGCGCCGTCGCAAAGCAAAATCATAGGGGTCGCAAACTTATCGCGCATCAGCGGCGGCTTCGGCCGCCGTTTTGCATTTCATCGCGCGCAGGTGTCAGCGGCGTTTACAGTTTTGAGCCGGATTCCCCAGATTCCCCAAAGAAGTGTCAACAAACATGACGATTGCGTCGTCATGGAAATGATTAAGTGACGACAAGTCATTGATGACGTTACGTTGCTTCCCCGCGGCACGACTCCTGCAGATTTGCCAACGATACTGCGGAGTTGGTGATGTATTTCGGAAAGCGACTCTCGACCCTGGTGCTGGCGGGCTTCGGCTTTGCGTTTCCGACCCAGGACAGCGCCATGGGCACGCTCGCGCCGTCGCACGGCAGTGCCGCGCATGGGGCGTGCATCGATTGCCACACCGGCCCTTCGGACAGCGGCCTCGCACCCGGACCGGTCGCGTTCGTCGATCGCGAATTCGGACTGGGCGGACCTCTTCCCGATGCCGCGCCGCCGCTGCGCGGCTCCGATGCGGACAACAATCACCTCGAAGACCATGACGGCGGCGGACCGGGCAGAAAACCGGGCAGCGAAGGCGGCTCGCCCGTGCATAGCGGCATCGGAGCACTAGCGGGTTTGGGGGGATGGCCGACGGGCGGCTTTCCCGGCGGAGGTTCGCAGGGTGGTGGCGGCTCCGGCGGCGGCTCTACCGGCGGCTCGGGCGGCGGCTCGGGCGGCGGCTCTGCCGGCAGCGGCGGCGGCGGCACAGGCGATTCCGGTGGCGATGGGCCTCCGGGCTCCAGTCCGGGCAATCCGCCCCCGCTGGACTGGACACCACCGCCCGTCGACCCGCCCGACACCGGCGGCCCCGGTAATCAGCCGGGCAGCGACCCGAACGATCCTCCGAAGAACCCGGATAGCCCGGGCTCAGGCGGCGGGGACAACCCGCCACCGCCGAGCGGAGCGACGAAGGTGCCCGAGCCGGCCTCGCTGGCAATTCTACTCGCGGGACTTGCGGGCCTCAGCGCCATGCGCCGCCGCAAGCGCTGACGCGCAGCCGCGGCCGCGACTTTGCGCTGCCATAACGGCTTCATCGAATCGACTATGCTTGGCGGATGCGCAAAGCCATCGCCATCGCACTGTTCGTCGCCGCCTGCAGCGCCCCTCCTCCGCCCGCGCCAGTGCCCGCCGAAAAGCCCGCGCCCGCCGCAGCGCATTTTCGCTGGTTTGCGACGAGCCATGACGCGATGGCGTTGGGGCCGGCCGAAGTCGAAAACCCGATCCTGCCGGGCTTTCATCCCGATCCGAGCATCGTGCGCGTCGGCGACGACTATTACCTCGTCAACTCGACGTTCGCCTATTTTCCGGGGCTACCCATCTTCCACAGCCGCAACCTCGTGGACTGGCGGCAGATCGGCAACGCCATCGACCGGCCGTCGCAGGTGGACTTCGGCACACTCGGAATTTCACGCGGACTGTTCGCGCCGGCCATCGATTACCATGACGGCATCTTCGTCATCGTCAACACCTGCGTCGATTGCGGCGGGAATTTCCTGATCACCGCAACGGACCCGGCGGGACCGTGGTCCGATCCCGTCTGGCTCGGCTTCGACGGCATCGATCCGTCGCTGTTTTTCGCTGCGGACGGCAAGGCCTACATGGTCAACAACGGCCCGCCCGAGGGCACGCCGCTGTACGACGGCCACCGCGCCATCTGGATGCAGGAATTCGATTGGGCGGCGAAGAAGCTGGTCGGGCCGCGGCGCGTCATCGTCAATGGCGGCACCGACATCCGCAAGAAGCCGGTCTGGATCGAGGGCCCGCACCTGTTCCGCAAAGGCCGCTGGTATTACCTGATCTGCGCCGAAGGCGGCACCGCAGAGCAGCATTCGGAAGTGGCGTTCCGCAGCAAGAAGGTGTGGGGGCCGTATCTGCCCTATAGGGCCAACCCGATCCTCACCCAGCGCGATCTCGATTCCGGGCGGCCAAACCCCGTCACCTCCGCCGGACATGCGCAATTGGTGGCAACACCAAACGGGACGTGGTGGGCGGTGTTCCTGGGAACACGTCCGTATGCGGACGACATGTACAACACCGGGCGCGAGACGTTCCTCTTGCCGGTTACCTGGAACAACGGCTGGCCGGTGATCCTGCCGAAAGGAAAGCCCGTTCCGGATGCCGTGACGCGTCCGGGTGTGCCCGCGAACGGCGCGCCGGTCGAAAAAAGGATGGCGGAATTCTTCCAGCCCAGGGAATTCGCGAGCGGGCCGCTCGGTCACGAGTGGCTTTTCATCCGAACGCCGCACGAGAAGTGGTACGATATTGCGGACAATGCCCTGAAAATCGCGCCGCGCCCGGTTGCGATCGGCAGTACCGGTCAGCCTTCGTTCATCGGCCTGCGCCAGCACTATGCCTCGGAGTCGTTCCGCACCTCTCTCGAGTTCGCACCCACGACCGACGGAGAGCGCGCCGGGCTGGTTGCCTTCCAGAACAGCAATTTCTTCTATTTCTTCGGGTTGGTGCGCGAGAACGGCAAGACGAATGTGTGCGTGACGAAGCGCGCGGGTGCGTCCGACCCCGAGCAAGGTGCGGCGCTGGCCTGTGTGCCCGCGCCCGAAGGACCGCTGGCGCTGAAGATCGATGCCCGCGGCGGCGCCTATGACTTCTCCTTCGGCACGCGGATTGCCGGCGACCAGGGCCCGCCGACCGACACGGAGCCGACGTCGCCGCGCCATTGGACGGGAGTCCGGCTGCATTGGACGGCGGTGCTGCAAAACGCGGACGGCACGATCCTGTCGACCAAGAAGGCGGGAGGCTTCGTCGGCACCGTGATCGGCATGTACGCCTACGCGCCGCCGCGCTGAATATCCTGCGGGCGCGTCAGCCGGAAGGCGTCGGCGTGATCTTGAGTTCGATGCGGCGGTTGCGCGGATCGCGCGGATCGCTCACTTTGGGATTGGTGGCGCCCAAGCCGTTGGCGGTCAGCCGCGCCTGCGCCACGCCGTTTTGCGCCAGCGCTTCGGACACGATCTTGGCGCGCTTCTGCGACAGCGCCAGGTTCTCCTCTTCGCTTCCCGTCGAGTCCGTGTAACCGTCCACCTCCACCGCGCTGTGGTCGAAGTGGGCGAGCACCTGCGCCACGCTGGTGATGACGGCGTTGCCCCAGGCGGTAACCTGCGTCTTCTCGAACAGCCGGTCGTTGGGCACGATGACGACAAGACCGTCGCCGCGCCGCGCCACCAGCACACCCTGCCCGCGCAGGTATTCGCGCAGATCGGCTTCCTGCGCGTCCATATAGGTTTCGACGGCGGCCCTGGTGAGCGGCCCGGCGGAGGTCACCGCAGCACGAGGCGTTAGGGGCCGTTGCGGCGTGACATCCGCGGCGGCGGGCGGCGGCGCGCTTTGCTGTTGCATCTGACAACCGGCCAAAGCCAGCGCCACAACGGCAAGATAGATTTTTTTCATGTCGCCCTCCGCCGCAAAAAGGATGGACCGGTTCGACGGGAGCGGCAAGGACGCGGCGGCAACAACCCCGGCCATTCGGCCGACAAGACGTTGCGCGACGTCATGGTGTGCCAGAAGGACGCCAAGAAGTACGCTTGGTGAGCACGCGGCCGCCTTGCCTTAAGGCGGCAGGCCTCACGACATCCCCAGCACCGCCTCCGCGCCCTTGAACGCCAGGTTCTGGGCGTGGGCCACGGCTTCGTAGGTCAGCGTGCCCTTGTAGACGTTGAGGCCCGCGCGCAGATGCCGGTCGGCCTTCATCGCCTTGTCGGCGCCCATTTCGGCCAGCGCCAGCGTGAACGGCAGCGTGGCGTTGCCCAGCGCAAAGGTGGAGGTGCGCGCCACCGCGCCCGGCATGTTGGCGACGCAGTAATGCACCACGTCGTGCACGCGATAGGTCGGATCGGCATGGGTGGTGGCATGGCTGGTTTCGGCGCAGCCGCCCTGGTCGATCGCCACGTCGACGATGACCGAACCCTTCTTCATCTCGCGGACCATCTTCTCGGTGATGAGCTTGGGCGCTTCGGCGCCGGGCACCAGCACGCCGCCGATGACGAGATCGGCGGACGTGATCTGCTCCTCGATGGCATCCATGGTGGAATAGAGCGTGTGCAGGCGCGAGCCGAATTGCTCGTCGATGTCCTTCAGGCGGTTGAGCGAAATGTCGAGCAGGGTGACGTGGGCTTCGAGCCCCATCGCCATGCGCGCCGCATTGGTTCCCACCACGCCGCCGCCGAGTACGACGACTTTCGCCGACGGAACGCCCGGCACGCCGCCGAGCAGCACGCCGCGGCCGCCCTGCGCCCGTTCCAGGCAATGCGCACCGGCCTGGATCGACATGCGGCCCGCCACTTCGCTCATCGGCGCCAAAAGCGGCAGCCCGCCGCGCGAATCCGTGACGGTTTCGTACGCGATGCCGACCACACCGGAATCGAGCAGGCCCTTGGTCTGTTCGGGATCGGGCGCCAGATGCAAATAGGTGAAAAGGGTCTGCCCCTTCTTCAGCCGCGCGATCTCGACCGGCTGCGGCTCCTTCACCTTCACGATCAGGTCGGCGGTGTCGAACACCTCGGCGGCGGTGGAAAGGATCTTCGCGCCGGCCTTCACATAAAGCTCGTCGGTGAGGCCGATGGAATCGCCCGCCTTGGCCTCGACGAACACCTGATGCCCGCGGGATGTCAACTCGCGCACGGCAGCCGGCGTAAGCCCGACGCGATATTCGTGATTCTTGATTTCCTTCGGAACGCCGACGCGCATGGGAGCCCCTTATGTGAAATGCAAAGGGACGCTAACAGAGCAAAGGTGCCGGTCAACAAGAGAGAATGCATTGCAGCGGCCCTTCCAGCGCAAGCCATACGCTTGCGTGCCGCTCGATTCGTCGGAACGATTGTGTCCGCAAAAACGAAGGGCCCGGCGTGGAATTGCCGAGCCCTCGAAATGAACATGTCAGCGTGCGTTGTTAATTCGGCAGTGCGTTATGGCGGTCGTGTCCGCCGCCAGATCCTCAGCGGTGATGACCCCCACCGCCGCCGCCGCCGCCGTGATTGTTACCGCCGCCACCGCCGCCGGACCATCCATGTCCACCGCCGCTGCTGCCGCCGCCACCGGACCAGCCATGTCCGCCGCTCGCGCTACCGCCGGCACTGCCGCCCGCCCAGGCATGACCGCCGCTGCTGCCGCCGCCACGAGCGCCGGACCAATTTTGTCCGCCGCTTGCGCTGCCACCGGACCAGCCATGTCCGCCGCTGCTGCCGCCGCCACGGGCGCCGGACCAATTTTGTCCGCCGCTTGCGCTGCCGCCGGACCAGTTGCGGCCCCCGTTGGAGCCGGACCAATTCTGTCCGCCGCGGTTGCGATTCCAGTCGCCGCCGCGGCCGCTCCAATTGCTGCCGCCCGAGAAATTATGCCCGCCGCCGGACCAGCCGCGGCCGCGATTCCAGCCGCCGCGATCCGTCCATCGAATCGAAGGCATGGCTCCGCGCCATTCGTTGCGGTGCCAGCTGCCGTTCAGCCAGAACATGCGCTCGCCGCCATACCAGCGGTAATAGATCGGGCCGCGATACCAGTAGCCGCCGTAATAGACCGGCTCGAAATAGACCGGATAATCGCAATAGTCCGGCGGCAAGCCCCACGGAGGCGGCTCGTCGTAGTAGTTGTAGTAGTCGCACGGGTCGCTGAAGTAGCCGCCGTCGGAGCCGAACGAAAAGCCTATGCCCACATCGGCGGCGGCGGGCGCGGCGGTGAACGCCGCCGCACTCGCAAGAAGAACCGCACTCAAGGCTGCCTTCGCGAACTTATTCATAGAACCCATCCCGAGCGCGCCCGCAGGCGCGTGCCAGTGATGCCCCGTCCCAGTGGTCGTTCTAGCGCTCAGCGATGGCCGCCATGGCCACCACCACCGCCGCCGCCACCATGGAATCCGCCGCCGCCACCGCCGTGGAAGCCGCCACCACCGCCGCCGTGGTATCCGCCGCCGCCGCCACCGTGGTATCCGCCACCGCCGCCGCGAACGAAGCTGCCGCCGCCGTGGTATCCGCTACCGCCGCCGCGCCAGCCATTGTGGACCCAGAATTGGCGATGACCGCCGTACCAGCGGCTGCGAATCGGTCCGTCGAACCAATAGCCGTCGATGAAAAGAGGCGGTCCGTAATAATAGTCGTAGTCGTCGCAGTAGTACGGGTCGTAGTAGCGGCTGTACGGATCGCAGTACCCGCGCGCGTACGCGGGCGGGCCGTAGAAACCGGGACCCACGCCGACGCCAAACGACCAGCCTGCGGATGCCGGCGTCGCAACGACCGCTGCCGAGCCTGCCAGCATCAACGCACCAAGAGCAGCTTTGGCGATGAACTTCATGTCGGTTCTCCTTGTTCGCCTTACGACGCGAGTTTCGTACCGGGCGGCTGAACCGGACATGAACGGTTCTGTTAGTTTCGCATCGCAGATTGCCCTCAATCGGCCATAATCGGGCCGCCGCCGCGGCCGCAATCGTGCTAGACAATCCGGCGAGGGAGGGCATCGATGATCCTCGATCACCTGGGCAAACGTCCGAACATCGCTCCGTCCGCTCGAATCGCGCCGAACGCCGCGGTTCGCGGCAACGTCTCCATCGGCGAGAGCTGCTCGATCGACTTCGGCGCGGTGCGGGCCGAGGAAGAATCCTTGATGAGCGATGCGATGCCGCGCTATGCAAAAGCGCTGGTGCGCTGGCACGCGGAGGACGGTGAGGCACTATGAAGACGTTCTATTCCCCCGTCCATCTGGAGCACGACCCGCACGTCCAGTTCGAGGGCGGACAGCTTCTGCCGGCCGTGGAAATCCCGGTGCGCGTCGAACGCGTAAAAGCCGAATTGCAGAAACGCCGGATCGGTCCCGTGGTGCCGCCCACGCATTTCGACGATGCCGCGATCCTGCGCGTGCACGACGCGGGACTGGTGGCGTTCCTGGGCGAGGCCTACGACGAATGGATCAAGCGATATGGCGCCAACGCGCCCGCGGCGATCCCCTCAGCCTGGCCGGCGCACGGTCTGCGCGATGGGCGGCACGGCGACATCGAGGCCCGTCTGGGCAGCTATGCCTTCAGCGCCGATACCCCGATCGTGAAAGGCACCTGGGTGGCCGCGCGCGAAGCGGTGGACGTGGCGTTGTCGGCGGCAGCGGCAATCCGCAACGGCGAGCAGGCGGCCTTCGCCCTGACCCGCCCGCCGGGCCATCATGCGTCGTTCGACGTGTTCGGCGGCTTCTGCTATCTCAACAACGTGGCGATCGCGGCGCAGTGGTTCGCGGATGCGGGGCTGAAACCGGCCGTTCTCGATGTCGACTATCATCACGGCAACGGCACGCAGTCGATCTTCTACAAACGCGCCGACGTGTTTTTCTGCTCGATCCACGCCGACCCGAGCTTCGCCTATCCGCACTTCCTGGGCTTCGCCGACGAGCGCGGCGAGGGCGCGGGCGAAGGCACCAACCTCAACCTGCCCCTGCCCGAGGGCACCGATTGGGCGCATTACGACGAAGCCGTGACACACGCCATCGACGCGGTGAATGCGTACGGTCCCGACGTCGTGCTGATCTCGCTGGGGCTCGACACCTATATCGAAGACCCGGTTGCGTCGTTCCGGCTGAAGTCGGCCGACTATCTGCGCCTGGGCGCGCGGCTGACCGAACTGCACCGCCCCACTCTGTTCATCCTCGAGGGCGGCTATTGCTTCGAGGCGCTCGGCGAACTTGCCGGTAACGTGCTGGAAGGATTTCAAGGCGCCTGAGCCGGATTCGGGAAGACATTCCGCAACGACAGCAATTCCTTTCGTGCATGATCGGAACTAGAGTTGGTAACAGGCTCCGATTGGGCAGGATTTCCACATGCGGCTGTTGGTGTTCGGCGCGGCCATCGCCGCCCTGTGTTGCGCGTCCTGCCTGGCGGCGGATCCCGCACCCGATGTCAACCGCGCGTCAGTGACGACGGACACCGTGGTCGCGCCCGACGGCAGCTCGGTCGAAACCATCCACTCCGAAGCCCACGCAGCCGACGACGCGGGCGCGCTGGCGGCCTCGCGCCAAAGCCTTCCCTTCAACGCACAGACGCAGGAACTCGATATCGTCGAGGCCCACACGCTCAAGAAGGACGGCACCAGCATCCCGGTCGACCTGTCCTCCGTCTTCGAACAGCTATCCAAGGACGGGGGCCAGTTCGCCACTTATGCCGACATACGCTCGAAGGTCATCCTGTTCCCGCAATTCGCCGCGGGCGATACCGCGGTGTTCACGGCGAGAATCGCGGCGCCGCACCCGTTCTTCGATGGTCAGTTTATGCACGGCGCCATATTCCAGCGATCCAAGGGCTTCCTTGACGTGCGCGAGACGATCACCGCGCCGAAGGCGATGACGCTGTATGTTGAAAATCACGACGTCGAGTTCGCCAAGCACATAGCGGGCGGCAACGTCGTCTATTCCTGGCACCACGTTCAGAACGAACCGGTGCCGGCAACGCACGCCGTCGTTTCCCCCATCGACGGCGAACCGCGCTATTTCGTTTCGACCTTCAAGGACTATGCCGAGCTGGGCCGCGCTTATGGCGGGCTGTCGCAGCCCAAGATCGCCGTGACGGCAAAAATCAAGGCGCTGGCGGACCAGATCACCGGCGGCGAAACCGACCGGCGCGCGCAGGCGCAGAAAATCTTCGCCTGGGTGTCGCGGAACATCCGCTATGTCGCGATCGAGCTGGGGCGCGGCTCGCTCGAACCTCACGAGGTCGATGCGATCGTCGCCAACGGCTATGGCGACTGCAAGGACCACGACGTCGTGCTGCAGGCCCTGCTGAAGGCCAAGGGCATCGACGCGCAGAGCATCCTGATCAATTCCGGCAACGCCTATACCCTGACCGAAGTGCCGGACTTCGCGCAGCTCAACCACGTCATCACCTACGTGCCGGAACTCGACGTCTTTCTCGACTCGAGCTTCTCCATGGCGCCGTTCGCCATCCTGCCGATGTCCGAATACGGCAAACCCGCCGTGCGCGTGTGGCCCGGCCACGCCGCGCTGTTCACCATGCCCGTGCTGCCCGCCGGCGTTGCGACGGTGACCACCATCGTGAACGAGCGCCTCGACACGGACGGCACCGTCAGCGGATCGGCGTCGACCGTCGCGGCCGGCCCAAGTTCCATCATCCTGCGGGTGGAAGGCCTTGCCTTGCAAACCATCGGTGCCGAGAAGGCGTCCGCGTTGGAAATGGCGATGCGCGGCTTCAAGGGCGCGAAGGCAACGGTGAACATCGGCTCGCCGATGCAGGTGACGCCCGGCTACTCCATTTCGACCAATTTCTCCTCGCCCGGATGGTCCGATTGGCTCTCGGGCAAGGCACGCAAGGCCATGCCGGGTGCGGCCGCAACCGTCGGCGCGGAACCGGCCATGGGGCCGCTCTATCTCGCCGTGAGCGACAGCGAAGCCACGCCCTGTTCCAGCGTGCACGCGGTGGAGGACATCGCACTGGCCCTGCCGGAG
>Ga0187810_10000296_pt1 | contig 20789 bp, 19 predicted proteins | sample NC_wetland_sal_i_9_FD_132963 | JGI IMG/M metagenome (GOLD analysis project Ga0187810, IMG submission 132963) | Wetland sediment microbial communities from Neuse River Estuary, North Carolina, USA - ASW_5 | ecosystem: Environmental > Aquatic > Freshwater > Wetlands > Sediment | place: USA: North...
GTGATGCTTCTTAAAATCGATTTCTTCAAATCCGACGGGTAATGCCGCAACTCTCGCCATGCCCACAACTCTGCCATAGCTCTCGATATATGTAAAGCTATTTTATGGATTTAGTATTAGATGGGGAAAAGTAGGGAATGAGTTCATCGGGTAATTTTTCTCCTTGGTCTGATTGCTTTCAGGTGGAGCTTCTTCCGCTCGTTTTCAGTTGTATTTTAGAAGAATGGCCCAAGTTTATCAGACCAACATCCTCTCGCATTTTGGAGAATCGAATAAGCCACCGCTTTGTAGGCCATCTCAAGCGGGTGACTCCCTGAAAAAGTCTCCGAGAGCCATACGAAAAAAAGAATTCTTTCAACTCCTACAAGATATAGCAGAAATGGTGACGGCGCAGTGTTTGTAGCTGGGTTGTCGGCTGTAGGGATCAAAAGATGGATAGGTGAGCTGATTGGTTCCGGCAAAGTGCATGGGGATAAATATCTGGCCTGGTTGCACGGTGGGGATAAGCGCCGCTTTCACCTCCATACTCCCTCTTCGTGAGCGAACAATAACGGTTTCCCCGTCCGAAATACCTAATTTGACACCATCTGAAGGATGAATCTCTGCATAGGGATTCTTAGGATACAGGAACTGTAGCACTTGGGACTTGCCCGTGCGGGTATTGGTGTGCCATTGGGCGGAAGATCCCCGACCCGTGAGAAGAATGAATGGATATTCTGAATCTGTTAGCTCGGCAGGCTCCCGTGGAGTCTCAAAAATAAAGGGTGCTTTCCCATTCTTATGGAAAAAGATCCCATCTTCAAAAAGCCTCCGCTCCTGTACAGGTGCATTTGATTGTGTAGGAAAAGGCCACTGAACCCCGCCACACTCATCCAACATTTTGTAATCCCGAATGCCGGTTATATCACAGGGTTGCCCACGACTGAGTTCTTTCATGGTTTGGAAAATGTCCTCAGGAGTTTTCCATTTTTCAAAAAAATCTCCACAACCCCAATAGTGAGAAATTAATTTGAAAATATGGAAATCTGAAAGCGCCACACCAGGAGCTCTTGCGACTTTTTTGACAAGGCCGATCCGTCGCTCGGAATTGATAAACGTTCCGTCTTTTTCCCCCCATCCGGCAGCGGGGAGGATTAAATCTGCAAGACGGGCAGTATCCGTTGTTCCATACATGTCTTGCACAACGAGGAAATCGAGTTTATTGGTGAGCGCGGTAAAATCATTTTGATTGATCCAGGAGTGAGCAGTATTCGTCGCAATCACCCAAAGCCCCTTGATCTCTCCCCTTCGGACACCTTCGACAATTTCATCATAGGCCCAGCTATTTTCCGTTGGTACAGATTCTTCAGGAACGCCGATAATTGAAGCAACCTTTCGACGATCTTCCGCTTTAAGAAAACTATATCCGCCCATCAAACCGGTCGTATTGCTGAAAATGCGCGAGCCCATGGCATTGCATTGACCAGTGATGGAATTTGCACCCGTTCCAGATCTACCAATATTCCCGGTCATCAAGGCAAGATTGATGATGGCTTGTGCCGTGCGTGTTGCTTCATGACTTTGATTCACACCCATCGTCCACCAAAAGGAGACCCGCTTTCCCGTTCCAATAGCCCTCGTCAATACTCCGATTTGCGTGGGAGTTAGGCCTGTTTCCTTGGAAACAGGCTCTAGTGTGAAAGACTTAACATGTTCCTTAAATGCTTCAAAGTCCTTCGTGTTTCGCCTAATAAAATCCTGATCCAACCAAGCATTTTTAATCAACTCATTTGCTACTCCATAAAGTAGCGTGAGATCACTTTTGGGTTTCAGTGGATAATGTTGCGTAGCGCTCATGGCGGTTTCCGTCACGCGCGGGTCAATGACGATGATCTCCGGGTGGTGGGGATTCCTCATCACGCGTTGCCACATGATGGGATGAGCAATACAGGGGTTTGCGCCGACAAAAACCAGCACATCCGATTCTTCAAAATCCTGATATGTAAAGGGCGGAGCATCAAAGCCAAACGATTCTTTATAGGCTGTAGCTGCTGTCGCCATGCATTGTCGGGTATTGGCATCACAATGCAGTGCACCTATCCCAAACTTCCACAAGGCCCCGACAAACAGCATCTCCTCAGTACAAATTTGCCCGGTACTCAGAAATGCGATGGAGTTTTTTCCGTACTTATTCTGAATCGCTTTAAACCTTCCGCAAAATTCCGCCATGGCATGATCCCAGTCTATCTCATGATATTTTCCCGTAGCGTCTCGCAGAAGCGGTGTTGTCGCCCTGTCGGGGGCCTTTAATGGAGTGAGAGCTTCCCAACCTTTTGGACAGGCCATGCCGAGATTCACCGGGTAATCGACAGCCGCACTGAGATTAACGGCCACGTTTTTTTTGAGATGTACATTCAGCGCACATCCAGTCGAACAATACCCGCAGACCACTTTCGTGACTTCATCTGGCTCACTCTTTTCTGGCACAAGACCTAACCCAAATTTCCCCGGCGTCTTAACAAGTTCTTGTGTGAGCGGGCCATGCCACTCGCGGAGCTTTTCAGTGAGAATATCCAGTGGATTCATGAGCCAATATGTCCCGGCATTCTGTAACGAATCACGGTCTGAAAAAATAAACGACGCTCTAGCAATTCACCGGCCAAACCTAGTAAAAGCGCAATGAATGGATTTATGAAAATTGTAGTGGCTGCAGCAACTCCAAGGGTAATTCGCGCAACACCAATGCGTGACATCTTCTTTAGGATCACCTTGGCTGAACGCTCAAGATGAGAACTGAATTGAAGGACGCCTAAAAGATACAGCGCAGTTTCAACACCGATTTTAGTAAGAAAGCACTCAGCTCCTATAATTCTCCACTCAGGGGAAAAACAGGCCTGTGTGGTGATCCCCAAAACTAAAGTTGTGCCAAAGAATTTAAACCCTGTGTACGGCAATCTCCAGGATGGTCTCTGAGTATCCACATAGACCATGATGGAGCACCAGATGCTCGCGAGGCCAAAAATTACTGCGCTTTCACGAAGTGGCGTTTGTAATAAAAAATGCGGGAGAAAGAAAGTCATCCACCTTGCTACAGAGAGAAATGTCGTAGCAGAGGAAAAGAAAGCAAAAATCCCAAATGCAATCACTTCCCGACTTAGCCATGATTTTCTCCAACCTAGGAAAGCCTTCCAGCCGATTTGTGGTCGTCCGAGGTGAAAAATGCTCGCCGTTAGACCAACCATGAGGGCAACCCAGCCCATGACATCTACGAATGGATTCGGAGTATTTATAAATCCTTGAATCTCATTCCCAATAAAACAACCTGCCGCCATTTGCGTGAAAACCAACATCATTACGAGAGGCGTGTGGCCATCTTCCACGATAATTTTTGAATCATCGCCGAATAAAACCGTGGCAGGCATTCCTCTCTCACTGACATAGGATGTAGTTGGTGTCGTATAGTGAGACGTGATCGTACCGGGAAACAGTATGCGGTCGTGCTTGGTTGCAAGGACTTCCATTTTCTTCACCTTCCGGATGACAATGGCTTCATGAGGACATGCCTGTACGCAGGCGGGAGCTTCACCTACAGCCAGACGACTGTGGCACATGTCACATTTGCGAACGATGCCTCGCGCTTCATTATACTTCGGAACGTCGTAGGGACATTTGAGTACACAATATTGACATCCGATGCACTGATCGTCCAGATGCCGCACGATACCTGTTGTTTCATCCTTCTCATAGGCTAGAACCGGACAACCATTCTGGCACGCAGGATCGACGCAATGATGACATGCTCCCGTGATGATTTGTTGATAGGGTTGGTCATCCTTCGTGCCAACGAGTACCCCTGTTGCACGCCATGTCTCCGATTCATCTAGGCCATTTAGGCTATGGCATGCGGTCACACACGCTTTGCACCCGGAACACTGATCTAGGTTAACTTCAAAGGCATATTGCTCGCCTTCAGAAGGCTTTGTGATGGGGATAAGATCTTTATAAAGAGGTTTAGCGTTTATTTCAGCCTTCTTGTCGAAATAAACGGAGTATCGTTCAACCGATGTCAGGCTTTGCTGTTCTTTCAGCAATTGATCGATGAGATTTAGTGGCTCCATCGACTTTTGAAGCGATAATGTGTTCACAATGGATCGCTGCTGAACAAAACCTGAAGAGCATTCAAATCATGCCGTGTAGTGAAAGCCAGGAAGGATTCGTTGTTTTCCCGATGTTCCAGATAGGTACGAATCATCCGTTCAATCATCGGATTCAACTCATCCACGGAAAGCCCTTGGAATACCTGCCGTCCGATAGCTTGGTGAGAGCCAAATCCTCCCCCAACAAAAATGTGATAGGCTTCGGTTTGTGCACCAGCGGTTGAGGCTTTTGTCCCCAGACATCCGATGTCTCCCATATAATGTTGAGCGCAGGAATGTGGACATCCCGTAAAGTGAATATTAATCGGTTGATCCAGTTGGATTTTCTTTTTTTCCAGATAACGAATTAAATTCTGTGCATGACCTTTTGTGTCTGTGGAAGAATATTTACAGTAGCGGTTACCCGTGCAGGCGATTACTCCGCTGCTAAGATTGGATTGCTTCCAATGAAGTCCCATTTTCTCGATGGATTTTTGTGCTTTTAGAACATTTTCTTTTTTAATATTTGGGATAATCAAATTTTGCCAAACGGTAAGTCTGATTTCCCCAGAACCAAATTCATCTGCCAATTCTGCCAGACGGATCATTTGATCTGGAGTGATCTGTCCGACCGGGAAAGCAACGCCTATGTAAAATAGGTCTCTTTGTTTTTGCTCGAAAACACCCACATGTGAGTGTGGTACTGGAGGTAAGGCTGCATCTTTCACGCAGGAGATACGGCCTGTTTCGTTTGCGGCATGCGTGAGTAAGGGGTGCCCTAATACCTTTTCTACTTCAGCGATGTATTGGGTGAGAGTCCATTTTTCCAAAAGGTGTTTAAGCCTTGCCCTTTTACGATCTGTGCGGTTGCCATTTTTGATAAAAATCCGGACTGTGGCAATAAGTGTCCGAATCAGATCCTCGGGAGGGATTAGGATGCCACAGTCGCGGGCAAACGCCTTATGCCCGGTGGCTCCACCAAGCTTCATCTGGAAATAAATCCCCGGTTTTATACCCTGATCATTCTCTTCAACGGCTACAGCTTTTACTCCGATGTCATTTGTGTCTTCAACAGAACCAATGAGCCCACCCCCATCAAAGGCGATGTTGAATTTACGAGGAAGATCATAAAATTCCTGATGTGAAATGATGTATTGCGCCAATTCCTCTACATAGGGCATGACATCGATCAACTCGTATGGATCAATTCCCGCCGTAGGGTTGGCTGTTATATTACGAATGTTGTCCGCCCCGGATCCTTTCGTGTGAAGTCCCACATTTTGAATTTTTCTCAATACTTCTGGTGCATCCTTAGGCTGAATCAGGCGAATTTGAAAATTCGCTCGAGTAGTAATTTGTACATATCCGGTGGTAAGTTTTTTTGAAATGTTGGCCAGCTCCTTGAGTTGGAAGCTTTTCACCACACCGCCCGGGATACGAAGCCGACACATGAAGGCGTCCTTCACGGGTGTCAGGTAAAAAAGGCCGTTCCATTTAAAGCGAAACGTATCTTCCTTATCCGGAGCCTGATTGTTGCGGGCATTTTCGACAATCTTGTAGTATGATTCCAAAGGATTTTCCTCGCGCTTGATCCTTTCCTCCGTGATCAGAGGTAAGGCATCTTCGGATTCTTTTGGCGCTGTTGCTACCGCTTCGGCAAAAGTCACTCCTTGCGCCGCCAAGCCGCTAAAAAAACCGCTCAGGTAATGTGTCTGTTCCGAATTCAACGGTTGCCCTTGAATTTCACGAATTTGAATCGTTGGAGATATATCTGTGCTCATAAAATTTCCTTTAATAAACGTCCCTGAGATATCGTTTTTCGGCTTTCAATTTTTTCACGTACTCTGAGGCAGCTTCTTTGCTGAGGTTTCCGGCCTTTTCACAGACAAGATGCAAAGCTTCATCGACATCTTTCGCCATTTTCATGGCATCGCCACAAACATAGGCGTACGCACCGGATTCGAGCCAGTCCCATAATTCTTTTGCTCGTTCTTCCATTCGGTGTTGGACGTAAATCTTGGTCGATTGATCACGTGAAAATGCCGTATCGAGTTTTGTTAGATGTCCATTCGTGAACATTTCGATGAATTCCTCCTCGTAATAAAAGTCTGTCTTGCTGCGTTGTTCGCCAAAAAAGAGCCAGTTTTTCCCCTTAGCTCCAACCGCCAGGCGTTCATGTAAAAAAGCGCGGAAAGGCGCAACGCCCGTTCCTGGGCCGATCATGATAACGGGAGCATCGTAATTTGTTGGGAGACGGAAACCATGTGATGTCTGAATAAAAATGGGGACTTTCGTGGAACCGGTGCGATCCGCCAGAAAAGTAGAACAGACTCCCTTGTGCTTGATCCCGTTTAATTCATAACGAACGACGGAGACTGTGAGATGTACCTGATCCTGGAATGCTTTCGGGCTGGATGAAATGGAATAGAGACGAGGAGAGAGTTTTTTCAATTTCGAAGACACTTCTGCAGATGATGTGATGTTAGCCTCTGAAGCAAGAAGAGGATGGATTTCATAATCTTGAATGAGCGCATCGCGAAGCGGTTTTGGCTGATTGTGGCGATCTTGAACGATTTCATCAGGCTTCCAGTTTTTCGTTTTAAGAATTTCATCCACCAGGTCCGGGCAATTTTGAGGCCAGACACCAAGAGCGTCACCTACTTCATAGGAAATACCTGAATCTTTTAGTGAAAACTCAAAGTGGCGGATTTCTTTCCCTGAGCCGTTTTTTGTAAGTAGTCGATTCGTGACAAGAGAGGCTGGATAGGGATTTGTTTTTGAATAAGCAGAAGAAGTTGCAAGGGGCTCAACAGGCAAAGAGGATACGGACAATTGTGATGACGTACTCCCTGAGAGTGAAAAGAGGATCTGGATGATGTTCTGTGTCCATTCCTCAGAATTCTTTTCATAATCCGTGTCACAATCGACACGAGTATGTAGGCGTTTTGCTCCGAGCTCTTCGAGACGTTGATCAAAACGTTTTCCTGATTGGCAAAACTGCGTGTAGTTTGTATCCCCCAGTGCCAAGACAGAAAATTGTAGATGAGTTAGCGATGGTGCAGAATCCGCTTTGAGATAATCCCAGAATGCCTGGGCGTTATCAGGCATGTTGCCATCACCGTAGGTACTGGTGATGACGAGAAGATACGGCAGGCTGGTCAGGTCGACTTGTGTGAAATCGTTCATGTTAACGACACGGGCCTTGAGTCCTTTGCCTTTGGCTGATCTTGCCACTTTGTGAGCGATCATTTCCGACGTGCCGGTCTGGGTGCCATAAAGGATGGTGAATTCTAACGAGGTCGCCGTGGGGACGGCCGTAGCCGATGTGCTCTGCGCCATTAATCCCGCGATATATCCATTAATCCATGCGCGCTGCTCAGGGCTAAATGGCGCACTTTCAGGAATGGAAGGAATGACAACCATAAATCTAACAGCGGCTGAGTGCCGTCTCCTTGATGGTTTCTGTCGGAGTAGGTGTAGTTGGACTTTCCTGGATATCCATACCTGTTGCAGATGCAGGCTCCTCCACTGTTGGGAGAGTTGGTTGGCTTGGTCGAAGATGAGATCTTTCCTCCAGAAACGTAATGCAACGTTCTCTCAAGGCATGGTACTCTTCTGATCCCAAAAGCTCTTTCCGATTGCGTGGATGGGCAAATGGGATAGCCAAGATTTCTCCCACCTCAGCCTTTGGACCATTGGTCATCATGACAATTTTATCTGCGAGAAAAATAGCCTCATCTACATCATGTGTGACCATCAACGTGGTGATTTGATTGCGTCTCCAGACATCAATCAATACTTCCTGCAGTTCAGCGCGTGTCAGCGAATCGAGCATGCCGAAAGGCTCGTCCAACAGGAGCATTTTCGGCTGTAGGGCAAAAGCTCGGGCAATTCCAACGCGTTGTCGCATGCCTTGGGAAAGCTCGGCAGGATATTTCTCGAAATCATCCGCCAATCCCACTATGCTCAGATAGTATTTTGCTAGATCAAGCCGTTCTTGTTTGGAGGCGGTGTAGTAAACTTGATTGACTCCCAACATGACATTTTGAAGTGCTGTCAGCCAGGGTAAAAGGCAGGGAGATTGGAAGACCACACCACGATCGGGGCCAGCTCCATTCAGCTCTTTTGCTGCCAATATAATACCGCCACCGGAAATTTCACTCAGTCCGGCTACCATGGAGAGAACTGTGGATTTACCGCAGCCTGAATGACCGATGAGGGCAACGAATTCTCCCCGTTGAATTTCAAGGTCAAAGTCTTGAACAATGATCGCGAGGCCTTTGGGAGTATCATAAGTCTTGGTGACTTTAGAAATTTGCAGATAGGCGCTCATGAGTGAACCTCCACTTTTTCTTCCTTTAATTCATTCCGGCGTTTGGGTGGGCGAGTGGATAAGAGGCGGTCCAGAAATGTGGATGAGTTCAGGTTTTCAGGTTCGATGTTGGGTAGATGGAGTTTGTGAGTAACCAATTGCTTCTGACCTGCATGTGAAGTGATGAGATAATCGAGGATCGATAATTTGATTTTTTTGTAATGGGGATGATGTTCAATTGTTTTGTGATGCCGTGGGCGCTCAATATCTATCGCAATCGATGGCCCGAGTGTGGCGTTGGGTCCGGCACTGAGTGGAATAATGCGGTCAGCTAGAAGGATGCCTTCATCCACATCATTCGTAATCAGAATCACGGTCTTGCCTGCTTCCTGACAGATTTTTCCGATTTCTTCCTGGAGAACGGCACGGGTCAGGGCATCGAGAGCTCCCAGTGGTTCATCCAGAAGTAGTACTTGCGGTTCCATCGCTAGAGCTCGCGCGACAGAAACACGTTGCCTCATTCCTCCAGATAGCTCTTTTGGTTTTTTATCTCTGGCGGGAAGGAGGTTCACCATTTTAATGTATTTTTTCGTCTGTGCTTCCTTCTCTTCAGCGGTAAGATTTTTAAAAACCTGATTTACTGCCATATAGACGTTTTCATAAACAGTCAGCCATGGAAGGAGGGAGTAATTTTGAAAAACAAGTCCGCGTTCGGGACCGGGTTCGGTGACAAGCTTATCTGCGAAAGTGACGGTTCCAGTATCTGGTCGTATCAATCCTGCAAGAAGAGAGATAAGAGTGGTTTTCCCAGCTCCGGAATATCCTACGATGGCAACAAACTCTCCTTCATTGATTGAAAGGTTGATGTCCTTAAGTACAGATATGCATGATCCGCCTGTGGTATAACCTTTACTGGCCTGATTGATTTCAATGAATGCCATAATGCCTCAAGCGGTGCGAAACCGTGCTTCAATCAGCCCCATAAATCGGTCAAGTACAAATCCGACAAGACCGATGGTGATGATACAAAGAATGATGTGCTCATAGATCAAGCTGTTGTATTCCTGCCACAGAAAGCCTCCTATGCCGGGATCTCCGGTGAGCATCTCGGCGGCGACAATCACCAGCCAAGCGATTCCCAGACTCAGGCGAAACCCCGTAAAAATGGATGGCATCGCCGCAGGTAGGATGATGGAGAAAAGCGTTTGCAACCAGCTCAACTTTAAAACACGTGCGACGTTGAGGTAATCCTGCGGGACGGCTTTGACACCCATGGCTGTGTTCAGAACGGTGGGCCACATGGAACAGATGGCAATGGTGAAAATACCAGCAGGTTCAGATTTTTGAAACAGCACCAGTCCCAGCGGCAGCCATGCCAGTGGCGAAACCGGGCGCAGTATCTGGATGATGACATCAAAACTTTTTTCAAAAACCGGCGACAGACCGAGCAGAATTCCCAGCGGAGTGCCCAAGATAAGTGCCAGAGTGTAACCTTTTGCAACTAATACCAGAGAGTACCAAGTAAAGCGCAAAATGCCCTGGTCCATTTCCCCCCGCTTCGCAAAAGGATGGAGAATGTAAAGTTTGCTTGCCATCCATGTTTTATATGGCGAAGGCAGTGCACTTCCGGGAAGCGCACTCACGATGGCCCATAAAAGAATGACAACGGCCACTCCTATAAGAGGGAAAAGATAGTCCTCTATTTTAAATGATTTTGTATTCATATTTTGTCCTCTTTTTCCGCACGTGCTTTCAACCCTTTAATTCATGGACTTCAAAGCCCGTCGCATAGGCTTCCGGGTTTGTCGGATCAAAAGTTTTACCGTCAAAAAGGGTTTCCGGCGCATTGTTCGCTGTGGCAGGCGTAACTCCCATTTCTTTCATGGCCGCTTCATAGATATCTGGCCGCATCACCTGCTTGGCGACTCCCTCATAATCCGGTTTCCCCGTCACCATGCCCCAGCGGCGAAATTGGGTGAGCCACCATTTGGCGTATTTGGGTTGAGGATTGTTGCAGCCCCGCTGGCTAAAGATCATGTAATATGGATCATCCTTCGTGCGCCCATCTCCGTAGTCATAATGGCCCTCCATCCGAGGAAGAATGAGTTCCTTGGGGCAGTTGATGTAGGTGGCCTTGCTGATAATATCACAGCATTCTGACCGGTTTTTCATGTCGTCCAACCAGACGCTAGCTTCCTGCAAGGCTTTCAGCGACGCTTTGACAGTATTTGGGTTCTTGTCCGCAAACTCTTCCGTGAAGGCAAAAACTTTTTCCGGATGGTCCTTCCAGATTTCCTGACTCGTGATGGCGGTATATCCGAGGCCGTCGGCAATCAAGCGCGCATTCCATGGTGCGCCCACGCAGAAGCCATCCATCTTGCCGACCTTCATATTGGCGACCATCTGCGGTGGTGGGACGACGATCAGCGAGATATCTTTGTCCGGGTGAATCCCGCCTGCTCCCAAATAGTAGCGCAGCCACATGGCATGCGTGCCTGGCGGAAATGTCATGGCAAAGGTCAGTGGCGTCCCTGCTTTTTTAGCTGCGTCGACGAAGGGTTTTAGTGCCTTAGGATCGCCCTGCACTTTGCCTTTAAAGTCCGCTTTCAGAGATATGCCTTGGCCGTTGCGACTGAGAAGCCAAGGAACAATCATCGGCTTTTTCGGAGAACCCAGAAGTCCCATAGTGGAAGCAATTGGCATCCCCAAAAGCATGTGGGTGGCTTGAAGGTCATCGCTTGAAAGCGAATCTCGGATCGCGGCCCAGCTTGCACCTTTGCTGACAGTCGAGCGGATACCGTATTTTTTGAATAATCCTTTTTCATGGGCGACGGCGAGGGGTGCGCAATCAGTCAAGGCGATCATTCCCATTTTCAGATCAGTTACCTCTGGTGCATCGCTGGCATAAACGGAGCCAACCCAACCTTTTGGCATCGCAGCATAGAGCGATGCAAGCGTGGTGGCTTTGACCATGTTGCCGATGAAACGACGGCGACTGTAAGTGGAGATAGTGGTTTTAGAGACTGAGGCTGACTGTGGCTGATCGGATTTTGTCATAATGAGCTTGGTAGTCTGGGGGTGGAGTAGTTGCTTTTTCGTAGTCGTTGCGGCGAAATACTTTTTTTGCCAGGTAGTCTCGGGCGGACTTGGACATGGAGATAAGGCCAGCTCTTTGGAAATGCCCGAGCACCCAGTGAGCTTTGGGTTCATCAGGGCAATTTGAGGTAGGGGAGGAAAAGATGTGGAAGGAGGGATCTTTGGAATATCTGAACCGTTTACCGAGATCTCCTTGGAGTGATGTAAGGATCATGGCTGCGGGTAGATCGAGATACTCTTTTCTAGAAAGAACGGCAGCGACTTCCAGCCACGTCTCCTTTGTCTGACAAAATTGGCAGGCTTTTTTCAAAGCTCGAATCAACAGGAGATGCTCCCCTCTCCGTTGCTTTGCCCACTCTGCGCGAACCATGAGTACTTTCTCGGGATGCCCGTAGGCCAGTTCCATGCTATCGCTGGCACAGGCTCCTCCATGACGTCGGATTGCTACAGAGTTCCAGGGCTCACCTACACAAAAACCGCTTAAATTTCCTTCTTCTAGATTGGCTGGCATCTGCGGAGGCGGAACAACGACGATGTCCACATCCCTATCTGGATCAACTTGATGGCGTATCAACCATTCGCGAAGAAGAAAGTGATGGGAGGAAAAGAGTGAGACAGTTCCGAAAACCGGTTTACGGCGATTGGGCATTCGTTCGACATAGCTTTTTAAGTTGCCGCCAGTATCGGTCAAATGTTGGGCCAACTCTGCCGAAACAGTAATGGCGTTGCCGTGAAGATTGATGATAAAGCTGGTGACACAATGATACGGAGCACAACCAAGACCCAGAGTGGCTGCAAATGGTAGTCCCGCTACGGCGTGAGCAGCGTCGAGTTGCCCGAACAAGATTTTATCGCGGATCAATGCCCAGCCGAGTTCGCGGACGAGTTGGACCTTCAGATCATCCTGTCGGAAAAATCCCATTTCTTTTGCTATGATGAGAGGCGCGGCATCAATCAGAGGAACAAAGCCAACCTGAAGCACTGAGGCAGTATCCTGCCGTGCTGGGGATTGATTTTCTCTTTTGGTGATGGAGTTGGTCTTTTTCAATTCGTCACGAGTCAAGCAGTGCTCGTGCCATCGGAGGAAAGATGGCCGTTAAATTTGATTCATTGTATTCACTAAAATAGTGAATATAATTCATCTATGGCGCTAACCATTGATTTTAGGCAACTTCAGTCTCTTGTAGCTGTGGCGGAAAAAAAGAGCTTCAAGGCTGCCGCGCGCGCGTTAAGCGTTACACCGTCCGCAGTCAGTCATTCCATCACTTCGCTCGAGGAGCAGTGTGAGTGCGAACTCTTCGACAGAGTGGGCAAATCGACACACTTGAACGATGCGGGAAAGAATCTTTTCGACCACGCTAAGAAGATTTTTTCGCAAATGGAGGAAGCTCAGCGCGACCTCCTCAACTTACGCCGTTGGGGGCATGGGCGCTTACGAATTGGGGTCGGTTACACTGCTTGCCAGTACATTTTGCCCACGGTTCTGAGAGAGTTCCGGGAAAGCTTTCCCAAGTGTGACATCGTGATTGAGACTGGGAATGCGCCAGATCTCTTTCTGGCATTGGAACAAAACCGTATTGAAATGGTGATTTCCCTTAAACCGCAAAAATCCGAAAATATTCTCTTCAAACCGCTCTTTCAGGACGAGTTACTCTTCATTGTGGATTCGTCTCATCCGTGGGCTCAAAAAAAGGCGGTTCCACGAGCAGAAATTCCACTGCAAACACATATCATTTATAACAAGGTCAGCTATTCATGGGCCATGGTGGAGCGATACTTTGCACAGGAGAACATCTCCCTTGGAACGGCGATTGAGGTCAGCAGCTACGAGGCCATCAAGGAACTTGTGAAAGCTCGTCTAGGCATCGCCGTCATGGCTGCATGGGTCGTCGAAAAAGAATTGAAAGAAGGTTCTCTAGTCGCCCTGCCGCTTGGAAAAAGAAAATTGACCCGGCAATGGGGCATCGCCAGTCACAAGTGGCGCAAGATGAGTCTGGCGGAGGAAACGTTCCTAGGCCTTTGTGGTTCATACGCAAAAAATCTCGCCTCTCAAAATAAAATCAGCCGTTCATGAGAGGAAAATTTGCCACAGTGTGTATAGTGTGGTGAATGATCGACCCTGCTGGCCGAAAGATTGACTATCTTCGTATCTCTGTCACAGACCGCTGCAATGAGCGCTGCCTTTACTGCATGCCCGAGTCTTTCAAGGACTGGATTCCATCAGCTAAAACCCTCAACGAAGAAGAGATCCTTGCTATTCTGAAAACCTCTACGGAGTTGGGCTTTCGCAAATTCCGTGTGACCGGAGGCGAACCTTTGATTCGCTCCGGGATTGTTTCTCTCATTGGGAAAATGATTGCAACGCCAGGCGTCGAGGTGTTGCAACTCACAACAAATGGAACACGCCTGCCGGAACTGGCAGAATCCCTCTACCATACTGGATTGCGTCGCATGAATGTCAGTCTGGATGCCATTGATCCTGATATTTATCATCACATCACGAAGGGACATGTGGAGCCGGTCATTGAGGGGATTCGCCTCGCCAAACGGTTGGGATTTGAATCAATCAAGATCAACACGGTGCTCATGCGCGGGAAAAACGAGAGCCAGATACTCCCTTTATTGGATTTTGCTGCTGAACTGGATGTTGCCGTTCGTTTCATCGAACTGATGCCGGTCAGTATGACTGAAATGCTCGACGAGAGTCACTTCCTGCCTGTGGCAGAAGTCCAACGTAAGATCGAGCAGGATGATTTTCTTGAATCAGATCCGATCTGTCGTGGCTTCGGCCCGGCGAAGTATTACCGTCTCCTCAAGCGCAAAGTTGTCGTGGGATTCATTTCCCCTCTCACGAATCTCCATTTTTGCGAATCATGCAATAAAATGCGCCTAACATGCGATGGCTTTTTGCGTCCGTGCCTGGGGAATCATCAGGAAACAAGCCTCATGCCTGCGCTTCGTCCGGTGTTTGACCAAACCCAGCTAAAAGAGCTTTTCCTCGAGACGCTGCAAAACAAACCGCTGGAGCACATCTTTCGGGAAAACTATCACCCGCATCGGATCATGACTGCCATTGGTGGGTGATTAAGTTTTTGGGAGTTGATCGGGGTAATTCAAGCTTTCAAATGCTCCATAAAGCTCTGTCTCCAACTCCCATGTCTGAAGCAGACCGGATGCAAGCCCCTGTCGAATCAGTGATTGAAAGGAATTCTCCTGACTGCGCAATATTTTTTGAACCAGCGGCAGAAGTGTGACGGGATAAACCGCTGCCGTACCTTCCCACCAACCATCTCGTTTGGGCACCACACCTTTCCGAAAAGATAGAAGGCGACTTAGTACTTCCTCATTCATCCATGGCATGTCCACTGCCAGCACGAGTAGATGAGATGTCTCACACACCTCCAGCAAGGCAGCAAGTCCTGCCAATGGCCCACGCCCAGTCTCAACATCTAGCACGGTTTTATAAGGTTCCGCCATGTACGGACCATCTTTTCGGCCTGAGATGAGAATCTGTTTCGGTGAAAGTTTTTTCAGGAGATCGACCTGTCGTTGCCAAAGCATTTTCCCCTCAAACAGAACGGTTGCCTTATCCTGCCCCATGCGGCTGGAATTTCCTCCTACCAATAACCCCGCACTCCATGAGAAATCCTTTGTCATGCCATAGAATCCGAAGGAATTGCGAATTGTGCTCGTCCTGTTTGAAGGATGCCGGAGGTGAGGATTTTTGCCCGAAGCCCACCGCGTCCGCGCAGCGCATCTTCGGCCTTCGGATGAAAGGCCGTATTCATCCAATAACAAGGGCTGCATTCTTGGGTTCCTTCAAAGACAATGCCCTGCATGGAGAAGCGGTGTCCGATCCAGTCGTTGAGGCGCATTCCACGTGTAATGACATTTCGGCGAAATGCTGCAGGGGAAAGGTCATATACATCGCAGACTTGGCGCAGCGCCTCGTAAACTTCCCACTCAAAAAATGTGATTTGCCCCTTGTAATCCTTTTTGTGGGCAAAATAACGGTCGCCTCGAATTCCTTCACCCGCCACGCACTCTGCCTGCGCCACGGCAATTGCCGGATGCTTATCCGGTTCCTGTCCGTGATGGCCGATAAAGTTGTGCGCAGGAGAGATATAGATGGCGACAATTTCCACCTCTGAGGGAAATAGATCCGCCGTGCTCATACTGGTTTTAGGGAGGGGCGTTCTCCTGTGATGTGATCCAGCGCCTCAACAATTGCAGGAATCAAAAGAGGAAGACATTCACGGACGGCTTTGGGATTACCCGGTAAATTGACGATCAGGCTTTTCCCTCGAATCCCAGCGGTGGCGCGGGAAAGGATAGCTGTCGGCACGCGAGAGAAAGAGATCACGCGTTGGATTTCGCCAAAGCCCGGCAGTTCTTTTTCTAGGACTGATCGAGTGGCTTCAGGAGTGATGTCTCTTACAGAAGGCCCCGTACCTCCGGTAGTCAGAATGAGCGGACAATGTTCCTGATCTGACAGCCGAAGAAATTCCTTCACCAGACGATCATAGCTATCCGGCAAGACGATCTGTGAAAATGAAAGCTCTCCATCAAAAGTCGTACGAAGAATTTCTTCAATTGTCGGACCGCTTAAATCCTCATACACGCCGGAAGACGCGCGATCACTCAGGGTTATGCGGGCGATTTTCATGAGTTTGTCAGGAAGACTGGATCGGGGTCTTGGTCTTTTTCAGTAGGCGAACAGAGTCCACTCGCATCGTGGTATCTACGGCTTTCAGCATGTCGTACAAGGTCAGGCAGGCTACTGTCACAGCGGTGAGCGCCTCCATTTCTACACCGGTTTTTCCGACGGTGACTACTTCCGCTGTCACAAGAATGGATGCGGCGCGGACGGAAAAATGAACGTCGACCTGTTGTAGGGGAAGTGGGTGGCACAGTGGGATTAAGTTGGAAGTTTGTTTTGCGGCCTGAATGGCGGCTATCTGAGCCGTAACAAGTGCATCGCCCTTTGGCAGAGCTTTCTGACGAAGGAGTCGGATAGTTCCCGCTGAGCAATGGAGAGTGCCAATGGCAATCGCATGACGATGTTGGTCGGGTTTGGAAGCAACATTCACCATGGTGACGCCTCCCTGTTTCTTGATGTGAGAAAATTTTTTCACGCCCATTCGACCTGTACTATATCGCCTTTCCCAAGCTGCGCCATCCCTGAGCTGAGGTGGATCAGGGCATTGGCGCCAGTCAGTTTTGAGAGATCCCCTGAACTCGCCAGCAGCAGCGGGCGTACAACCTGACCATCAGGAGAGGTTTCCACACGGGCTGGCCACCTCAATGCGCGTCCATCATCCCCGCATGACCAATCTTCTGCTACTGACAGAGGGAATGTGTCTGAGGGCATTATCGCGCCCATGATTTCGGCTAGAAATGTTTTAACGAAAACATGCCATACCACCCAGTGCGCCACGGGGTTTCCTGGTAGAATGAAGGCCGCCTGTCCTTTACGAAAAGTTGCGGTGAAAGGCTTGCCTGGACGCATGTTGACTCCTCTGATATGCGAAACAAAACCAAGTGATTCTAAAAGAGGCAACGAAATATCGCGATCTCCATGACCTGCTCCGCCAGAGATTAAAAGAACATCAGCCTCCTGCCACGAAAGTTTTTCAAGCGCAGCATGTGCTGCCGAAAAATCGTCCTTCACACGCACGGATTGTAGGCGAGGAAGGTGAAATTCCTCCGCCAGCGCCGCGATTAATGGAGAATTCGTATCGCGAATGGAGCTACCTGTCGTCGGTTCAGTTGGACCGACTAATTCATCGCCAATCACGAGATGGATCAGGCGAGGATGTCTGCTTACTATTGCATGAGAGACACCCTGCTGAGCCAAAACGGCAAGCTCCGTGGCTCCAAGCCTGTTTCCTGCACGGAGAAGTATATCCCCCTGGCGATTGTCATCTCCCTGACGGCGAATGCCAGGTGCTTTGAGCTCCTTTTCGAGTTTGATCCATAATGCGTCCTTGGACACCCATTCCTGTGCAACGACCTGAGCGGTACCCACAGGCACAAGGGCGCCTGTCAAAACCCGCGCGCACTCACCTGCCCTTAATGCGATCTCTGCCTTTCCCCCGGCTGGGATTTCCTGAACGATTTTCCAGCGGCCCTCTTGGGAATCGGCAGAAAGCGCATAACCATCCAGCGCCGATTTATCAAATGCAGGCTGATCTTCGGTGGCTGTGATGTTTTCCCGCAAGAAACGGTGCAATAAGTGGTCAAACTCAATCTCTTCCACTGGCAAAAGCTCTGAGTGGGACAAAAGAATTTCCTTCGCCTGTGTGATAGTGGATAGGGCGCCAAACATAGTCATCGAGAAATCGCTCGCACCTTCCAAATCGGAACATCTTGTTTCAGTCGATTCATAAACTCTTGGATAAATTCAAACCCTTCCGTCCGATGGGGTGAGGTGACGGCAACAAAAATAGCGATTTCTCCCGCCCGCACGACACCTCGTCGGTGAACCACGAGGGCTTCAGATACCGGCCATGCTTCATGGATTTCATGGAGAATGCGTTGAATCTCCGACTCTGCCATGCCTCCATATACCTCGTATTCTAAGGCATCAATGGGAACACCGTTCTCAGTACCCCGTACGTATCCGGCAAACGTCACCACAGAGCCCTCACTCTCACGTGGTACAGGCAGCCACGATTCAGGCTTAATCACTTCATCCATAATGTGAACCTGAGCATTCATGCGTACCAACTAACCACCAGAAACTGGTGGGATCAATGCCACTTCATCTGAGTCGCAAAATATTGTTTCACCGGGAATATATTCGTGGTTCTTCGCTAAACGAATAGACGCCTTGTGCTTTTGCAACTCTGGGTGTTGACGAATCAAACGCTCCCAAAGCGCCTCAGCAGAGAGCGACTCATTTATCGTCCATGATTCCGCCTCCTCCCTCGTGATGTCCTTTAAATGACCAAAGTATAAAATCTTCACAAGTGACAGTTAATCTAGCATAAAACTAGCCCATAGACTTGTGAAAGTTTGAGGCGCAAATCTTTTCATTTATATTGAATGGCTTAATTTAGAGTGAGTCAGTCCCTGACTTATGACAGGATCGTTTCTTAGTGAAATCTTCTAGTACCCTAAAATTCGTAGAATTGATCACTGCACTGCGTGCATCTTCTCTCTTTGCTCGGTTACCCGAAGAAGATTTAACTCAAGTAGCTACTTTTGCTCGGCAGGTTTCCTTAAAGAAAGGAGATTACCTCTTCCGGGAAAATGATCCATCGAAGGGCTTTTACATTGTCCGGAGCGGGATTATCAACGTCCATCGCATCGCTTCCAATGGGCGCGAGCAGGTCATTCATCTTTTCGAGGCGGTGAGTCTTTTGCCGAGGCTGCTGTAGCCAATGACACGGGTTAGCCAAATAGATTTCACGCGGCACATGGTAAATGCTTAGTGAGCCCGCTGTCGACGCTATGACCTTTGTTCGGGAAGGCAATTTCATCAACTCCTTTTGATGAATGTACCATAAAAATATGCCCCATATTGTTGCCTTGGCAATATGGGGCGGATGGTGAATAAAGAATCCTCGCCGCAAGCAGCGAGGTATTTGTTCGGAAGCAGATTAGATGATTCGCTCCAAGGGGCGGGGAATGGAACCCGTAGAGATTCAATGAAAGAAAATGTGAAGAATGAGCGGGGCACAACTGCATTCATCGAAATTGATCTTGGCTCTACGCTGAGGTCACCTTTCCACCCCAGGAAAGTATCCTTGCCTTGGCACCCATTTCCTCTGCTTCCTTGATTTGGCCGTTCCTCACATAGGCGAGGGAAAGACTGGTATAAGCCATCTGCTCATTGGGACGGAGTTCCAGGAGCTTCTTCATCGCTTCGATGGATTCTGTGTATCGTCCGATTTTCATCAACGCCATGCCGTAGGCGTGCCACCCGTCGAAAAACAGGGGATCGATCTCCGTCGTTTTCCGATAAAGCTCCGCCGCCTGTTCCAGTTCTCCCAGCGCAAGCGCTCCATTTGCCTCGTCGAAAAGTTCCTCAACGCTTGCCATGATCTTTCTCCTTCAGGATGAAATCCCGCAATCCATGCACGAAAACTTCCGGCTCCGGTGCGGGAGATTCGTAATCTACCTCATATCCGAACTTTTGCAGGGTCTCCGAGGTTTTTTTGCCGATGCTCGCATACCGTGTGGGAGGATGCTTCAGCCCGAGAGAGTGGAAATTCTCCACCGCCGAAGAACTCGCAAAGAGTATCCAATCCACCCCACGACCTTCTAACCGCTGGCGTACCCCGGAGCCGTTTTCGGTCTCTGGAACCGTGCGGTAAACTTCCAGCCGGGTTACTTGTATCCCGCGTTGTTGCAGATGCGTTTCCATTTCCCTGCGAGCCAGATTTCCGCAGGGGAAAAGAATCCTCGTGGCGTGCTCCAGAGGCCATTCGGTCGCCAGTCCCTCCCCGGTTTGCTCGGTTGGGACAAAGTCGACTCCTAGCCCATATTCTTTCAATGCTTCTCTTGTTCCCCCGCCTACCGCGACGAGTGAAACTCCATCCAACGTCCGAATATCCGCCAGTTCCAGATAGAATTGGAAAAAACATTTGACGGCATTCCGACTGGTAAAGGCAATCGCATCAAAAGTACCTCTCAAGTCTATTTCACCCATTTCTGAGGTGGTCGCAAATTGCCTCAGAGGATTCTCCTTTACGGGTTCAATCCGGATCATCGGCAGTTCAAGAACCTCGCCCCCGTCCTCTTCAATCAATCCCCTCAAGCGGCCTGACTGTTTACGTATCCGGGTGAGGAGAAAGCTTTTGCCGTGGAGAGGCTGTTTTTCCCGCCAGCTGCATCGACTTTCCAAAAGTGCAGCATCTCCAATCAGGATGATGGAGGGAGGCCCCAGTTTTTTTTCCTCCACCACATCGGCGAGCGTGGCGGCGGTAGCTCTCTCCGTTTGCTGCTGGGGGGTGGCAGCCCATTGAATGACAACGGAGGGTCGGGTAGGTGGCAGCCCGCATTTCATCAAGCGGTTCATCACTTCCCGAAGCCGTACCATTCCCATGTAAATGACGAGCGTGCCGGGAAAATGAGCCAGAGCCTCCCAGTCGAGCAAGCCGCCGATTTTGTCGGGATCTTCATGCCCGGTGATAAAAGCCACTGCAGAAGCCAGGCCGCGATGTGTCAGCGGAATTCCCGCACAGGCTGCCGCCCCCAGTGCCGCCGTGACCCCCGGCACCACTTCAAAACGGCAACCCGCCGCCGTCAGCGCCTCGCAC
>Ga0187810_10000297_pt1 | contig 20679 bp, 18 predicted proteins | sample NC_wetland_sal_i_9_FD_132963 | JGI IMG/M metagenome (GOLD analysis project Ga0187810, IMG submission 132963) | Wetland sediment microbial communities from Neuse River Estuary, North Carolina, USA - ASW_5 | ecosystem: Environmental > Aquatic > Freshwater > Wetlands > Sediment | place: USA: North...
CTTTCTATATCGCCTCTCCACCTCCGCACGGGTGGCCTCATCCATGGTTAATTTCAATCTCGGTCGTGCCATCCACAACTCATATCACTATTTATACCTAATATCAATTAGAAATGGTATAAATGGCTTTTTTATTGCCACATATAAATTATGGATTCACTGTTTATAGTATCTGTACGCAAATACATTTTCCCGGATTGGTATAACTGCTGTGAAACTCCCGGTCTCACGACCGGGGTCTCTTCCCCATCAGATCAGACAAGCTGATCCGTCGCCTTCACATTGTTCCGACGAAGCGCATCCATCCACGGGCTCACAACCGTGGGTTTTTCTCGCGCTACTAAAAGTTCTTGAAATCGTCATCCATCGGGATTTCACCCTTGTTGGGTTTGGGTGGCCGGGAGTCGAAGTTTTTCAGAGGCAGGGCGGGTTTGGGGTTGATTCTGGTTCTTGCCGCGACTGGTGTATGTGGCTGGATCAGGGATTTTCCCTTGATGTGTTGCGGCCCTGTTGCAGGTGCTTGTGATGAGGTGGTGGAAGACGAGGTTTCGACGATTTCGACAAGTTCCCGCATGGCGCGCCGGAGTTCGTGGGTCTGGGCGCTGAGTTCCTCGCTCGCGCTGGCGGTTTCTTCCGCGCTGGCGGCGCTGGCCTGTGTGATCCGGTCCATCTGTGACATGGAAGTGTTGATCTGCTGGATGCCCTGACTTTGTTCCTGGGAGGAGATGGTGATTTCTCCGACGAGGGTATCGACTTCGCGGGCTTCTTCCTGGATTTTTTTCAGATTGTCGGCCACTTGATGGCTGAGCGTCACCCCGAGGTCACTCTTGGTGACGGCCTCCTGGATTTTTTCCGCTGTTTCGCGGGCGGCCTGGGCGCTTCTCTGGGCGAGAGAGCGAACCTCATCTGCGACGACGGCAAATCCAGCTCCGGCTTCTCCGGCCCGGGCGGCTTCAACAGCGGCGTTGAGAGCCAGGATGTTGGTTTGGAAGGCGATTTCATCGATGATTTTGATGATTTTGGAAATGTCTTTGCTGGAAGCCTTGATCTCATTCATGGCCGTCAGCATGTCTCCCATGCGAATGACCCCCTCATCTGCCGCAGTACGGGCGGCGTTGGCCAGTTTCTTGGCGCTCTGTGCATGCTCGGCATTTTGGGTTGTCATGCTGGCCATCTGGACGAGGCTCGAATTGGTTTCTTCCAGAGAGGATGCCTGTTCATTGGCACCCTCGGCCAGGGATTGGCTTGCGGAGGCGACTTCTTCTGAGGCGGCGGCGGATTGATCTGCTCCACGGGTGAGTTTTTCCACGACGCGGTGGATGGATTGGGTGATCCTTCTGGAGATGATCCAGTTTGCCACATACTGAACCACGACGGAAAGGATCAAGCAGGCGAGAAGCCCCAGCTTCCAGTACCAAATCATCCCGTGGGCGTTGGAATCAGCTTCTTTATTTTCCTCTTGTGCCTGACTTACGACTTCGTCGATGAGGGCTCGGTGCTGCTGGAAGAGAGTTTGCATGTCACCCATGGCCAGCGTGCGGGCGTCCGGTATGTTTCCACTTTCGACCAGGGGGAGAAATTTGCTGTGCACGAGGTTGAAGAACTTCCGGGCGGGGGCTGCCGATTGGGTGACGAAGGTATCTTTCAATGTCCCGTCGGGAAGATGGCCTGACCAGTAGTCCAGATGGCTGGTGTATTCACTCTCCTTCTGATTCAGGCGGGTGATCAACTCGCTTCTTTTGAGATCATCCGTTTCGTCCACGATTTGCAGGGCGAGAAGGTACGACTCGATGATGTATCCGGGCGGAGGCTCGATGTCAGCGATGAGGCTGTTGATCTTACCAATGTTGCGGTAGGTAGGACCATCCCCCGACGCCTGACCGATGGCCACCCATGCCACACATTGTTGAAGGATAACGCCGACGACGACGATCCATAAAATAAGTGAGAGTTGTCCGTGGAGTGTTTTCATCGTGAGTGTGAGATTATAACGATCTTGCCAGCAATGGGACAAAAAACTGCAGGGAGTTTTTATACTTATCTGATTCGATTTTTCTTACGTAGGCATTTTAGCAACAACGATTCTTGCAAAGTTTCTGCATCTTTTTGTTCTTTTAAAGATTTTTCAGCGACAGGAATTTTCGTGTGGGAGAAAAATTCAAAGCTGGCATTTATTGTCAAACACCTCTAAAGAATCACCAAATTGAGCGAGACTTTTCCATTTGGAGCAGGTTCAAATTTCATGATTCGGATTCTATTTCTCTTGTGGCTCGCTTTTTTTTCCACGGGATGTCTGGTTGCGGAGAGTGGAGTGGAAGACATCACCTCCTTCAGTCTTTTTAAAAAAATCGATTTGAACGATCTGACTGATGGAAAAATCCTTGCCGAACGCGGCGATTATTCCCAGATGGAGCGCGGTCTGCGGGTGGAGTCCTGCTTTCTGCTTCCCCAATCGCTGGCGGAAGCAACCCGCACCATCACCACCTGGGACCCGTCTCTACGTGAGAAGATGGACACCTACGTCAACCACTTCGTAACGGAGACGGGAAGCGATGCATTCAAGGACTTGAAGTTTGACCCGTCCAAGGGGCCTGTTCGCCTGTTTTTGCAGAGCACGTTCAATGCCTTGAAGTCCGATCCTGATTTCCCCGTCACACCGGAAGAACTGGCCCGGCTGCGCTCTCTGGGAGGTTCGCTCACCTCCCGTTCGCCCGATTCCCCCGAGTTCATCGCCGTTGCGGAAAACTTTTGGCGGGAAATCCTGCAAAAGCGATATGAGAGCTTTATCCATAGCGGGATCAGCCATCTTCCGATGGTTGATGAAAAAAAATACCCGATGGTTTCAGAGGAAATACCGGGACTTCTGGCGGAACCGACCGCCATTCATGACCGTTTTATTCACCTCTATCCCGCCACGAATCTGACTCCCTCTCCCGGGCTGAAACTCGCACCCTACTACCAACTTCAAAAGGCTGATCGCATAGCCGCCCTCATCCTCGGGTGCTACCTTTCAGAGGAAAAAGCCGACCGCGTGCAGATTCTGGATATAGAATACTACGTCAGCCACACCTACTTTGCTTCCGCCACATTGTATGAATTGCACCCGGTGACGACGGCAAAGGGCCCCGCCACCCTCGTCTGGCGGGCAGACCTTGTCTCCGCGCCGAGCTACCAATGGTTGAGGGGAATCCAGGCCATGGCAGCCGGAGCCCTCATGGTTCGCAGCGTGAAGGACGAGATATCGGAGATCATCAAGTCGGTGCATCCTGAAACGCGATAAATCTTTTGCTGGAATTACGCTCCATTTTCACGTAACTATGCCGATAGGTTCTATTCAATGCGCACAAAGTATCTGCTTTCATTCCTCGGCTTGATCACGGCCTGCGCCATTCTGTCCGCGCAAGATACAGCTCCCGTACCCACAGCTTCCGCCCCGCTTCCCGCCCCGGAGAATTTTCCAGCCAACAGCAGTCCGGCGATGACGGCGGCAAACAAGATCAAAAAGAACGAGACCGAAATCTCACAGGAAGCCAGTGCCAAGGTCGGCTTTGTTTTCAGCGCACCGCTCCGGCAGGGCGGCACCAAACTCGGCCAAACCGAGGAGATGAATACCTCCATCTCCTATGTTGCCTCGCCCCGTATCGACAAGGACTTCCTTCTGCGAACCGGCTTTTCCTACGATTACATGAATACCGGTAAGATGCCCTATCCCGGCAACACCCTCATGCCCGTCCCGGACACCCTCCAATCGACCGCCGCCATCATCGGTTTTGACATGGTCATTTCGGATGACTGGCTTTTTCGCTTTGAGGCGGCACCAGGCATCTACAGCGACTTTCAAAATGTCGATTCCGGCGACTTTAATATACCTTTCAACGTCGGCGCCTCCTGGCTCGTCAGCCCAGATTTTCAACTGATTGTAGGTGGAGGATTCAACATTTGGAACTCCATCCCCTTCATTCCCGTTGTGGGTTGTCGGTGGCAGTTTGCCGACTCCTGGACTCTCATGGCGATGGCCCCCAACCCCCGCATCACCTACCAGGTGACCGATACCGTCGGTCTCTATGTTGGCGCGTCCCTGACAGGTGGAAGCTACCGCGTGGGCAATCATTTTGGAGATCAAAATGGACGGCCTGACCTGAACAGCGCCATTGTCCAAGTCACCGAAGTCCGTGTCGGCCCCGGTGTCGAATGGAAGCCGACCCCCTTCCTCAACGTCGATTTGGACGGCGGCATCATGGCCTATCGCAGCTTTGATTACTATCGGGATCACCTCACCTACCACAACAATCCCGCCCCCTATCTGCAACTTGGCGTCACCGGGAATTTTTAGATTCTCCTGATTGATTCGTCCATATCGAGGTGCTAGAACTTGCACCATGCCCACCCGTGTCATCCTGAGCTTTATAGGAGTGGCCGTTCTTGCCGGGCTGGCTTTTTTCGGGTGGAACTATTATAAAACTTCGGCAGGCCACCCGCTCAGCACCTTGGAAGATCTCACGGCCAAGGTTGAACGGCATGACATCGTCCGCACCGTGTCAGCCGCAGGAGACATCGAACCGGAAACCATTGTCGAGGTGAAAGCCGAAGTCGGAGCCAAAATCCTGAAACTCCATGCCGAGCTGGGGCAAAAGGTCAAGGAAGGCCAGCTTCTCGTCGAGCTGGATGACAAGGCGCTCGCTTCACAGAGAGATTCGAGTGAGCGCGATGTCCAGGAAGCCAAACTCAAGCTTGCAAGTCTCACACGTGACTTCGAACGAACCAAAGACCTTTACGACAAAAACCTCGTCTCCCTCCAAGCATACCAAACTGCACAGACCGACCTCGATCTGGCCAGCAACGACTACCAGCGCATTCTGACCCAGCTTGCCATTGCCGAAGACCGTTTGAGCAAGACCCGCATCCGGGCGACTTGTGATGGAACCATTCTCGAACGCGCCGCCGTGGAAGGCCAGATCGTCGTTCCGGCTGAAAGCGTCAATTCCGGCACCGTCCTCATGACCATTGCCGATTTGTCAAAAATGATCATCACCACCCACATCAATCAGGTTGACATCATGCTCCTGAAAAATGACATGCCCGTCGCCTTCACACTCGACTCGCTCCCGGATCGCACCTTCACGGGCACCATCTACAGCCTGGCTCCGGACGCCACCGTCAAAAACAACGTCAAGGGCTTCGAGGTGAAGATTCGCATCATCAACCCTGACCCCCTTCTGCGCCCAGGAATGACGGCGAATGTCGTGATACCGGTGGAGAAAGTCACCAATGTGTTGACGGTTCCGCTCTCCGCAGTCTTTGTCGATCCTGATGGAAAAACAACCGCCTACGTCAAAAGTCCGGGCAATGCGCCACCCGTCAAGCGGGACATTGAAGTCGGCCTTTCCAACCTGGAACTTGCGGAAATCAAATCCGGGTTGAAGGAGCACGAGACCGTCCTTCTCACCCGTCCGACGGATGCCACCCCCTAGTCTCAGGAGAGATGCATGGCGATCATTGAGCTGCAATCGGTCTCAAAAATCTACAAAATGGAGCAGCAGGAAGTGCGGGCTCTGGACGGCATATCGCTCACCATTGAGGCGGGTGAATACCTTTCCATCATCGGCCCCTCGGGCAGCGGCAAGTCGACCCTCATGCATCTCGTCGGGTGCCTGGACAACCCGACCAGCGGGAAAATCCGGATCGACGGCATCGACGTCAGCAAGGCGTCCAACACGCAACTCTCGAAAATCCGGAATCAAAAACTCGGCTTCGTTTTCCAAAGCTTCAACCTCCTTCCCCGGCTCAATGTTTTGGAAAACGTCGAACTCCCCCTCGTCTATTCCGGGCTGCATGCCGGTGAACGAAAAAAAAGAGCCCTCGCCGCCCTCACAGCAGTCGGTTTGAGCGATCGTCGCCACCACCGCCCTTCCCAACTTTCCGGCGGTCAAAACCAGCGCGCAGCCATCGCCCGCGCCCTTGTCAACAACCCCAAACTGATCCTGGCGGACGAGCCGACTGGTGCGCTTGATTCCCGTACCGGGGAAAACATTCTCCAGCTTTTCCGGGACTTGCACGCCCAGGGGCACACCGTAGCCCTTGTCACCCACGATCCTAAAATCGCCGCGGAAACACCCCGCAGCATCCGGATTCTGGACGGAAAAATCATCGAAGACATCCGGCAGACTCCGGTTCGCCCCGATACGAAGACATGATCCTCTTTCGCGGCATCATCGAAGGCTTTCGTGAAATCATGGCGAATCGCTTTCGCTCCATCGTCACCATGAGCGGCATCATCATGGGCGTGGCTTCTCTCATGATCATGTTTGCCCTGACGGAAGGGATGTCCGTCGGCTTTCAGGCGGGTCTGACAGAATATGGCGGGCTTCAGCGGGTCGAAATCGTCAACGAGCCGGTTCCCGTGGAGGAAGAGGAGATCAAAGACCGGAGCCCCGGAATAACCTATGCGGATGTTCTCGCGTTGCGTTCTTCCGCCCCTCTCGTAGATCTCGTATCGCCGGAACTCCGACCACCCGGCTGGCAGGTGGTCACGTATTCCAACAAACAAATCTGGTCTCCCGCCAGCGGGGTTGAAAAGGAATGGCTCAGCGTCAATCCATATTTTGTCGTCGAGGAAGGACGTTTCATCACCGACTTCGACCAGGTTCGCATGAACCGTGTCGTCGTTATCGGAAAGAGAACGGCAAAGACTCTTTTCAAGCTGGAATCTCCCCTCGGGAAAACCATTCTCATCCAAGGGCAGCCCTTCACGGTTATCGGCGTGGTGGACGATCCGAATATACCGGGACGGAGCAATATGCTTCTGATACCCATTCAGACCTGCCGGATCACTCTCGCCTCTGCAAATGTGGCAAAAGATGGGACGGATCAGGGCCCGGTGACAAAGCTCGCTCACATCATCCTGCGGATCAACGACCTTTCCCATTTCCAGGAAGCCATCAATCAAGCCCACTCCATTCTGGAAAAAACCCATGACAACATCCATGACTTTGGATTTCAAACACAGGAGGAATGGTTTGAAGAGACCGACCGGGTCGTCGCCGCCACCCGGATGAGCGGGATTTTCATCGCCGCACTCAGCCTCGTCGTCGGAGGGGTCGGAATCACGAATATCATGCTGGCCACCATCCGCCAGAGGATTCGAGAAATCGGCATCCGCCGTGCTGTCGGTGCCCAGTCTGGCGACATCTTCGTTATGATCCTCATCGAAGCCACCCTGCTGGCGATCATGGGTGGGGGGCTGGGCCTTCTCGCAGGCTGGGGAGGCATCTCTCTTTTAAATGCGCTGGCTCCGCCGGATGACCTTCCGATCATCCGGCAATGGGCGTTGCTCATAAGTTTTGGATCCGCAGTGTTGGTCGGCACCATTTCAGGTCTCTATCCCGCCATTCGCGCTGCAAAATTAAATCCCGTTGAGGCGTTGAAATACGAGTAGCCATGATCATTCTTTTTGGATTGTGGGAAGGCATCCGGGATTTGTCGGAGCACAAGCTGCGCTCCGCTTTGACTCTGACGGGGGTTGCTCTTGGAGTCGGGTCGTTGCTGGCAATGCTTGGCCTTATCGGAGGAGAGGTGGCCTCGATGCGCGAGGGGCTGGAAGAAAGCGGAAATGTGAACAAAATCCAGATCGTTCCCGCTCCGCCTCCGCCGAGTCAAGCCGATCGGGCGGAACAAAGTCCGGGGTTGACGTATGACGATGTTGTCGCGATCCGCAACAGCCGGAATCCCCTCATTGCCTGGATAGCTCCGACTGTGACCATCTCGCCGACGATTTTTTCCCGTGATCGCAAGGCAAATACGTGGCTCCTTGGCTGCGAAAAGGAAACGCTCCAGCGCGAGAAATTAACCGTTCTCAAGGGGCGCTTCATCACGGATCTCGACCTGGAATTAAAAAACCGGGTGGCCGTGGTCGGGAGTGTCGTGGCCGCGCAACTCTGGACTCACCCGGAGGAGGAGGCGGTCGGCTCCACCATCACGATTCAGGGCATCCAATTTAAAGTAATCGGCCTTTTCCCCCACTACATGACAGAGTCCCAAAAGAGGGCTCAGAAGCAGGGAATCCAGGCGAAAAACGAAGCGCTCCGAAAGAAGCGTGGCGTGGCCCTCCACAACTGGTACGACGACGCTTTTCCCTGGAAGAACCGCATTGTCGACATCCCCATCACAACCATGTTCGCCACCTTCAAATCATCCACCGTCGACGCCCAAGGGGTTGATTGGGGCCCCGACCGCTCTCTTTCGGATTTCATCGTGGGACCTCATAATCCGAAGGACAAGGAAGCCATCGGGAATCAGATTCGAAGCATTCTGTTGCAAACCCATCACGGCGTGGAGGATTTTAAAATCGAGCTTTACGAAGACGAGATGAAGTGGGTGGACAAAATGATTTTTTCCGCCCGGGTGGTTGGGGGATTGATCGCCTCCATCGGAATGATCGTGGGGGGAATGGGGATCATGAATATCATGATGGCCAGCATCATGGACCGCATCCGGGAAATCGGCATTCGCCGATCGGTCGGAGCCACTCCACTTCATATTTTTTCCCAGGTCATGATGGAGTCCATCCTCCTTGCCTGCGCGGGCGGAGTGGCGGGCATTTTCATGGGGCTGGGATTTATGAAATTCCTCGTCGCCATGTACCCGGTCGATACTTCCGTCGCCTATGGAGTGACGGAAATCGTGATCAGCTTTGCCTCTTCCGTGGCCGTGGGGATTCTGGCGGGACTTTACCCGGCGATAAAAGCCGCGAGATTAAGTGTCGTCCAAGCCCTTCTTTTTGAGTAGGATCTTCTGAACGTGACTTCGAACACCTCTCCTGATGTCTCCATCATCATCGTGACATGGAATTCCGGCCGGTATGTGGATGAAGCCATCGCCTCACTCCAAAACCACACGACGACGGTCACCCATGAAATCACCGTCGTGGAAAACGGCTCACTCAAGGACCCTTACACTCCCGAACAGGCGGTGAAACACCCTTCCGTCCGTTACATTCGAAGCGCGGAAAACCTCGGTTTCAGCAAAGGGAATAATCTTGTGATGAAAGAGGCTAAAGGGCGATACGTCCTGCTCCTGAATCCCGACACCCGGCAGGTGGAAGACGCCGTCGGGAAGACGGTTCAATATCTCGATTCACATCCGGAGGTGGGAGCGCTCGGCATCCTCCATCTGAATGACGATGCGGGAAAAACTCCCCAGGCTTCCTGCTTCCCATTCCCTCGCTGGCAGGATGACTTTTGTGGCCTTTGGAAAAGAAGGACAAATTTCATCAACCAATATGACGAGCCGGGAAAAATCCCGGAACAGGATGTCGACTGGGTCTGCGGCAGCTTTCTCTGCGTCCGCGCCGCATGCATCAAAACTGTCGGCATGCTCGACGAGGCATTCTTCAGTTTTGACGAAGACATCGACTGGTGCCACCGGATGTCCCAGGCCGGATGGAAAGTCCGCTTCTGGCCCGGAGCCTCTCTCATACACAAGGGATCTTCCTCCGGTCCCCTCATGAGCGACAAGGCTCTCATGAACCTCCGCAGCCGCCTGACCTACTATTACAAGCACGGTGGTTCCGGCGTTTTCCTCCTCATCTACGTCACGCTGCTTTTGAAATTGTTCTTCGGCCTTGTGCGGGAAGTCATCCGATTTCTCTTTGGGAAAACCTCCTGGAGCGAGATCACTTTGCGCCTCCGTCGCCTCTACCACCTTGCCAAACTTTCAGCGGCACAGACCGGAGCTTGAAAAAAACTACACCTTTCGGCCCGCACAATGAGCGGCGTGGGCCTTGGCCACCTCAATGTACTTGAGCGCCCAGTAGCGGAGCCCCTTGCGGCGGTCTTCCGGCAGGGCTTTGACCACCTTTGCTGGACTCCCAAGAATGAGCGATCCGGGGGGAGCCTCAAAATCATTCGGCACGAGAGAATTTGCCCCAACGATGGATTGATCGCCGATCTTCGCCCCGTCCAACACCGTGGCCCGCATTCCGATGAGGCATTCGTTTCCCACTGTGCAGGCATGGAGGATGGCGCCGTGACCGACCGTCGTGTAATCGCCCACCTGGACTCCGTACTCATCCGCCAGATGAACGATGACACCGTCCTGAAGGTTGGTCGCTTCACCGATGACGATCGACTGGATGTCGCCGCGAAGAATCGAACCGTAAAAGACACTCGCATTCAGGCCGAGCGTGATATCCCCCACGAGGATGGCGTCGGACGCGACAAAAGCGGCCTGACTCGTTTGCGGGGTTTTGGAAAGGTGGCGGGCGAGACGTTCCTGAACATCAATTTTTTTATCCATGCGACGATGTTAGTGGCCCATTTTTCGAGCGAAAGTGTTTTTCGTGGCACTACGCCATCATCCGGTTGTTATCGATCTGCTGGCCGAGTTCGATAGCCTGGGGTGTATTGAATTCCGCCTCCATGCTCTGACCGGAATTATTGCGGAAGCGTCGGGCGATGGTCTGTGCCAGTTGGAAGGTAAAATCGGCGGCGACATCCGGGCGGCGTGTGATGAAGGTGCGGAAATCGTCGTTGGAGATTTCCAACGTCTTGATCGGAGTGAGGGAGATGACCGAGGCTGTGGCAACGCCGGGATCAAAGAGATTGATTTCACCAAAAAACTGCCCGGCCTGAATTTCCGCTATTTTCAGGATTTGGCCGTCGATCTCACGCTGCACTTCCACTTCTCCGGCCACAAGCATGAAGAACCTCTTTTGCAGCACCCCCTGTTGCACAATCATCGTATCGACCGGGTAGGCATTATCCTTGAAAAAGAGATCCAGCAGCTCGATCGATTGCTCGTCGAAACCGCGAAAAAGAGTCATGCGGCTGATTTCGGCAAAGGTAATGTCCATATTCGTTTAATAGGTTCTTCCAGAAAAGTAGCCGAACGGACGCCTCTTGGCAAAAGCAAACATCGCCACTTGTATCCTGCCCGCGTGGGCTTAGGTTAATTGGCCTTGAATTCATCGCCTCCGGATGGGCTTTCCGGCGTGCTGAGGCACCCGGGGCTGTCTTCCATCGTCCAAGGATGGGAGCAGGTGGGTGAGGTGTGTCTGGGCGGCATGCCGGCATCAGCCCAAGGCTTTTTGCTCGCGGCTTTGCAAAGGGAGAAAGAGAAGTCCCTTCTGATTCAGGCTGTGAATCCCCGCCAGCAGGAAGAAGTGGCAGATTATCTGGCGGCTTGGGGACTGGAACCTCTGGTTTACCCCGAGCCTCCCGCCGTGGAACAGGAGGCGCTCCGTGATCCCGAGACACAGGCGGAGCGCTTTGCCGTTCTCCACATCCTATTGAGGAAAAACGCGCCCATCCTCGTCATCACTCCAGCCGGATTGGCCGATGACGTTCCCCGCCCCGGAGAGTTGAGGGAATCAACTCTCCTCCTCGAACGAAAGCAGAAGCTGGGGATGGAGGAATTGCGGGCACGACTGGAAAAAGCCGGCTACGTGCGGGAGACGTTGACCACCCAGCGGGGGCAGGTTTCCGTCCGGGGTGGCCTGCTCGACTGCTTCCCCTGGCAGGCGGAATTCCCCCTCCGCATTGAGTGGCTGGGAGACGAGGTCGATTCCATCCGACAGTTTGACCCCGCGCTCCAGACTTCGGTCAAGGAATTGAAAAACGCCGAGGTGCAGCTCCTTCCCCTGCTCCATGATAAAAAATGGGACGGCAGCATCGAGGGCTACTTTTCCCCAGTCAAAGTCGATCTGGAACAAGAGGCACCCGATGCTCTTCCCCTCGCCTTTTCCGAACACACTTTCCTCCATGGCAGGGGCGGGGACGAGGTGCTGGCTGAAAACAGAAAGAAGCTCCTCCTGCAACACCTGAGCGATTGGAGGAAGGAGGCGTGGCAGGTCTTCATATCCTGCAACAACGAAGGCGAGAGAGAACGTCTCACCGGATGGCTGAAGGCCGTTTCCACGGAGGTTGACAATCCCGAGCTTGCTGACTTTCCTCATATTTTGATCAGCTCCCTGGGCAAGGGCTTTTCCTGGGAAGAAGGCAAGCTTGTCCTGCTGACCGATGCTGAAATTTTTGGCCGCTATCAAACCTTGCGCGGGTCACGTCGTCAACGTCTCATCCGGGAATCGACCCGGGCTCAGCCCCTCGACTTTGGCGAAATCGAACTGGGAGACTACGTCGTCCACCTCGACCATGGCATCGCCCTCTATCACGGGTTGCAGGATTTGGAAGACCCCACGACCGGGATGAAGCGACAAGTCATGACCCTCGGTTTCGCGGAAGGTGCCCGCCTTCATGTCCCCATCGAGCAGGCATACCTCGTCTCGCGTTATGTCGGAGTCGGGAAAGCCCATCCTCCTCTGGATACCCTCGGTGGCACCCGTTGGGAAAAGGCGAAGACCCAGGCGACAAAGGCCGTCATGGATTTTGCGGCGGAACTCCTCCGCGTGCAGGCCGAGCGTGAGACGATGCCGGGGCATGTCTTCCCGCCGGATGACGCATGGCAAAAGGAGTTTGAAGACTCCTTCCTCTACGACGAGACCCCTGATCAGATCAAGGCCATTGACGATGCCAAGCACGACATGGAATCCCCCCGCCCCATGGACCGCCTCATCTGCGGAGATGTTGGATTTGGCAAGACGGAGGTCGCCATCCGCGCCGCCTTCAAGGCCGTCATGGGAGGCCGACAGGTGGCCATCCTTACCCCGACGACTGTCCTGGCGCACCAGCATTTTCAGACCTTCCGGGAGCGAATGGCCGATTATCCCGTCAAGGTCGACGTCCTGAGCCGCTTCCGTACCAAGGGAGAACAGCAGGAGGTCATGGAAAAAACCGCCACCGGGGGGGTGGACATCCTCATCGGCACCCACCGCATCCTCTCCTCTGATTTGAAGTTCAAGAACCTCGGCCTTGTCGTGATCGACGAAGAGCAACGCTTCGGCGTGAAGCAGAAGGAGAAACTGAAAGCGGCCATTCGGCAGGTCGATGTCCTCACCCTTTCGGCCACGCCCATTCCCCGCACGCTCTACCTCTCGCTCGTCGGCGCGCGGGACATGAGCACCATCGAAACTCCCCCCGTGAACCGCCATCCCGTGGAGACCCAGGTCGCCCCCTATGATGAAAGAATCATACGGGATGCAATCAAACGGGAACTGGCTCGCGGCGGGCAGATTTACTTTCTCCACAACCGGGTCGCAAGCATCGATCAGGTTGCCGCACGGCTGAAGCTCCTCATCCCGGAATGCAAAATCCTCATCGGCCACGGCCAGATGAAGGACGACGAATTGGAAGATGTCATGCGACGCTTTGTCCGGGGGGAGGCCGACCTACTCCTCTGCACCACCATCATCGAGAGCGGCCTCGACATCCCGAACGCCAACACCATCATCATCGACCGCGCCGACCGCTTCGGCCTGGCCGATCTCTACCAACTTAGGGGCCGGGTCGGGCGGGCGGCCAACCGCGCCCACGCCCTCCTGCTCCTTCCCCGCGAACTCATGCGCACCGAAGCGCAAAAAAGAGTCCAGGCCATCCGGGAATATTCCCAGCTCGGAGCGGGATACAAAATCGCCATGCGGGATTTGGAAATCCGGGGCGCAGGCAGCATCCTTGGAACCGCCCAGAGCGGACACATCACCGCCGTGGGATTCGAACTTTATTGCCGCATGCTGAAGCTGGCCGTCGAATCCCTCAAAGGGAAAAAAACTTCGCAAAAACCCCTCGCCCATCTCTCGCTCGATTTTCTCCATTTCCGCGAACCCTCTTCCACCGAAGAGGAATCCTCCTGCGCCTGGATACCCCTTTCCTACATGCAGGAGATCAAATGGCGCATCTCCGCCCACCGGGATCTGGCCGAGGTGGGAAACATGGATCAACTCGCCGCCCTGCGGCGAAAGTGGAGGGATCGTTTCGGGAAAATTCCCCCTCCCGTTGAAATCCTTCTCCTCGCCCAACGCATCCGTCTTGTAGCCGGAAGACTGGGGATTGACCGGGTCGAAAGTCGGGAATCCAAATTAATGTTGCGGAAGAACGAGGAACTCCTCATGGTAGGCAGCCGTTTTCCACGCTTGACCGGACATTCAGTCGAATCTATCTTAAAAAACGTAGAGAAATGGGTTACTACTTTAGGCGCAACATCTTAGCTTTAGTTCTGCTTTTTGCTGGACTTGCCTCCGTTCATGCTCAGATGAATATCGACGGGGTCGCGGCAATCGTGAACGATCAGGTGATTACCTACTCGGAGGTAAAAAAACTTGTCGAACCCACGGAGGAGCAACTTCGTGCCGTGTCGAGCGGACTGGACTTGGTTGAGAAGGTAAAAGAGGCCCGCCTGAACACTCTCAAGTCCCTGATTGAGCGTTCCCTCATCATTCAATCCTTCAAGAAGGAAGGCTACTACATTCCGGACAACGTCGTGGACGAGCGCGTGACGGAAATCATCAGCGAGCAATATGGAGGGGATCGCAACGCCCTCATCCGTACCCTTCAGGCCCAGGGCACTTCGATGGCCACCTTCAAGGATGACGTCAAGAAACAGATCATCGTCTCCGCCATGCGGGCAAAGAACATTTCCCAGTCCGTCATCATCTCGCCCTACAAAATCGAGCAATACTATCAGGACAACATTCAGCAATTCACCCAGCAAAAACAGGTGAAACTCCGCCATATTTTCCTGCGAAACTCCCTCTTCAAATCGGAACGCGTGAACGACAAGGGCGAAAAGGTGGAGGTCGATCCCCAGTACCTCATCGCCAAGGAAATTCACCAAAAAATCCTGACCGGTTCCGACTTTGCCGACCTCGCCCGAGCCTACTCCGAAGGCACCCAGCGCAGCCGAGGCGGGGACTGGGGCTGGGTTTCGGAGAGCACGCTCCGTCCGGAACTCGCGAAAGTGGCCTTCAGCCTGAGACCCGGTCAAGTCAGCGACGTGATCACAACCGACGACGGCTTCCACATTCTCATGGTGGAAGACTTCCGGCCCGAATCCGTCATCCCGTTATCGGAGGTTCGCGATCAGATTGAACAAACTCTTCAGCAGGACGAAAAAGAGCATATTCAACAGGAATGGCTCGACGGCCTCCGCGCCCGCGCATTCATCAAAATGTTTTAAGCGACCTTGCCATGTCTGCCCCCATCATTGGCCTGACCATGGGTGACCCGGCGGGAATCGGGCCGGAATTGATCACCGCCGCTTTGCACCATTATCAGGGACGCAATATCCGCCTCGTTGTCATCGGATCAGCCACAGGTGTGAGACCGGGGAAGCTCTCCCGTCTCTCCGCCCGGCGAGCACTGGATGCTCTGGAAAAATCGGCGGTTCTCCTGAAAAAGGGAGAAATCAACGGTGTGGTCAACGCTCCCGTCCACAAGGAAAATTTGGTCGGGATAGGATTCTCCTACCCCGGTCAGACGGAGTTTTACGCCGACCGAGCCGGGTTGAAATCCGGTGATGTGACGATGATGATGACCTCACGGAAACTGAGCGTCGCACTCGTCACCACACACTACGCCTTGGCCGACGTCCCTCGGAAACTCACTGGCCCGGCCATCACCCGCACCATTCGTCGCACGGTGGCGGCCCTCACCGGGATGGGCATTCGCAAACCCCGCATCGCCGTCTGCGGGCTTAACCCCCATGCCGGGGAGGGGGGGCTCTTTGGCCGGGAAGAAAAGAGCATCATTTTTCCTGCCTTGAAAAAAGCCCGGGGAGAATTTGGCACCCGTGCAGAAATCTCCGGCCCGTGGTCAGCCGACACGATTTTCATCTCCGCCCAAAAGGGAAAATACGATGCCGTCATTTGCATGTACCACGATCAGGGCTTAATTCCCTTCAAGCTGATGAACTTTGACAGCGGCATCAATCTCACCCTCGGCCTGCCATTTCTCCGCGCCTCTGCGGATCACGGCACCGCTCTGGATATTGCGGGGAAGGGCACTGCGTCTCCTTCCAGTTTTTTCCATGCCATCGATCTGGTGGCGAAACTCGCACGGCGAAAGGTTCTGGCGTGACCACGTCTCTCACCTCCCAGGAAAGAGTCCGCCACGTGCAGGAAGCTCTCCCTGCCACGCGCTTGCGTGAAGGTGCCGACTGGTTGGTTTCCCCGGAGGCTTTCCCCATCAACTCCAAGCCCCTCCATTATCTGGAAAACCTCGGCCAGCGCCTCTATGTTTTCCAGAAAGCCTGCAACCTCCTCTACCGACAGAGCGTCAACGGCAAGCAACCGGAATGGATCGCCCGCTGGCTGGATGCCGGCAAACCGCAGGCGGTGATCGAACTCGGGCGCGCCGACTTTCAAAAAAATCTCCTGCCCAAAGTCATCCGCCCCGACCTTCTCATCACCGAAAACGGCTTTGCCATGACCGAGATCGATTCCGTCCCCGGCGGCATCGGCATCACCTCCTGGCTGTGCCGAACCTATGCCGGACTCGGGGAGGATGTCATCGGCGGGGCTGAAAGTCTGCGCGAAACCTTTCTCAAAACCTACCCCACCGAACAGGTCGTCCTGGCGGAAGAGGGATTGTCCTACCACCCGGAGTGGGAATGGCTGCTCGGCCCTGAACGGGTGAAGCGGGCGGAAACCTACCGCTTCTCCCCCGGTCAGCCAGTCTATCGATTTTTTGAAATGCATGACTGGATGAATCTGGAAGGGTTGAGAAAATCCCATTCTCCGGAAGCGACCGTGAATCCCCCGCTCAAGGCATTTCTGGAGGAAAAAATGTGGCTGGCCCTTCTCTGGATGAAGCCCCTCGCCGAATTCTGGCGACGGGAACTCGGCGCCGCCTATTTCCGGGATCTTCTCGCCCTCGTGCCTCAATCATGGGTTGTCGAGCCGACCGAACTCCCGCCCACCGCCGTCCTTCCCGGCTTGGAAGTGCAAAGCTGGAAAGAGGTCATGGCCTTTTCCCAAAAGGAGCGTGAACTGGTGCTGAAAGTCTCCGGCTTCTCCCCGCTGGCCTGGGGATCGCGCGGCGTCGAAGTCGGCTCCGATCTCAGCGAAGTCACCTGGCGGGAAGTCTTGGAAAAAGCCCTCGACGAATTTTCACAATCCCCCCGCATCCTCATGAGATTTGCCAAAACCGCCGTCGTCGAACACCTCCACGCAACACGCGAGGGAGAAATGAAGCTGATGAAAGGGCGGGTTCGTCTCACCCCTTTTTACATCGTCGAAAACGAGCGGGCCCGGCTTCAAAGCATCCTCGCCACCATCTGCCCCATCGACAAAAAAATCATCCACGGCATGCAGGACGCCGTCCTCGTCCCGGCGAAAAAGGTTTGAATCTGTCGGGAAAAGCATTTACGTCAGCATCCCATCGCCCCATTAGCTCATTATGGTTCGCGGGAATAAAATACCAGACTCGGACGCCGAAGTGCCCGAACAGGAGTACATAAGCGCTGACACTTCGATCAACAGCTCCAAACGGCCAGCCGTTTTCAACATCGTGGGCAAGGAAGGTGGTTGGAAAAAAGGGACGATCAATGCGGACATCGGAGGCGGCAGGTTTGAGACGGCCACGGAATATCTCAAGGAACAGGGCGTCACCAACGTCATCTGGGATCCCTTCAACCGGCCACCGAAGGAAAATGCCGCAGCCGTTGAAAAAATCGCGAATGGAAAATCGGATACAGCAACGGTGAGCAACGTCCTGAATGTGATCGCCGAACCGAAAGCCCGAGACATGGTCATCGCCTCGGCAGCCTCCAGCCTGAAGGCAGGGGGAGCCGCCTATTTCAGCATCTATGAGGGAGACCGCAGCGGGCAGGGGCATGCAACGCCCAAGGGGTATCAACTGAATCGTCCGACAAAAGATTATGTGGGAGAAATTTCAAAATTTTTCGGAGACGTAACCGTTCGTCACGGAGTCATCGTGGCAACCCAGCCGAAAGAAATAGACCCACACCGCCAACCCGTTTTTTCCGTTCACCACACGGAGAAGGAAAAATCGACCTTTCCCGCCCACTGTCATGCAGCTCACAGCGCAAAGCCCAAACGCCAGATGACGGCAGGCAGAGGCGCATAGCGCCTTACACATCCTTCGTCGATTTTTTTCCCGGAAGTTTCTTTTGTTGAACACCATTCTGGTGGGCAGACAGATTGGCCGCAAAACGCCCCCCTTTTTTGTTGGATGACATCCTCGGAAGAACATTTTTCTCCCAGAAACTTTTCTTGCCGATCCGGCTGTAATCGATCCCGTCGAGCGATGTCCATTGCCGCGATCTTTCCACGCTGGCGGATGTGTCGAATCCCTTGTAATCAGGCTGCACCATGGTCCATTTGTGGTGATAAATCCAAGGATCGCTCTGCCCTTTCGTAAGTGTGACCGAACCATCCCGCTTGACCGACCATGCGTCCGTGACAATGGGCTCGGGGTTGGCGTCAAAGTCGGGACTCTGAATAAAACTGACGGAACCTGCCTTCGAGTCGTATTTCACGATGGTGTAGTCTGCATTTTTCGGCAGACATTTTTTTGCCGCAGCAAGCCGTTCCTGGGGGATGACATCCTCACACGTCCGGTGGACGTAGAGATGCTGCCCCATCTCCTTGCCCACACCGTACTTGTGGCTGCGGGAAATGGTGGTTCCCGTTGCCGTCCTGACTCGCTGCTCATCCGGTGCTGTTTTCATCGTGCTGGAAATATGATAGGTCAAAGATTTCACCATGACATCACTTCCCGGGCATCATGACACGAAGTTGGAAGGTAATGAACCGATGAGCTACCCCCCATGGCGCATGGTCTTATCCACTCTTGTCGTCACTTGCCGTATTGCTCGTCGGAGACTTTTTCCATCCAATCAACAACCTTCCCATCAAGCTGTTCTTGAATGGCCATATGCGTCATGGCCGTAGACGGAGTCGCGCCATGCCAATGCTTTTCCCCAGGCGGAAACCACACGATATCGCCAGGTCGAATTTCCTCGATTGGGCCCCCCTCACGTTGCACCCGGCCCAAGCCGGATATGACGATCAGGGTCTGGCCCAATGGATGCGTGTGCCACGCCGTCCGTGCGCCGGGTTCAAACGTGACGATTGCTCCACTGACGCGTGCTGGAGCGGTTCCCTTAAACGGCGAATCGATGCGCACGGTGCCGGTAAACCAATCATCCGGGCCTTTGATAGACGGTTGAGAACCATTTCGTTTGATTTCCATAGGGAACTTCTTTTCTTTGAGTTAATTTATGTGGAGAGCCTCATGCCGTCGTGTGATGACATGCGGGTGACATTTTTAACGCGCGACCTGTTTTTGCTGATCGATGGGATATCGGTCACCTTGCAACTGAATCTTCGAGACGGTTCGATCAAGGTTTCGCCACTCTTCGGGAGTAAATTCCAAATCCACCGATCTCAGGTTTTCTTCCAGACGCGCCAGCTTGGTTGTCCCCGGAATGGGAACGATCCATGGCTTCCGAGCCAGCAGCCAGGCGAATGCGACCTGAGCCGGGGTCGCTCCTCTCCGTTGACCGAATTCAGCGAGCAAATCGACAAGAACCTTGTTTGCCTTCATCGCCTCGGCTGTGAAGCGGGGTAGGGTGGCGCGGTTGTCGTTGCTACTGTCGAACTTCGTGTGCTCGTTCAAAGTACCGCTGAGGTAACCCCTGCCGAGCGGGCTGTAAGGAACAAAACCGATGCCAAGTTCTTCGAGAGTCGGCAGGACATCCTTTTCCGGCTCCCTCCACATCAGGGAATATTCGCTTTGCACAGCGGTAAGAGGCTGAACAGCATGAGCTCGACGGATCGTTTCCGAGCCCACCTCGCTAAGACCAAAATGTTTTACTTTGCCTTGCTGAACTAAATCCTTCACAGCCCCCGCGACATCTTCGATGGGAACACCAGGATCCGAGCGGTGCTGGTAGAAAAGGTCGAGGCATTCGGATTTGAGTCGTTTGAGAGATTCTTCAGCAACTTGGCGGATGCGCTCCGGTCGGCTATTCAGCCCCGTCGACTTGCCGTTCTCAAAGTTGAACCCAAACTTCGTGGCAATGACCACCTCATTACGGAAAGGAAAAAGCGCTTCACCCACAAGTTCTTCGTTGGTGAACGGGCCGTAGACTTCTGCGGTATCGAAAAAGGTAACGCCCAGTTCCACTGATTTGCGGATCAGCGCTATCATGGCATTCCTGTCGGGGGTTGGACCGCGATGGTAGCTCATGCCCATGCAGCCCAGCCCGAGGGCCGAGACTGCCAGATTGCTGTTTCCAAGTTTTCGCATTTGCATACTCGAATCCTCTTTGTTCAGTTCAATGTTACAGTAACTTTTTGATTCATACCACTTCCAGAAAATCATTTTTCTGATTTTGTATGAATGACCAATTACGCATGCGATGGAATCACAAAAAAAGCCCCCGGGTTGAATCGGGGGCTTTTCAGAACTGAAATAAACGGGTGATCAACCTTCGCAGAACTGGATACCCAGGGCCTTTGCGGCGATCAGAATCTGATTGTCCGCCGAGACGGTGCGAATGCGGCTGACGGCGTCCTCAATGGGCACGCTGCCAACCTGATAATTTTGATAGCTGACCATGTGGCCGACCTTGCCACTGGCGATCAGTTCGATGGCATGAACCCCGAAGCGCGTGCCGAGAATTCTGTCCAAGGCCGTGGGCGCCCCTCCGCGCTGAAGGTGTCCGAGTACCACGTGACGGGTCTCCTTGGTCGTGTTTTTGCCAATGAAGTCGGCAAGATACTCGCCAATGCCGCCGAGGCGGGCTTCACCCTTGCGGCCTTCCGCA
>Ga0187810_10000299_pt1 | contig 20608 bp, 28 predicted proteins | sample NC_wetland_sal_i_9_FD_132963 | JGI IMG/M metagenome (GOLD analysis project Ga0187810, IMG submission 132963) | Wetland sediment microbial communities from Neuse River Estuary, North Carolina, USA - ASW_5 | ecosystem: Environmental > Aquatic > Freshwater > Wetlands > Sediment | place: USA: North...
GGTAGGCGGACCATGTCGAATTTGCGGAAAGAAATTGACAAAGTTCGGCAGAGAGTGGGATAATGCTTGTGTGGAGCACGATCACAAAACTGGTAAATTTAGAGGGATAACTTGTACTCGATGCAATCGGGCCCTCAGCATAGTCAAGGATGATGTTAATCTTTTGGGGAATTATATACTTGACTTCCAAGGGAGGATCGGCTAAGATAGCCTCAGATAGTAGATAGTCGGGAGGCGAAGATGAGCCGAAGTACCATAAGTACCTTTCAACTCTTTGAACTGATTCCAGATGAGCAATCCGCAATTACGTATCTGGAAGGACGGCTTTGGAAAGGCGGGCCGCGTTGCCCGAGGTGCAAGACAGTTGAGCGGATCACGCTAAGGAAGGATAGCTATAGATACTGTAATGACTGTGCTCTTAAATTTACGATTCGTACTGGCACTATCTTCGAGCGCAGTCATGTGCCGTTGCACAAGTGGATTTACGCGATGTACCTGCTTCTCACGGCGCGGAAGGGAATCTCAAGCGTGCAACTAGCCAAGGAAATTGGCATCACTCAGAAGTCGGCGTGGTTCGTTCTACAGCGCATCCGAGAGGCGTGCGGTAAAGACGCCCGAATGCTCCAAGGCATTGTGGAAGTAGATGAGACGTTCATTGGTGGTTTAGAGCGGAACAAGCACACGAACAAGAAGCTAAACGAAGGGCGCGGAACAGTCGGTAAGGTTGCTGTAATCGGGATGCGAGAGCGCGGCGGCGATACCTTTGCAATGCCGATTAGCCGAAACGATATGGACACGATTCACGGTGAAATTAAGCGCAAAGTTTCGGAAGGCTCGCGGCTAATGACGGACGATCATCGGAGCTACATTGGTCTGTCGGGCAAGAACTTCAAGCACGACGTTGTGAAGCACAGCGCAGATGAATACGCCCGAGGCGACGTGAACACGAACAGCATTGAATCGGTTTGGGCGGTTATGAAGCGCGGTATGCACGGCGTCTACCACAAGGCCAGCAAGAAGCATCTTAACCGCTACGTAGATGAGTTCACTTTCCGGCTCAATGCTGGTAAAGTGCAACGTCACACACTTGATCGCTTGGCAAGTTTGGTGGACTGCACTACAGGCCGTAGAATCACCTACAAGAAGTTGAAGGGCGGTAAGACTTGGTTCGATGCGGATTCTCTCGCACAGGAGATATAAATGGCCAGAACGGTAGTGTGGTTTTCATGTGGAGCAGCTTCTGCTTGTGCCGCCAAGATTGCCCTGCAAAAGTATCCCGATGCCTGCATAGTGTATTGCAATACGATGAAAACTGAGCACGCGGATAATGCCCGCTTTTTTGATGACGTAGAAAAGTGGCTGGGCGTGCCCATTATGGTTATTGAGTCGGACAAATATAGAACGGTAGACGATGTTTTTGAAAAAACGCATTATATGGCAGGTATTAAAGGTGCACGCTGCACAACGGAAATGAAGAAAATCCCAAGATTTAATTTTCAATTGCCCGATGATCTTCATATTTTTGGGCTGTGCGCGGACGAGTTAAAGCGTATCAAATTGTTCGAGGAAAATAATCCAGAGTTAAGGCTGGAATGGATTTTACGTGATGCGGATATTACAAAAGACGACTGCTATCAATTACTGAAAGATGCGGGCATCGCGCTGCCCATTATGTACAGTCTTGGGTTTAAGAACAATAACTGTATAGCATGTGTTAAGGCTACATCGCCCAAATATTGGGATCGTGTACGCCGTTACTTTCCCGAGATATTTATACGACGATGTGAGCAGAGTAGAAGTCTTGGCGTGCGTCTTGTTCGCTATCATGGAGAGCGTATTTTCTTAGACGAGTTGCCTAATCCAGTCGTGTATAAGAAACGATTCAAAAAGGAATCGGAAGACGAAGATATAGAATGTGGTCCTGTTTGTTTGGGAAATCTTGCGGAGGAAAAGTCATGAAGAAGCTATGGTTTATGCTGAAGAAATTCTTTGAATCGTCCGCCCCGTGCCCCGATTGTCCGTATTGCGACGGAAGCGGTACCGTTCATTCTGACGAGTTTATGTTCACCTTATGCCCGAGGCAATGGCCTTCGGATCGGAGAATAAGTCGATGAGCGAATGTTTATTCTGCTCTGTGCCAGATACGGAGAAATTGTGGTCTACGTCTCTCTGGTTTGCCCGCTTGGATAAGTTTCCAGTTACCGAAGGTCATACGCTATTCATTCCGACACGGCATGTGGCAAACGTGGACGCGCTGACCGCCGAAGAATGGTCGGAACTTTTACAGCACATTAGAAATACAGGTGCAGGACAGGATTTTAACGTGGGGATCAATCGCGGCCCACTGGCGGGTCAAACTGTATTTCACGTTCATGTCCATCTTTTTCCGCGAAAAGACGGGGACGTGGAGGGATCACCGCGTGGCGGCATTCGGAATTTCAAGAAAGCATTAGTAGAATACGTTTAGAAACTTGTAACTTTAGCTGGTACTAGGAGATACGCAAGTGGATAGCCAAAAGAGAAAATAATTGAAAAATAGTTCGGCAGTCAAGTATATAATTCCCATCTTTTGAGTTCTATGATTCGATATTTGAAAGGAGAACTGCCATTATACTCTTGAGTTTAGACTTCGAGTCCACTGGACTAGACCTATCGACAGATCGTGTTACGGAAGTGGGGGCCATTCTTTACAGTACAAATCTTGATCAGGCGCTCGAGACAGCGGGTTATCTTGTGAATCCCGAGATGCCAATTCCTGTGGAAGTTACGAAGTTAACGGGCATCACTAATGGTATGGTCAAGAAATTCGGACTGGAGTCCAAACACGCGCTGCAAAAACTGTTGGCGATGGTCGAGACCGCGGACGCTCTCATTGGACAAAACATTCTTCGGTTCGATGTTCCTTTCCTAAATGCCTGGGCTGCACGCGAAAAGGAAACAGTTCCTGGCCGGCTGATCATTGATACGCGCACGGACCTGCCGGGTGTCGAGAGCAAGCATCTTAACTACATGGCGGCGGACGCGGGGTTTCTCAATCCGTTCCCCCACCGAGCGGTGGCAGACTGCATGACGGTCCTTCGCCTCGTCGCGATGCACAACATCGATGACGTCGTGGCTCTTGCCAAAGAGCCCACGATCGTGCTATTATCTCAGGCGTCGATTGATGAGCGTCATTTGTGTAAGGCCCGGAAGTACCAATGGAATCCGGATTTCAAAGTTTGGTGGAAGGCGATGAAGCAATCGCAGGTAGCCAAAGAAGCTGCAGAGGCCCCCTTCGGTGTCAAGATTTCCGACATCCCGGTGGACCGACTGTGGCATAGCAAGTAAAATCTAACAGGAGGCACTGAACCGTGCTAATTACTCAGAAAGTTTACGAAAAGCCCCCGACAGGACTCTACACTTCGGTATTAGCTGATTACGTCGACTTGGGGATACGGCCGAATCCATTTGCAAAGGGCGACCAGCCAAAAGAGAGGCACCGCATTCTCTTCACGTGGATTTTGAACGCGAAGGATGCCGAAGGCAATTTTTACCGCATCCAGAAGGAAGAGACGAAGAGCTTGCACGCGAAGTCCGGACTTCGGAAACTCATCGTTGATATGACGGGCACAGATCCAGGAGAGCGTTTCGAGCTTGAGGATCTGATTGGAAAGAACAATTTGGTGGTGGTGAAGAAGGGCGTGAGCCAAATGGGAAAGCCGAAGGCCACGATCGAATCCTTCATGCCGGCGAAGGAGCCGTTTGCGGTTCCTTCAACTTTCACGCGCGCGAAGGACCGCAAGACGGAGCAGGCAACGACCCAAACGACTGCGGCGCAGACGGCTGCTCCCGCGGCTAACCCGGCGGCCCAGGCGCCCCCGACGATTGCAGAAGAGGACGTGCCTTTTTAAGGCCCTTCCGGTAAGCGATGCGAGGGGGCTTCGGCCCCCTCGAATTTTAGCAAAGGGTGACCGTGGGGAAGAAACTAACTACTGAAGAATTTGTAAAGCGAGCTTGCGAAAAACATGGTAATCGTTGCGATTACTCTAATACTGTTTACAGAGGGATCGACGAAATTCTAGAGTACGTTTGTAAGTTGTGCGGCCCCCAACGTCAAATTGCAAAGAAGCATTTGAAAAGCGGTTGTGGGCAATGTGGTCGAAGAGAGCGTGGCGGTGCCACTCGTAAACAGTTTCCTGGTCGAGAATATACGTTTGGATGTGGTCATACGGCATTTTTACCTTCGGCTTTCGGAGACAGCAACGAAAAAGCGATATGGAAAAGTTCTGGCGGTAGCCGCAGTTGGGTGTGCCGGAAGTGTTTGAACCACGCCATTAAAAATTGGACCGTGGGCGTGGGACCATCTGGTTTATTGTCTCGCATGAAGTATCTTATCAGCGTATCTCGTTCAAATTGCAGGAAGCAAGGTGGTAGGCCGGTTGATATAACTGGAGAAGAATTATTGATTGCGTGGGAGAAGCAAGGGGAACGATGCGCTTGGACTGGCGAGTTTTTGGATTCTAATATTCCTAGATCTTATGTTCTTGAACATGATCACGATTTTGGAAAATTTCGCGGTTTTGTTACATCGTCGGCTAATAAGGCGGAAGGATTTTTGAGGAAATTACAGCCGGAAAGTCGTGCGAGGCTTCTGGCGAAGATGTTCCCCGAAGAAGTCAAGCGGGCAACTGAGCTTTTGTCGGAGACGATGGTGAAGGATGAAAATGACAAACGCCGGACAACATCCAGCGATTGCGTTTCTGAATAGTCTCTTCTTGCCGGGAGACTTGATCTGCCTTCAGTTAATACATCAGAAAAGCTGCGGCACAGCCGCTCGATTCCTGAAGGTTGAAGACGTGAACGACGATGTAATTCGTCTTTTGCAGGAGAAGAACGCCGAAGGCTACAACATCTATTTTTGTACCAATCCATTCGTGGTTGGTACCACTCGCCGCAAGAAAGAGTTTGTGGGGGAGATTCGGACAGCATTTATTGAAATCGACAACAATGCTGTAGTTTCCGTCGACAACATCGACGACTCTGTGTTTGTTGGTCAGATTCCAGAGCCGGAATTTATTACGGAATCCTCGCCCGGAAAACGTCAGGTTTTTTGGAAGTTGCAGTCTGGTTTTACGATTGCGCAACTCGAAGCACTGAACCGAAGTCTTTTGATGCGTTTTGGAGGTGACCCGGCGTGCAGTGATGTTGTGCGCGTTTTAAGATTGCCTTCTTTCCGGAATTTGAAATATAATGATTCACCCCTCTCGAAAATCCTCGTAGTAGGTGATGGTTCTCGCCATTCCTTAGAAGAGTTTAGACTTCCAATTCAAGAAAACAAGACGATCATTAAAGCCGAAGCCAAAGAAGACGAATTGCGCTCTATTGCTGTTTTTCTCGAGAAGGCTTTGGATGAGTCCGGCATCAATTATGATGGACCCAGAGCGTGGGGGTCGACCGGATATTTGTGGGAACTGGAAAGTTGTGTGTGGTCTTCTGATCACACTACCGGCGAGGGCGGTGCGTGTATAATACTCATGAAGTCGGGTGCGATTTCTTATTCTTGTCGTCACGGAAGTTGTACCAAGAATCATAGGGATTGGTTGCAGTTTCGAAAACTGATCGAAGATAAAGCCGGCCATAAATTTCAATTTGCCGAAAAGCAAGATTGGGCCTCTGGAGTTATTCTCGGAGACGGTCCGTATTCCGACACGAAGCCTCCTGTCGTATCGGAACTCACTGGTTTCTGTGACGATATGCCCGATGCTGTTTTATCGGGAAGGTTGGGGGAAATTTGTCAGAGTCGGCTTCTCAACGAAAAACGATTTCCGATTGCTTTTGCGTGGCCGAGCCTCTTGGCGGCTGCGGGCGTGATTGTCCCTCCGGTTCCTCCGGATCCTAATGTTGTGACGTCTGTTGATCCCATGACAAATCTATTCGTTGGACTTGTCGGGAAAGTTCATTCGGGAAAGTCGCAGTGTATTAATTGGGCGAATGGAATCATTGGATTGCCGCGCGAACAATATAGCGAGGTTCGAGCAGGGTCGAGCGAGTCCCTTTTAAGAAAACTACAAGGCATGAAGAAGAAGGGAACTCTGATGAGGAGTTTGTTGGTGGATTTAGATGAGTGGCAGCATCTTTTTGGAAAAATGTCGATCGAAGGATCTTCTTTTGCGACCTTTCTTCAGACGTGCTATTATAAGAATCACTCCTCCGTTATTTTGGGTGGAGGTTTTGAAGTTGATCTCCACTGCGCACTAACATTTATCGGCGGCATCGTCGAGGATGATTTTAGCACATGCTTTGGTGCGCGTTCCATGGGCGGTTTGCATGATCGTTTTGTCTTTGGCCTCTGTCCTCCCAATTACGAGTTCATGTACCGACCGTTCGACGGGAAGCCGGAAGTCACCAGTCCTTGTCAGGTAACGATCGCTAAGGACGTTTGGGAGATGATTGAAGGGCTTCGCAAGGAACTGAAGGCTGGGCGCGAAGCAGAGCATGCAGTCCGTGCCGCTCATATCTGCGCATCGTTCGATGGTCGCAGCATCCTCACTGCAAAAGATTGTGAAGTCTCGATTCGCGCGTTCATTGAAGACCAGCTTCGAGTTCGTGGGGTTTTGCAGCCGAACGAAGGTCTTACGAATGACGCATCGTGCGCGAATGAAATTCTTCGGTGGCTCAGGAGCAATGCCCCCAACGGAGAACTCGTCCCCGAGCGTCGGCTTCAGCATGGAATTCGGCGACAGCTTTCGAGATTGGGCCCCGGCGTCTTTCGGTCGTCTGTTACTAATCTCATGCTGTCCGGTCTGATCATGTTCGGAGACGATCCGAACGGCAAGAGATGGGGCGGCCGACTCCCAAAACTGTATCAGCTTTGTGTCGAGGAAAAATCTTGACCAAATTGCATTTCGATTATGAAACGCGGTCTGTTCTCGACCTGAAGCAGGTCGGTTTGGATAATTATGCTCGTCATGACAGTACACGAATTCTAATGGTGGCTTGGGCCATCGATAGCGGCCCCATTAAGCAGCATGTTTGGCAAACAGATCTTAAACCAAAATTGTCTGATGTGGACCCTGAGTTTAGGGAGGCGCTTCTTGATCCCGGCGTCCTGAAATATGCGTGGAATTCTAGTTTCGAACGAACGATGACTCATGCGCAGTTTGGTGTGTGGGTAGATTATTCGTTATGGCGGGACCCGATGATATACGCCCGCTACCTTTCTTTACCTGGTGCCCTTGAAGACTTCGCAAAGAACATGGGTTTGCCTCTCTCCGTCGCGAAGATGTCCGAGGGCAAGCGACTGATCAAGTTATTCTGTAAGCCGATCAAAGAGCGCAAGAAGCGCAAGAAGGCCACTAATGAAGCGACCTTGTTCGATGTCTCCCCGACGTCTGCCGTTGCGACGGAAGCGAAATTCAATACTTGGCAGACCCATCCGAACGACTGGGAAATTTTCAAGTCCTACTGTTGTCAAGACGTCGTAGCGGAACGTGCGGCTGGCGAGTTCTGCGAGAAGTATTTCCCACTGCCCGAGACTGAACTTCGTGGTTGGTTTCTCGACCAGAAGATTAATCAGGCTGGCATGCCCACTGACGATAAGTTCGCTGAGAATTCTGTGATCCTCGCTGAGAAGGCTAAGAATAACGCAAAGGAAGAAGCGAAGAGGCTTACTGGTCTTGAGAATCCCAACTCTCGTGATAAGACGCTCGCGTGGTGTCAAGCCCACGGTTACACTTTTAACTCCCTCCGGAAAGAACCAGTATCAATCTTTCTATCTCGCGACGACGTTGATCCAACACTGCGCGCCGCCCTCGCCCTTCGGGCCGAGTCCGCGAAGACTTCCTACACAAAGCTGAAAAAGATCCGTTCCGCCATTGGGCCCGACAACATCTTGCGAAATCAGTTTTTGTTTATGGGTTCGGCTCGTGCTGGTCGATGGTCGGGTCGGGATGTTCAACTACATAATATGGCTCGCCCGATCAAGGAACTCGAGGATCAGAAAGCTCTAGAACTGGTTCGCGCGGCAATATATGCCCTAGACTATGATGCCGTTAAGAAAGTCTATCCGGGTGTGATTACAGCAATCACGTCCTGCATCCGATCGACATTCGTGGCGCCGGAAGACATGTGCTTTGATGTTTGTGATCTGAATGCCATCGAGACTCGCGTGGCAGCTTGGTTCTGCGAGTGTGAGCCTTTGCTGCAAGTCTTTCGTGATGGTCGCGACCCGTACATTGACTTCGCATCAAGGATGTATCAGATCCCGTACGAGGAGTTGTACCGACGATATAAGGCTGGCGATCCTGAAGCGAAGCAGATGCGTCAAGTCGCAAAGTCAGCTGTGTTGGGGTGTGTGTATCGGTTGGGCGGCGGTGACTGGATCATCAATAGATACAAAGATCGCGTGAAAGGTGGCCTGTGGGGCTATTCCGAGAACATGGGCGTGAAGATGGACAAAGAAACATCCCACCGCGCCGTGGAGGCTTTTCGCGAGTCTTACAAAGAAATCAAGTACATGTGGTACAATCTCGAGGATGCTGTTAAAAAAGTTCTCACACGCGGTGGCGTCGCTGAACTTGGCCCGAATGGCTGTGTCATTATTGGAAAGGTCACACGTCGCGGGAAGCATCCGATTCTATACATTCAACTTCCGTCAGGTCGGCGATTGCACTACATCAATGCGCATCTCGAGACGCGCACGCGTCAAGGAAAAGATAAAGATGGCAATCCGACCGAGTATACCAAGGAAGGTTTGGTGTACGATGGTATCAATCAGATCACGAAGCAGTGGGGCCCGATCGAGACGAATGGCGGAAAAGAACTCGAGAATATTGTCCAAGGCATTGCGCGAGATGTGCTTTTGCATTCTATGTTTTTAGCAGATGAGCGCGCCATTGATATTCGGGGCCACTTTCACGATGAGCTTGCTACGCTCCGCCGAATAAGTGACCCTTTCGCTCCAGGCCTTACAACGTTGAAGTGGTGCATGAGTCAGGCGCCTGCATGCATGCCAGGATTTGTCTTGACAGCAGAAGGGTGGGAAGGCTACTATTATAAAAAGGGATAGAAAGGAAAACATGAACATTTCAACATTAGCAGCAAAGAAGTTGGAGAGTCTAACTGAAGAAGAGAAGGTAGTTCATTACAACGAGGTTTGTGAAGCACTCGGCCTAGATCCTCGCAAGCGGCCGTTCGAGTATCTTCACGTTGACAACGAATATGAGGGTCGAAATTTAATCCTTTACGTCACGAAGGCTGGTTCTAATCAGCTTCGCGACATTAACGGAATTGACGTTGCCCCGGTGACTGTTGCTGTTCAGGCTGACGTCGCGATCGCCACTGCGAATGCCAAGGACCGAAAGGGACGCACGGACTCGTGTATCGGCGCCGTAGCTCTTACTGGCTTGAAGGGCAAGGATCTTGCCAATGCCATCATGTCAGCCGAGACTAAGGCCAAGCGCCGCGTGACGATCTCGATTTCAGGTGTCGGATTTCTCGATGAGACTGAGGTTCAGGATTTGTCTGGTACGATTACGAAAATCGTCCCGGATGCGGCTCTCGCTCCGCAACTTGCGGCGCCGGTTACGGCAGCTGCGGCCGAGTCTACGGAAGTGACTCCATTTGTTTCTGCTCCACCTCCTTCACCATTTGAAGTTTCAGATCGTAAGCCAACTACCGAAGAGTTGACGGAATTTCGGAAGAGGTATGAGAAGTTGGCTCTCGATCTCCAGATGAGCGGCGTGATCGCGTCAGTTGGTCAGACTGCTCCTAAGCGCATTCGAACGTGGTTTCTTAAGAGGGCGGGAGTCGATGGGAAAGATTTAACTTTCAACAAGTGGCGAGAGACGCTTGGATTCATGGAGCAGAGCGTCACTGCGGTTGGGATTAAAGGCTTGGCCGATCGTATTCTCAAGGAGACAGAGTAGCTATGCTTCGTCTTTTTGCGCGGGCGCTGTCAGTTTTGTTTCCGGTGAGGCTGCCGGCGCTGCATCTCAAGGATGATTTGCCTGAGTCTTTGGGATATCAGTATCGAATGAGTCGTGTCGGTATGGATCATTCGCCCCTTCATGCGGTTGGTCGCGTTGTTGGAGGGGCTAAGCCGCGCCGCGTATTTTACATGGGGCCGAGGGCATCGTGGGAGTAAAGATTCGAAAAGATGTTAAGAATCCAGGCATTGGAACTGGCGGGGTGAATCGTTTGAAGGCCCACTGCGTCCACGGTCATTCTCTTTCGGATGCTAGGTTGTATCGAGGCAGTCGAGAATGTCGAGTTTGCCACCGAATCCGAGCAATTAAGAACAAAGAGAAAATTAAGCGACGGGCATTTGAAGGGTACGGTGGCAAGTGTGCGTGGCCCGGATGCAGTATAACAGATATAGATATTTTAGTGCTTGATCATGTTGGAGACGACGGTAAATTGGATCGAGTGCGAGGAAGTAGTAGCGGAGATGCGATTTATCGAAAAGTCATAAGAGAGGGGTTTCCAGAGAAGTATCAACCGCTGTGTGCTAATCACAATTTGAAAAAGGAAGTCCTTAAGAGGCGCCGTGAGCGACTTGATTCTTAATCCGGAGCAGTTAGAAGCTGTCGCGGCATGCGAAGGATATTGGTGTTGTATGGCGGGGCCGGGAAGTGGGAAAACGAGAGTCATCACTGAGAGGCACAAACGACTTTCAGCACTCGACGGTCGTATTCTCAATTTGACATTTACCAGACAAGCCGCTTCTGAGATGGCTAAGCGCGCTGGTCTCGACGACGAGCAGACCGTCTTCCGAACCTTCCACAGCTTCTGCCGGGAACTGATCTACCGAGAGGCGGAGCATCTGGGGTTCGAGCTCATCGCGGCGCCCCCGGAGCAAGGCAAGATCGTGAAGTTGCTGGGCACGCTTTGCCGGCAATTCGGAGGCCTCAAGTATAAGGATCTTTCGCAGTTCATCTCGGAGCAGAAGCGCAAGGGCATCGCTCCGGAATTCGCGCGCGGCCGTGGCAGTTTCGTTCTCGCGTACCAGGAGTACGAGGCTGCGTGCCGACGACAGGGCTGGCTCGATTATGACTCGATGATTGTCGAGACGGCCAATCTGCTCGAGAAGAATGCCGATGTGCGGGCCCGCTGGCAGTTCGACTGGATTCAGGTGGACGAGGCTCAGGACACGGACATCGTGCAGTTCAAGATCATCAAACTTCTTTCGGAGGCACACAAAAATGTTTTTCTCGTTGGTGATGAAGAGCAGCTTCTTTATTCATGGCGCGGCGCGGTTCCTGATTCACTCTCCAATTTCACTGACTTGTTTCCTGGCGGTCGTTTTTTTTATCTGTTTCGGAATTACCGTTCTACTCCGGAGATCGTTGAGTTCTGTAAGGAAAACGCCCCCAAGCAATCTGAACTCATCCTACGTCTGCGGTCGGAACGCGATTCTGGGCTTCGACCTTCCATCACCCGATACGGATCGGATTCTGAAGAAGCCGAACGTGTCATATCGTCTATCTTTCAGCCAGAGTCTACCGCTATCCTCGCAAGAACTAATAGACAGCTTGCTCGCTTCGAAAATGTCTGCATTGACCGAGGAATTAAATACAACCTGCTTGGAAAGGCTGGATTTTGGACCCAACCTGAAACAAGAAATGTCCTCGCTTTACTGCAGGCTAGCGTCTATCCTACGGACGCAGCAGTTGCCACTATCATCCAGTGCCCCTACCACTGCACCCGATATCTCCGGAAGCGAGACGTCGTCGACCGAATTAAGAGTGAGCGCAAAGACGGGGACGAGAGGTCGTACATCGAAATCCTCTCAGACTCGGAAGTCTTCAAAGGCTTCCCGGAAAACCAGCAAGAAAACATCCGGCGGCTTCAAGCATTCGTACGATCCCTCCGTGCTTCCTCGGTAGAATCGGCTTCGGAAACTTTGAAACGAGTGCTTAACGTTTCGGACGTGCTGACGTATTACGAGACCGAAGAAGAGAGCGACGGGGACAACGATGCTGCCGAGAACCTCAACGAACTTTATAAAGTGTCAGTAAGATTTCAGAACGCCAAAGAGTTCCTTGAGTTCGCTCGTCGCGCGATAGCTGCCAGTCGAAAGAGTAAACAAAAACGGTTGACGATATCAACTTGCCACCAGGCCAAAGGTCGAGAGTGGGATACGGTATTCCTTGTGGGGGTGGCGGATGGTATTCTGCCGCACAAGCGATCAGAGTCGATCGAAGAAGAGAGACGCATATTCTTCGTCGGGTGCAGCCGAGCGGCTCAAAATCTTCACATCTCGTTTTTTGGCTCCAAGTCTCCTTTCCTTGATCGCTACGAGCACCAAGAAGGCAAATCGGTAGTGGGATTTCGCGGGCAGCCAACTTTGTTTGAAGGGGGAAGTTGATGGCAGAATATGTGGAGATTCCGTGTGCGAATGCCGGATGCGCGAAAGTGACTAAGTTTGTGAAAAGCGAAGGCATACCTACAAAGATTTATTGTGATGACTGCTGCGGTACTTTATCTTCGGCAAAACGTCCTGTAGAATATCTTCCGTGCGATTTGCTAGAATGGGAAGATCGTCTCGCGGAAGGCCGAGAATTAGCAGAGGAAAGAGAACTAGAGAGCCGTTTTCGGTTTACAGTAAGAGGGGAATAAAATGGGATTTCTCTACATCGACTACCGCGGAAACGAAAAGATCCGCCACTCATACAGTGCGGGGCAAGATTTTGACCGGAATCCATATGCCTTCTATCTCCGTCGTGTTTTGGGCTGGAGTGAGAAGGATTCCAAAGCTTCGCTGTTGTTCGGGCGCGCGCTGGAGTCGGCCATTCAGTTCTACCACGAGAACAATGGCCAAGGCGCCGTCGAAGAGTTTGAACGCTTGTGGGTAGTTCACAAAGGCAAGGATGCGCTGGTCTACACGAAACGTGAGCGCGACTGGGACCCCCTCAATCGTGCCGGCCGAGAGATGATGAAACTTTACGCTATCCGTCAGCCGAGCCTCCCTATGCCTATGTCCACGCGGTTTCAACGAGAGTTCACGCGTGAAGTATTTCCGGGCGATCCTAAGTTTGGTGGTATCGAGTTCTACGGAAAGCTCGATGCGATGCCCTCCGTTGACCCCTATCATCCTCTTCTGACTAAGATTGAGTGGCAGGAGAAGTACGGATTATTCCGCCCAGTGATCGTCGACATTAAAACCAGCGGTCAGGATTTTGCGGACACACCTGGCATCTGTGCTTATGATATTCAGTTGCGGACGTACTCGTGGCTGACGGGAAAACGCGATGTCGCGTTTCTTTGGTTCAAGAAGAATCTCCACGAGCTCAAGAAAGGCACCAGTGTCACACTCCTGGAAGACGCGGGAGATTGCTTCAAGGCTGGCGAGGAGGCGGTAGTCGCTTACACTTCGGAGAAGGAGGGCACGTTTGTCGTTCACGATGACCTCGCGATGGAGGAGATGGAGAAGTTTGTAGGCGAGAGCCCGAACACAAAGGAAGGTAAGATACGAAGAATGGAGTTTCTCGAGAACGCTACGACGAAAGTTTCGCCGGGCATCCTTACGCGCCAGCGTCTCCAGTTCAATTCTGGCATCGTGTCGATTGAGAGTGCCGAAGATGCTGGTTGTCACATCGGAAATCAGATCGCGCGCATTGTGGCGGCTCGAGAGTCGAGGGTTTGGGAGAATACATTTGGTGTGCGGTTCCCTCATGATGATCGGAAAGATCCATTTTTTCGAGCTTTCATTTTGAATGATTCGATGTTTCGCGATCAGTTTTTTGAGAAGAACGGCGAAGAACCGATGGATGATTTCGGCGAATCCGACGGAGAGGAGTAAAAATGCGAATCTTTTGCGTGGGGTTGGGTTGCACTAACTTCGTTGAAGTCTCGGAGCCCGTCGCGGCGAAATGCAGTTATATTTGTCGAGAGTGCGCTCCGAAAGATGTGACGAATGAAGATCTGCGTTTTCAGGAAGTGCAATTCGATCCTAAAGTAAATCGGCGTGGGTATAGTCCTGACTCTGCCAATTACGATGAGGACGCCCATCGACTGGCGGATTCTGAATGAGTCTGATAAAAGATGATCGAAAAATTCGAAGGAGATTTGATTGCGACGATCCTTTCTTTTCCGCCCATCAGATTATCACTATCAATCGCCCGAGACGAAAGACTCCTTCGTGGATGAAAAGCGACGAAGAAGTCAGAAAGTTTTTGCTTTATGCTTTTCCGAAGTTTGCGACGGATAAGAAACAGAGAGCCTCTGCCGGTCGGTGGCTTCGAATTATCCAGTTGTATTTTCGGGGCAAGTACAACGCTCGAGAAGTTTCAGAAGAGATAGGTATTTCATATATGGCAGTGAAGTCCCTGGTGCGATCTATTCGACGTGTGTCTGTAGGACGGCGGGCGAATGGGGGCGGCTTCAAAAAGCGTGCCTCCCCAGAAACATCTTTTAGAGGAGCGCAAAATGCTCATCGTGGAGAACCTCAAACAATGGCTCCGGTTGAAGGTGCCTGAGCGCCCCTCGAATTCTCAAAGCGAGACGACATGACCGAAGATCGTCGAGTGCTGGTTCATTCGTGTTATTGCATTGTGCAGGACCAGCCGGAGTCGGCGTTGGTTCCTGATGTTAATTATGTCTCTGCGGACGCTGCGCCCGTCGGAAGTTCTGAAGCGTGGTTTCACGTTCTTCCCTTTAAGTGTAAGTGTCGAAAGAGGATATCGTTTCACGAGGCCGAAGAGCAGATGCAGGTAGGTCGTGCCCGTCCCATCATTCGGTATACCGCTAAGGCCCGTATAAACACAGTCCTTGATCACGAGAATTTTAGTCGCGGGAGCTACGGCGGCACCCCCATGGTTTGGATGCCGATCGTTCGCGCGCAAACGCCTCGTGTTGATTTGATTACGTCCATCGACATTGAGCGAGCCTTTTGTTGTGACTGTCGCCGGGAGCCCGGTCAGAAACTTTGGAAAAAGTTTCATTCAAAGGATTGTTCGGGGCGCCGCCACAGTCGGTATATTGACGAGGTTCATCAAATTTATCTTGACAACCGAGCCGAACTCATTGTACCATTTTCTCCAGATCCTTTTGAGGGTCGCGTGCTTTTCATAAACTTCGAAGAGGGGCCGCGCCCAAGCAAGGGTCGAGATGTTTCGCCCGCAGAATGGGCGGAGATCCAAGGGAGACTCGATGACTCGGACTAAAGTAATGGCTGTCGTGGGATTCGCGTTGCTTCTTTCTGGGTGTGCTCAACAAATTTTATCTGCCAGGGAAAAGAAGACCGTCAGCAATGAGGGGGCTATCCGAGAGCAACTCATCGAAAATTTTCAGCATTATAATGACGGTTGGTTTGATGGGGCGCTGCCGCAGAATACGAAAATTCTTTACTATGATGCGGGCCCGGATTTCGCTATTGGAGAAACGGATCAGTCAACGTACGCTGATGGAACCGTTCAGTATGTCATCTCCGTCAATTCCTACTATGATCGGAGTCCTCGAGAGGCATTGTTTACAGAGGTCCATGAACTTTGTCATGAAGCTATTGATATGAAGGGTGGAGAATTCGAAGAACACGGCCCGCGGTGGCAGGGATGCATGCAGAGGCTTGCCGCCGCCGGCGCGTTTGAAAATCTTTGGTAGAGAGGGGATGCGATGGGACACAATGTAGGCAAGGCGGCGGATAACGCGGTCCAACGCAGCGCTGTCAAGAAAGCCTCTGAACGCACTTCGGATCAGATTCTTCTCGACATCCGCCGAAACTTGGACGCGAAGCTGGCAGTGACGCCCGACGATGTGCGATTCTTGCTTGCGGAATACGACAGAGAGCATATGGCCGTTTTGCATTTGGGAGAATCGACTGCAGCGTTGCTAAAACGAGTGGAAGTTGCGGAAGATAAACTTCACCGCGAGCAGGCACCGTGTGTCGGTGGAAGTTATTAGGTCTTGATAAAGGAGGCTCGATAGTGGTATCTTTTCCTTATGGACAAACACCTAAAGCGGTGGATCACACTTTGGATGTTTCTTGGTTTGGCGGCGTGTGCCTGGACGTATTTCCAGCCGGTGCCGATGTATGCGCCAGCCACGAAGGCTTTTACTCCCGATGAGTTCAAAACTTTCAGAGCCGACGAAAACCGGAAGATGCATAGGTTGCGGGAAGAGTTGGACGCTCGCCGGATCTTTCAACGATACGGATGCGATGCAGCACTCGCAGGGCCCACTGCGAGGTACGCCGAAGACGTCGGATTGCCCGCCCGCATCATCGCAGCAGACGTCGTGGTTGAGTCAAGTTGTCAAGAGGATATTGTCTCACCGAAAGGGGCGGTTGGCCTCATGCAGATCATGCCTTCGATCCACCATATTGATCGACGATCTTTGTTCGACCGGGAGACGAATCTTCGGAACGGGTCGAGAATTCTTGCTGAGTACGCGCGCGAGCGTGGGGGAATCCGAGAAGGTCTACGTGGATATTTTGGCGTCACGGAGGGCTCAACTCATTCAGATGAATACGCCGATCGAGTTCTCGCCGTTGCTTATGGGAGATGAAAATGAAAAATGATAGCTTGCGACAAGTTGGTGTGGTGGTACAGCCTAGCGGTCTAACATCAGTGAGGGAGCCGGGAGGTAAATGTGTTCATGGTACGTACATTCCTGCCAATAGTCCTTTGCAAGACAGATCTGAGTTTTGCTACATCTGCAATCCAAAATACATGAGAGAACTCAATGATCAAAATTAATCTGCTGACGCCGGTCCAGGCCGCGCTTGCTGCCGAGGTCGCTAAGTTCCATCGGGCACAGCGCAATCGTTCGGTCTCTGAGCGCAATCCCGAGCTCGGCAGGATGATGAATTGCCCCTTCTGCGAGCGCCGCCATCGCGCCACGAAGACTGCTGAAAAATATGCGACTAATTGCTTTCAGCAGTTTGCGATAGATCCGATCACGAAAGAAGTTAGGACGACTCCAAAGACGCGCAAGGGCGTTAATGGCGCCGCGGCTTTCGCTCGTAAGCGTTTCCTCCCTCACCGTAGCGCATTCACACTCTTGGTTCTCCAGCGCGCCGGCGATTTGTATGCGGATGCTTATGAAGCTGCCGCGAGAGGGGGCGACACGCATCAAGTTGATTACGGCAAGTGTATCCGCCGCGCTTTTCAGTCTGTTCGAGCTCAGCGAGAAGGCGAAAGAAGGCTCAAGCACTTGCAGCAGCGTATCGCGCGCGGTATCAATACTGGTTTGATTTCCCCGGGCACCCGTCCGGTACTCTAACCAACGAGGCCATCAATGAGAATCAAATGGGGCAGCGGTAAGATACCGGAGGCTGTTCGACTTGACGACGAGAAGATGACGGCGGAGGCTTCCGAGCTCGAGACCGGTCTGCAAAAGAAGATCATTGATCAGGATCGCGCGATTAAACAATTCGTGCGTGCATACGAGAATTGGCAAATTGGTATGAGCGCACCGGATAAACCTCTCGCCAATCTTTTGTTCCTTGGTCCGACAGGCGTTGGAAAGACGCATTTGGTGGAGGCGTTCTGCGAACAGTTGTGGGGCAACTCCAAGATGATTCTCAAAGTTGACTGTTCGGAGTATCAGCACAGCCACGAGACTGCGAAGTTGATCGGATCGCCTCCGGGCTATATCGGATACAATTCGGGCGCTGCTCGCCTATCGCAGGAGATTTTAGAGGAACACTGGAAAGATAGTAAGGGGCCAAAGATTTCGGTTATTTTATTTGACGAGATCGAGAAGGCCGATCCTGACTTTTTTCAATTGATCCTTGGATTACTTGACAAGGGATTTATCACGTTGGGTAATGGCACCAAAGTCGATATGAGAAAGTGCGTTGTGGTCATGACTTCGAATCTCGGCGCAAAAGATGTAAGTCGACACTTGAACGAGCGCAACATTGGATTCCTGCACGAGAAGGGCCAGGATGCAGATCAGAAGATCTATGAAACGTCCATGAGAGAAGTGAAAAGGCATTTCAGTCCGGAATTTGTAAATCGTTTGGACCGCATCGTTGTGTTTCGATCTCTTACGGAAGAAGGGCTTCGAAAGATTCTCGATCTCGAACTTGACAAAGTTCAAGATCGTATTCTTTCGACTGGACGATTTATTCTGCTGAGTACTTCACGGCGTGCGAAAGATTTTCTGTTGAAGGAGGGCACGAGCGCTGAATATGGAGCTCGAGAGTTGCGGCGGGCCATTGAGCGTTTTTTGGTTTCGCGTGTCACTCGTCTGATCGCCACTAGACAGGCGAAATCCGGAGATATGGTTCTTGCAGACTACGAGCCGGAGGAGAAGAAGATTGTGTTCCATCTTCAGGCGGATGTAGTCGACATTCCTACGGCTCCTATCTACACTCCTCCTGTCCCAGAGCCTTCCAAGCAGATCACTCGTCACCGACCGGGTTTGATTCCCACTTCAGATGGAACATCTCGTCAGCGCAATGAGCGAAAAGAGGAAGACGGTAAGTGTGCTAGATGCGGGGCGCCTTGGTCAATTTTTCACTACTGTCCAGATATGAAGCCCGACATACGAAACAGGTATGGGGCAAGCGCTTCTGCTTGGAAGCCGGGAGATCCTTTGCAGGGCTGTGGCTGTGAATACTGTTGTGAAATGCGATTGGTCGAAGAAAAGGAGATAAGAAATGCCAAACGTAGACGATGATGTAATTTTCTGCGAGGAGTGCAGACGAGAACTTCCATCTTCGATGTTTTCTTCCGACGACGATATTTGCAATGATTGCGCCGGCGATATCGAAGATGAATTAACTGACGATGAAGATTTCGAGTTCGATGAAGAAGATCCCGACTTCGAGGAATAAAATGAGCATTTTTACCAACTGCATTGAATGGGTACTGCAACTCGAGGATCGCGGCCTCACTGGCATTGTGAAAGACTTGGGCGACGGCGCAGGCTTGACGCGTTTTGGGATATCGCAGAAAAACAATCCTAATGTGCCCCCGGCTTTCTTCTCCACGTACACTTCCGCGGAAGCTCTTGCGGAGGCCAAGGTTATCTACTACGGCGCCTATTGGGTGCCATCGCATGCTGGAGACTTTCAAACGGATCTCTTGGCGGCCACCCATCTATCGTTTTCGGTGAATGCGGGGGTGTCAAGGGGCCTCAAAGTGTTTCAACAGGTTTTGGGAGTGACCCCGATCGATGGTCACTATGGGCCAGTTACCTTGGCGGCAGTGGAGCATATCTCGGATGAGGCAGCGGCGGCCGGCGCGCTCCGCGCGGCCCAGGAAGCCTTCTATCAGGCGATCGGTGGCCCGAATCTGGCCGGTTGGTTGCACCGGGTTCGGGCGGTTTATCCGGATTTGCCATGACTGAGTTTTCTAAAGGGAAGAAGCCCTTCTGGAGATAGGTCTTTGAAAATACATCGGATCCAGTACTATCTCCTTTGTTTTGTTGCAGATACGAGCAACGTGCCTCTCGGCGAACCTCTTCTGGAGGGGTGCGAGGGTATTTTTTACCCGAAAGGTGACAAAAAGTGTCAAAGAGACCCCGGTACCAGTACTCCTGTTCGAAGTGTGGCGGATCAGTCACAAAGCCGCCTCTCGTAGCCTCCAAAGACGAAGACAACGCCAAAGGCCCTCGTTTGGGCTTGGGTGGTTGGCGGTGCCCGATCGACGGGGCCGTGAAAGTCAATCGCCGGCTGAACGTGCCGGAAAAAGAGGAAAAATCATGATAGTCACTGCCATTGTTGTCGTCGTTGCCGCGGCCGCCGGATTCGGCGTGGGTCGCATCAAGAATTCCGCCAAGCTTGCCGCCATCAGGGCCGAGATCGCCAAGGTCGAGGGCGTCGTTGAAGCGGATTTCAAAGTCGTTGTCGCCAAAGTCAAATCTCTTCTGTAATTTCGATCTGCCAAGGCCAGGACGAGACGCGTTGCGCCTCGCGAATGGCCGGACTCGAAACAGACGAATTGCTCAAGACGTGGCCACGTCAAGTCTGAAGCGAGTCTACCCAATACCCGAAAGGGCAGCCAGGAGAAGAGCAATCGGTCGCGAACGTTCTTCTGGTTGAATACTTTTTCTGCCTAGGAGAAAATCCCATGCCCATCTATGAGTACGAATGTGAAGCGAATCATCGTACTGAGCGCGTGAAATCGATCAAATCGCTTGACGTGGAGTTGGAAAGTGATACGTGCGAAACATGCGGCGCGAAAGCTACGCTCGTTCCTTCCCATCCCGCTCGTCCGGTTTTGGTCGGTTCTGGGTTCCACGAAAATGACTACCGCCACGGGAAACTCGGCAGCTGACAAAGCGAAACTCCTTTTCCAAAAAGCAATGTCGGGGAGTGCCACCGCAAAATTTTTCAGCATATTCATGGGTCGTTGTACGTTTTTTGCGATTGTGTTTACGATCGTGGGCCTTTACGGCTGGTTAAAACTCAATCGGGATCTTACATCGTATGCACTGTTCGTCACCGCAATTCAAGGCCTCCTAGTTTTGCACAGCTGGAAGGAGGATGTCGCTGAACAAAAACAGGTTCAGCAGACAACCGTCGTCGTCAACCCGCCCTCGGTTTCGCAGCAAACTTAAAATCAACAAAGAGAGAAGTCATGGAATTGGATGGTGATGCTGCTCTACTCATTGTGAAAGCCATTGGAGACGCGAAGGCTGAGCTCAAACAAGATATAGGAGAAGTTCATGCATCTCTCAC